>Ga0307320_10000031_pt1 | contig 50791 bp, 49 predicted proteins | sample ER_DNA_369_FD_194495 | JGI IMG/M metagenome (GOLD analysis project Ga0307320, IMG submission 194495) | Bulk soil microbial communities from the East River watershed near Crested Butte, Colorado, United States - ER_DNA_369 | ecosystem: Environmental > Terrestrial > Soil > Floodplain | place...
CCGATAGCGGTAGTTGCGCCCGGCCCTCAGTCCGGAGTCGCGGTAGCTCGACGCGGCGCCCGTGTAGACGACCGACTGGCCGGCGCCCTTACGGCCTGGCGCCCGCGCGATCTCGACGAGCTTCGTGTCCGCGGACGCCCGCCAGGAGAACTGCGCCATCCGGTTGCCGCGCTTGGTGCTGACGGCGGTGACGCTTGGCGGGGTCGAGTCGTACTTGAACGGCAGTGCGGAGGGGGTGACGTTGCCGGCGTTGTCGGTGCAGGAGCCGGCAACTGAGGCGGACGGGTTATCCGGCCCGGCATACGAGCCGTTGGCGCAGCTCGCGATTTGCGAGGTGGCATCTGTCCCGGAGAAGGTGACCGCCAGCGCGTGGTTGTACCAGCCGTTTGCGTCCGGGGCGCGCCCCGGTGTGGCGGTGACCGTGGGCGCCGTCTTGTCGACCTTGAAGGTCTTCTTGATGAGCGTGGTACCGCCGGCGCTCGTGGCCTCGCAGCTCAACTCCCTGCCCGGGGTGTCCACCGAGACGGTCGTCGCCTTCTCGCACTTCGTATCCGTGATCGTCGACTCGGGGTCCTTAATGTCCCAGTTGACGGTGACGTTGCTGCGATACCAGCCGTTTGTGCCGAGCGTGCCGAAGATTGAGATTGTGATCACGGGCGGCGTTTCGTCATTGGCGGCGCCGCTGACGGTCGGTGTGGCGACTAGTACAGCTCCGAGCGCGCACAGACCGATAAACCGGCGCGATACCACGCGTCGGACTATGCGCCGCAGCAACACCCGTTTTCCCTCCATTGGGCCCCCTGTCGCCCGGCCGCAGCCTCGTTTGCGACGCTACTGCACTGGTCCAAATGTGTCAATAAGGCGCACTCGAAGGAGTGAGGGGCGGTTTCCCGCCCCTCACCCCGTATGCGTCTCAGACCCGAGCTACTGGTCGCCCCAGTAGAGAGCCGTCGCGAACATCGGCCACTCGCGCTCCGGGTCCGCCCGGTAGAGCGGATTCATCGCGAACGAGACCATCCGGGAGGTCCCAGCGGTGTTCGTCCCGTGCGCGATCATCGCCGCGCCGGGCGCCGTGGCCGACTGTGCGTCCCCGGCGATCTTCCAGAGGCCGGAGAGGAAGAACCCGCTCAGCGGCAGGCTTCCGTCGACCGTCCAGCTCCCCGGAACGGACGTGAACCAGACCGGCGGGTCGACGATCGCCCGGTCGAGCGCCGGATAGGCGCCGGTGATCTGGCCCGTTCCGCTGCCGGAGTTGGCCCAAGTGATGATGCCGCTCCACCCGCGCACGCTGCGCGTGGGGGTGCTCGTCACCGTCGCGGGCGCCAGGCCGGTGACCTGTGCGCCGTTCACGAGGAAGTTCGCGCCGTTCACCCCGGCGCCGACGTACGCGCCGCCGGCCGCGAAGAACGCCGCCAGCCGGCTCCGCACGGTTGCGTTCGCGGAAGTGTCGGCGGGGTAGTTCCCCATGTTGAAGATGACGTCATAGTTCGCGAGCGGGTCGGTCGGGGCGGTGTTGATCGTCGCCGTCGAGACCGGGTCCGCCCTGAAGCCGAGGTTGCGGAGCACCCAGATCTCCTGGTTCACCGCACCGGTCAGCACTGCGATTCGCGGCGACCGGTCGACCGGCTCACCCGCCGGCGACGAGCCGTCGCCGGTGAAGTCGATCCCCGTGCTCGCAGCCGCCGCCTCGAGCGCGGACCTCGAGCTCGACGGGAAGATCACGGTCCCGGCGGGATGCTGCTCGCCCAGGGTGTCCGTGAACGGCGCCGACGCCAGCTGGGCCGTCAGCCCGTCCGCGAGCAGCGAGTTCAGCGCGCGGACGGCGGTCGGCGAGTCGAGGTCGAGCGCGAACGCACTCGCGCCCGTTGCGCCCTCGACCGCGCCGGGCGGTGTTTCGACGCTGCTCGTCCGCTGTGTCTTGGGGTTGAACGTCGCCCCGTCGGGGATGGTCGCGACGTCTGCGCCCCACAGCTGACCGTGGCTCCAGGCGCCCGGCGGCGCGTAGAGCACGCCGATCCTGTCGGAGACGTCGACGCCCGGGCCGAGTGCGGTGTCGGCCAGGCCGCGAAGCGCCTGGTCCATGAACACGACGTACGAGCCCTCGCCGAAGTGGGTCGCACCGAAGTCGTAGCCCTTCTTGACGCGGTCGACCCGGATCCCGTTCTCGAGCAGCCACCGGACGAGGCGCCGTGCCTCGACGTTGCTGCGCTGCTCGTCGCCGATCGGGATCACGTACGCCTGCGGGTAGCCATGCATCCAGTAGTTCTCGTCGTTGCGGAACTGCTTCGACTGGTCAGTCGGGTCGTTCGGCAGGCTCGAGAGCGGCGGCCGGGGCGCGTCGGTGACGCCGCGGTGGTAGACCTCGAGCTGGTCGTGCATCAGGTCGACGCGGTTGGCGATGTCGTACGTGAGGGTCGACGTCGCCACCGTGTACTGGGCCGTGCGAGCGCCGAGGCGGCCGCGCGGCGGCGTCAGGCTCGTGCCGGGCACGAGGCAGCTCGTGGTCGTGCTGTTGCACATCTCGACCGTCGAGCCGTTGAGGCCGACGAGCTGCGAGTACATCGGCGTGTAGAACGGGCCCCAGTCGTCCCAGCTCTCGGCCCACTTGGGGCCCCAATGGTTGGTCCCGTCAGGGCAGAGGCCGGTGGCCGGGTTGTAGAAGCTCCCGTCGGCGCACCAGTCGTTGACCGGCCGGGTGATCGCGTAGCCGACCGCGTTCATCGCCGCCTCGTTGGCGTCGATGCGCGACTGGTTCCACTTCAGCCAGAGGTCGTACTCGATGCCCGGGTTGTGTGGCTTCGTCGTCGCCTCGACGAGCGTCGGCGTCACGTAGCCATGCTGGTCGAGCAGGTCGGCCGGCAGCCACTGCTGGATCAGCGGGAAGGTGTTCCTCGTCTCGGGCTGGGACTGCGTCAGCCAGTCGCGGTTCAGGTCGAAGTTGTTGCCGTTCGCCCGCTGGTTGAGGATGTGGCCGTCCGGGTTCTGGATCGTGTTCACGATCAGGATCGAGTGGTCGAGCACGTTGTCGACGAACGGGTCGGTCCCGTACGGCGTCGTCGCGAGCCGCTCGATCAGCATCAGGGTCGCGTCGATGCCCTCCGACTCGTTGCCGTGGATCCCGGCCGAGATCATCAACGGCACCTTCACCTCGTTCCCGGCGTGCGCGAGCGTTTTCTGCGCCTTGGCGGGTTCGTCGAGCGCGTCGTCGCGGATCTTCGTCCAGGTCTTGTAGTCCTTGCGCTGCTGCTTCGTGTCGAGCGCGTTGAAGACGACCGCGTACATGTCGTACCCGAGGGCCGACTGGCCGGTCACCTTGTAGGTCATGCGCCCGTTGCTCTCGGACTGGATCCGCTCCAGCGTGCAGCCGATTGCGTACCACGGGATGTGGGGATAGCTGCCGACGGGATGACTGGGTTGGGACCCGTCGGGAAGCGCGGCGGTCGCGTCCGGAATCGGCGTGCCGCACCAGGGCGGCGCAATGGCGGCGCCGGTCGTGCTCGCGGTCGTCAGGGGTATGGCGACTGCGAGCAGGAGGAGCCAGAACCACTTGCTGCATAGGCGGTTCAAGGCGTCAACACCCCCTCTCATGAGCGCCCCCGATCGCTCCGTCGACGTTTCTCTATCCCGACCCTATAGGACCGAATCGCGAGGATGGCTCCGTGGCTGAGCTCCGCGAGGCGATCGAGGCGTTCTTCAACGGGTTCACGGAAATCGCGTGGCTGCCGTTCATGTTCGCCGTCTGCTGCCACGTTGCCCGGCTGGTGGCGAGGTCACGGGCTTGGCGGAACGTGATCGCCGCGGCCTACCCCGACGCCGAGGTCCGCTGGCCGCAGATCTTCGGCGGCTACGTCGCCGGGGTCGGCGCGAACGCGCTCCTCCCGGGGCGAGGCGGGGACCTGCTGCGGCTGTACATCGTCCGCCACCGCGTCGAAGGATCGAGCTACCCGACCTTGGCGTCGACCATGGCCGCAGACTCGATCTTCGATCTCTTCGCCTCCTCGCTGCTGCTCGGCTGGGCGATCGCGATCGGGATCTTCCCCGGCTCGAGCGTCCTGCCGGCCCTGCCGGCGATCGACTGGCTGTGGGTGTTCAAGAACCCGCAGCAGTCCCTCGTGATCATCGGGTTCGTGCTGGCGATCGTCCTGATCGTCCTCGGCCTGACCGTCCACAGGATCACCGCGTTCTGGGATCGCGTTCGCCAGGGGTTCGCGATCCTCCGGACGCCGCGCGTATACCTGACGCACGTCGTCCCGTGGGAGGCGCTCGACTGGGCGCTCCGCCTGACGGCGATCTTCTTCTTCCTGAAGGCGTTCGGCCTACCCGCGACCCCGTACTACGCCTGCGTCTACCAGGTGGCAGGGAGCCTGTCGACGGCGCTGCCGCTGACCCCGGCCGGCATCGGGACCGAGCAGGCGCTGCTCGTCTACCTGTTCTCGGACGTCGCGGCGGCGTCGAAGATCCTGTCGTTCAGCGTCGGCGTGAAGCTCACGATCATGACCGTGAACGTCACGCTCGGGCTCGCGGCTGTGCTACTGATGCTCGGCTCGGTCCGCTGGCGGCACCGCGTCGCCGCCGAGAACATCCAGGCCGGCTAGCCGCTAGCCGCCGTTCGACTTGGCCTCGGCTGCGTCTTCGGGGCCCAGCACCTTCTTCCACCAGTCGGCCTCGCGCGAGTGGAGCGTGCTCTGGGCCTGGGCGACGTAGCTCGCGAGCTCGGCTTCCTTTGCGCCGAGGCGCTTCTCGAGCTCGACCAGCTGCTCCTCGCGACGCTCGAGCTTGTCCAGCCGCAGGTCGACGTCGGCCTCGAGCCGAGCCTCGCGCGTTTCGAGCTCCGCCTCGCGCTCGTCGAGCTCGTGCAGCCGCTCGTGGATCACCGCTTCGTTCTCGGCGACGCGCTTCTCCTTGCGCTCGACGCGCTTCGACTTCGAGTCGCTGTGCTGCTCGGCGTCGTTGATCGACGCCTCGCGGTCGGCGAGCTCGCGCTCGCGCTCCTCGAGTCGGGCCTTGAAGGCCTCGAGGTCGCGGCCGACCTGGTGCTCGCCCTCCAGCCGGGTCACCGACGCCTCGCGGCGGTTGAGCTCGGCCTCACGGGCGGTGAGCTGTGACTCGCGCTCCTCGACCTCCGTCAGCCGCACCTCGTTCTCGCGGAGCGCGGAACCGTGGGTGGCGAGCTGGGTGCGGAAGCGTTCGGAGTCCTGGCGCAGGCGTTCGTCGCGCTCGTCGAGCGTCGCCTCCCGCCCGTTCAGCTGCTCCTCGGCTGCGAGCAGGCGCTCCTCGCGCTTCGCGTAGGTGCGCTCGCGCTCGGAGAGCTCCTTCTCCAGGCGCCGGAGATGTTCCTCCCGCTCGCCGAGGCCGGTCGCGCGGGCTTCCGTCCGGTGCTTCGACTGGCGCTCGCGCTCGCTGAGCTCCTGCTCCCCCTTTGCGAGCTTCTCCTCGCGCTTCGCCAGCGCAGCCAGCCGCTGCTGGAGCTCGGCCGACGCGCGCTCGGTCTCGCGCACAGCTTCCTCGCGGCGCTGCAGCTGAACGGAGAGTTGTTCCGTTGCCGACTGCTCGGCTGCGAGCTCGGATTTGACCGCGCCGAGGCGCTTCCGTTCCGCCTCGAGCGTCTTGCGCTCGCTGGTGAGCTGGTGCTCCCGCTCACGCAGCTGCGTCTCGCTGGCGCTGAGCTGGGCGCCGCGCTCGTCGAGCTTCACCGCCTCGCGGGAGACATCGGACTCCTCTGACAGCCGTCGCTCGTAGGCCTCGACCTGCTCTGCGAGTGCCGCACGAAGCTCCTGCTCGCGCTTGGCGGCCGTGGCCAGATCGTGGCGCAGCTCCTCGACCTCGCCCGTCAGGGCAGCAACGGCGCCGGCTCCGGCGGCGGCCGATGCGGCCTCGGCCGCCGCCGGAGGCGGCGCCGCATAAAGATCGACCCGTACAAGAGGAGTATCCCCCTTTTCGTGCTCCGTAACCTCGGCGGCCGTCACCGTGGCGCCGTCGCGGCGACGTTGGAGCTGCGCGCGCAGGCCGGTGCCGAAGCCGCGCTCGGTCTCGACCTCGGCCTTCGGCTCCTCTTGCTTCTCGTCGTGCTGTTCGGCTGCCATGTCGTCTCCTGAGCTCGCAGGTGGGGGAGGTTTAGAAGACCTTCTCGAGGTTCATGAAGGCCGGCCCGAGGATCACGAGGAAGATCGACGGGAAGATGAAGAGCACCGTCGGGAACAGCATCTTGATCGGTGCCTTCATCGCTTTCTCCTCGGCCGCAGCCTGACGGCGCAGCCGGGAGTCCGCTGCCTGGACGCGCAGGATGCGGCCCAGTGACGTTCCGAGCTGGTCCGCCTGGATGATCGCCCGCGTGAACGAGGAGAGCTCGGGCGCGTCGACGCGGTCCGACATCCGCTTGAGGGCGTCCTGCCGGCTCTCGCCGATCCGCATCTCGCCGAGCGTGAGGCTGAACTCGTCGGCGAGCGGGCCGTCCATGTGCTCGGTGATCTTCGCGATCGCACCGTCGAAGCCCATGCCCGCCTCGACGCTGACCGCCAGGAGGTCGAGGGCGTCGGGGAGGTCGGCCTTGATCCGCTCCCGGCGGCCGCGGGCCTTCAGCGTGACGAAGTAGTCGGGTGCGAAGAAGCCGGCGGCCGCGAGCGCGACCGTCAGCAGCATCCCGGTTCCCGACCCGGCCATCGAGCCGACGATCATGCCCACCACGGCGCCAAAAACGGCGAGCACGCCCTTGGCGGCCAGGAAGCTGGTCGGCGTCATCTTCCGGCCGAGCCCGGCCCCGAGGAGCTTGAGGGAGATCGCCTCCATGTTCGTTCGTGGGTTGACCTTCAGGACCCAGCGGGCGACGGACTCGCGCATGGGCTCGACGGCGCGTTCCCGGAACTTCTTCGCGTCGAGCGGTGAGGCGACCCGCACGAATCCGTAGTGCGAGGCGCGCTTGATCGACTGCTCACGCTGCCTGGAGGGGAGCGTGGCGACCTCGCCGATCAGGTACACGGCGGCGGCGAGGCAGAGAACGGCGAAAGCGAGCAGCATCATTGGTCAGGTCACCCCTTGAACGAGACGATCTTCTTGAGCAGGAGGGAGCCCACGGCCATCATCGAGAAGCCGAGGAGCATTATCTTGTGGCCCGCCGAGCTGTAGTACAGCGGCGCCATGTAGTCGGAGTTCATCAGCGTGATCGCGGCGGCGATCACGAAGGGCAGGCCGATCAGGACGTACGAGCCGGCGCGGCCCATCGCGGTCAGCCCGCGGACCTTGCGGATGAACTGCTGCCGCTGCCGGACGGTGTCGGCGACCATGTCGATCAGGCCGGCGAGGCTGCCGCCCACCTGGCGCTGGATCGAGACGGCTGTGATCACGAACTCGAAGTTCTTCGAGCCGAGCCGGACGGCCATCTCCTGCAGCGCTTCGTCGATCGGACGGCCGAGCTGCGCCTCGGTGAGGACGCGCTTGAGCTCCTTGCTCGCCGGCGGCCGACCCTCGTCCACGACGGTCTGCAGGCCCTGCTTGAAGCTGTGGCCCGCTTTCAGTGCGGCGGCGAGCGTGATCAGCAGATCCGGCAGCTGGTTCTCGAACGCCTTCGTCCGCTGATGCCCCTTGAACCAGACGACGGAGAACGGGACTGCGGCGGCGCCGGCCATCGCCGCAAACACCATCACCCCGCTCAGGAGTGCGGCGCCGACGAGCCCGCCGAGGAGGCCGGCCCCGATCGAGAGGTACACGAACTCGACCGTGCGCAGCGGGAGGTCGGCTCGCTCGAGCATCCGGTCGAGAGCGATCCAGTGCCGCCAGTGCCCGAAGGTGCGCTCGGTCGCGCGGAAGAGCCCTGCTGCGGCCTGGAGGCGCTCGCGGTCGTCGGCCTTGCGCTTCGACCCCTTCGTCTCGCCGAGATGCGGCGCAAGGCGGCGGCGGAGCCTTGACCCCCGGACCGAGGTCACGACGAAGGTGCCGGCGAGCAGGACGAGTAGGCCGACAATGAGCCCCATCAGCTGTGTGCCGAAGAAGCTCTCGTAAAACGTTCGCGGAAGCAGCCCTGACGGCCCCTTCACGGCCGGCGCGGACGCACCCTCCGGGACGGTAAGGCTGGCTCTCGCGCTGCCGGCGCCGGGAAGCGTCGCCTGCAGAGCGAGCTTCTCTCCGGAGCGCGCCGCGGTCAGGTACTCGACGCGCCAGGTGCGCCGCAGCTCCTGTGCGATACCGGCGTAGATCGAGCTCAGCTCTTTGCTCGACTCGGCGCCGCGGTAGCTGCCGCCGGTCTCGGCGGCCAGCCGCTTCAGCGGTGCGGGCCTGAACTGCTTGCTCTCGATCGCGACGACGTAGACGAGGACGCCCGACTCCCGCGCGGCTTTGATCGCGTTGTCGAGCGTCGCGGTGCTCCGCGTCTCGTTCCCATCGGTGACCACGATCACGACCCGGCCGCTATAGCCCTCGCTGCTGAACGAGCGCGCCGCCTTGACGACGCAGTCGTACAGAGTCGTTCCCTGGTGCTTGTCGACCGAGAGCGACCGGAGGGCGGCCTGCGCGTCCGCGGCCGTCGGCGAGAAGTCGGTCAGCATCACCGGCTTCGTCGCGAAGGTCCCGACGGCAACGCGGTCCTGCGAGCTCTTCGCGCGCAGGAAGGCCTGCGCGGCCGATACCGCGTTCGCGAAGGGCTGCCCCTTCATCGACTGGGAACGGTCGACGAGGAGTGCCACACTCTTGGCCCGGCCGAGGTTCTCGGCGCGGAGGCCGCTGACCGGCTTGCCGTTCTCGGTCACCCGTGGCGCCTTCGAGACCGGCAGCGGGCTGACGAGGGTCATCCGGACACGGGGATACGCCGTCGCGTCCACGCCGTTGAGCTTCACACCCGCGGAGGCGGCGGGCACCGCCCCGAGCGCCGCGGCGCCGAACACGATGCCGACGCGGATGTGGATCCTCTTTCGACCGGTCCAGCTCATCGGCCGTACCCGGCGGTGAAGGTCGGCCGGAGCTCGACCTCCTCCCGTTCGAAGAAGCTCGGCGGGAGCGTCACGCCGTTCGTGGTCATCTTCTCCAGGAAGTGCGGCTTCAGCCCGGAGCACACGAGGGGGGAGAGCAGCGCCAGCGTGCGTCCCGCGTTCGCGGCGTCGTCCTCGGGCGGCTTCGCCACGAAGACGTCCTGAAGCGTGATCACCTCGGACTCCATCCGGAGGACCTCGGTGACGTTCGTGACCCGACGTGAGCCGTCCACGAGCCGGTTGATCTGAATCAGCAGATCGAACGCGCTGGAGATCTGCTCCCGGATCGCCCGGAGCGGCAGGTCGACGCCGGCGGTGAGCACCAGTGTCTCCAGCCGGGAAAGGGCGTCGCGCGGCGAGTTCGCGTGGATCGTCGTGAGCGAGCCCTCGTGGCCGGTGTTCATCGCCTGGAGCATGTCCAGGGTCTCCGCTCCGCGGACCTCACCGACGATGATCCGATCGGGGCGCATGCGCAGGGCGTTGCGGACGAGCTCGCGGATGCGGACCTCGCCCTGGCCCTCGATGTTCGGCGGACGCGCCTCGAGCGTGATCACGTGCTCCTGCTGGAGCTGGAGCTCGGCGGCGTCCTCGATCGTCACGATCCGCTCGTCACCGGGGACGAACGCCGACAGCGCGTTGAGCGTGGTCGTCTTACCGGTACCGGTTCCGCCCGAGATCAGCACGTTCAGCTTCCCGCGGACGCAGGCGGCGAGGAACTGCGCCGACTTCGGCGTCAGCGTCCCGAACGTGATCAGGTCGTCCATCGTGTACGGGTCCCGCGAGAACTTCCGGATTGTCAGCGTCGGGCCCTTCAGCGAGAGCGGCGGGATGATCGCATTGACGCGGCTCCCGTCCGGGAGACGCGCGTCGACCATCGGCGACGCCTCGTCGACGCGGCGGCCGACCTGCGAGACGATTTTGTCGATGATCCGCAGCAGGTGGGCGTTGTCAGCGAAGGAGGTGTTCGTCCGCTCGAGCTTTCCGTCTCGCTCGATGAAGATCCGGTCCCAGCTGTTGCACATCACTTCCGTGATCTCGTCGTCGCGGAGGAGCGGCTCCAGCGGTCCGTAGCCGAGGATGTCGTCGGTGAGCTCGCGGACGATCCGCCGGCGCTCCTCACGGGTGAGGGGCGTCCGGTCGAGCGCCAGCTGCTCGGTGACCGCGTGGTGCACCTGCTCGTGCAGGTCCTCGGTCGTCTCGGTCGTGAAGAGCTGCGGGCCGAGCTTCGCAATGCACGCGTGGTGGACGCGCGTCTTCAGCTCGGCGTACGGGTCGGCCGTCGAAGGCGGCTCTTCCCGCGGCGGCTGGGGCGCCCCGGCGAGGACGATCGGCGCCTCGCCGCCCGCCTCGCCGTTCTGGGGCGTGTTCTGTCCCTTGATTCGGTCGTGGAGTCCCATTGCCCCTCCTACGCCTTCGCGGCCACTGAGCGGTTGCGCCAGCTCTTGCGCCGCGACTCGCGCGGCTCGGCCGGCTGGAGCGACTTCGCCATCTCGCGCAACGCGCGGGAGAAGTCGGCCTTCGCATCGGAGAGAACGGCCGGGTTGCCGCGGTTCACGGCCAGCGGGACCGCCCGGTCGCTCGGGACCTCGTACCGGACCCGCTGCTCGAGCGCCGCCTCGACCTCGCCGCGCTTCATGCCGACGTTGGAGTTCGCGCGGTTCAAGACGACCCGGATCCGCTCCGTCGGGAACGAAAGCAGCTCGAGGGTCTGGAGGCTGAGGCGGACGTTCTTGATCGTCGGGACGTCGAGTCCGCAGACGAGCAGGAGCTCGTCTGTCGAGTCGAGCGTCGCCAGCATCGGCCCATGGAAGAACGGCGAGGTGTCGACGACGATCATCTCGTACGACTCCTTCGCCACTTCGAGCAGGCGCGAGAGCTTGGCCTCGGTGACGAGCTCGGCGTCCTCCGGCCGGATCGGCGCCGGGAGGACGTCGACTCCCGCGGCATGGCGCGTGGTGTATCCGGCCAGCTTCTCGGGGTCGAGCTCGCCGGGCGCGACGACCAGGTCGTAGATCGTCTTGTCGGGCTCGATCCCGAGCATGATCGCGGCGTCGCCGAACTGGAGGTCGAGGTCGAGCAGGAGCGTCCGCTTTCCGCCGTGCTTGGCGAAAGCGGTTGCCAGGTTCGTCGACATCACGGTCTTCCCGGTTCCCCCCTTGGGGGAGAAGACGGTGATGATCCGTCCCTCTTCGCCGGCGTGGCCGACCTTACCGGTGACACAGGCCTTGCGGATCGAGAAGACGACGTTCTCGGGCAGCTGCGGAAGCAGCAGGACGTCGGCCACGTCCGCCTCGAGTGCAGATTCGAGCAGTGCCGAAGCCTCGCCGGAAGCGAGCAGGACGATCGGGGCTCGCGTGTACTCGCGGATCGCCGCCAGCTCGTCGCCGGGCAATTCAGACGACCGCGTTCCGTGCAGGACGGCCTGGAGGTGGCCACCGGCGAGCGCGCCCGCCCCTTCCCGCACGGACTGGCTGCGCCCGACCACGTTCATCTCCGGGTGGTGCGTGAGCGCCTCGGTCAGCTCGTTGAGACCCTCGCAGCTCCCGGTCACGAAGATCCGGGTGCCCTCGTTGAATGTCAGCGGTTCGGACATCATCGACCTCCTGTCACCAGTCGACGCACGGCCCGACGGCCCAGACCGTCGCGAACGACCGTGACGTCGGTCTCCGCGCTCGGCTTGCTGTCGGCCGCGTCGGTTACGGGGCGAAGCTCCAGGGCCCAGTCACCGTGCTGCATGACGTGGAAGAGCTTCTGGGACTGTGCGTCGCTCACGGCCAGCAGAGCCGAATAGGCCTCGTCCGGACGGGCGGTCAGCTTGCTCTCGACGTCGGCGGAGCTGGGCGCCCGGAGGACGAGCAGGTCGCGCAGCACGACACGCGTGAAGGGCATTCCGTCGCCGCGCGTCTCGACCGAGCCGACGAAATCGACGCGGTCGCCTGTCTTCATGGTGCCGAGCAGCAGCTGGTGCTCGCTGCCGGGAACCTGGATCGCGCGGAGCCGGCCCTTCAGCTGGGCCTGCACTCCCTGCTCGCCCAGCGGGCGGAACCGGTTGAGCGTGACCTGCTCGCCCTCGTAGACCTTCTCGGTCGCGACGAGCTGCTGGATCTGGTCCGGCTTGGAGATCGCGCCCGGAACGACGTTCCGGCGTGCGACCTCGACCGGCTTGAGCAGGTTGCGATCGGAGACCTCGGAGCCCGACGTGCCGACGGGAATCTCCCCCGCCGCGACGTAGACGGGCACGAGCTCTTCTCCCGACTGCACGCTGTGCTTGTAATTGGTGACGTAGAAGATCGTCAGCAGCGCGGCGAGCACGGCCAGCGCGACCGCAATGCCGATATTTCGAAGCCTGTAACTCATGGCAAGATCTCTCTCTCCTTTTCCTACTCGGTCAGCTTTCGTTATTCGGTTAGCTCGACTTTGTGAACGCCGAGGCCGGAAGCTCCGCCTCCGCCTCCGGATGTGGCTGGAATTCCCTCCGCGACGTAGCGAGTGAAATAGCCGGTAAGCGTCCCAGAGCTGCCGCCCAGGCTGTAGGAGGTCGGGACGAATCCGACCCAGCCGATGATGTCGTACTGCGCGTTCGAGCCGGGCCCGGTAAGCAGTCGATAGACCGGAAAGAGAATTTCCTTTCCGAGCACCGCATCGAGCGAGCTCCGGAATTGCGAGTTGTTGAAGTTCGCCGAGGGTGCCGAGTAGTAGCGCCCGAGCGCCATGTCCTGGTCGTAGCCGTTCAGCAGCCAATCGGCGAGCGTTCCGGCGCCGATCGTTCCCGTCGAGTCGTGCTGATTCAGGTTGATCAGGCCGAAGGCGCCGGAGCCGTTGCCGCCGCCGGGCTGGTGAAGGTCCTCGAGGTTCAGCGTCGTGGGCTTCTCGAACGTCGGGTTGCACGTCGGATTCGCCGACCGCGTGCAGTTGAGCAACGGGTGCTTGAAGTGCACGACGATCGGCGCGACATATCGGGCGGCCGAGAGATCCCATGCGCGCGCCTTCGCGCGCCCGACGATTGTTGTCGACTTGAACCCGAACAGCTTCGCGAAGAAGGCCGGCGCCGTCCGTGAGACCTTCACGGTGATCGTGTCGCCGGCAAAGGCGGTGGACGAGAAGGTGATTCCGGCAGCCGCGAGGCCACCGCCGTTCTTGTCGGCATAGGTCAGCGCAAGCGACGCCGCGCGAGGGGTGTCCGGCAGCACCTGCGCGCCCGCAAGCGCCGCGGCGTCCGCAGTCGCCTGGGCTGCCCGGTGCGCCCGGTACCACGAGCCGACGTCGAGCACTATGGCAGCGAGGCCGACGAGCGCGGTCATGAAGAGCAGCATGATCACGAGGGACTGGCCCCGTTCGGATCGCAGTGATTGCTGCTTGGTCATTCGACACGCTCCGTCGTGACGCTGTGGAGTCGGCCGCTCTTGACGACGAGGCCGAGCAAACTGATCGAATAGGGATACGAACCTTCGACTCGAACGTCCTCGCCCGATTCCCAGGTCGAGTCGACGTCAACGGCGAGGTCCGAGGCCTTGAGATCTGTGGCGGCCGTCCGCACCTGCGCGACAACTGCGCCCTCGGGGTCCTTCAGGTGGCGCGCGACGCTCCCCTTGCGTGCGCCGGCGCGAACCGCATCCGTCAGCGTGATGTAGTTGTTGAAGGCAATCCCGAACTGGATGATCCCGAAGAGAAGCATCACGAGCAGCGGCAGGACCAGCGCGAATTCGGTCATGGTTTGACCGCGCTCAGAATTGACTGCGACTCTCTTCCTCATGTGCGGCTGCGGCTCTCTTTCTGTTCTTGCGAAGACGGCTGTAACTGGATACTGCTGCGGTGAGGGGGCGGACCCTTCGGGCGGCGAAGGGCCCGCCATCCATGCCAATCTCGGAGCTAGCTGATGTAGCCGGCGACCCGAGTAATTGCGCTGATGATGTTGCCGGAGAGGAGCGAGAGGGCACCGAACACGAGGGCCGTAATTACGGCCAAAACGACCCCGTACTCAGCCATGGTCTGACCCTCCTCACGCTTCTGCAGCGAGGCGAAGAGCTTCTGCACTTGTTTCACCTCCCTTCGGGTTCTCGGTCGGCGCAGTAGGGCCGACGACGACACATCAACTGAGAAAGCCTGTGGGGGTGTGGAGCGCCTGGACTGGGGGCTGAATTGCTGATTGCTCACGCCGAACCTTTCGTTCGATCCCTCCGGCGTGGCCGCCCCGCCATGGGCTCTCAATTGCCCCCGTTCATCGATCCGCACGGAGCAACGGGCGATCCCTCGAACGGACGATTCACCGACCGGCCCCCTCGTTCGGGGGAATCAAGCTCCGCTTCACGACTCCGATGAACCGTTCGATTCCGTTTGCGGCTGCGGACTCGAGTCAGAGATCCGCGCCGAAGTGGCGGCCTCGGCGCTCAACGAGAGATCGGAGCAAAGGCAATGCCACCACGGAGATACCGTCTTTCAGGGCTGGTCGCCCGCTTCGTCCTGCTCTCGTTCGCCGCCGTCGCCCTCGCGGTGCTGCGGCCGGCGAAGCAGGCGAACGCGCGCGTGCAGCAACCCCGCCGACGCCGCTCGGGCGCGCGCCGGATCGCGATCAGCCTTTCTTTCGCGACCCTGTTCTTCGCCGGCGCGTCGTTCTCGGCGGGTGCGGGCGACATGATGGTCCAGCTCGTCGAGGGCGAGGCGCAGACCGCCGTCGCCGACCAGTCGCAGGAGGCCGCGGCCTCCGACGCGTCGACCTGCGAGTCGACGAAGCGGAGTGACTGGGACGCGGAGGACGCGTCGCAGTCCTGCGCAGAGGACGGGACGGGCGACGCGACGACGGATCCCGCCGCCGGTGACTCGGCGGCGACCGACGCGCCCACCGCCGCGCCGGAGACGTCGGCTCCCGAGGCGACCGCTCCGGCCGCCGAGCCCGTGAGCTCACCCGAGGCGGAGGCGCCCGCTGCTGCGGCGCTGGTCGAGCAGACCGCCCACGAGGTCGCGGTCGAGAACGCACCTGCCGGCCGGTCTACCGCGCCGAGCCTCAAGACCGCGGTCAAGACGCAGGCGCGCACGGCGCGCCCGCGCTCGAGGGCCAAGGGCAACGACGGCGCGCCGCCGGTGCTGAAGACTTCCACGCGGAAGCACACGCTGGCCGGCAAGGCCGACCCGGAGGTCTCGGAGCCGTACACGGCGGCCACGATCTGGCTGCACCGTGAGATGCCGGATCCGACGCCGGCGTCGAAGCGGCTGACGCAGCGCTTCGCGAATCAGCTCGTCTTCGCCGCCCACCGGCACAAGGTCGACTGGGCGCTCATGCTCGGCGTCCTCCGGGCCCGCGGCTACCGCGGCTCGGTGCCGGCGACGAAGGTCGGGCTCAACCGGCTCGCGACGAACCTTGTCCGCAACGGCGCGCGCAAGGATCAGTGGAGTGCCGTGCTGGCTCTCGAGGGGCGGACGGCCTTCGCCGACCGCACCGTCGCGCTCGCCCGGTACCACCGCGCCGTCGGCCTGAAGGCGCTCGTCCGTGGTCTCGAGTGGGCGAAGCCGATGCTGGCGAAGCGGACGCTCCGCGACAAGCGCGTCACGATCTACGGCGGCGGTCGGAACGACCTCCTCCAGGGCAAGATCGACGTCCGCGTGATCGTGCTGATCCGCTACCTCGCCGAGGCCCACGGCCGGGTGACGGTCTCCTGTCTCCTCAGCGGCCATCGCCTCTTCTCCCGCCCCGGTGTGATCTCACATCACATCTACGGGCTTGCGGTCGACATCGCCGCGCTCGGCGGCCAGAGCATCTACGGGCACCAGCAGCCCGGCTCGGTCACGGAGCAGGCGGTGCGCAACATGCTCCTCCTCCCGGCGGAGGTCCGGCCCGTGCAGGTGATCTCCCTGCTCGGTCTGGGCGGCCCGTCGTTCCCGCTGGCGAACCACGACGACCACATCCACGCGGGGTTTTAGGTCGATGCTCAAGCAGGTCACGCTCAGACGGGAGAACGGCGAGGTCGTCTGCGACGACTGCGTCGTCGCGGACTCGTCGGTCTCCCGGATGAAGGGCCTGCTCGGTCGGAAAGAGCTGAAGCCGGGCGAGGGTCTCCTCCTTCGCCCGGCCGGCTCGATCCACACGTTCTTCATGCGCTTCCCGATCGACGCGGTCTTCCTCGACGAAGGCCTGCGCGTGCTCGGGATCTCTGACGACATCCGCCCGTGGCGCGCGGCGTCGAAGCGCGGCGCGCGCGTGGTCCTCGAACTCCCGGCGGGCGAGTCTGCCCGCCGGGGGCTCGAGGCCGGTGACACGCTGTCGATAACGGACGCATGAGCTACGACGACTACGGCGAGCAGGCCCGCGCGTCGTGGTTGCGAAGCCCGTTCGTCTCCCTCGCCGTCGCGCTGCTGGCGATCGTGGTCGCCACGATTTCCTTCGTGCGACAGCAGAGCGCGCTCGACGCCGCAAACGTCGCGCAGCTCCACGCCAAGCGAATCGAGCGGGAGCTGCGGTTCGTGCACGAGGACAACGATCAGCTCGCCGGCCGACTGAGGTCGACCGAGCGAGAGCTGCACGTCACGCCGATTGCGGCACGGGCCCTGAAGAGTGTCTTCACTGTCTCGGCCGGCGGGCGGATCGGCACGGCGTTCGTCGGGTGGCGCGACGTCGACGGCACGTACCTGATCACCGCGGCACACGTGGTCGAGGGCTTCGATGGCACGGTCGAGCTGTCGCGCAAGGGCGACGACTGGACCGGAGAGGTCGTTCGGCGCGACAAGAAGAACGACCTGGCGCTCATCCGCGTCGAGGGTCGGCCCGACGGCGCACCGCCGCTCTGGCAGAAGCCGCGCGCCACGAGGCCGAAGACCGGAGAGCAACTGCTGCTCGTCGGAAGCCCCTACGGGTTGGGCGGCACGGTCACGACGGGGATCGTCAGCCGCGTCACCAGGAGGATGGTGCAGACCGACGCGGCGGCGAATCCGGGCAATTCCGGTGGGCCGGCAGTCAACCGCCGCGGCCAGGTGGTCGGCGTGCTGCTCGCCGGCGGCGGGGAGAACATCAACTTCGCCGTGCGCATCGAGCGCGTCTGCAAGGTCCTCCGTCGCTGCTGAGACTCGCCGCGGTACGGGGTTGACCGCCGCCATAGGTTTGTCTAGTTTGGCTGAGAGCTAGTAGCTACTAACTTTTTCGCGCCACACATTCCGGGGAGGGACCGTGGAGTTGTCACAGAACGGCGACCGCGACGGCGCGGTCGTCACTGCGAACGAGATCACGCGCCGCTACGGCGAGGGCGACACCGCCGTGGACGCGCTCCGCGGTGTGTCCCTCGAGGTCGAGCGCGAGCAACTGACCGCCGTGATGGGCCCTTCGGGCTCCGGCAAGTCGACGCTGATGCACATCCTCGCCGCGCTGGACCGGCCGACCGAGGGCTACGTGACGATTGCCGGCACGCGCCTCGGCAAGCTGAACGACAACGAGATCACGAAGCTCCGTCGGAAGCACATCGGCTTCATCTTCCAGTTCTTCAACCTGCTCCCGATGCTGACGGCGGACGAGAACATCCAGCTCCCGCTCTCGCTCGCCGGCCAGAAGCCGGACAAGGACTTCTACGACGACCTGGTGAAGCGAGTCGGCCTTGCAGACCGGCTCTCCCACCGGCCTTCGGAGCTCTCCGGCGGCCAGCAGCAGCGCGTCGCGATCGCCCGCGCCCTCGTCTCCCGGCCGACCGTGATCTTCGCGGACGAGCCGACCGGCAACCTCGACTCCAAGACCGGCGGCGAGATCCTCGAGCTCCTGCAGGAGTCGGTGAACGACTACGGGCAGACGATGGTCATGGTGACGCACGAGGCGCGCGCCGCTGCGACCGCGGGCCGGGTCCTCTTCCTCGCCGACGGCAAGATCGTGAAGGAGCTCAGCAAGGCCGGCGAGGAGGAGATCATCGAGACGATCAAAGACGTCACGCTGACGTGATCCGCGTCGCACTCAGGGGCCTCGCCGGCCGCAAGTTCCGCGCGGTCCTCACCGGAATCGCAATTGTCCTCGGGGTCGCGATGATCAGCGGCACCCTCGTCCTGACGGACACGATCGACCGCGCGTTCAACCGCATCTTCGTCAACTCGTACGCCGGCACCGACGCCGTCGTCCAGGCCGCGGCGTCCAACATCACGTTCGAGGGCGAGAGCGCGACCAGCCCGCCGTTCTCGCAGTCGGTCCTCTCCGAGGTTCGCTCGGTCGGGACCGTCGACGCAGCAGCCGGCAGCGTCTTCGAGGAGACCGCCGTCAAGATCATCGACCGGAACGGCAAGGTGATCTCGAAGAACGCGCCGACCTTCGGCTTCGGCATCGACCCCGCCTACCCGCGCTTCAACCCGCTGGAGCTGAAGGAAGGACGGTGGGCGTCAGGGCCCAACGAGGTCGTGATCGACTCCGGGACGGCGAAGGATCAGGGCTATACCGTCGGCGGACGGGTCCCGATCGCGACCCTGCGTCCGGTCCAGGACTTCAAGCTGGTCGGCGTCGCGCAATACCCCGGGGTCGAGTCGCTCGGCGGTGCCACGTTCGCGGTCTTCGACCTCGCGGAGGCGCAGCGGTTGCTCGACCGCCAGGGGAAGCTCGACGCGATCTCGGTCGCCGCGAAAGGCGGAGCCTCTCCGGAGGAGCTCGTCGGCGATCTCCAAGGTGAGCTGCCCAAGACGGTCGAGGTGCGGACGGGCGTCGAGCAGGCGGCCGAGGACAGCGGCGAGGTCGCCACCTTCGTCAAGATCATCCGCTACTTCCTGCTCAGCTTCGCCGCGATCGCGCTCTTCGTCGGCGCCTTCGTCATCTTCAACACCCTGTCGATCACCGTCGCGCAGCGCACTCGAGAGCTCGCGACGCTCCGGACGCTCGGCGCGTCGCGGCGCCAGCTGCTCGCCTCCGTGATGCTCGAAGCCCTCGCAATCGGCGTGATCGCCTCCGTGATCGGGCTCTTCCTCGGGGTCGGCCTGGCAAAGGCGCTGAACTGGCTCTTCAAACTGCTCGACTTCGAGCTGCCGACGACCGGGCTCGTCTTCTCGACGCGAACAGTGATCGTCGCGCTGGCGGTGGGCATCGTCGTCACGCTGGTCGCCGGCCTCGCACCCGCCCTGAAGGCGACGAAAGTGCCGCCGATCTCGGCGGTCCGGGAGGGAGCGACGCCTCCGCCGGGTCGCTTCTCGCCGTACTGGCCATACGTCGCCGGGGTGCTGATCGTGCTGTCCGTGGTCCTGCTCGGCTACTCGCTCTTCGCCAACGACGTCGATATCGCGCAGCGCCTGCTGTCGATCGCCGTCGGCGTGCTCGCACTCTTCTTCGGCGTCGCGCTCCTGTCGCCGAAGCTGGTGCGACCGCTGGCCTCGGTGGTCGGCTGGCCGGCGCAGCGGATCGGCGGCGCGGCCGGCCGCCTGGCCGAGGGCAACTCGAAGCGAAACCCCGGCCGGACCGCCGCCACGGCCGCCTCGCTCATGATCGGGATCGCCCTCGTCACCTTCGTCGCGACGCTCGCCGCGGGCATGCGCGACTCGAACCGGCAGGCGATCGAGGACCAGATCGCCGCCGACCTGATCATCACCTCCGAGGACGGCTACTCGCCGTTCGCGGCCGACGCCGGACTGGCCGCCCACAAGGCGCAGGGCGCCGAGACCGTGACCGACGTCCGCGAGGAGGTCGTTCGACTCGCCGGCTCCGGGAAGGACCTCACGGGGATCGAGCCGGACAAGATCGCGTCCGGCTACAACTTCGACTGGCGCGCTGGGTCGTCCGATGCGACCCTCGCGCAGCTCGGCACGAACGGCGCGATCGTCGACAGCGAGTTCGCGAAGGACAAGAACCTCGAGATCGGCGACACCTTTGCGGCCGAGGCGCCCGGCGGGAAGAAGGCCGACTTCGTCGTGCGCGGCCTGTACAAGGCGCCGCCGTTCTATCCGCTCCTCGGCTCGGCGAGCGTCCCGATCGCGGCGTTCGACAAGCTGTTCGAGACGAAGCACAACCGCTTCACGTTCCTGAAGATGGCCGGCGGGTCGACCGACCAGTCGAAGGACGACGTCGAGGCCGCCGTCGCGAAATTCCCGGACGCCCGGGTGCAAACGCGGGCCGAGTGGATCGACAAGGAGGACGCCGAGTTCCAGCAGTTCCTGTCGGTGCTCTACGTCCTGCTGGCCCTGTCGGTGATTGTCAGCATCTTCGGGATCATCAACACGCTCGTGCTCTCGGTGTTCGAGCGCACGCGCGAGCTCGGGATGCTGCGGGCCGTCGGCATGACCCGGCGGCAGACTCGCCGGATGATCCGGCACGAGAGCGTGATCACGGCGCTGATCGGCGCGGCCCTGGGGCTGCCCCTCGGCGTGTTCCTCGCGGCGCTCCTCGTCCGCGCGCTGAGCCAGTACGAGGTCGGGTTCAAGATTCCGTTCGGCCAGCTCGTGTTCTTCGCCGTGGTCGCGATCCTTGTCGGCGTGGTCGCGGCGGTGCTACCGGCCCGGCGTGCCGCCCGCCTGAACGTGCTCCAGGCATTGCAATACGAATAACGTCCGGCCATGCTCTGGGCGATCTCGGGCGGCTCGGGCTTCCTCGGCCTGCACCTCGCGCGACGGCTCCTCGCCGAGGGCCACGACGTTCGCTCGCTCGACCTCATCCCGCTCGACGAGCCGGGCCTCGACGTCCAGGAGATCCTCGGGGACATCCGTGACGAGGCCGCGGCGCGGGAGCTCGTCGACGGGGCGCGGACCCTGGTCCACGCGGCGGCGGCGCTCCCGATCCGCGGCGGGCGCGACGAGATCCGCTCGGTCAACGTCGACGGCACGCTGACCCTGCTCTCCGCCGCCTTGTTGGCGGGCGTGCGGCGCGTCCTCTTCATCTCCTCGACCGCCGTCTACGGCGTCCCCGAGAAGCATCCGATCGAGGAGGACGATCCGCTCGACGGCGTCGGTCACTACGGCGGGTCGAAGATCGAGGCGGAGGAGGTCTGTCGCGCCTTCATGCGCCGCGGCCTCGACTGCGTGATCCTCCGGCCCAAGACCTTCATCGGCCCGGAGCGGCTGGGCGTCTTCGAGATCCTCTTCGACTGGATCCGCGACGGGCGCCGCATCTACGTGCTCGGCGACGGCTCGAACCGCTATCAGCTCCTGGCCGTCGACGACCTCGTCGACGCGATCGTCCGGTCGGCGAGCAAGCGCGCCGCGGCAGGGGCGACGCTCAACGTGGGGGCGAAGGAGTTCGGCACTGTGCGCTCCGACGTTCAGGCGCTGACCGACCACGCCGGCTCCTCGAGCCGGATCACGCCCGTCCCGGTCCGGCCGGCCGAGCTCGCCCTCCGCGGGCTCGAGCTCGCCCGGCTCTCGCCGCTCGTCGAGTGGCACTACAAGACCGCGCACCGCGACTCGTTCGTCGACGTCTCGCGCGCCGAGGAACTGCTGGGATGGAGGCCGCGGCTCTCGAACGCCGAGGCGCTGATCGAGACCTACGACTGGTATCTCGCCAACCGCGACGAGGTCGGCAGCGAGGCTGGAGTCACGCACCGCGTCCCATGGGACCAGCGCGCCCTGGGTCTGTTAAAGAGGATCTCGTGAGCTTCGAGCAGGACCATTGGGACGAGCTCTTCGACGAGATCTACCTGACGACGTACGCCGAGCTGGTCGACAAAGACGTGTCCGAGGACGCGTTGGCAGCTGCGGCGCTCGCCGGGGTCGAGGCGCCTGCGGAGATCCTGGACGCGCCGGCGGGGTTCGGCCGCCACTCGATCCCGCTCGCCAAGGCCGGGTTCCGGGTCACCGGCATCGACCGCTCGCCGGTCCAGCTCGAGGAGGCTCGCCGCCGCGCCGGCGACGCCGAGTGGCCGAAGCTCGTCGAGGCCGACTTCCGCGAGCTGCCCTTCGAGGAGGAGAGCTTCGACGCCGTCCTCAACCTCTTTTCGTCGATCGGCTATCGCGGAGAGGAGGGCGATCGCCAGATGCTCGGTGAGTTCCTCCGCGTGCTCCGGCCCGGCGCCGCGCTGATCGTCGAGACGATGCACCGCGACCGGCTGATGCACGTCTACCAGCCGCGGGGCTGGGACCCGCTTCCCGACGAGGCGCTGGTCGCCGAGGAGCGGCGCTTCGACTTCACCGCCGGGGTGATCGAGACCGATCACATCCTGATCAAGGATGGGAAGCGCCGGCAGTTCACGTACACGCTCCGCGTCTACACGGCGACGGAGCTGGTGCGGATGCTCGACGGTGTCGGCTTCGACGACATCGAGGCATTCGGCGGTGTGGACGGCAGCGAGCTGACGCGCGAGAGCCGTCTCGCCGTGCGGGCGCGGAAGCCGGCGTGACCGAGCTCCTCTCCTACCGCGAGCAGTTCCCGATCCTCGCGGAGACGAACTACCTGATCAGCCACTCCCTCGGCCCCATGCCGCTCGAGGCGAAAGCCCGGCTCGACGAGTACGCCCACACCTGGTCGACGCGCGGCATCCGCGCGTGGCGCGAAGGGTGGTGGGAGACGCCGATCACGATCGGCGACAAGATCGCGCGGCTGATCGGCGCGCCGCCCGGGTCCGTCGTGATGCACCAGAACGTGACGATCGCCGCGGCCGTCGTCCTCTCCTGCTTCCCCTTCGGCGGTGAACGGCGCCGCATCGTGTACGGGGACGGCGAGTTCCCGTCGGTCCGGTACGTGATGCAGGGCGCCGGCGCCGAGGTCGTCGTCGTCCCGGGCCAAGAGGAGCTCCTCGAGGCGATCGACGAGCGGACGCAGCTCGTCCTGCTCAGCCACGTGCTCTTCCGCACCGGGCTGATCCAGGACGTCGAGCCGGTGATCCGGCGGACACACGAGGCGGGGGCGCACGTGCTCCTCGACGCCTACCAGTCCGTCGGCGCGGTCCCGCTCGACGTCGGCTCGCTCCGCGTCGACTTCGCCACCGGCGGCAGCGTCAAGTGGCTCTGCGGCGGCCCGGGCGCGGGCTGGCTCTACATCCGGCCGGATCTCGCGGAGCGACTCGAGCCCGGTTTCGTCGGCTGGCAGGCGCACGCCGAGCCGTTCGCCTTCGAGCCGGAAATCCGCCACGCGGCCGGTGCGGCCCGCTTCCTCACCGGCACGCCGAACGTGCCCGCGCTCTACGCCGCCTCGGCCGGCTACGACATCGTCCACGAGGTCGGCGTCGATCGGATCCGCGCCCGCTCCCTCGAGCTGACCGACCGCCTGATCCGCCGACTCGACGAGGCTGGGCTCGAGCTCGTCAGCCCGCGCGAGGCCGAGCGGCGGGGCGGCACGGTGGTCGTGCGCGTTCCGGACCCGCCGGCGGTCTACGCCGAGATGGAGCGCCGAGCAATCCTCGCCGACGTCCGCCCCGACGTCGGCATCCGCCTTGGCCCGCACTTCTTCACCACGGACGACGAGGTGGACGAGGCGGCTGCCGTGATTACCGAACTCGCAGCTAAGGCCGTCGCCTAAGCCGTCGCGGAGCGGGCTTTGCCCGCTCCGCTCACGGTGGCACTTGGGTTCGCGAATGCCGGGACGTCGCTGGCCGATCTGGGCCGTCCGGCCTTCACCTCTCGCGAAAAGTCGCGCGACTTTTCGCGAAATTACTCGGCAGGCTCGTTGGGGTCTTCCTCCTCGGCGAGCTTGACCGAGCCCCGCAGCGTCGTCTCGAAGTGGCGCTGCTGGATCGGGATCGCCCAGTCGACGAGCTGCTTGACCTGCGAGTTCCGCGCGCGATCGCCCATCACGCCGACGATCTCCCAGTGCCCGATTTCGCCGGCTTCGGCCATCGTCAGAAACTCGAAGCCGTCGAGCCCGTCGGCGTCGTCGCCGAGGTAGGTCTGCATCATCTCGGTCGCTTCCCGCTTCGTCTCGCGCGCCTTCTCGAGGATCGCGGTCTTCTTGCCGTCGAGCTCCTCGACGAGGGACGTCGTCCGCTGCTCGGTCTCGGCTGCCTCGTCGCGCATCTGCTGCAGCTGCTGCTTGAGCTCGTCGTCCTCGACGAGCTTCTCGACCTTCTGGGTCGCGCCCTGCGCCGCCATAGCGAGCCCCAGGACCTCCGCGAGCTTGGTGTCGAGGTTCGTCAGTTCAGCCATTGCTTCCACCCCTCCTCGGGTCGTCGGTGCGCGGTGAACTACCCGCCGCGCCGGAGACGAAACTCAGACTGCGAGCTTCCGGGCGTAGAAGCCCTCGGCCAGGCCGCTCGGCGAGTTGCACTCCATCCCGCGGATCCGCATCAGCCCGCGGAAGAGGTCCTCGCTGAACCAACGCTTGCCGCGCTGGGAGGGGAACGACTCCATCAGCAGCTCGATCTTGCGGCGCGCCACTTCCTCGTCGAGGTCGAAGAAGACGTTCGGTGCGCCGAGGTCGCCGTCGTACTTCGGGATCTCGTACTCGAGGATCAAGTGGTCGCGGAAGGTGTTCCAGGTGAGCTCGGCGACGAGCCGGTGGTCCTGGTGGCGGTCGGCGCCGTGGTGTGTGAGCACGAGGCCCGGCTCGAAGCGCCCCTTCAGTTCCTCGAAGAACTCTTTCACCTCGGGCCCGTAGCGGAAGAAGGCGTCGCGGAAGCCCTGCACGTCGGCGACCGCGCCGAAGGCGTCGGCGCTCGCCCGCGCCTCGTCGGCCCGCTCGCCGCTCGCGCTCAGGACGACCCAGTGGAGCTCGAGCGCCTCGACGGACTGCGCGAGGCGAAGCAGTGTCCCGCCGCACCCGATCTCGATGTCGTCGGCGTGCGAGCCGATCGCGAGGACGCGCAGCCTCGGCGCCTCGAGCGCGAGCTTCAGCAAGGCCTCAGGCCGAGGCGGCCGCTGGCCCGGAGCGCTCCCAGACCTGCCAGACGCTGCCGCCGCTCTCCACGAGCGACTCGAGGTTCTGCTTGTCCTTGAGTGTGTCCATCGGCGCCCAGAAGCCTTCGTAAGCGTAGGACACGAGCTGGTCGGCGCCGATCAGCCGCTCGAACATCTCCGGCATGTCCTCGCCCGGCTCGAGATAGTCGAAGACGTCGGCGCGGAAGACGAAGTAGCCGCCGTTGATCCAGATCCCGGTCCGGGCGACGTCGTGGAAGCCGGTGACGCTCGGCCCCTCGGACTCGACCACGTTGAAGGTGTAGTTGGGGCGGACGGCGAGGAGGCTCGCGACCTTGCCTTGCTCAGCGTGGTGGTCGATGAGCAGGGGGAGCGGGACGTCGGTGACCGTGTCGCCGTAGTTCGCGAGGAAGATTTTCTCGTCGGCAAGCCGGTCCTTAACCGCATAGAACCGCTCGCCGATCGAGGCGTCGAGCGGCGTGTCCACGAACTCGACGTTCCAGCCGTGCCCCGTCCGCTCGAAGTAGTCCTTGATCACGCCCGCCTGGTGGCCCACGCAGACCACGAACTCGCGGTGCCCGAAGTGGGCGTAGTACTTCATGATGTGCCACAGGAGCGGCCGCCCGCCGATCGGGACCATGGGCTTCGGCAGCGAGCCCACGGCTCCCCGCAAGCGCATGCCTTGCCCACCACAGAAGAGGACGACCTTCACCCGTTCCTCAGCTTGAGCCACGAAGCCGTTGCCGGGGATCCCTCAACCGGGTGATAGAAGCTCACGGAGCTGCTGCGCATAGCGCGGGGCCGTCGGCTCGTCCTCGTGCCTGAAGTACGCGAAGACCTCGATCCCCGCCTGGAGCAGGGGTCGGATCCGCTGCGCCCACTCCTGGAGCTCGGCGTCCTCGTACGGAGGCTCGCGGAACCGTAGGTAGCGGAAGCGAGCGGGGCCGTCCAGGGCGTTCACGCACACCGCGTTCTCCGGGAGTTCGGTTTCGATTCCCTCCCACGAGTCGTGGCGGAAGTCGAAGGCGATCCTGAGCGAGGGGTCGATCGACCCGAGCGCGAGCTGCAGAAAGCCCTCGTCGCGCGTCGATCCGATCAGCGCGCGAATCGGCCCGAGGCGGTCGCCCAGCCTCGTCACACGCTCCTCGAAGGTGGCGAAGTCGCTCGTCCGGTAGGCGTTCAGTTTCGGGGCAAAGGTGAAGCCCGGCGGCGTCAGTTCCGCCCACCGCTCGAACTGATGCTCCGCCGGCAGCCGGTAGCCGGTCGTGTTGAGCTCGACGGTCGTGAGTCGCTCCGCGTAGTGGCGCAGGAACTCGTTCGGCTTCGCCTCCGGGGGGTAGAAGCCGGGCTTCCAGGTCGGATAGCTCCAGCCGGAGGTGCCGACAGATGCCCTCGTTACACTCGGCGAGATGGCGGTCACACCCGAAGTGATAGCCCAGGGGTCGATCCCGGTCCTCGACCACGGCTTCGTCCGGCTGGACGACGCGATGGCCGACGACCTCTCGGTCGTGAACGGCGCACGGGTCAGCTTCGCGCGACACAAGACGGAGCTGGACGACTCCGACGCCGGCCTGATCAGGTTTCTGATGCGCGAGCGGCACGGGACCCCGTTCGAGCACAACTCGTTCCGGTTCCACATCCGCGCGCCGATCTTCGTCGCCCGCGAGTGGTTCCGGCACCGAGTCGGCTCGTTCAACGAGTTCTCGATGCGCTACGCCCGTGCGACCGACGACTTCTACGTGCCGGCGCCCGAGGACGTCCGCACGCAGATCGGAAAGCCCGGCGCGTACTCGTTCGAGCCGGTCTCGGACGAGATCGCCGAGACCACGCGCGACGAGCTCCGGCAGGTTTACGAGGCTGCCTACGCGACGTACGAGAAGCTCGTCGAGCTGGGCGTCGCGCGCGAGCTCGCCAGGGCTGCGCTGCCCGTCGGCGCCTACACCGAGTTCTACTGGACGGTGAACGCCCGGGCGCTCATGAACTTCCTCTCGCTGCGGAACTCCGAGACGGCGCAGCGCGAGATCCGGCGTTACGCCGAGGCGTGCGAGCACTTCTTCTCCGAGCGGATGCCGATCACGTACGAGGCGTTCGTGGCGTCCGGCCGGACCAGCCCCTGACGGCCTAGGCAGTCGACCAGAGGACCCGGGTGTCGTCCTTGGTCTTGGCGTGCCAGTGCGTGACCGCCCAGCCATCGAAGCCCTCGAGGTCGTACGCCGCGACCAGGTCGATTGTGTTCGTGCCCCGGTCGCCGACGTTGAAGGTCGTGCAGGTCACGATCGGCTTCCCGTGCTTGGTCAGCGCGAGGGTGTAGTAGTCGCCGTCCGGCACCGGCGAAAGTCCGCGGACGGTGATCAGCATCGGCGTGTTTCCGTCGGCATCAATCTCGCCGACGCTGACGACCCCGGTCGACTGCCCCTGGCCGTGGAGCACGACCGTCCTCGTCACCTTGAGTGACTCGGTCCCGCCGTTCGATTGGTTGTTGCCGGCGAAATAGCCGACGGCGAAGGAGGCGAGCACGAGGGTGGCCGCGAGGACGAGCGCCGCGCCGAGCCGTCGTGGCGGCAGCCAGGCGACGTCCGCCTCGTCGTCAGGCTCCTCCTCAGGCGGCGCCACCGAGGCCAGCGTGGGCGAGAGCTCGGGCGGCGGCCCCGCCTCCCGCAACAGCTCGTGCACCCGGCGCAGCCGAGCCTGCTCCTCGGGGGTCTCCACGCCCTCGACCAGGTCGTCGAACTCGGGTGTCACAGCACGTCCTCCAGCGTGTCGGCGAGCCGGGCGAGCCCGGTGCGCGTTCGGGTCTTCACCGTGCCGAGCGGGATGTGGAGCAGCTCGGCGATCTCCGACTGCGAGCGCCCGCCCCAGTAGGCGAGCTCGATCACCGATCGCTCGTTCTCCGGCAGCTTGGCGAGGGCGCTGTGCACGCGCCACGCGACCCAGCCGGACTCGGCGCGGTCCGCCGGCGTCATCTCGTCGGCCTGTTCCTCGCCGGCCTCGACCGGTGGTTCACGGCGCGTGCGGCCGTTGTCCACGATCGCGTTGCGGGCGACCGCGTAGAGCCACGGCGCGCCGGGCCCGCGCTCGGGCTTGTAGCTGCCGGCGGCGCGCCAGATCGACGCGAACGTCTCCTGCACTGCGTCCTCGGCCCGGCCGCGGTCCCCCAGCCGTCGCAGCGCCAGTCCGAAGACGGGGCGCGCGTACCGGCGGTAGAGGGCGTCGAAGGCGGTGCGGTCACCGGAGCCGACGCGGGTGATGAGCTCGCCGTCGCTGACGTTCGAATACACGTGGCGAATGGTGGCGTCTTTGGGGTCGGGCGGCAAGCGCCTCTCGTGGGCCGCAGTCGTGAGACTCATCCGAGGTTCTACGGCTTTGCAAGGTGCGTGGATTGGAGCAGGCGGCCGCCGTCGACGACCAGCGTCGTGCCGGTGACGAAGTCGGCTCCAGTGAGAAAGAGAACCGCTTCGGCGACATCGTCCGGCGAGCCCACGCGGCCGAGCAGGGTCTCCGCCGCGCGGCGCTCTTCCTGGTCCGGATCGACGGCCACCGGCCCAGGCGCGACGCCGCAGACGCGCACCTCCGGCGCGAGCGCACGCGCGAAGACGCGGGTCAGCATCGCCTGTGCCGCCTTGGCGGCGCAGTGCGGGGCGAACGAGGGCCACGGCTGGTACGCCGCGACGTCCTCGATCATCACGACCACCCCCCTCGCGTCCCGCAGGTGGGGCGCAGCGGCCTGCGTGACGAAGAAGCTGCCCTTTGCGGTCGCGCCGAACGCAGCGTCCCAGTCGGCCTCGCCGACCTCTTCCACTGGCATCGGCCGGAACCCTTCCGCGGCTGCGTTGACGAGGAGGTCGAGGCCCCCGAGCCGCTCCACCGCGTTCCGCACGACGGTCTGCGCGCCCTCGGCGGTGGAGAGGTCGCCGTCTGCGCGTCCCGCTGCGACGACTTCCCAGCCGGCACGCTGAAGCCGGGCGGCGACCGCCGACCCCAGTTTCCCCGTTCCGCCGGTGACAAGGGTTCGCATTCCGGAAAAGAACTGTAAGGAGTTGATGGGGGCGGTAATGAGCTGCGGCTCGAGCGGGCAGTCTTCGTCTACAGCGCTTCGATGAAGGGGGTTCTCGGGACATGAAGAAGGCTCTACTGCTCGTCGTCGCCGCCCTGGGTCTTGCCGCAGCAGGTGTCGCGTTCGCGGCCGTGACACGGGTTGTGACGATCAAGGCGGCCGGGTTCAGCCCGGCCGCGCGCACGATTCAGACCGGTGACAGCATCCGCTGGCGGAACGACGACACGGTCAACCACCAGGTCGTCGCCGACAACGGTTCGTTTGCCTCGCCGGTCCTGAGGCCGAAGGCGGCGTATACGAAGGCGTTCACGACGGCCGGCACGTATCGCTACCGCGACGCGCTCGAGCCGGCGGAGCGTGGCACGATCGTCGTCCAGGGCCCGCCGCCCTCGGTCTCGATCGCGGCCTCGGCTCCGACGGTGTTCTTCGGCGGCGGGGGCGTCCGGCTCGCGGGGACGATCTCCAGCCAGGCGGCGAACCAGGACGTCACCGTCTGGGCCCAGCCGTACGGTCTGACCTCATTCGTCAAGGTCGCGGACCTGAAGACGGCCGCCGGGGGTGCCTGGGATTGGTCGACGACGCCGAGCGTCCTCACCAGCTACCAGGCGCGGTGGGGCTCGAGGACGAGCCTGACCGTGCAGATCGGCGTCCGGCCGCGGCTGACGCTGATCCGGCGCGCGCCGTGGTTCGTCACCTCGGCGAAGGCCGGTCACTCGCTGGCGGGCCACTGGGTCTACATCCAGCGGAAGTCCTCGCTCGGTCAGTGGGTCAACATCAAGAAGGTGCGCCTCGGCTCGACCGGCGCCAAGCGGTTCCAGCTGAAGCTGCCGCACGGCCGCAGCTTGCTCCGCGCCTTCCTGACGACGAACCAGGCCGGCACCGGCTACCTCTGGTCGAACAGCCGCTCGCTGGTCGTCCGCAAGCGATAGGCACTCGGTACGGCATTGGGGCCGGCGGGCGCGTCGTTATGCTCCCGCCGGCCCCGCTGCATTCGCGAAAGGAGTGCCTTGACGACGCTTGCGTTCAACCACGAAGAGATCGCTCCACGCGAGCTCAAGCCACGTCTGTACGAGCTCGATGGCATCTCACGTGAGTCCGTCGAAGCGCACTACAAGCTCTACGAGGGGTACGTCGCGAAGCGGAACGAGATCCTGGGGCAGCTCGGCGCAGTGGACCTCTCGTCGGCGAACCAGGTCTACTCGGAGCTCCGGGCGCTCAAGGTCGATCTGACGTTCGCGATCGGGGGGATCAAGAACCACGAGATCTACTTCGCGCATCTCGGCGGCGACGGCGGCGACCCGGACGGGGCGATCGAGGCGCTGATCGAGCGGGACTTCGGCTCGGTGCCCGCCTGGCGGGAGGACCTGAAAGCGACGGGGATGGCCGGCCGCGGTTGGGCCTGGACCGCGTACGACTGGGACGAGGGCCGGCTCTTCAACTACCTCGGAGACACGCAGAACACGTATCCGATCTGGAACGCGACGCCGCTCGTCGCGCTCGACGTCTACGAGCACGCGTACTTCCTCGACTACCAGACCGACCGCGCCGGTTACATCGACGCGTTCTTCGCGAACCTCGACTGGGCGACGGTCAACGACTGGGTCACCGGCTACCAGATACCGCTTCGCTGAAAGTCTCACGACTTTCAGCGAGGACCTCAACCCGCGAGCTCAGTGAGCAGAACGGGCTAAGCCCGTTCTGCCGCGAGCCAGCTGCCGAGGTTGGTGTGGCGCTTCGAAACGTCTCCGGTGTCGAGCTCAGCTCGTAGCTCGCCTGCGGTGCCGTAACGCTCCGCCACGACGTCGTGCGTGTGGATCGTCTCCAGGTTGACCTGCCGGGAGAAGAGGAAATCCCCGTCCTCGAGCTCGGGGTGGGTGTCGAGCACGCCCTGGAGGGCGAGCCGGACCGAGTCCTCCACGAACCGCGGCTGCAGATGTGCGTGCTCGACGACGAAGAGCTCGTCCGGACGTTTCAGCAGCTCGTAGACCGGCGAGCTCATCGACGACTCCACGATCGAGACCAGCCGCTCGGCGTTCAGGGTCGACTCCGACCCGACGAAGAGCGTCCCGCGGCCACGTTGGTTGTGCGTCGCGAGCGGCACGAGCTCGAGAATCCGCTCGACGTCACCCTCGTCGAACCCCGCCTCGAGGAGCCGCTCGCTCGCCGCACCGCGCACGAGCCCCTGGGCACAGGGACAGGCGTTGATCCCCGACGCCTCCACGCCGACGACCCGCCGGACACCGCGCTCGCTCGCCGCCGCGATCCCTATGAGCGCGACCATCTCCTGCGTCGCGAGCTCCGTCACCGGCGTCCGCCGCTCGATCGGATACCGCGCCACGATCTGCGTCTCCGCGCGCCCGGCCTGCTGCCGCTCGATCACGCGCTGCGCGATGTGCGCCGCGAGCTCCTCGACGAGAAACGCCTCTTCCAGCACGACGGCCTCGATCGCCTCCTCGAAGGCCTCGGGAAAGCGCGACATGTGGACGCCCTTCTGCGCCCCGTCGAGGTCGACGGTGCACTCGATCTGGGCCGCGATCAGCTTCTCGCTGTCGCCGTACCGGATGCGGATCGCCTTCGAGACGCCGCGAACGCCCGCCCGCGACAGGCCGAGGCGGACCTCCGGCTCCGAGGCCTGCAGATCCTCGAGGAAGTGCCCGACGTCCGTCATGGGTGAGACTATGCGCCAACCTAGCAGTGCTCATCGTGGCTCCACCGTCCTTCGCCCAGCTGGTTTCCCTCGCGTGCCACGACCTCCGAACGCCGCTCGCGACGGCCTCGGGGTTCGCACGGACGCTCGAACGTCTCGACTCGCTCGAGCAGCCCGCGGACCGCTATGTGGAGATGATCGGCGCAGCGGCCGACCAGCTGGCAAGCCTGCTCGACCTTCTCGCCGTCGCGGCCCGGATCGAGTCCGACCGCTTCGAGCCCCAGTTCCGGGAGGCGGATGCGCGGGAGCTCGCCGACGAGGCGGCGGCGCGGCTCGACGGCGCAGCGACGGTCGAAGGAGAGGGCGACACCGTCCGGGCCGATGCGATCTGGAGCGCGTTCGCACTCTCGGCCCTCGCGGAGGCCGCTCGGCGCCACGGCGGCCTGGAGCAGATCACCTTGACCGTGGACGGTGCGTCGATCGCGATCGCTCCGATCCGAGACGATGCCGGAGTGATCGCCGTCGGTGAGGAGCTGAAGGACTTCGCCGCAGCGGTTGGGACACGTGTCCTGAGCGCGACGGGCGCGGCGGTGGAGCCGGCGAGCGACCGAGTCCAGGTCACGTTTCCGCGACCGACGTAGCCGGCGCAGCCGTCGCCTGACGCGAGAAGACCGGCAGAACCGGGCCTTCCGCGCCGCACGCCGCAGGGCGCCGCTACTTGCAGTCGACCGTGAAGTTGTCGTGGAACGACGTGATGGTGCCGTTCGCGTTCACGGTGATGTGGAAGTTCTCGTGCACCAGGAAGTTGTTCCCGTTGCCCTGGCCGATGATCCGGAAGTTGTTGATGAACGTCTCTTCCTGGCCGACGGCCGCGGTGAACTCGTCCTGGCTCACTCCGGTGCCCTGGTACTTGTCGCCCGTCACGAGCCCCGTTCCAGTGACGCCCTGAGGCTGGTCGTGCGTCTTCACGTGGACGGTGTTGTCGTTGACGGTGACGTGGAACAGGTCGTGGATCGTCCCGCTCAGCTCGACGTCCTCACCGAGCCCGCCGTTGGCGCACGGCACGAACACGGTCAGTTCGATCGGGAAGAACGAGTTGGCGGTGAAGCTCGACGCCGGGGCACCGCTCGACGACGAAACGACTGCAAACGAGAGCACGGCAACGAGGCCGCTGAGTACTAGGAGCTTCTTCATGGCTCTCCTTTGACGGCGGCTGTCTTGCGCTGAAGGCCGGGCCAGGATCCACCCACTCCGGCCCGGGCCGGGGGCGCGCGGCCTACCTCCCTCTCCCCCCGACGAGGGTCGGCCCGATGCTAGTGCATCTCGAGGGTCAGCGAAGTAGGCGCGAGAGGCGCCTGTCCTTGAGGATCCGCCCGCCGGTCTGGCACTCGGGGCAGTAGAAGATCGTGTGCTCTTCGAAGTCCACCTGGGCGATCGGGGTCCCACAGACATGGCACCGCTCGTCGAGCTTGCGGTGGACGCGATAGACACGGTCGTCCTTGGCGCCCCGCTCGCGGAGCTCGAGGCCGCGCCCGAGCTCCGAGTCGATCGCCGCCGCCAGCCGCTCGACCTGGTCCCGCGTGAGGTCCTTCGTCAGCGCGTAGGGCGAGAGCTGCGCCGTATGGAGGACCTCGTTCGCCCACGCGCGCCCGATCCCGGCGATCGCCCGCTGGTCGCGCAGCAGTGAGTGGAGCCGGCGGGAATCGCCGGCGCAGATCTCCGCGAGCCGCTCGGCGCCGAGGCCGTACGCCTCCGGGCCGAGATGCTCGAGCTCGGCGTCGGCCTGCTCGGGCGTCAGCAGCCACACCCCGGCCCGCTTCTTCGCGCCCGCCTCGGTGAGCACCAGCCGTGCGCCGCCTTCGAACTCGAGGTTGAACGCAGGCGTTTTCGGCCCGCTCGCGCCTGCCTGCAGGTACTTCAGCCGGCCGGCGGTCATCAGGTGGACGAGCAAGACGAGCTCGCCGTCGTCCGTCGGGAAGAAGAGCCGCTTGCCCCGCCGCTCGGCGCCCTCGAAGCGTCTCCCCTCGAGCGCCGAGAGCGGCGGGTCGTACGTCTTCAGCGTTGCGATGTGTGCCGGCCCGGCCTTGGCGATCGGAAAAGCACGCACGGGCTCGTCGAGCTGGCGGCGCCACGCCTCCATTTCCGGAAATTCAGGCAAGTCGGATTACGCTCTCCCCCGCATGGCAGACCCGATCACCGTAGCCGTCCGCCGCGGCGAGACCGTGGAGTCGCGCCATCGCGTGCACGCCGTCGCCGTGCAGGACGGAACCGTCGTCGCCGAGGCCGGCGACGGCGGCCTGCTCACCTTCATGCGGTCGTCCGCGAAGCCGATCCAGGCGCTGCCGCTCATCCGCGCCCTGCCCGAGCTCGACGAGAAGGAGCTCGCGATCGCGTGCGCGTCGCACAAGGCGCTGCCCGAGCAGCTCGAGGCGGTCCGGGCGCTCCTCGCCCGCGCGCCCGCCGGTGAGGACGAGCTCGAATGCGGCCCGGACGGAGACCCGCCCTCCCCGATCAACCACAACTGCTCGGGGAAGCACGCCGGCATGCTTGCGCTCTGCCGGGCGCACGGGTGGGACTCGCGCGGCTATCGCCTTTCCGATCACCCTTGCCAGCACGCCGCGCAGGCCGAGGTCGCGCGCGCGGCAGACCTCGACGAGGACGAGCTCGAGACGGCGATCGACGGCTGCGGGGTCGTCACCTTCGCGCTGCCGCTCGAGCGGATGGCGCTGGCGTTCGCGAGGCTCGAACGTCTGGACGGCGGCGACAGGGTGGCGGCGGCGATGCGCGCCCACCCGGGCTTGATCCGCGGGCCAGGTGGGGTCGACACGGCGCTGATGCGCGCCCACGAAGGCTGGATCGCGAAAGGCGGCGCCGAAGGGCTGATGTGCGCGGCCGGGCCCCGCGGACTGGGCCTGGCGCTGAAGGTGGAGGACGGCTCGTCGCGCGCCGTCGGTCCCGCGCTCGCCGCCTTCCTCGCGCGGGTCGGTCACCCGGTCGAGCGGCTCGAACGGGCCCCGATCCGAAACAGCCGCGGCGAGGAGGTGGGGCAGGTCGAGGCCGAGTGACGCGTTTGGGGGAACCGGCGAAAATCCCTGGTCGTTCCGCAGAAGGCGTTGTATATTCGGGCGGCCGGAGGGGAGCCGGGTCGGGAAGTCCTGGCTCTCTTCGTGCAGAGGTCGCACCTCCCCGTCCCCGCACGAGAAAGCGAGGCCCCCATTGCTCACGGTCGACATCTCGCTCCCCGACGTCGAAGAGCTCCACAAGCTCGTCCAGGAGGGTCAGGAAAAGGGGTTCCTCACGTACGACGAGATTGTCTCGGCGCTCGAGGAAGTCGAGCTGACCAAGGAGCAGATCGAAGACTTCTACACCTATCTGATCGACCACTCGATCGAGCTCATGGAGGGCGAGCAGCACAAGCATCCGCCCCATGAGCAGCCCGCGCTCGCCGAGGAGGAGAACGCGAAGACGACGAAGCTCGACCTGACCGTCGAGCCGTCGCTCGACTCGCTGCGGCTCTACCTGCGCGAGATCGGCAAGGTCCCGCTGCTCACCGCCGACCAGGAGGTCTACCTCGCGAAGCGGATCGAGCGCGGCGACATGATCGCGAAGACGCAGATGATCGAAGCGAACCTCCGCCTCGTCGTCTCGATCGCCAAGGGGTACCTCGGTCGCGGCCTCAGCTTCCTCGACCTGATCCAGGAAGGCTCGCTCGGCCTGATCCGGGCCGTGGAGAAGTTCGACTACCGCAAGGGCTACAAGTTTTCGACCTACGCGACCTGGTGGATCCGCCAGGCCGTGACCCGGGCGATTGCCGACAAGGCCCGCACGATCCGGATCCCCGTGCACATGGTCGAGAAGCTGAACAAGGTCGTGCACATCGAGCGCCAGCTCGTCCAGCGGCTCGGGCGCGAGCCGCAGCCGGACGAGATCGCGACGGAGCTCGAGATCACGACCGAGGAGGTGCGCGAGATCCTCCGGATGGCGCAGCTGCCGGTCTCGCTGGAGAAGCCGATCGGGGAGGAGGAGGAGTCGCAGCTCGGCGACTTCGTCGAGGACGAGACCGCCGAGTCGCCGTTCGACACCGCCTCGCTGATGCTTCGCCGTGAGGACGTGCAGAGGGCGCTCGACTCGCTTCCGGAGCGCGAGCGCAAGGTGATCGAGCTCCGCTTCGGGCTGCTCGGCCACCAGCCGTTCACCCTCGAGGAGGTCGGCCGCGCCTTCGGTGTGACCCGCGAGCGGATCCGCCAGATCGAGAACAACACCCTGAAGCGCCTCGAGACGCTGCCGGAAGCCCAGGGTCTACGCGACGCTTCCGCCTAGCTTCGTCGCCTCGAGGCTCGCGAAAAGTCGCGTGACTTTCGCGAGAGCTAGGCGGCCTTGTCGTCGGACGGGACGCGCTCGAGCGGCATGAAGAGCCGGCAGTGCGGGCACTTGACGCCCGCGAGCTCGGTGTTCGAGCCGAGGACGTCGGCGCGGAAGGACTTCCCGCAGTGGACGCAGGTCAGGTCCCGAATACCCTCGTTTCCGGACATGCTTCGAAGCTAGCAACAGCCCTTCGGGGTTCTCTAAATCGTGAGTGAACCCGAACGGAGCCGGGTACGTATTGCAAGCTACTGCCCATGCCCCAGTTCGACCTTCTGATCATCGGCGGCGGTCTCGCGTCCGCTCGCGCGATCAAGTCCTTCCGAGAGTCCGGCGGCGAGGGATCGATCGGGCTCGTCTCGAAGGACGCGACGCTCCCGTACCACCGGCCGCCGCTGTCCAAGCGGTTCCTGCGCGGCGAGACCGACGAGGAGCCGCTCGTCGAGGACGAGGCCTTCTACCGCGACCACGGCGTCGAGGTGCAGCTCGAGACGGCGGTCTCATCCTTGGACACGCGAGAGCGCACCGCCGAGCTCGACGGCGAGCAGCTCGGCTACCGGCAGCTCCTCCTGGCGAGCGGCGCGTGGCCGCGGAGGCTGGACGCGCCGGGAGCGGACCTCGACGGCGTCTTCACGCTCCGGACCGTCGGCAACTCGAAGGCGATCAGGGACGCGGCTGGCGAGGCCGAGACGGCGGTCGTCGTGGGCGCCGGCTTCATCGGCATGGAGGTCGCCGCCTCGCTGAACCAGCTCGGGAAGCACGTCTCGATGATCCACCTCGGCCGCTGGCTCTTCGACCAGCTCGGGGTCGAGCAGCTGAGCGACGAGCTGGCGGCGCTGTACGAGTCGAAGGGCGTCAACCTCGTGCTCGGACACGAGGTCGCGTCGTTCGAGGGCGACGGTCGGCTGCGGTCCGTGTCCACGAAGAACGGCCGCATGGTGGAGGCCGACCTGGCGGTCGTCGGCGTCGGCGTCGCGCCGCTGACCGACTTCGTCGAGGGGAGCGAGATCGCGGTCGACGACGGGATCGTCGTCGACCAGGGGTTCCGGACGAACGTGCCCGACGTCTACGCGGCCGGCGACGTCGCCCGGTTCTACGACCCGCTCTTCGAGAAGCACCGCCGGATCGAGCACTGGTCGAACGCGAACTACCAGGGCACCGAGGTCGGCAAGATCCTGGCGGGCGCCGACGGCGGGTACGACAAGGTCTCTGAGTTCTTCACCGAGATCTTCGGGATCACGATCAAGGTGTTCGGCGACGCCAGGCGCGACTACCAGGTCAGCGTCCAGGGCTCCCTGAACGACGGCCAGATGTACGCGCTCTACGCCGACGAGAACGAGGAGATCGTCGGCGCCCTGAGCGTCGGGCAGTCGGAGGAGATCGAGGACCTGTTGAAAGAGCGCATCAAGGCGCACGCTCCTTTGGGGAACGGGCTGACGGTCTAGCCCGCGCTACGCCGTGTGTTCGTCGGCGACGGCTAGGGCCTCGTCGAGGATGGTGATGCCCTCGTCGAGCTCGTCGAGCGTGATGTTGAGCGGCGGGCAGACCATGACCACGTTCCAGTGAGTCATGAGGTAGAGCCCGCGGTCGAGCGCCGCCTTCGCCATCTGCGCGACCGGCGCGAAGTCGGCGCCTGCGGCGTTGAAGGGGACGAGCGGCTCGCGCGTCTCACGGCTCTTGACGAGCTCGATGCCCCAGAAGCAGCCAAGGCCGCGCACATCGCCGATCGACGGATGCTTCTCGGCGAGCCCGCGGAGCCGCTCCTCGAACTGCGGCCCGAGCTCGGAGGCGTGCTCGACGATCCCCTCGTCGCGAAAGGTCTCGATCGAGGCGACGGCCGAGGCGCATGCGAGGGGGTGACCGCTGTAGGTGAGCCCGCCTGCGAAGTACTTGTCGCGCACCCAGTCGGCGATCTGCTGGCGGACGATCACGGCGCCGAGCGGCACGTAGCCCGAGTTGATGCCCTTCGCGACGGTGAGGATGTCGGGGACGACGTCCCAGTTGTCGACCGCGAACCACTTGCCCGTGCGGCCGAAGCCCGCCATCACCTCGTCGCAGATCAGCAGGATCCCGTGGCGGTCGCAGACCTCGCGGATCGACTGGAGGTAGCCGTCCGGCGGTGGGATGACGCCGTTCGTCCCGATCACCGTCTCGAGGATCACGGCGGCAACGGTCTGCGGCCCCTCGTACTGGAGGATCTCCTCGAGGTGCGGCGCGCCCGAGCAGACGGGGCACGGGTCCGGATGACCGGCTGGGCAGCGGTAGGTGTAGGGGTCGAGCATCCGCACAACGCCAGGAAGGCCCGGCTCGGCGTGCCACCGGCGCGGGTCGCCGGTGAGCGTGATCGCGCCTCCGGTCGCGCCGTGGTAGGAGCGGTAGCGGGCGACGATCTTGTGCCGGCCCGTATACCAGCGGGCGAGCTTGATCGCGTTCTCGTTCGCCTCCGCGCCGCCGTTCGTGAAGAACGACATCGCGAGGTCGCCCGGGGTCACCTCGGCGAGCAGACGGCCGAGCTTCGACCGCGACTCGCTGGCCATCGGCGGCCCGATCGTCGCGAGCTGCTCGGCCTGCTCCTTGATCGCGGCGACGATCCGGGGATGCTGGTGGCCGAGCGAGAGGTTGACGAGCTGTGAGGCGAAGTCGAGGTAGCGCTTGCCGTCGTAGTCCCAGAAGTAGCGGCCCTCGCCGCCGGCGACCGCGATCGGGTTGATCGCGTCCTGCACGGACCACGAGTAGAGGACGTAGCGCTTCGCGTCCTCGACGATCTGCTGCCCGAGCTCCGAGTTGGTCTCGATCGTCGCCATCGATTCGATCCTATAGCTCGTCCGCGAGCAGGTCCATGAGCACGCCGTCGTGCCCGTCGCCGCCGGGGAGACGCTCGTACCGCCGCATCACGCCGACCGGCTTGAAGCCCGCCTTCTCGTAGGTCCGGATCGCTGCGACGTTGTCGGCCGCGGGGTCGATTACGAGCCGATGGTGGCCGCGCTCCTCGATCAGGTGGGGCGTAATCGTGCGGACGGCGTCGAGCCCGAGACCCTGCCCCTGGGCGGCTTCCGACAGGAAGAGGTCGATGCCTGCGTGCCGGTACATCGGGTCGTCCTCCTCTTGGTACTGGATCAGCCCGACGAGCTCTCCGTCGACCTCGATCGCGAACGCCGTCACACCCTCGGCGCCAGACAGCTTCTCCTCGTAGTCGGCGTCCTCGGGCTCGCCCCACCAGCGGGCGACGCCCGGCTGGGCCTGGATCGCGCGGAGAGCGGGAACGTCCTCGGCGGCCAGCGGCCTGAGGACGACCCGCTCCCCTCGCAGCTCCGTCACTAGGGCCCGGTCGTCGCCTCCGCGGCTCCGGCCGGCGCGCGCTCCTCCCGCTCGTGGGGCGGCTCGATCGTGATGTCCGGCAGCAGCCGGTCGAGCCAGCGCGGGATATACCAAGTCCGCTCGCCCAGGAGGGTGAAGAACGCCGGCACGAGCGTCATCCGCACGATCAACGCGTCGGTGAGGATCGCGACAGACAGCAGGATCCCGAACTCCTTCGAGACGCGGTCGCCGCTGAGGATGAAGGCGGCGAAGACCGTGCCCATGATCAGTGCCGCCGCCACGACCACGCGGCCGATCGCGGCGATCCCGTGCTCGATCGCGGGTCGCGTCTTCAACCCGTGGACGTGCTCCTCCCGGATCCGGCTCATCAGGAACACCATGTAGTCCATTGAGAGCCCAAACAGGATCGCGAAGGCGATCGGCGGCACGAACGTCTCGATCGGGCCCGTGCGGTCGAGCCCGGTCAGGCTCAGCAGGTGCCCCTCCTGGACGACGAGCGTGAGCACGCCGAACGCGGTGAACGCTGAGAGGATCGTCGTGATCGCCGCGGTGAGCGAGATCACGATCGAGCGGAACGCCATCGCGAGCAGGATGAACGTGACACCGATGATGTAGAGCAGGAACACCGGAAGCCGCGACATGATCCGGTCGCCGATGTCCTTGAACGCCGCGGTCAGGCCGGAGACGTAGGCCACGGCGTTGCCGCCTGCGGTCGCGGCCGGAACGGCGTCTTTCCGGATCCGGTCGACGAGCTTGTCGGTTTCCTCGTCCTGCGGCGCCGACTTCGGCGTGACGAAGACGATTGCCACGCTCTTCTCGTCGTTCAGCTGAGGCTGCCGCACCGAGGCCACGTCCGGGAGCTGCCGGACCCGGTCGTAGATCTTCTGCGGCGCCTGGGGGTCGTCGTTCACGTCGATGACGATCGGGATGGGGCCGTTGAAGCCTTTCCCGAAGCCCTCGGCGAGCAGGTCGTAGGCGCGGCGCGCCGTCTGCTTTTTCGGCTGCGTCCCCTGGTCCGAAGCGCCCAGCCGGACAAGGGCGGACGTCGACGCCAGGGCGAGCATCAGGAGCAGCACGACCACGAACACCGGCCCCGCATGGGCGGCGACGAACCGTCCCCAGCGCGCGACGAGCGTCCGCTCGCGGGCGGCCTCGCGGTCGTCGATCGGCCTCAGGAACGGCACCTTCAGCCGGTCGACCTTGTGGCCGAGCTTGGCGAGGACGGAAATCAGCAGGGAGTTGGCGATCAGCACCGTCGTCAGCACCCCGAGCGAGGCGCCGATGCCGAGCTTGGTGACGAAGTCGAGGCCAAAGAACGCGAGGCCGGTGACTGAGATGGCCACGGTCACGCCGGCGAAGAGCACCGCGCGGCCCGCCGAGGCTCCGGCCTCGGCCGCCGCATCCTGCGGCGAGAGGCCTTCGTGGAGGTACTGGCGGAAGCGCGTGACGATGAAGAGCGAGTAGTCGATCCCGACGCCGATGCCGATCATCGAGACCAGGATCGGCGTGATCGTGTTGATGTCGGTGAAGCCGGCGATCAGGAAGAGGAGCAGGAAGGCGCCGGCGACGGCCGTGATCGCGAGCAGGATCGGGATCAGCGCCGCGACGAACGTCCGGAAGACGATCAGCAGCACGATGATCGCCGCGAGCAGGCCGAGCGCCTCCGACGTCCCCTGCTCGATCGGTGGGAACTCGGCTTCGCCGTTGTACTCCGTCGTCACGCCGGCCGGCGCTACCGCATCGCGGACGTAGTCCTCGACCTTGACAACCTGGCTGCGGTCGGCGTCCTCGATCGTCTGGTCGAACTGCGCCTCCGCGTAGGCGATCCGGCCGTTGTCGGAGAAGGTGTCCTTGCTGAACGGGTTGCCGACGCTCTCGAGGCCGGCTTTCCCCTCGCTGGGCTTGAATTCGGACGTCTTCAGCTTCGCGATCGCCGCTTCGATCGCCCGCTTGCGCTCGGGCGTGTCCAGCCGCTCGCCCTCCGGCGCTGCGAAGACGATGTTGAGCACGCCACCCTGCTCGGACGCGAACTGCGACTCGATCAGGTCGGTCGCCTTCTGCGTGTCCGATCCCGGGATCTCGAACTCGTCCCGGAGGCTGCCGCCGAGCGTCGCGACCGAGACGATCAGAAGGGCCACGATGCCGAGCCAACTGGCGACGACGCGCCACGGGTGCGAGGCGCAGGCACGCGCCCAGCGGGCGAGCGCGCCGGTCGAAAGGCGTTCGTGCGCAGCACGACGATCAGCACGTGGTTCGGTCATAGGTCCTCCCTTGGTGACGGCCCTTCAGTCTTAGCAGTAGTGACACCGAGGGCCGCAGAAAATCATCGGTTACCCTGGAAGCCGCCACGTCGAGGAGGCAAGTGATGACCGAGGTCTTGGAGCGAAAGAACCAGCAGCAAACCGAGTTGGGGCGCGTCAGCCACTGGATCGGCGGCCAAATCGTCCCGGGCGAGTCGGGCCGCAGCGGGCCGGTCTACAACCCGGCTCAGGGCATCCAGACCAAGGAGGTCGACTTCGCCTCGGTCGAGGAGGTCGACCGCGCCGTCCAGACGGCGAAGCAGGCGTACGAAGCGTGGCGAGCGGTCTCGCTCTCGAAGCGGCAGGACCTCTTCTTCACGATCCGCGACCTCTTCCACCGCCGCAAGGACGACATCGCCGCGATCCTCACCGAGGAGCACGGCAAGGTCTTTTCCGACGCCAAGGGCGAGGTGCAGCGCGGGCTCGAGGTGATCGAGTACGCCTGTGGGATCCCGACGTTGCTCAAGGGCGACTTCTCCGAGCAGGCCTCGAGCGGGATCGACGTCTACTCGATCCGCCAGCCGCTCGGCGTCGTCGCCGGCATCACCCCGTTCAACTTCCCGGCGATGGTCCCGATGTGGATGTGGGCGCCGGCGCTCGCCTGCGGCAACACGTTCGTGCTGAAGCCGTCCGAGAAGGATCCGTCGGCATCGGTCTTCGCCGCCGAGCTCCTGAAAGAGGCCGGCGTCCCCGACGGCGTCTTCAACGTGGTGCACGGCGACAAGGTCGCAGTCGACGCGATCCTCGAGCACCCGGAAATCGCGGCGGTCAGCTTCGTCGGCTCGACGCCGATCGCCCAGTACATCTACGCGACGGGCACGTCGAAGGGGAAGCGGGTCCAGGCGCTCGGCGGGGCGAAGAACCACATGATCGTGCTCCCGGACGCGGACCTGGACATGGCCGCGGACGCCGCCGTCTCGGCGGCGTACGGCTCGGCCGGCGAGCGCTGTATGGCGGTTTCGGCGGTCGTCGCCGTCGGCGACATCGGCGACGCCTTCATCGAGGCGGTCAAGCAGCGCCTCCCGAAGGTGAAGGTCGGCCCGGGCACCGAGCCCGAGAACGAGATGGGGCCGCTGATCACCCGCGAGCACCGCGACAAGGTGGCGTCCTACCTCGACAGCGGCGCGGAGCAGGGCGCCGAGGTCGTCGCCGACGGCCGCGAGACGGCGCCCGACGGCGACGGGTTCTTCCTTGGCGTATCGCTCCTCGACAAGGTCACGCCCGAGATGGACGCCTATCGGGACGAGATCTTCGGCCCGGTCCTCTCCGTCGTCCGTGCAGACACGTACGACGAGGCGGTCCAGCTCGTGAACGAGAACACGTACGGCAACGGCGTCGCGATCTTCACGCGCGACGGCGGTGCGGCGCGGCAGTTCCAGTTCGAGGTGCAGGCAGGCATGGTGGGCGTGAACGTGCCGATCCCCGTGCCGGTCGCCTACTACTCGTTCGGCGGCTGGAAGGCGAGCCTCTTCGGGGACTCGCACATCTACGGGCCCGAAGGAATCAACTTCTATACCCGCGGGAAGGTGGTCACCTCACGCTGGCCGGATCCCTCCACCAGCAAAGTCGACCTCGGCTTCCCGCAGACGAGGTGATGAGAATGGAAACGAGCATGGTGTTGGATCGAGGCAAGTCCAGTGCGGAGCGGGTCGCCGGGACCTTCGGTCAGCTTCCGCCTGTGGTGGTGAAGATCGTGCGTCGCAGGAAGTCGCGCTCGGAGCGGCTCGCCGAGGCGCTGCAGGGCATGCCGCCGGTCGCCCGCGTCGGGCTGGTCGCAGCGGCCGCCGGGGTGGCGATCGTACTCGCGTACGTCGCGCGCAACCGGTTGTTGGCGTTTGCGGCCGCGGTAGGCGGGGCTGCCGAGGGAGCCGCCGACGCCGTCGAGGGCGCGGCGGGAAACCCGCTCGAGGCGGCACAGAAGCGCAGCGACTCGTCTAACGCCAGTTAGAACGCGCTAGAAGTCCAATCCGCCGACCGCGGAGCGCCGTAGGGTTGCTCCATGGCCATTTGCGCCTCCTGCGGCCAGGAAAACCCGGAGATCGCGAGGTTTTGCCTCGCATGCGGGTTGCCGCTGTCCGACGTCCGAGGCGCGGCGCGGGAGGAGCGCCGCCACGTCAGCGTGATCTTCGTCGACATGGTCGGCTTCACGGCGCGGGCCGAACGCCTCGACCCGGAGGAGGTCCAGGAGCTCCTGCGTCCGTACCACGACGTCGTCCGGCGCGAGATCGAGTCGTTCGGCGGCGTGGTGGAGAAGTTCATCGGCGACGCCGTGGTCGGCGTCTTCGGGGCGCCGGTCGCCTACGGCGACGATGCCGAGCGGGCGGTCCGGGCCGCGCTCACCGTCCGCGACGCGATCGCGGCGATGGACGCGGCCGACCCTCGGCTCGACCTGAAGGTGCGGGTCGCCGTCAACACGGGTGAGGCGCTCGTGGTCGTCGACGCCCGGCCGGCGCTCGGCGAGGCGATGATCGCGGGCGACGTCGTCAACACGGCCGCCCGCCTCCAGACGGCGGCGCCCGTCGGCGCCGTGCTGGCCGGTGAGGAGACCTACCGGGCGACGAAGGAAGCGATCTTGTTCGCGCCCGCGGACCCCGTGCAGGCGAAAGGCAAGGAGGATCCCGTGCCGGCCTGGGTGGCGCTGCACGAGATCCGGAAGCCGGGAGAGCGCGCGGTGGCCGGGCCGCTGATCGGCAGGGATCCGGAGCTCGACATGCTCCTCGGCACCTGGGAGCGCGTCACGACGGAGCGCACCCCTCATCTCGTCACGGTGATCGGCCCGGCCGGGGTGGGGAAGACGAGGCTCGCGGTCGAGCTGGCGGCGAAGGTCCGCGAGCGCGGCGGCCGCCCCGTCCGCGGTCGTGTGCTCCCCTACCGCGAGAGCACCGCCTACTCGGCTCTCGCCTTCCAGCTCAAGCAGCTGTGCGGGATCTTCGAGACGGACACGGTGGAGGCGGCGCTGGAGAAGCTCGAGCAGGTCGTCTCGAAGCTGCTGCCGCCCGCCGAGTCCAAGGAGGTCACACTCCACCTCGCGATCCTGCTCGGCCTTGATCCGGAGGGGACGATCGCCGACCGAGAGAGCCTTTTCTTTTCGATCCGCACGTTCATCGAGGCCGTCGCTGCGGACCGGCCGACGATGCTCGTGTTCGAGGACCTCCACTGGGGCGACGAGGCGCTGCTCGAGCTCGTCAGCCTGCTCGCGGCGCGGCTCCGCGACCTGCCGGTGCTCTTGCTCGTCCTGGCGCGGCCGGACCTCCTCGACCTCCGACCCGACTGGGGCGGCGGCCTGCTGGCGCACACCGCGCTCAGGCTCAGACCGCTCGACACGGCCGCGGCGACGCTGCTGGCGACCCACCGGCTCTCGAACGACGGCGCGGAGAGCATCGAGCGTGCGGCCGACCTCGCCGCTGTCGCCGACGGAAACCCGCTCTTCATCGAGCAGCTGGCGGCGACGCTGCTGGAGTCGGGGGACCCGGCCGGTCCGATGCCGACGACGATCCGCGGGATCATCGCGGCCCGCCTCGACGCCCTGCCCGCCGGCGAGCGGGCGGTGCTGCTGAACGCGGCCGTCGCCGGACGGGTCTTCTGGCGCGGCGCGCTCGAGCGGATGACACCGGATTCGAGCACGCTCAGCTCCGCGCTCGCCGAGCTCGAGCGGCGCGACCTGATCGCGCGGCAGACGGTCTCCGCGTTCGAGGGACAGCAGCAGTACACGTTCTGCCACGTCCTCGTCCGCGATGTCGCCTATGAGCTGCTACCGCGGTCGGTCCGCCAGGACCGACACCGCGAGGCCGCGCTCTTCTTCGAAGCGGTCGGCGGCGACGGCGGCGAGGTCGGCGCGGCGCTGGCGCGCCACTGGCGCGATGCGGGCGACTCGGAAAAAGCGATCCAGTACCTCGCCGCCGCCGCCGAGGTCGCGGAGCATGGCTGGGCGAAGGAGCGGGCGGCGGCGCTCTATCGGGAGGCGCTCCAGCTCGTGCCGGAGGTGGACGGCGACCGCCGCCGGCAGCTCACCCGGAGGATCGCGCTCGCCGAGACGGCGAAGTACCACGTGCCCGACGCGCGACTGCTCGGGCTCGGCGACTAGCCCCTAGTCCCTGGGGAAGTCCGCCGGACTCACGTCGCCGGCGATCTCCTGCAGCGACTCGATCGTGTGGGCGCCGAGCCGCTTCGAATGCTCGATCACGATCTCCTCGTCCGGCGCGGCGTAGACGCAGTAGGTCCGGACGACGCCCTCGCCGTCGACGACGACGTGGCTGTGCTCCCACGTGATCGCGGGCAGCTCGTCCTCGACGATCTCCCGCGACCGACGTCCGACGGTCGGCATCTCGGACTCCTGCACGGAGAATCGCCTGACGATCAGGTAGCGGGGCATCGCGAAATGCTACCCCGCTTGGCGACGGCGACCGAGCAGGAGCATCGCGCCGAGCGAGAGGGCGGCCAGGGCAAGGGCGCCCCCCACGAGCAGTGCTGTTGAGACGCCCTCGTCCTGCTGCCTCGGGGGCTCGACCCAGGCCAGCGCGCCTTCGATCGCGAACGCCTTGGCTCCGACCCGGCCGGGGACGGTCCAGTTGCGCACGAAGCGTGGGGCCGTCTCGGCTGCGCCGGGGTCAACTGGCGGCGGTGTGCCGCTGCCCACCACGCGACTGTCGTGCCAGGCGTAGGCCGCGCCGCTGTTCATGTGCCGCCACTCGCCGTCGAGCAGCCGCTCGACTCCCGACGGCCGGAAGCGGATGAACGGCCGGCCGCTGCGGTCGAGGATCTGCAGCGGCTTGCGGGTGAGGTTGCTGACGAGCAGCTGGTCGTCGAGGATCACCTTCGCCTCGAGCCCCACGACCTGGGGGTCGACTACCTTCACGCTTGCGACGTAGCCGGTGCCGTTCACGCCGTGCGGTCCATGCGCAAACGCCGCGCCGGCCGGGACCAGCGCCACGACGGCCGCCAGAACGATTCGCCTTCGCACGAAACCTCAGGCGACGGCCGCGGCCGGCTTCAGCTTCTCGCCGAACTTCGCGCGCGCAACGAATTGGCCGATCCCCGGGGAGGCGACGAGCTCGTCGTTCTCGACGAGCACGTTGCCCCGGAGCAGCACAACCTCGGGCGAGCCCGTGACCTCGGCGCCCTCGTAGAGGTTGTAGTCGATCTTCGAGTGGTGCGCGGCGGCCGAGATCGTGAGCTTCTTCTCGGGGTCGAAGACGACGATGTCCGCATCGGACCCGACGGCGATCGTCCCCTTTCGCGGGTAGAGGCCGAAGAGCTTCGCCGGGTTCGTCGCCAGGAGCTCGACCATCCGGTTCAGCGAGATCCGTCCGGCCCTGACGCCGAACTCGTGGATCATGTGGAGCCGGTTCTCGAGCCCGGGCCCGCCGTTCGGAATCTTCGAGAAGTCGTTCTTGCCGAGCGTCTTCTGCCCGTCCCAGTTGAAGGTGCAGTGGTCGGTCGAGATCGCGGAGAGGATGTCCGTCCGCACCGCGTTCCAGAGCACGTCCTGGTTCGCCTTGTCGCGCGGCGGCGGCGTGTAGACGTACTTCGCGCCCTCGAAGTTCGGCCGCTCGAGGAACGTGTAGTCGACGAAGAAGTACTGGGTGCAGGTCTCGCCCCAGATGTCCCAGCCCTTCTCACGGGCGAGTGCGATCGGCTCTACGGACTCCTGGCAGGAGACGTGGACGACGTAGAGCGGCGAGCCGGCGACGCGGGAGAGCTGGATCGCCCGGTTCGTCGCCTCGCCCTCCGTCTCCGGCGGCCGCGTCAGCGCGTGGTACTTGGGCTCCGTGTGCCCAGCCTCGAGCGCCTCCTTCACGAGCACGTCGATCGCGTCGCCGTTCTCGGCATGCACCATCACGAGCGCGCCCGAGTCCGCCGCGACCTGCATCGAGCGGAACAGCGTCTCGTCGTCGACCATCAGCGCGCCCTTGTAGGCCATGAAGAGCTTGTAGGAAGTGATGCCCTGCTCCGGCAGCGAGGCGAGCTCCTCCAGCGTGCCCCCCTCGTCGAGGTCGGTGATCGCCATGTGGTAGCCCATGTCGATCATCTGCTTGCCGTTCGCCTTCTCCTTCCACATGTCGAGGGCCGTGGCGAACGTCTCGCCCTGGGGCTGGATCACGAAGTCGACGTGGCACGTGGTGCCGCCGAAGGCGGCGGCGGTCTGCCCGGATTCGACGTCGTCGATCGTGACCGTGCCGCCGAACGGCATGTCGAGATGCGTGTGGGGGTCGACGAGGCCTGGCAGCACGTACTTGCCCGTTGCGTCGATCACCTTGTCCGCGTCGACGTCGAGCGACTCTCCGATGAGGGAGATCCGCTCGTTCTCGACGAAGACGTCGCCGACGTAGTCGTCGGCCGCCGTGATCACACGGCCTCCCTTGATCAGAACGGAACTCATGGCGGATCTCCCTTCATCGTTCGAACGTCGCCAGGGCCGGTAGGGCTTATTCGCCGCCCTCGGTCACCTGCACGTCCTCCTTCTGCCAGTTCTCGCCGGTCACGTCGAGGTCGTCGTCCTTCAGCTCGTTGACGGCGGCCTCCGCGAGGTCGGTCCGGTACGCGTCGTCGCTCGCCGCCTTCTTGATCACCTTGCCGCTCAGGGCGATGTCGTTCGTGATCTTGAACGACTGCGGATCCATGATCCCGATCCCCTTCGGCGCCGGCCAGATCAGCGCGTTGACCTCGTTCAGCTGCCAGCGCTGGTGGCCTTCACCGAGCGTCGGCCCGTTGTCGAGCACGATCCGGAGGCAGTCCTCCGGGTTGTCGCGGCAGTAGATCCACCCGCGGAAGCTCGCCTTCAGAAATCGCTTCGCGATGTCCTGGTTTCCTTCGTCGGCGATCCAGTCGCCCTTGACGAAGACGCCGTCCTCGAGTGCGCCGGTGCCGAGGTCCGACATCTTCATCACGTTCAGCTCGTCCATCGTATGGAGCTTCCCGGTGTCCTTGTTCTTCGACTCGAGCACCTGGGCCAGCTCGTTGTAGGTCATCGCGGCCGCGGCGTCGATCTCGCGGTTCAGGAACAGGTTCATGTCGAAGGGCTGCGCCACGATCTTCGTGTCCTTCTGTGGATCGATCCCGTTCTTGTTCAGGGCCGCGAAGAGCTTGTGCTCGTTGCCGCCGAGCCACACGCCCACCTTCTTGCCCTTGAGGTCCGTGATCTGGTCGAGGCCGCTGTCCTTCCAGGTGACCTCGGTCATGCCGGACCGCGTGAAGACCTGCCCGATGTTGACGATGTCCTGGCCCTTGTCCCGCGTCGCGAGCAGGCTGTCAAGCCAGTCGATGCCGAACTCCGCCTGGCCGCCGAGCACGACCTGCTCCGGGACGATGTCCGGGCCGCCGGGCTTGATCGTCACGTCGAGGTTCTCGTCGTCGTAGTACCCCTGGTCGAGCGCGGCGTAGTAGCCCGCGAACTGCGCCTGCGGCACCCACTTGGACTGCAGCGTGATCGCGTCCTTGTCACCGGAGCTGCCTCCGCCGCCGTTGTCGTCGCCTCCACAGGCCGTCAGCGCGATTGCGATGACGGCGACGCTCGCGGCGCGCGCGAGCCACCTGCTTCGCTTCATCCACTTCCCCTTTCCGTGCTCAAGGTGTGCTTTCTCAGTCCGCCGCCCCCCGCATCGACGGGTGCCAGCTCATCGCGAGTCGCTCGGCGACGGAGACCGCTGCATAGAACGCGATCCCGAGGATGCTGGCGACGACGATCGCCGCCCAGGCCTCGGTGAAGGCGAACACGCCTGCCTGCCGCCGGATCTGGATCCCCAGCGCATCCTGCGAACCGCCGAAGTAGTCGCCCACGATGGCGCCGATCATCGCGAGAACGGTCCCCACCTTCAACCCGGTAAAGAGGTACGGCAGCGAATTCGGGAACCGCACCCGCCGGAAGGTGGCGAGCTCGCCCGCGGCGTACGAGCGCATCAGCTCGAGCTGCTGTGGCCGGACCGAGGTGAGCCCGCGGATCGTGTTCACGAGCACCGGGAAGAAGCACAGCACCGCCGCGATCACCATCTTCGAGGTCTGGTTCAGCGTCCCGAACCAGTTGTTCGTGATCGGGGCGAAGGCGATGATCGGGATCGCGTTCGCGGCGATCGCGTAAGGCATCAGCGCGGTCGCGAGCCGCCGCCAGCGGGCGAGGACGAGCGCCACCAGGACGCCTGCGCTGCAGCCGATCAACCAGCCGCCGAGCGCCTCCTGGAACGTGAACCACCCGGCCGACCAGAGCGTGTCGCGCTCGGTCCAGAGCGTCTGCGTGATGTCAGAAGGGGGCGGGAGCAGGAAGTTCTGGATGTCGAGGCCGCGCACCAGGCCCTCCCAGAGTGCGATTCCGGCGACGAACACGACCACCGCCGGAATCCAGTCCTGGAACCCGCGCCCGATTCGGCGGCCGAGGGTGCCCCGCGGGATCGGTTCGACGACGGTGCTCACAGGCTTCTCACAGCCCCTCCTCCGCGACGATGTACTCCTCCTCGTCGGTCGGCTCGGCCGCGTCGAAGCCCCCGCCCTCTCTAAGCAGGCGGCGGACGTCGCGGGTCAGCTCGGCGAACCGGGCTTCCTCGCGCGTCTCGATCGTCCGGGGCTGCGGGAGGTCGATGTCGACGAGCCCGACGATGCGCCCCGGCCGCGCGGACATCACCACCACCCGCGTCGAGAGAAAGACGGCCTCGGAGATCGAGTGGGTGACGAAGACGACGGTGCTCTTGCTCGCCTCCCAGATCTGCAGCAGCTCCAGGTTGAGCCGCTCGCGCGTCATCTCGTCCAGCGCGCCGAACGGCTCGTCCATCAGCAGCAGCGGCGGATCGAACGAGAGCGCGCGCGCGATCGACACGCGCTGCTGCATGCCGCCGGACAGCTGCCACGGGTGGTGGCCCTCGAAGCCGCTGAGCTCGACGAGGTCCAGGAGCTCGCGGACGCGGTCGGCGCGGCGCTGCCGGTTCCAGCCCATCATCTCGAGTGGCAGCGCGATGTTCTTGGCCACGGTGCGCCAGTCGAGGAGCACGGCGTCCTGGAACACGATCCCGTAGTCGCGGTCGAGCCGCGCCTGGTGGGGCGGCTTGCCGTTGACGACGACGTCGCCGTGCGTTTGCTGGATCAGGTCGCCCATGATCCGGAGGAGCGTCGACTTGCCGCAACCCGAGGGGCCGATCAGCGACACGAACTCGCGCTCGCCGATGTCGAGGTCGATCCCCTGCAGCGCGACGACGCCGCCGCTGCCGAACTCCTTGTCGACGCCCTTCAGGCTGACGACGGTCTCTGCGCTCATCCGACGTGCTCCGGAGCCCGCCGGACGACGAGCCTCTCGACGCCGGCGATCACCAGGTAAAAGCCGATGCCGAGGAGCGCCGCGATCAGGTTCGTCGCCCACAGCGACTCCGGCTCCAGCGAGTAGTACTGGTTGAAGTTGAGGATCGCACCCCCGAGGCCCGCTTGGATCGAGGCCGGCAGTTCCCCGATGATCGCGCCG
>Ga0307320_10000036_pt1 | contig 47241 bp, 50 predicted proteins | sample ER_DNA_369_FD_194495 | JGI IMG/M metagenome (GOLD analysis project Ga0307320, IMG submission 194495) | Bulk soil microbial communities from the East River watershed near Crested Butte, Colorado, United States - ER_DNA_369 | ecosystem: Environmental > Terrestrial > Soil > Floodplain | place...
CGCCGGGACCACGCGAATGCCGTAGCGATCGACCTCCTCGGCAAGAGGCGGCTGCCGGGAGAGGGAGAACCACGTTCCGCCCAGCTCGACGCAGTGCTCGGTGCGGGCGAACGGCCGGTACCACGTGCGCCCCCCGAGCCGGTCTCGTGCCTCGAGGACGACGACGGACCGCCCAGCAGCGGCGAGGTCGCGTGCGGCGGTCACTCCGGCGAAGCCTCCACCGACGATCGCGACGTCAAAGGTCATGAGCTGACACGGGCAGTTGACTCGTGCATCGCAAGACGATGATAGGCGCCAAGCCGTTCGCCTTCTCTGACGAAGTGTGCGCCATCCGGACGTTCTCGAGGCGTAGGCTGAACGCGGTGGGTGGTTCGCGGTCGGCCCGAGGACGACCCGAGCGGAATAGGGCGGTCGACCGCCTTAACGACCACGAGCCACCTTTGCAGGGGGCTCGCGATCGGCCGTCAGTACGTCCCCGCTTCGAAGAGAAGCGGTGACACAGGTGTACCCTACTTGGACGCCTTCCAGTTCACAAGACCGGGAGGTACTTTTCGAGCTCCCAGGGCGTGAGCTGCACCCGGTAATCGTCCCATTCCTTGCGCTTCAACTCGACGTAGCGGGAGAAGACGTGGGGCCCCAGCGCCTTGCGGGCGAGCTCGGACTCCGCCAGCTCGCCGATCGCCTCGCCGAGCGTCTCCGGTAGTGCCACGATGCCGCGCTCGCGCCGCTGCTCGGCCGTCAGGTGGTAGAGGTTCTGCTCCATCGGAGCCGGGAGCTCGTAGCCCTTCTCGATTCCCTCGAGTCCGGCATGAAGGAGGGTCGCGAACGTCAGGTAGGGGTTGCAGGCTGGATCGGGGCAGCGGATCTCCGCCCGGGTCGCCTGCTCCTTCCCGGGGTGGTAGAGCGGGATCCGGATGAGCGCCGAGCGGTTTCGCCGCGACCAGGCGCAGTACACGGGCGCTTCGAAGCCGGGTACGAGGCGTTTGTAGGAGTTCACCCACTGCGCGAACACCGCCGAGATCTCGCGGGCATGGCGAAGCTGGCCCGCGATGAAGGCCTTGCCGACCTCCGACAGGTGCCAGTCGTCCTCGGCGTCGAAGAACGCGTTCTTGCCGTCCGTGAAGAGCGACTGGTGCGTGTGCATGCCGGAGCCGTTCTCACCGAAGAGCGGCTTCGGCATGAAGGTGGCGTGGACGCCGTACTTCTGAGCCATCTCCTTGACGACGAGGCGATACGTGAGGGTGTGGTCGGCCATGTCGAGGGCAGGCTGGTAGCGAATGTCGATCTCGTGCTGCGAGGGCCCGACCTCGTGGTGTGCGTACTCGACCGGGATCCCCATCGACTCGAGCGCGAGGATCGTCTCCTTGCGAAGCTCGGACGCAGCGTCGAGCGTCGTCATGGAGAAGTAGCCTCCCTCGTCGAGGGCCTGGGGGTCGGACCCGTTGTCCTCGAAGAGGAAGTACTCGAGCTCAGGGCCGACGTTGAAGGTGTCGAAGCCGAGCTCGCGCATTCGCGCGAGCGCGCGCCGCAGCACGTGGCGCGGGTCGCCCTCGTACGGCTCCCCTTCGGGCGTGACGACGTCGCAGATCATCCTGGCGACCTTTGACTCGCCGGAGCGCCACGGCATCATCTGAAAGGTCTCCGGATCGGGAATCGCGATCATGTCGGACTCCTCGATCGCGTTGAACCCGGAGATCGAAGAGCCGTCGAATCCCATGCCGTCGTCGAGCGCGCCATCGAGCTCGCTCGGAGTGATCGCGAAGCTCTTCAGGTGCCCCTCGATGTCCGTGAACCAAAGGAGCACGAACTTGATGTCTTCCTTCGCAACCCGCTCCACGATCTCCCGCCGCTTGGCGGGCTCGCTGGTCGCTCGATCCTCCCGTTCCACTGTCGCCATTTCACGCCTCCTTAAACGAAAAGAGCCCCGGGCGCGGACGCCCGAGGCAACGTCGCCTCGACCTCCGGATCGTACTCGGTGGACGGCCTGTGCGCAATCCGACCACGGTAATTGGCGCCGAGATCAGCCAGAGCGCTTGAGCTTCCCGTGGCGCTTGGCGTATACCTCGCCGCGGTGGAACACGTAGAGACCGAGCGGGATCGAGGCAGCGCCGATCACGAGCAGCGGCCAGAGGTCGTCCCAGAGATTTGACACGCTGGCCCCGTCGAGGATGGCGGCCCGGATGCCTTCGAGCGCATAGGTCGCGGGCGAGACGATCGAGAGGGCCTGCATCCAACCGGGAAGGATGTCGACGCTGTAATAGACACCCGACACGACGAGCAGCGTCCCCTGCGCGATGAAGCCGAGCTGCGTCCCCTTCTCGGGCGATATGAGCGGCAGGACGGCCGTCATCATGCCGATCCCGATGAACGAGATCGACGCAACGAGCAGGATGAGGAACGCGCCCGTGAAGTTGGCTCCGGGAAAGCTCAGATCGAAGAAGAGGGCGACGAGCCCGAAGAGGAGCAGTGTCCTGAAGAGGCCGTAGAGCACCGCGAAAATCCCCATCCCGAAGAGATGCGTCGGCCGAGCCAACGGAGCCATGAACGTGTACTCGATCGTCCCCTCCCAGCGCTCCCAGGCGACCGTCTCGGTGAGGATCTCGAAGACCGCCGACAGGTACGCCCAGATGACCGCGCCGATCAGGAGGATGACCGTCTGGCGGTTCACATCCAGCCGGCCACCCGCTGCCTCGATCCCCTTTGCGATGAAGACGATGGTCAGCGTGTTCGCGACCGACCAGACGAACCACGCGATCTCCCACCAGACGTAGCGCTTGACGAGATAGGCATTTCGCTCGACGACACCTCCGAGCCCGATCAGCTCACGGCGAAACCCACCTTGCAGGGCGCTCATCAGTCCTCCTCCTCTTCCTGCTCGTCCTCGAACGGGCGACCGGTGGCGGCGAAAAACGCTTGCTCGAGCGTCTCGGCCTCGTACTTGGCCAGGATCGCCTCGACGGTCGCGAGGCACACCAGCCGCCCCTCGTCGAGGATGCCGACGCGATCGGCGAGGGCCTCCGCCTCGTCCATGTCATGCGTGCAGAGCAGGATCGTCGCGTCGTGCTCCGCCCGCACCTCACGGATGAACTTCTGCACCTCGAGCTTCGAGCGCGGATCCAGGCCGGTGGTCGGCTCGTCGAGGAGCAGGAGGACCGGCGAGGTCAGAAGGGCGCGCGCGAGCGCCACCTTCTGCTGCATGCCGCGCGAAAGGTTCTGCATCGGCTCCCCCCGGCGCTCCGCCGGGAATCCGACCCGACCGAGGATCTCCGGGATCAAGCTTTTTGTCTCGCGGGCGGTCAACCCGTAGAAGCGGGCCGCATAGGACAGATTTTCGGCCGACGACATCCGCTTGAAGAAGGAGGCCTCTACCGAGACGCGGTTGACGAGCCGGCGCACGGCCCTGGCCTCGCGGACGACGTCGTGACCGAACACCTCGGCGCTTCCGCCGTCGTGGAGGAGCAGGGTTGCGAGCAGACGCACCAGCGTCGACTTCCCCGACCCGTTCTGGCCGAGAATCGCGACGCACTCGCCGCGCTCCATGTCGAAGCTGACGTCACGGAGCGCCGGGACACGCCGTCCGCGCAGCCGGAAGCCGTGTCCGTCGCGGCGGACGAACTCCTTGCGCAGATCAGAGACGTGAACGGCGTTCATGCATGCTCCTTCGGGTCGAGAGTCGGACGAAAACGGCAGGGCAAAAGTGGGCCGAGGAGGGCCCCTGCACCTGGTGTCTCAGACTCTGCGAGTGAACATGCCGGGACGACGATACCGGCTCTCCTTTCGTCCGTCCAGCGCGCGCGATACAGTGTTTCGCGCCGGCCCTGAGGAGGGGGCCGGCGACAGGCGACGGAGCCTCAGCGATCTCTCGGGATCCCTGGGGCTTTTTCATTGGTCCAGAAGGAGGCGCGCATGCAGGAGACGACGACCAAGCACTACCTGGCGAACGGGACGCGGCCGGAGCCCGAGGAGGCGGTCGCCTGGGCGATCGAGACGAAGACGAAGATGGTCGACCTCAAGTTCTGCGACCTGCTCGGATCGTGGCAGCACATGACTCTGCCCGTTTCCGCGTTCGACGAGTCGGCGTTCGACGAGGGACTCGGCTTCGACGGCTCGTCGATCCGAGGATGGCAGGGGATCGCGGAGAGCGACATGCTCCTCATGCCGGATCCTGCTTCCGCGACGCTCGACCCGTTCGCGGCGGAGCCCACCCTCTCGCTCGTCTGCGAGATCGCCGACCCGCTCACGGGAAAGCCCTACGCCCGCGACCCGCGCCGCGTCGCCCGCCGCGCGGAAGAGCACTTGAGAGAGACCGGGATCGCCGACACGGCGCATTTCGGGCCAGAGTGTGAGTTCTTCGTCTTCGACGCCGTCTCTTACACGCTCGACGTGAACCGAGCCGGCTACGAAGTCGACTCGACCGAAGGGCACTGGAACTCGGGCCAGCCCGGGCTCGGCTACACCGTGCGCGAGAAGGGCGGCTACTTCCCGCCGGCGCCGCACGACACGCTCTCCGACCTACGCACGGAGATGGTGCTGACCCTGGAGCGCCTCGGCATTCCCTGCGAGTTCCACCATCACGAGGTGGCCTCAGGCGGCCAGTGTGAGATCGATCTGCGCTACCAGCCGCTCCTGCGGATGGCCGACCAGGTCATGTACTACAAGTACGTCGTCCGAAACGTCGCCCGGGCGGCCGGGAAGAGCGTCACCTTCATGCCGAAGCCGTTGTACGCGGACAACGGGTCCGGCATGCACACCCATCAGTCGCTCTGGCTCGAGGGCACTCCCCTCATGGCCGACAAGTCGGGCTACGCAGGCCTCTCGAAGCTGGCCCGCTGCTATATCGGCGGACTCCTCGCCCATGCGGGCGCCCTGCTCGCCTTCTGCGCCCCCACGACGAACTCCTACCGAAGGCTCGTCCCGGGCTTCGAGGCGCCGGTAAATCTCGTCTATTCGCAGCGGAACCGCTCTGCGGCGATCAGGATCCCGATGTACTCGAGCTCGCCGAAAGCGAAGCGGATCGAGTTCCGATGCCCGGACGCAGTCGCGAATCCGTACCTCGCGTTCTCGGCGATGCTGATGGCCGGCCTGGACGGGATCAAGCGGGACCTGGACCCAGGGGCCCCGTCCGACTTCGACCTCTTCGAGGAGGCCACCGGCGATAGAGCCCAGGTGCCGGGGTCACTCGCGGAGGCACTGGCCGCGCTCGAGGCCGACCACGACTTCCTGCTGGAGGGCGACGTCTTCAGCGAAGACCTCATCCGTACCTGGATCGACTACAAGCGGGAGAACGAAGTCGATGCGGTCGCCCTGCGGCCCCATCCAGCCGAGTTCGCGCTTTACTACGACGCCTGAAAGGAGGGGCTGGACTTGTCCAGCCCCTAACCGGTGGGAGCCCTACGCGAAGGCGGTCAGGTACGGCTGCCAGCGATCCGGGATTCGTGGCGCCGAGAGCGTCACGAAGAGCGCGGGCGCGGGGGGCCGAGGGTTCCTTTGGAGGCGCATCTGCACCTCGTCGGGTGTCCGGTTGCCCTTCCTGAGGTTGCAGGGCGCGCACGAGGCCACGACGTTTTCCCAGATCGACTCGCCGCCTCGGGATCGCGGCACAACGTGGTCCAGGGTCAGCTTGCCGCTTTCCGAGCCGCAGTACTGGCATTGCCAGCGGTCCCGGGCGAAGAGGGCGCGCCTCGAGATCTTCCGCTGAATCGCGTTCGGGACCCGGACGTACGAGAGGAGCCTGATCACGTGCGGCCAGACGAATGTATCCGCGGCCGAGCGCAGGGGCTTGCCAAGGTGCTCGATGATCTCGGCCTTCCCCTTGAAAACGAGCACGTGGGCACGCCGCACCGTGCACACGTTGAGCGGTTCGTAGCTCGCATTGAGGACGAGAACCTGACCCATTTGCCTCGCGAATCGTACTGAATCGCGAACCGGCCGAAGCCGCGCTCAGCAGGGTTCTTAGGCTTGCGGAAGCACCAGCTCGAGCACGTTCTCCCCGACCGACACGAAACCACGCCCGCGATAGAAGTCGTGCGCGCGACGGTTCTCGTCTTCGACGACGACCTGGAGCGTGGCCGCCCCCTGTGAGATGGCGTAGCCCTCGGCGTACTCGAGGAGGCGCTTGCCGACGCCCTCGGCTTCGTGCTCAGGGCTCACGAAGAGCTGGTCGACTCGCGCAGACACCTCTGTCAGCTCGACTGCGACGTAGCCGGCAGGTGCGCCGCCCACCTCGGCCACGAAGACGGTCTCGCCCTCGAGAACGTCGAGCGTACGCCGGTCTGCGCCCCGGTCGAGCCGGGCCAGGCCGAAGAGGAGGGGCTCATCCTCGCGGCGAAGGGGCCGGACGTCCACCCGGACCTCGATCACAACGCCATCGCCCGGTCGACTGCCTCCTGCTCCTCCGGTGAGAGCGCGATCGGCGCACGGCCACGATCGAGCTCCTTCACGTAGATGCGCGCGTAGTCGCGGCCCTGGATCGCGCTGACGACGATGCCCGACCGGACTCCGTCCAGGAAGGCGAGTGAAGCCGATTGGTGCCCGCCGACGTCCTCATACGCGTCGTAGCGAACGATCGACGTATGCGAGAGGCAGCCGTCGATCCGCTGGTCGAGCCGCGAGAGTCCGACGGCGACCTCGTCGACGGCCCGGTGCAAGTCATCGATCCGACCCTGAAGGGACACCGCGAACTCGACGAGGTCGCCTTTCGTGCCCCCGAGGAGGACAAGCTGGTCCTGCCTGACCCGGCGAAGCTTGAGATAGAAGCCCAGCACGAGCAGGAAGGCGAGCACCGCCGCGGCGGCAGACCCGACTGCGAGCCAACCGGTAACCGCGTCGCCAGGAGGCACTAGGCGATCCTCCGAATCCGGCTTCCAGATCTAGCCGAACGAGAAGATGACCGGGTACTCGACCGTGTTGTTGCTCGTGTTCTGCTCACCCTCGACTGGGAGTACGTTAACTCGGACCGTCGTCCGGGTCCCGAACGGGAGTGTGCCGAGGTCGCGGAACACGACCGACTTCGTCTTGCTGGGGTCGATGATCGCGATGGTCTTCGTACGCTTGATCGGCTGGGTGCCGCCCTGGATCGTGAGGGTCACTTCGACCTGGGTCTCCTGGCTGTCGCCGCTGTTTCGCACCGCGACCTCGAACGCCAGGCGCTCAGAGGCCTCGACGGTGTTCTCATCCGTCGGCGAGAGGCGATCACCGCCCGGGAGGACCCGGACACCGTCGATCTGGTTGCCGTGGAGGCCTCCGCCCGGGCTCTGAGTCAGGCGCTTGACGACGAGCTCCCAGGAGGATGCGGTCGCGAGCTCAGGCGTCGTCAGGAAGGCCGAGTCCGGCACGTCCACGCCCGTGATCCCCTCCTCTCTGAGAATCAGCTGGGAAGGGGTCCGGAAGAAGTCGTCGTAGACGACGTCGCTCGCCACGAAGCGGGCGGACTGCTGCGCGAGCGACTTGCCGGCCTGGGTCGCGTCGGAGGCGGCGGTGATCCGGGCGAAAGCCTGGGCGAGGCCTGCGAGACCGCTCACCCGGAGCGCCATGGTGTCGACGAGGCTCTCCTGTTGCTCACGGAGCGTGCCGGGCGGATCGAGGCCCTGCGCCTGCGTCACGACCTGCGCTTGCTGATTTCGAAGCCCATCGAGCCGGTCCTGGAGGTCCTGGAGCTTCAGCCCGGGTGTCGCGATCAGTGTGTTCAACTGCTTGCCGATCTGCTCGGAGTCGCTGGTCACCTTGTCGACGTCGGCCATGTAGCTCTTGTACGCATCGACCTTCTGGTCGTTTCGACAGCCGTTCACCCAGAGGACGAGCACGACGGCAAGGATGATCGCCCCCGCGATCAGGGCTGCGAGGCGGACAACCGGGGGGGCGGTCCCGCCGCCGGGGGGACGCCGCGGCAGCCGGCGGGGCTTCGGACCACGCGGCGCGTCCTCTGTCGCCGACGCTTCCCTCGTCGGGGCGTCGTCGAAGAAGTCGAATTCGATTTCTTCGCTGTCGCGTCTGTCGCGATCGATCACGGCCGTGACCTGGCGAGGGGGCGGAAAGTCGGCGGAGTTTACCAGCGTGACCGGCGATTACATCACTTTGCGGGGCAAATGGAGGACTTCGCACGCGAAGGAACAAAGGCGGAAGCCCGTGCAGACAGCCACCGCTCTTCGCACCGCCGACCTGGTCCTCGGGCGCTACAGGCCCCTTCGCCCGCTCGGAAGCGGCGGCTCGGGCTCCGTCTGGCTGGTGCGTGACGAAGAGGCGGGCCGCGACGTTGCATTGAAAGTTGTCGAGCGCACGGGCAAGGCGGGCTCCCGCGCGAAACGGGAGGTCGACGCGGCGACACGCCTCCGGCATCCGCGCTGCCTGCGGGCGCTTGCGTTCCACCGCGATGACGGACATGTCTACGTCGCGTACGAGTACGTGCGCGGAAAGAACCTTCGCGAGGCGCTCCGCGCCGGCAAGGTCGACGATGCGACCGCGATCGAGGTGGCCGCACAGGTGCTCGACGCTCTGGCCCACGCGCATGCGAAGGGAATCGTCCACCGCGATGTGAAGCCCGCCAACGTCATGGTCGAGGAGTGCGACGAGGTCTCGACGCGGCTCCTCGACTTCGGGCTGGCCCGTCTCGACGAGCTCGAGGGCCTGACCGCGACCGGAGACGTCCCGGGCACCCTCGCCTACGTCGCGCCCGAGCGGCTCGAGGGAAAGCCCGCCGGCGGCGCGGCCGACGTGTGGGGCGTGGGAGTGATGCTTTGGGAAGCTCTCGCCGGTTGGCATCCGTTTGCGGCCACGTCGCCCGTGGAGACGGCGCGGCGGATCGCAGCAGGGGCGCCGCGGCTAGCCGCGGAGCGGCCGGACCTGCCGCGCGAGGTCTGCACGACGGTCGATTCGATGCTTTCGGTCGAGCCCCGGCGCCGCCCACCCGCCCGGCGGCTTGCGGCCGACCTTCGGGCCGGTGGCGAGCTTCGAGTGCATCACCCGCACTCGGCAGCCTCTCGCACCGCCTTGCGCGAGCGCGCAGCTCATGCGTTGCTCGCAGCCCTGGCCGCCGGTGGAGCAACAACGCTCCTCCCTTTCTTCCCGCGTGGGTGGCCGCTGGTGCTCGCGGCACTGGCCGGTCTTGCGGCTCTACGGTCGCCCGTCGCCGGCCTCGCCGTAGCCCTCGCTGCTCCTGTGCTGCCGCTCGGAAACCTCTCGCTCGGACTCGCGATCGCCTACGGAGCGCTCGCGTGCGCCTGGCTTGCCCTGCACGCCCGGGATGCAGAGCGGAGCCTCCTCCCGGTCGCAGCCCCGCTTCTGGCTCCGTTCGGAGCCATTCCGCTCCTCCCAGTGGCGCTCCTCGAAGCCCGGGGGCGAATCCGCCGAGCGGTCGGCGCCGCCGCCTGTGTCCCGCTCGCGGCCGCAGTCTCAGTGCTCGCAGGCCGACCGCTTCCGTTCGCCGGAGACTCCCCGGGCTCGACGGCTCCGGTCGCCGGCTCGACCGGCCCGCTGGACGTCACCGCCACGCTCTACGGCGCCCTCACGGCCCATCCGACCCTCGCCGTCACAGCCGTGGTTCTCGCGCTCGCCGCGGCGTCCGCCGACCTCGCTGTCTCTCACGGACGCTGGGCAACCGCGGTCTGGGGGGCGGCCCTCCTCGGCGGCGTGCTCCTCATGCCCACAGCCTTTGGGGGTGAGCCCCCGCACGCGCTCTCCACGACGCTCTTCGTCTGGGCGGCAACCTGCCTTCTCGCGCTGCGCGGGCACCGCAGCCCCGACTCACCGGGGTCGGGCAGAATGCCCGAGCCGGGTGAGCGTCCTACGTAGCATCGAGCACCGCATCGAGTCCCTCATCGAGGGAGCTTTCGGACGTGCCTTCAAGTCGCACGTCCAGCCGGTCGAGCTCGCCCGGAAGCTCGCGAAGGAGATGGACGAGAACAAGTCGGTCTCTGTCTCCCGGGTCTACGTGCCGAATGAGTACCTCCTCTATCTCTCGCCATCAGATCGGGAGCAGTTCTCGAGCTACGAAGAGTCCCTGGTCACCGAGCTCTCCGACTACCTCTCGGAGCATGCCCGCCGGGAGGGCTACGCGCTCCTCACGACGCCCCGGGTGATCCTGCACGAGGACGAGGACCTCGAGGTGGGTGAGTTCGGGATTGCAACCAGGATGGTGCAGCCTCGGCGCGAAGCGCCGAGCCCGCAGGCGCCGCCCGCTCCTAGTGCGCCAGCCCCCGCCGCGGACGCGCCTGCTTCCTCGGAGGCCGGCGAGACAAAGATCTACCGGCCTGCGCCTGACACGGCAGCTGTCAGCGCCGACGAGGCCGACCGCCTCGGGCTCGCCCACACGCCGCCCGCCATCGTCCTGAACGGTGTCAAGCACCCGTTGGACAAACCTCGCCTGGTGATCGGCCGCTCGCGCGATTGCGACATCACTGTCGAGGACGCAAACGTTTCGCGCCGTCACACTGAGATCCGCGTCGAGGACGGCGCCTACTGGCTCGTCGACCTCGGCTCGACAAACGGGGTCGAGTTGAACGGCAAGCGCGTCGAACGGGAGCGCCTGGAGCACGGGGACTCGATCGTCGTCGGAAAGACACAGCTGACGTTCGAGCGACCTGAGTAGGAGTCGTCTGTGGAGCAGCTCCTCCTCGGTCTCCAGGCCCTCTTTCTCATCATCCTCTACCTCTTCATCTGGCGGGTGATCCGCGGGGCCTCGAGAGACCTGCGCGTGCCCCAGGAGAGCTTTATCATGGCGCCGGCCCAGGTCAGGGGGACGCCTCTTGCAGCCGGAATGTCGGCGGCCTCAGCGCGGCTCGTGGTCGTCTCGAGCTCCTCCGTTCCGATCGGCTCGGGCCACGATGTCGGCCCCGTGCCCGTCACGATCGGGCGGTCAGACGAAAACACGATCACCCTTGACGGAGACGAGTACGCGTCGGGCCACCATGCTCGGATCGAGGCCGGCCGCGACGGGGTCTGGCTGCACGATCTCCACTCGACGAACGGGACCAGCGTGAACGGCGAGCGTGTCGAAGGCCGCCGCCGGCTGCACGAAGGCGATCTGGTGCGGGTCGGAGAGACCGAGTTGAGGTTCGAGCAGTGAGGCTCGGGGAGCGCGCGGCTCTCACCGATGCCGGCCGCAAGCGGCGGCGGAACGAGGACTCCTTCGTCGCCGAGCCTCCGCTTTTCGCGGTCGCAGACGGCATGGGTGGGGCGCAGGCAGGCGAGGTGGCATCGAGGCTCGCTGCGGCGGCGTTCCGCGAGTTCCACGAAGCCGACGAGCTCGACCCCGAGCAGCGGCTGGAGGCGATCATCCAGGAGGCGAACCGGCGTATCTTCGAGCGGGCCCAGACCGACACCCAGGCCTCAGGCATGGGGACGACCGTCACGGCATCGCTGGTGGGTGAGGAGCAGCTCTCGATCGGGCACGTCGGCGACTCGCGGGCCTATCGAATTCGCGGAGGCGCCCTGGAGCAGCTGACGGAGGACCACTCGCTCGTCGCCGACCTCGTTCGGAGCGGACGCCTGAGCCCGGAGGAGGCCGACCTGCACCCGCAGCGGTCGGTGATCACGCGCGCCCTCGGCACCGACCCGGAGGTGGACGTCGACACGTTCACGGTCGGCATCGAGACGGACGACGTCTTCCTTCTCTGCTCCGACGGGCTGACAACGATGGTCGAAGACGACCGGATCCTCGCCGTCGTGCGGGGCGCCAAGAGCCTCGAGCACGCCGCCAGATCGCTCGTGAAGGAGGCCAACCGCCGGGGCGGAGAGGACAACGTCACGGTCGTTCTCTTCCGGCTCGAGGCGGGGGACGCGCTTGCCGACACGCTCGCCGCCGGGAACGGCCACGACGCTTCCGCCGACCTCGAGGACACGCTTTCGGGCCTCGAGGCGCCCGCCCTGCGGGACGCGGCTCCGACCGAGACCATCGTCGCGCCCCCGGAGCGAGCCCGCGGCTGGCAGGCGCCCGACGGCGCCGACCCGCCCTCGAAGGGCAAGCGGCCCCGAGGTCCCCGCGTCCCACGTTGGCTCCTTTGGTCGCTCGCGCTCGTCGCGATGCTCCTCATCCTGGCGGCGGCCACATTCTGGGGTGTCTCCCGCGCCTACTTCATCGGCGTCGAGGACGACGGTCAGGTGGCCGTCTACCAGGGAATTCCCTGGGATCTCACCGACGACGTCCATCTCTACCGCGCCAAATACGTGAGTCAGCTTCGCGCGGAGCAGCTCACGCGGGCTGAGCGAGAGCGGCTGTTCGACCACAACCTCGCGAGCTACGAGAGCTCCAGGGACCGGCTCGCCCCGTTCGAAGAAGAGGGCGTGCCCTGAGCCTTCGCAACCGCGAGCTCCTGCATTTGCTCGGTGTCGGGATCCTGACCGCCGCGGGGTTCACGGCGGTGTTTGTCGCCCGGCAGGCCTCGGACGACTTCTCGACCGCCTCACTCTCTTACGCGGCTTTCTTCGGGGCGCTCTTCCTCGCCGCACACCTCGTCCTCCGGGTGCGCCTCCCGCACGCGGACCCCTACCTCCTCCCCCTCGTGGGGATCCTGACCGCGGTCGGCCTGACCCTCATCTACCGAATCGATCCTGACCTCGCCTTCAAACAGGGGCTCTGGGTCGTCGTGGGAGTCGTGGCCTTCGCGTTCGTCGTGGTCTTCGTGCCCGACTACCGCCGCCTCGACAGCCTCAAGTACACGCTCGGGATCGTCGCGGTCGGCCTGCTCGTACTACCCGCACTGCCGGTTATCGGGGCCACGATCAACGGCGCCTCTCTGTGGGTCGCCGTCGGGCCGATTACGTTCCAGCCCGGGGAGTTCGCGAAAGTCGCGCTCGTCATCTTCCTCGCCGGCTATCTCCGCGACAACCGGGAGATGCTCTCCATGGGAGTCGGGCGTGCGGGACTGCCCTCGCCAAAGCACTTCGGGCCGCTCATCGTCATCTGGGGTGCAGCCATGCTCGTCCTCTTCCAGACGAACGACCTCGGCGGCGGGCTTCTCTATTTCTCCGTCTTCCTGGCCATGCTCTACGTCGCGACGGCCCGTTGGACCTACGTTGGTGCGGGTCTCGGGCTCTTCGTCGCGGGCGCGTACGGGCTCTACCACGTGAAGCCACACATCGCCGAGCGGGTTTCGATCTGGATCGATCCGTGGAAGGACGCCTTCGACGACGGCTATCAGCTCGTTCAGTCGATCTACGCGATCGCCGGCGGGGGCCTGTTTGGAGCCGGCCTCGGGCAGGGCGTGCTGGTGAAGCCCGAGGGCGGTACGTACATCCCCTTCCTCGAGACGGACTTCATCTACGCGGCAATCTCGCAGGAGCTCGGGCTCGCCGGAGCGACGGCGATCGTCCTCCTCTACCTGATCTTCGCCTACCGCGGCCTCAGGATCGCCATGCTCGCCGACGACGGTTTCTCGAAGCTGCTCGCGGCCGGGTTGACCGCGACACTCGCGATCCAGGCGTTCATCATCATCGGAGGAGTCACGAAGCTGATCCCGCTCACGGGCATCACGCTTCCGTTCGTCTCCTACGGCGGGTCGAGCGTGGTGGCGAACTTCCTCCTCGTCGGGCTCCTGCTCGCCGTCTCGAACCACGTGAACCAGGAACGGTGAGGGCGTGAACACCCAGATCCGCCGGCTCTTCCTCTTCTTCGCGGCGCTCTTCGTCGCGCTCGTCGCGATGTCGACCTACTGGCTCTGGAAGGCGCCCGACCTGGAAGCTCGCCGCGGCAATCCGCAGCTCGTCGTGCGCCAGGTGACGATCAAGCGCGGGCTCATCTACGCGGCCAATGGAAAGACGATCTTCGCAGCCAACAAGAAAAAGCGGGTCCAAGGCCGCACGTGGTATCTCAGGCGCTACCCGACCAGGGGCCTCGCCGCGCAAACCGTCGGGTACTCGACCATCGAGCGTTCACGGACCGGCCTCGAGAAGTCTTTGAACGACTACCTGACCGGCTCCAACGCGAACCTGCGGACGCTCTTCGACAGGACCGTCGACACGCTCAAGGGCATCACACGCCAGGGCAACGATGTCGTCACGACGATCGACGTGACGGCCCAAAAGACCGCAATGGAGGCCCTCACCGGCAAATGCGGCGCGGCCGTCGCTATCGATCCTCGCGATGGCCGCGTCCTCGCAATCGCGTCGACGCCCACGTACGACCCGAATCTCGCGGAGAAGAAGTTCGCGCAGATCCTCAGGATCAAGGGCCCCTGCAAGCCGGCCTCGCCGCTCGTCAACCGGGCTACCAACGACCTCTTCATTCCCGGCTCCACGTTCAAGGTCGTGACTGCGACGGCGGCGCTCGACTCAGGGCGCTTCACGACTCAGAGCACGTTCGACGACCCTGGCTACTGCACCGAGTACGGCAAGAGGGTGTCCAACTACGCCGACCAGGACGGCGCCGAGGTCTTCGGCCGCGTCGACTTCCCGACCGCGATGGAGCACTCGATCAACTCGGTCTTCTGCAACATCGGCAAGGCGATCGGGCCGGCGCTCATACTCGACTACGCGAAGCGTTACGGCTTCTACGAGGATCCGCCGCTCGAGACGCCCTCCGAGGAGCGGCTGCGAAGCGGGCTCTACAAGGGGAGCAAGCTCTTCGAGCCGACGGAGCCGAACCAGGTCGACCCGGGCCGGCTCGCCTTCGGACAGGAACGGCTCCTTGTTACACCGCTTCAGATGGCGATGGTCGCCGCGGCGATCGCGAACGGCGGCATCCTCATGGAGCCGCACGTGGTCGACCGGATCGTGGACCCCGACGGCAACGTGGTGACACGGACGAGCCCGGAGCAGTACCGAGAGGTCATGAAGGCCGGGACGGCAGCCGACCTGACGGCCATGATGAGGCTTGTTGTCGAGTCCGGAACGGGCACCGCCGCCCAGATTCCCGGCGTTCCGGTCGCCGGCAAGACAGGGACCGCCGAGACAGGCCGCCAGGGACAAAACGACACCTGGTTCATCGCGTTCGCACCGGCCGACCGGCCACGTGTAGCCGTGGCCGTGGGTCTTCACAACCAGAGCGGTACGGGCGGCTCCACCGCTGCACCGATCGCGAAGGCCCTCATCCAAACGCTCCTGAGTAGGGAAACGTTGTGATCACAGGGTTCAAACCGAACCGCGTCCTGGCGCAGGTCAGGTATCTAGGCTAAGACGATGGCCGTTTCCGACACCCTGATCAACACGCTCTTCGACGGGCGTTACCGGATCCTTCGCAAGCTCGGCTCCGGTGGGATGGCCAATGTCTACCTGGCCGAGGACGAGGACCTCGGCCGCCGCGTCGCCATCAAGATCCTGAGCGAGCGCTACGCGAACGACGAGAGCTTCAACGAGCGCTTCCGTCGCGAGGCCAAGTCGGCCGCATCCCTCTCGCACCCAAACATCGTCTCGATCTACGACCGGGGCGAGGCCGACGGGATCCCGTACATCGCCATGGAGGTGATCGAGGGGCGGAGTCTCAAGGAGCTCATCCTGACGCGCGGCCCGCTTCCACTCGCGACCGCGATCGACTACACGCACCAGATTCTGGACGCGCTCCGGTTCGCGCACCGGAACGGGATCATTCACCGGGACATCAAGCCGCACAACATCCTGCTCGGAGCGGAGAACCGCGCCAAGGTGACCGACTTCGGCATCGCGCGCGCGGGTGCCTCCCAGATGACCGAGGTGGGGTCGATCATGGGCACTGCGCAGTACCTGTCGCCCGAACAGGCTCGCGGAGCTCCGGTCACCGCAGCCTCGGACCTCTACTCGGTCGGCATCGTCCTCTACGAAATGCTGACCGGGCAGGTCCCCTTCAGCGGCGACTCGGCGATCGAGATCGCCATGAAGCACCTGAACGAGACGCCCCGCCCTCCCTCGAGTCTCCGGCCGGAGCTGACCCCGGAGCTCGACCAGGTCGTCCTGCGCGCGCTCGCGAAGAATCCCGAGGATCGCTACCAGGCCTCGGAAGAGTTCTCGGCCGACCTCGACCGCGTCGAGGCCGGCATCCCGATCGCGCCGGAGACAAGTGCTGCCGCTACGGCGATCTTGAGCGGCGGCTTCGAGACTTCCGCCACCCAGGTGATCCCACCCACCGAGACCGCTCGCCAGCATCCGCCGACGCAGCCCGCCGCGCCGCGGCGGCCACCTCCGACCTATCCACCTCGCTATCGCTATGACGAGCCGCCGCGCAAGCGGAATCGCTTCCTGCCCTGGCTCCTCGTCATCTTGCTCCTCGCCGGAGCGGCGGTCGCCGGCTGGTACGTCTACACCCAGATCCAGGACGAGCTCAGGTCGACCCAGGTCGCCGTGCCGAACGTGATCGGGTTGGAGCGAAAGCTCGCCGTCAAGAAGATCGAGGACGAGGGTTTCCAGGCCGATGTCCAGACAGGGGTCGGGACGGCGGAGGACCGCGGCAAGGTAATCGACCAGAATCCGGACGGAGGAACGCGGATCGAAAAGGGGAGTACCGTCAGGATCCTCGTCTCGGTCGGACCGGAGCAGGTCGAGGTTCCGGAGGTGGTGGGCAAGCCTCTCGACGAGGCGACGCAGACCCTCGCCAACGCAGGCTTCCGCTGGACGACGAAGCGGGTATTTTCGCCGGACGCTCCCGAGGGCGAGGTGACCAAGCAGAACCCGAAGCCCGGCGAGCAAGCCGAGAAGGGCGCGACGATCGCGCTGACGGTCTCCAAGGGTCAGGAGCTCGCGGCCGTGCCCGACGTGCTCCAGCAGACACGCCAAAGCGCCGAGTCGGAGCTCAGGTCGGCGGGGTTCGTCCCCGAGGCCGTGCTGGTCGACTCGGATTCTCCGCAAGGCCTCGTGGTCGCCCAGGACCCCGACCCGGGGACGGAGAAGCCGAAGGGCGAGACCGTTCAAATCAGCGTCTCGAATGGCCCGCAGACGGCCACAGTCCCGGACGTCCTCGATCAGGATCAGGCCAGCGCCGAGTCCGAGCTCCAGGCGGCCGGCTTCAAGGTTCGGGTCGTCAAACAGGACACCGCCGACCCGACACAGGACGGCGTCGTCATGGATCAGAGCCCGGCACCCGGGCTCGAAGCGCAACCCGGCTCAAGGGTCACGATCGTCGTCGGTCGCTTCAGCGAGCCCGTTCCACGGGGCCGACGGCGCGGAAACGGGGGCGGCAGAGGCTGACGCGGGTCCGGGTCGCAGTCCTCATGGGAGGTCGCTCGAGCGAGCACGAAGTCTCGATGACCTCGGCGCGATCGGTGGTCGCGGCGCTCGATCCAGATCGTTACGAGGTGCGCGAGATCGAGATCGGACGGGATGGCGCCTGGGAGCTCGGAGCCGGGTCGCAAGGCGAGCTGAGTTCCGGGGCGGCCGGCGGTCTAGCGGTTCCGACCAACGGGCGGCCGGTCGAGCCGCTCGGAGAGGTCGACGTCGTCTTCCCGGTCCTGCACGGGCCCTTCGGTGAGGATGGCACCGTCCAAGGGCTCCTCGAGCTTGCCGGCGTCGCCTACGTCGGTGCGGGCGTGACCGCCTCGGCCCTGTGCATGGACAAGGATCTTTTCAAGTCGGTGATGCGCGACAAGGGGATCCCGGTCACACGGAATGTCACCGCCCTCGCCCGCCACCGGGACCGGGTCTCGAACCCGTTCGGCTACCCGGTCGTGATCAAGCCCGCGCGGCTCGGTTCGAGCGTGGGCATCACGATCGCCCACGGCGCCGAGGAGTTCGCCCGCGGGACCGACCTCGCGTTTGAGCACGACGAGAAGATCCTGATCGAGGAGTTCGTCTCCGGGGTCGAGGTGGAGTGCAGCGTGCTCGGAAACGACGAGCCGATCGCCTCGCTCCCGGGCGAGATCGTCCCGCTCGCGAGCGAGTGGTATGACTACTCGGCGAAGTACGACGAGGGCGGTATGGAGCTCGTGATTCCGCCCAGGATTCCCGAGCAGACGATCCGGCGCGTCCAGGAGCTAGCCGTGGCAGCGTTCGTCGCGGCCGACTGCGAGGGAATGGCACGGGTGGACTTCTTCGTCCGCGAGGACGGCGAGGTGCTCGTGAACGAGCTGAACACGATTCCCGGCTTCACCTCGACGAGCGTCTACGCAAAGCTGTTCGAGGCCTCCGGAATTCCCTACGCCACGCTTCTCGAGCGCCTGGTCGACCTCGCCCTGGAGCGCCGAGACCGGCGTGCGGGCCTACGGTACTGAGCGGCGCGCCCGCGCTAGCGGGCACGCACCTCGTTCACATGGGCAACGCTGTCGAGGCTCGTGATCCAGATCAGGTAGTACCGGTACTCCTTGTCACCCGTGTCGAGCTCGAACGTCGTCCTGGTGCCAACCTGCGCCGACTTGGACACGTCCTCGAACGGGCCATCTGCTTTCGACCCGGCCTTGACGACCGCTTCGAAGCCCGGCGTGTCGCTGCGGACGACCAGGCGCCCCAACGCGGCCGGGCGGGCCGTCTCGAGCACGAGCCCGACGCCATCCTTGGACTCGAAGTCGCTGTAGCGCTCCGTCGTCCAGTACGTCGAAGGATCTCCGTCGGTCGCTCGCGACACCGCTTCCGGATGTTCGGCCCCGTCTCCGCCTCCGGCCGGAGGGTCGTAGTCGGCAAGCGCCTGGATGCGGACCTGGGCGGGGTTGGCAGTATCGTCATCCCCCACGATGGGAAGGCCGTTGCCGTCACGCGTCGAGAGGATGCCGATTGACACCGCGGCCGCGATCAGGACGAGACCGAGAGCAATGGCGAGCCACCGCACGCCGGGGCCGCGTGGACCGTGCCGACGCCCAGCCGAGACCGGGCTGGGGCGCTGGAAAACCTCGGTCTGTCCGTCGTCGGCGGCTCCCTCCTGCCGCTCCTCGAGGATGCACGCCTCGAGCGCTGCGATCAACGCGTCCGTGGTCGGGTACCTGTCCTCGGGTCTCTTCGCCATCGCCCGCCTGACCATGGCGTCGACGCGAGGTGAGATCTCCGGCCGAACCGAGCGGATGCTGGGAACAGGATCGTTCAGGTGGCGCATCGCGGCCGTGACGACATTGGGCGCGGGGTAGGGAACGTCTCCGGCCAAGAGCTCGTAGAGGAGAGCGCCGAGCGAATACTGGTCGGAGCAGGCGTCGACGCGCTGCCCGGCGGCCTGCTCGGGCGCCAGGTAGTCGCTCGTCCCGAGCACCGTCCCGGTCTCGGTAATCCCGTCCTCGCGCCCGACCGACCGCGCGATCCCGAAGTCGGTCACCTTCGCGGTGCCCTCGGTGTCGATCAACACGTTGTGGGGCTTGACGTCGCGGTGCACGACGCCGTGCTGATGTGCGAACGCGAGCCCACGCGCGGCCTGGTGTGCGAGGGCGAGGGCCCGGCCTACCGGGAGCGGGCCGAGGCGCTGGACGGTCTCCTTCAGGTTCTCACCTGCCACGTGCTCGAAGACGATGTACTGGCGGCCCTCGTGCTCGCCGCGATCGATCACGGTGACGATGTTGGGATGGGAGAGCCGCGCGATCGCTTGGGCCTCCCGGCGGAAGCGCTCCACGTACTCCGGGTCCTTCGAGTACTGCTCGTGCAGCACCTTGATCGCCACCAGCCGCTCGAGCAGTCGGTCGTGAGCCCTGTAGACGCTCGACATCCCGCCGCTCCCGGCAAGCTCCTGAAGCTCGTACCGGTCCGCGATCAACTCCCCGACCATGCTCACTGCAGCGCTCGCCCCCTCGCTTGGAGCGCAATCCCGCTCCGTGCTACGACGCGGCTTCCAGTGCCTCTTCCCAGACGCCCAGCGCCTCGCTCAGCTGCTCGTCCGTGATGACAAGCGGAACGAGCACGCGGATGCAGTTCGAGAAGATGCCGGCCTTGAGGAGCAGGAGCCCGCGCGAGGTCGCCGCTTCGACGACCGCAGTCGCCAGGTCGGGATCCGGCTCCTTGGAGCCGCTGTCCTTGACGAGCTCGATCGCGAGCATGGCTCCCAGCCCGCGGACGTCGCCGATGAAATCGAACCGCTCCTGCCAGCTCTCCATCCGCCCGCGAATCGTTTCTCCGACCTCCGCCGCGCGGTCGGCCAGGTTCTCCTCCTCGATCGTGTCGAGGACCGCATGGGCAGCCGCGATCGCGACCGGGTTCCCGACGTAGGTGCCGCCGACGGCCGAGTCGCCGGGCGCGTTCATGATCTCGGCGCGGCCGATCACGCCCGATAGCGGGATGCCGGCTGCGATCGACTTGGCGACCGTGATCAAGTCCGGCTCAACGTCGTAGTGCTCCATCGCGAAGACGCGACCCGTACGGCAGAAGCCGGTTTGCACCTCATCCGCCACGAGGACGATACCGTGCTCGTCGCAGATCCTCCGAATGCCGCGCATGAACTCGGGCGGTGCCGGGACGAAGCCACTCTCTCCCTGAACCGGCTCGAGCACGATCGCAGCGACCTCCTCGGCAGCCACCCGCGTGCGGAAGGCCGACTCGAGCTCGGCGAGCGCCGTTGCCGTATCCGGGCCGCGATACTCGCTCGGGAAGGGAACGCGATAGATCTCGGGGGCGAACGGGCCGAGCCCTGCCTTGTAGGGGTGCGTCTTCGACGTGAGGCTGAGCGCGAGGAGGGTGCGGCCGTGGAAGCCGCCGTCAAATCCGATCACCGCAGGACGCTTCGTGTACGAGCGCGCGAACTTGACCGCGTTCTCGACCGCCTCGGCGCCCGTATTGAAGAAGCCGACGCGAAGCTCGCCCGAGATCGGAGCCAGCGCGACCAGGCGCTCGGCCAGGCGCACGTAGTTCTCGTAGGGAACGATCGTGAAGTCCGTGTGGGTGAAGCGGGCCATCTGCTCCTGGGCCGCTTCGACTACCCGCGGGTTTGAGTGGCCGACGTTCATGCAGCCGACACCGCCCGCGAAGTCGATGAACGTATTGCCGTCCACGTCGGTGATCGTCGCGCCGTCGCCCTCGGCGATCACGAGCGGGAGGTAGATCGAGAGCGGGTCCGCAACGACCCGTTCCTTACGCTCGAGAATCTCCTTGCTGCGAGGACCCGGGATGTCTGTCAGCACCTGAATCGATCGCGTCGTCGCCATGGGCCGGAGCTTATAGATTGACTCCGGCATGGTTCTGTCCGATCGCACCATCCGGCGCCAGCTCTCGGAGGGCCGGATCGAGGTCGAGCCCTATGACGAGTCCCTCCTACAGCCGTCCAGCCTGGACGTCCGCGTTGACCGGTTCTTCCGCGTCTTCCGGAACTCCCGCTACCCGTTCATCGACGTTAAGGAGGAGATGGAGGACCTGACCGAGCTGGTCGAGATCGGTGAGGCAGAGCCGTTCATTCTGCACCCGGGCGAGTTCGTCCTCGGTTCCACGCTCGAGCGGGTCAAACTTCCAGACGACCTCGTGGCGCGTCTCGAAGGCAAGAGCTCCCTGGGCCGGTTGGGACTCCTGATTCACTCGACCGCGGGCTTCATCGATCCCGGCTGGGACGGCCACGTGACACTCGAGCTCTCGAACGTGGCCAACCTTCCGATCACGATTTACTACGCGATGAAGATCGGCCAGCTCTCCTTCGTCCAGCTCACGGAGCCTGCCGAGACGCCATATGGGGCGAACGGACTCGGCTCGAAGTACCAGGGCCAGGCGGGGCCGACCCCGTCGCGCTACTGGAAGAACTTCGCATGATCCTCGTCACGGGCGGGACCGGGTTCGTGGGCCCGAAGATCGTCCACGCTCTGCGGGCCGAGGACGCGCCCGTTCGCGCGCTCGTTCGCGACCCCTCCTCGAGTTCCGCCCGAACTCTTTCCGCCTGGGGCTGCGAGCTCGTCCAGGGCGATGCGACGGACCCGGAGAGTCTTCGCGGCGCCACGGAGGGCGCAGACTCGGTCGTCCACCTGATCGCGCTGATCGCCGGAAAGCCGGAGGAATACGAGCGGGTCATGAGCCAGGGGACGCGCGACCTAGTCGCGGCCGCCAAGGAGGCGAGGGTAAGCAGGTTCGTGCTGATGAGCGCCCTCGGCACCACGGAGGAGTCGAAGGATCTCGTGCCCTACTACCGCTCCAAGTGGGACATGGAGCAGACCGTCAAGGCATCGGGAATCGAGTACGTTATCTTCCGGCCGAGCTTCGTGTTCGGCAAGGACGGCGGCGTCCTCCCGACTTTTCTGCGCCAGGTCAAGTACTCCCCCGTGACGCCGGTGCCCGGATCCGGAACGAGGCGACTGCAGCCCATCTGGGTCGACGATGTCGCCGCGTTCTTTGCCCGTTCGCTCTCGACCGAAGAAGCGGCCAACAAGACGTTCGACCTTGGTGGCCCTGACCGGCTTACCTGGAACGAGCTCTACGAACGCATTAGGCGGACGCTCGGCAAGCGACGCCCCACCGTGCACGTCCCCATGGGTCTGATGCGCGCTGGCGCGGCGCTCGCGGAGAAGCTCCCCCACCCGCCCGTGACCCGCGACCAGCTGACCATGCTCGAGAACGCGGACAACGTCGGAGACGTCGATCCCGCGATCGGGACCTTCGGCGTCCACCCGATCAGCCTCGAGGAGCAGCTCCGTCGAGCAGCGGCCGGCTAGTCCCGGAGTAAAGATGAGGGGCCCGAAGGCCCCTCATCGGAAACTCGCCTGGATTTCGTAGGAGCGGTCAGCCCCCTACGCTGGCTAGGCGGTTCCCCGTAGGTCTCGGGGTCGCGCCCCTACGAGCGAGTACCTCCACTGCCCGAACAGTCGTCTGTCAAGATCGGACCACCTCCTTTCCGTGGTAGCGCGATCATAACGAGCCACGCAGGACGACGGAAAGCTCGAGGCCTCGATCTAGCGGCACCGTAACACTCGAGAGCGTGGCGTCTGCCTGGCGCGCTTGCGAATAGGCGCCGAGGGTGTCCTCGTGGGAGAGGACATTGTCGGCGACGACGAGCGCACCGGGTTCGAGCTTCGTGCGTGCAAGCGCGAAGAGGGTCTCGTAGTCGTCCTTCTCAGCGTCCAGGAAAACGATGTCGAAGACGTCGTCGATCGCCGGCAAGGTCTCGAAGGCGTCGCCTTCCCGAAGCTCGACCCATTGCTCGAGGCCGGCATCCTGGACGTTCCGGCGCCAAGCCTCCACCTTCGCCGGGTCGTGCTCGAGCGAGAGCACGCGCCCACCAAGGTGTCGGACGCCGGCGCCAAGCCAGATCGACGAATAGCCTTTCGACCCGCCGATCTCGAGCACCTCACAGTCGGCATGCGGAGCGACGAGCGAGAAGAGGAACCTGCCGGTGGTCGGCGCGACGGCGCGCGAGCGCTGCATCGCCGGGAGCCCACGCTCCCGCTCCTCCTCATCCTCCCGCTCGAGGCGGGAAAGCACCTCGAGGACGCGATCGTCGAGCACGTCAGATGGTTGGTCGGTAGTTGGCGTGGTGCGGTGACCGTCGATCTAACATCTCAGCTGCGCGGGTCGAGCTCGGTGGCGAGCGCCGCAGCCGCGCCGGCCTTCTTCCGGACGACCAGGAACCCCTCGTTTCGCCCCACCACCTCTTCGACGTCGGGAATCTCATGCCCGGGCAGCACGGCAAAGTGCGTTGGATCGCTTCGTACGTCCTCGTAGTCGGACACGGTCATCTGAATCGTCTCCGTGCAGGTCGCGTCCCCACACTCGCAGAGGTACTCGGTGGTGTTCTCGCGCGTTACGTCGTTGATCCGTTCGTTGACCTCGCGGAAGACCGCTTCGTTTTTACCGACCCGCTCGCTCCGGGGATCCATGCATCGATTTTACGTCAGACAATGACTTTGACGACCCCGTCGACGACCTTGACCGGGAAGGTCTCCACCGGGAGGTACGCAGGCAGCGAGAGCGCTCTGCCGGTCCGGATGTCGAAGCGAGAGCCGTGGCGCGGGCAGATCGCGACCAGATCCTCGGGATCCCAGTCACCCTCGGCAAGCGGCCCGTCGTCGTGCGAGCACCGGTCCTCGATCGCGTAGAGCTCTCCACCGGCGTTGTAGACCCCGATGGCGATCTCCCCGGCGCGCACGATCTTCACCTCGCCCGGCGGTAGTTCCTCCACCGGGCAGACATCGAGCTCGGGCACCCGCTAGGCCAGTTCGAGCTCGTCGAGGCCCGCCCACTCGTCAGGGAGTGGGGTGCCCTTCGCGCGGTGGAGCGCGACCTTGAGGACGCCGAGGCCGAGGAGCGCGCACTTGAGACGCACGGGGGTGAGTGGAATCCCAACTTCCTCGAGCAATTCCTCGCGATCCATCGCCGCAACGGCGACGGCGCTTCGGCCTTGCACCATCTCCATCAGCATGGACGTCGACGCCTGGCTGATCGCGCAGCCTCGGCCCTGGAACTTCACCTCCTCGATCGTGTCGCCGTCCTCGGCGAAAGAGACGAAGATCGAGACCTCGTCCCCACAAAGCGGGTTCAGACCGTCGGCCTGCGCATCCGGCTTCTGCATGTCGCCGTGCCCGCGCGGGTTCTTGTAGTGGTCGAGGATGACGTCGCGGTAGAGCTCGTCCATGTCGCTCATTTGAACACCTCGCGGACCCTCTGGAGGCCGGCGACGAGCCTGTCTACCTCGTCCTCCAGTGTGTAGAGGTAAAGGCTCGCGCGGGTCGTCGCCGGAATCCCCAGTCGATGCATGAGCGGCTGGTTGCAGTGGTGCCCGGCGCGGACTGCGACGCCTTCTGAGTCGAGGATCTGGGCGACGTCGTGCGGATGGACTCCTGCAAGCGTGAACGAGACGATGCCGGCGCGCCGGTCGGCGGGCGGTCCGAAAAGGGTCAGGCCGGGGATCTCGGCCAGGCGTTCGATCGTGTGGGCCGTCAGCCGGGCCTCGTGCTCCTCGATCGCCTCGAGCCCGACAACGCTCAGGTAGTCGATCGCCACGCCGAGGCCGTAGGCCTGCGCGATCGGCGGGGTTCCGGCTTCGAACTTGTTCGGCAGCTCGTTCCAGGTCGTCCGTTCGATCGAGACAGACCGAATCATCTCGCCGCCCAGCTCGAACGGGGACATCTTCTGGAGCAGCTCCTGGCGCCCCCACAGAACGCCGATCCCGCTCGGCGCAAGCATCTTGTGCCCGGTGAAGGCTAGGAAGTCACAGCCGAGCGCCTGCACGTCGATCGGCCTGTGCGGTGCCGCCTGGCAGGCGTCAACGACCATGATCGCCCCCTGGTCGTGCGCCCAGGCCCCGAGGCGCTCGACCGGGTTGATCGTCCCGAGCGAATTCGAGACGAGCCCGCAGGCGACCACCTTGACCCGCCGAGTGCGGGCAAGCTCGTCGAGGCTGTCGAGCGCAAGCTCTCCGCAGCCATCGATCGGGATCGCTGCGAAGTCCGCTCCGGTTCGACCGGCGATGTACTGCCACGGCACGAAGTTCGAGTGGTGCTCGAGCTCAGTGACGAGAACCGTGTCCCCGGGGCCGAGGTTGTCAAGCCCCCAGGCATAGGCAACGAGGTTCAACGCCTCCGTCGCACCTTTCGTGAAGATCACCTCGCGCCGCGACTCGGCATTGACGAACGCCTGCACCTTGTCGCGGGCGCCCTCGTAGCCTTCCGTCGCGCGTCCGCCCAGCTCGTAGACCGCCCGGTGCACGTTCGCATACGAGGTCTCGTAGAAGTCGCGCACGGCATCCAGAACCTGCCTGGGCTTCTGGGATGAGTTCGCCGAATCCAGATAGGCGAGCGGCTTCCCGTGCATCGGCTGCTTGAAGATCGGAAAGTCGGCGCGGACCTTTTCCGCGTCGAGCCTGGCCTCGGTGGTCACCCCCATGAAGCAATCGTAGCTGGGCGCCGATGTGCCGCCCGTACGGCAACGACACCTACGGTGGCGGCCACGAGGGAGACCGCGGCCAGAAAGATCCACATCGCATCGTCCCCCGAAGCCCCGCGAAGCTGGAGGGAAGCGAGCGGGCCGAGGGCGAACCCGACCGCAGAGCTCGATCCGAACGCTCCCATGTAGGCACCCCGAAGATCGGGGGGCGCCATCGCCGCGGCGATCGTCTGCGAGACGGGCACCCAGAGCATCTCACCGAGCACGAAGAGGAGGAGCACCGCCACCAGCGCAGCCAGGCTCGTCACCTGGGTCAGGATGAGAAACGAGAACCCCATGAGGGGAAGGGCGACTGCCAGCTTGAGCTCCGGCGAGTATCGGACGACTCGCCGGGTCAGCCGGAGCTGAAGGAATGCGACCGCGCCCGCGTTCATCACGATCAGGAAGCCCCAGGTTGACGGCGAGAGGCCGTACGAGTCGACCGCGGCGATCGGAAGCGCCGTCTCGAACCCGAAATAGACCATGTACGCGAGCACAGTGGAGGCGAGGAAGACGAGGAAGACCCGATCGCGGCGAATGACCTGGAAGGAGCCACGAGTTGGCGGCTCTTCGGGCGAATAAGCGCCACGGGTCGGAATCTGCCGAAGCGCGATGACGAAGGTGAGTGCGCCGAGAAGCGCGACGCCGACGAAGAAGTGCGACCAGTTGTCCGCGAGGAGAAGGAGGCCCGCGATCGGAGGCCCGAACACGACGCCGAGGTTGAAGGCGATGCGGGTGGCGGCATAGGCGGTCTCATGCCGCTCGGGAGGAACGAGGTCTGCGACGATCGCATTGCCGGCCGCCTGGCCGGGCCCAGCGATCGCAGCGGAGAAGACGATCAGTGAGAGACCGAAGAGCAGATGGCCGTCCGCAGCCAGAAATGCGAGCGCCACGAGGCACTGCCCACCCAGGCTAAAGAGCATGACCGGCTTGCGGCCGAGCAGGTCTGAAAGGTGGCCGCCCAGGAAGCTGGACGCCACGGAGACAATGGCGTCGGCGAGAAACGTGAGTCCGAGCTGTGCCGAGGAAGCCCCGAGTCGCTCGATTGCCCAGATGCCTGCAAAGCTCCAGAACGCCGAGAAGGCGAGCGTGGTCGAGAAGAACGCGGCCAAAAGCCCGCGAAGGGCGGGATCGACATCGTCGCCCCAAACGAGGCGGAAGAGACGGCCGCCCACGGTGCCTGCCTGTTAGGTCTGCGGAATCCGGGCTTCGAGTACTTCGCCGAGAGCTTCACGCACCGGCTCGAGCGCGATCCGGTCGAGGATGTCTGCAAAGAAGCCCCGGACGATGATGCGCTCGGCCTCGCTCCGCGAAAGCCCTCGGCTCATCAGATAGAACAGCTGCTCGCGGTCGACCTGGCCGATCGTGGCGCCGTGGGTACAGCGGACGTCGTTCGCCATGATCTCGAGGCCCGGGATCGAGTCGGCGTGCGCGCTCGGAGAGAGGAGGAGGTTCCTGTTCTCCTGGTAGGCATTCGTCTTCTGCGCGTCGGGCTCGACCCGGATCATGCCGCGCCAGACGGCCCTGGCGTTGTCCCGTAGGGCGCCTTTGAACGCGAAGTCCGAGGTGGTGTTCGGCGCCATGTGCTCCTGGAAGGTGTCGTAGTCCAGATGCTGGTCACCGTCGGCGAAGTACGCGCCAGTGACGCGTGACGTCGCGCCCTGGCCGGCCAGGTCGTTCTGGATCCGGATCTTGCCCTTCCTCGTGCCGAAGCCGCCCGCGACCCAGTCGAGCTCGGCGTCCCGCTCGACGCGGGCGTGGTGCGACGCAAAGTGCCACGTCTCGCGCGAGAGGTTCTGGATCGAGACGTACTCGAGCTTCGAGGCCTGGCCGACGAAGAGCTCGACGGCCGCGTTCGTATAGGCGGAGAGCTCCGGCGCCTGCGAGGCGTACTCCTCGATCAACGTAAAGCGCGACTCCGGGTCGGCGACCACGAGCAGCCGCCAGAAGAGAGCGCCTCCTTCGATCGTGTTCGTGATCCGCACGTAGAGAGGCTTTTCGAGCACGACGCCCTTCGGGACGTGCACGAGCAGGCCGTTCTTCCAGAGCGCCGCGTTATGGGCGGCGAACTTCTCTTCGGTGCCGACCAGCTCCCCCAGGCGCGGATGATCTTCCAGGCGCTCGAACCTGATCCCTTCGGGGGCGCGTTCAATCTCGATTCCCGCCTCGGAGACATGGACGATCCCGGCCGCGTCCAGCTCGAGCATGCCGGGAGTGCTGACGACGTCGGCGGCTCCGTTTGCGGAGTAGGCGTCCGGGTCAAAGCCCTTGAGGTCGGTGAAGCGCCAGGACTCCTCGGTCGTCGAGGGAAGGGGCAGCGCCTCGTAGCGCTCGAGCAGCTCGGCTCTACTCATGCGAGGGCGCATACCGGCGGTGGAGCATCAGGGCGTTCCCGTCGGGATCCTTGAAAAAAGCCATGTGGCAGACACCCGTATCGAGGATCTCGCCCTCGAACTCGACGCCCGCTTCCTCGAGCTGTTTTCGTGCCTCGGAGACATCGGGGACGCGGAGGGCTATATGAGCCGTGTGCGGCGCGAACGTGGCGCCGATCTTCGTCGGGTCGACGAGGTACAGGCTTATGTTGCCGGTCTCCAGCTCGGGCCACGCAGCGTCCGGCGACGCATTCTGGAGGCCCAGGGTCTCGGTGTAGAACCTCGTTGCCCGCTCCATGTCCTGCACCGGCACGGAAATGAAGTCCGTGCGCTCGACGCCGATCAACCGACCGAGCCCTCCATCTGGAGCTGGATCAGCCTGTTCATCTCGACTGCGTACTCGAGCGGAAGCTCCTTCGTGATCGGCTCGACGAAGCCGGAGACGATCATCGCGCTAGCCTCGGTCTCGGAGATCCCGCGGCTCATCAGGTAGAAGAGCTGCTCCTCACCGATCTTCGAGACGGTCGCCTCGTGGCCGATGTCGACGTCGTTCTCATCGATCCGGATGTAGGGATACGTGTCCGAACGCGAGTCCTCATCGAGGATCAGCGCGTCACAGACGACCTTGGACTTGGCGCCGTGGGCGCCCTTCGCCACCTCGAGCAGCCCACGGTAGCCGGCCCGGCCGCCGTTTTTCGAGATCGACTTCGAGGTGATCACGGAGGTCGTGTTCGGCGCGACGTGGACGCACTTGCCACCCGCATCCTGGTGCTGGCCCTTGCCGGCGAACGCGATCGAGAGCACCTCCCCGTGCGCGCGGTCTCCCATCAGCCAGATGGCCGGGTACTTCATGGTCAGCTTCGAGCCGAGGTTGCCGTCCACCCACTCCATGGTGGCGTCCTCATAGGCCACCGCCCGCTTCGTGACGAGGTTGTAGACGTTGTTCGACCAGTTCTGGATGGTCGTGTAGCGGCAGCGCCCCCGGGGCTTGACGATGATCTCGACCACGGCGGAGTGGAGCGAGTCGCTCGTATAGATCGGCGCCGTGCAGCCCTCGACGTAGTGCACGTAGGCGTCCTCGTCGACGATGATCAGCGTTCGCTCGAACTGACCCATGTTCTCCGCGTTGATGCGGAAGTAGGCCTGGAGCGGCAACTCGACCTTGACGCCCGGCGGCACGTAGATGAACGAGCCCCCGGACCAGACGGCCGAGTTCAGCGCTGCGAACTTGTTGTCGTTCTGCGGGATGATCGTCCCGAAGTACTGCTTGACGACGTCCTCGTGGTCGCGGAGCGCCGAGTCCATGTCGAGGAAGATCACGCCCTGGTTCTCGAGCTCCTCCTGGAGCTTGTGGTAGACGACCTCGGACTCGTACTGCGCGCCGACGCCGGCCAGGTAGTTCTTCTCGGCCTCCGGGATGCCCAGCTTGTCCCAGGTGTCCTTGATGTCCGGGGGCAGATCCTCCCAGGAGGTGGCCTGGTTCTCGGTCGGCCGGATGTAGTAGAAGATGTTCTCGAAGTCGATCTCGGCTACGTTCCCGCCCCACTCGGGGAGCGGACGGGCGACGAAGTAGTCGAGCGACCGGTGGCGGAACCGGCGCATCCAGTCCGGCTCACCCTTGTGGCTCGAGATCGCGTCGACGAGATCGTGCGAGAGGCCGCGCCCGGACTTGAAGAAGTAGTCCTCGTCGACGTGGAACCCGTACTTGATCTCGTAGTCGGACCCTATTCCCTGAACGATCTCGCTCTCGGTGGTCGCGGCCACTAGCTCTCACCTCCAACCAGCTGGGGCACGAAGGCCTCGTAGCCCTCCGCCTCGAGCTTGTGTGCAAGCTCGGGGCCGCCTTCCTCCACGATACGCCCGTCCACGAAGACATGCACGAAGTCAGGAGTGATGTAGTTCAAAATTCGCTGGTAGTGGGTGATCACGAGCGCGCCCATGTCGGGGCCAACCAACCCTTGGACGCCTTCGGCCACGATCCGAAGCGCATCGATGTCCAGTCCGGAGTCGGTCTCGTCGAGCACGGCGATCTTGGGCTGAAGCATGGCCATCTGGAGGATCTCCACGCGCTTCTTCTCGCCGCCGGAGAAGCCCTCGTTGATGTACCGGCTCGTCATCTCCTTCGGAACCTTGAGGGACTCCATCGCGGCAGTCAGCTGCTTTCGGAACTCCGGGATCTTGACCGGATCGTCCTCGCCGCCGGCCCGCGCCTTGCGGATCGCATTCACGGCCGAGCGCAGAAAGCTCGCGACGGTGACGCCCGGAATCGCCTGCGGATACTGGAAGGCGAGGAAGAGACCGCGCTGCGCCCGCTCGTCGGCGCCCATCTCGACGACGTTCTCGCCGTCGAGCAGGATCTCACCCTCGGTGATCTCGTAGGAGGGGTGACCCATGAGCGCGTACGCGAGCGTGGACTTCCCGGAGCCGTTCGGGCCCATGACCGCGTGCACCTCGCCGGTGTTCACGCTCATGTCGACCCCGCGGACGATCTCGGTTCCGTCCTCGAGCGCGACGTGCAGGTTCCTGATCTCAAGCAAAGCCAAGTTTGTGACAACCTCTCCACATTGTTTGCAGGGCGCGGAGGCGCCCTTCGTGACACACGCAGTCTAGCGGCCGCATGGCCGTACTCGCGGGCCCTGCGTGGGTGCTATCCTCGCTCCCATGCCCGGCGGAATCGGATGGATGGAGATCTTGCTGCTCCTCCTCGTCATGCTTCTCGTCTTCGGCCCGAAGCGCCTTCCCGAGATGGGTCGTTCACTGGGCCGTGGGATTCGCGAGTTCAAGGAATCCGTCACCGGCGAGGACAAAGACGATGACGACGAGCCCCGTAAGACGGAGCTCACGCCTCCTCCCGCCGCCGCGCCGGACGCGACGACGACACAGCGCGAGAGCGAGCGCGTCTAAGCCCACAGTGCTTGCGTAATGCCGCGCCTTCCGCGGCGGCTCCGCCACGAAGACAGCGTCACTCTCGTCGAGCATCTCGATGAACTTCGTCAGCGCCTGATCGTCTCGCTGATCGCGGTGGCGATTGCCTTCGCGATCACCTACGCGTTTCACAAGCGGATCATCGAAGCGCTCTCCCGCCCCCTCGGGAACAAGGAGCTCCTGACGATCGGGGTTGCGGAAGGCTTCACGACCGCGTTCAACGTCTCGCTCTACGCAGCGCTCGCGGTTGCCCTCCCGGTCCTGCTCTACCAGTTCTGGTCGTTTCTGGCGCCTGCCTTCGCCGAGCACGACCAGAGGACGGTCGCCCGCCTCGTGGCCGTCGCGACGGTGCTCTTCGTAGGCGGCATGGCCTTCGCGTACTACGTCGTCCTGCCCGCCGCGATCCCGTTCCTCATCAACTTCGACCAGGACGTCTTCAACAACCAGGTTCGAGCGAAGGACTACATCTCGTTCGCCTCCCTGACGATCCTGGCCGTCGGGCTCCTCTTCGAGCTCCCGATCTTCATCCTCGGGCTCGTGCGCCTCAAGGTGCTGACCGCAGAACGCTTGCGCCGAAACCGGCGCGTCGGCATCGTGGTCTGCGTCGCGATCGCCGTCGTACTGCCGGGCGTCGACCCCGTCACGACGGTGCTCCAGGCGATCCCGATCCTGATCCTCTTCGAGGCGTCTATCCACCTCTCGAAGTTCTTCGAGAAGCGCTGGGATGCGGCGGCCGCCCGTCGCGACGCCGAGTGGGAAGCCGAGTATGCAGGCTCGGCTCTCCCCGACGACCCCAACCTGCGCACCTAGGAAGGATTGGGTGGAAGGTCACTCGTCGTCGGGGCGAGGAGCGCGGCTCGACGGCACTGTGCGTGCGTTTCGCCAGGCCCTCCTAATCCAAAGCGCAGCCGATAGCATCCCGCCCCCGTGAGGGTCCTCTCCGCGGACTGGGTGCTCCCGGTCGCCGGCGCCCCCATCGAGCGGGGTGCCGTCGCCTTCGAGGGCCGTCGGATCGCCGCCGTCGGCCCCACCAGCGAGCTCGGCGAGGGCGAACGGTTCACGGACAGCGTCATCGTCCCGGGCCTCGTCAACGCCCACACGCATCTCGAGTACGCCGTCTACTCGGGCTTCGGCGACGGACAGCCGTTCGGGCCCTGGCTCAGGACACACATCGAGCGTAAGGCACGTATCGGCGAGGAGGAGTTCCTCGCGATCGCACGTCTCGGAGCGGCCGAGTGTCTGGGGTCCGGAGTCACAACGATCGCGGACGCGAGCTTCAGCGGCATGGCGGCGATCGCTGCTTCGGAGCTCGGTCTTCGAGGAATCGTCGCGATCGAGGTTTTCGGTGTCGAGGCCGGGCGGGCCGACGACACTCGAAAGCGCATCGCCGAGCTGGAGCCGATCCTCGACCTCCGTATTCGTCTCGGAGTCTCCCCACATGCGCCCTACTCGGCCTCGGCGGAGCTCTATCGAGCCGCCTATGAGCTCGGAGTCCCCGTGGTCACACACCTGGCCGAGTCCGATGACGAGGTCGACTACCTTCGCGACGGATCCGGCCCAATCTCTGCGGTCAGTGAGATCGCGCCCTCGGGCCTCACTCCCGTACGCCATCTCGCGTCCCACGGCCTGCTCGGGCCTCAGGTCCTGGCGGCGCATTGCGTAAAGGTCGACGAGGAGGAGATCGCTCTCCTCGCCGAGCACGACGTGGCGATTGCGCACTGCCCTCGCTCGAATGCAATGCTCGGCTGCGGCTTCGCGCCGCTCACGGCACTTCGCGCTGCCGGCCTGCGGATCGGTCTAGGAACGGACAGCCCAGCCTCCACTCCCTCGTTCGACCTCTTCGAAGAGATGCGGGTGGCCGTGCTCGCAGCGCGGGGGCGCGAGGAGAGACCGGATGCACTCGCCGGCTGGGAGGCACTCGAACTCGCTACGCTTGGGGCCGCAAGGGCGCTCCATCTCGAGGATGAGATCGGGTCGCTCGAACCGGGGAAGCGTGCCGACCTCACGGTCGTCTCGCTCGCCGGTTCGCCGTTTCTACCCTGGGAGGACCCCGCCGCGGCGGTCGTCTTCGGAGGGTCGCCCAATCGAGTTCTGCTGACCCTCGTCGACGGCGAGGAGCGCTACAGGAAAGGAGGGTTCGGATGGCACGAGCTTCGTCGCAACGCCGCCGCCGCGCGCGCACGCCTACTCCGCCGAAAAGCGGCGCGCCAAAGCGCCGAGCCAGTAGCGCCGAGGACCTGATGTTCTTCCCCCGGCTTCGCCGCCGGGCCAAGTGGGTCTTTCTCCTCCTCGCGGTCTTCTTTGCGTTCGGCTTCGTGGCCTTCGGTGTCGGCGCCGGCGGCTCCGGGATCGGCGACTACTTTGCAGATCTCTTCCACCGGAACTCGACGGCGAGCGGGCAGCCGTCCGTGGAGGACGCCCAGAAGAAGGTGACGGAGCACCCGAACGACCCGGGGGCCCGCCTGCAGCTCGCCAATGCCTTACAGGCCGCGAAGCGTCCCGAGGACGCGATCAGGGAGCTCGAACGCTACGTGGCCCTTCGACCCAAGGACGCCAACGTTCTCCAGCAACTCGGTGCGCTTTACGACCAGCTAGCGCTGAGCGCGCGGCGTGATCTGGCGGTCGCCCAGGCCGGCGCCCCAGGTTCAGCGTTCGGCCAGGACCTCGCGAACCCGGGCAGCGCTTTCTCGCAGGCGCTGGGTCAGGGCGCGATCAACGACATCGAGCAGCAACAGGCGAGCGAGCAGCAGAACACCGCGATCGCGGCGGTCCAGTCGGCCTACACCAAGGAAGCAGACGTCTACCAGCGGCTGATCAAGCTCCGTCCGGACGATCCGAGCCTCTTGCTGACTCTCGGACAGGTCGAGTACTTCAGCGGCGACACCGGCGCCGCCATCACTGCCTACCAGCACTTCCTCGAGCTGGCGCCGGACGATCCGAGCGCACCGCTCGTCAAGCAGGAGCTGAAGCGGCTCACGAGTGCAGTCCCGCAAGGCACCGGCTAAGGTACGGGGCCGCATGAACTTCGACGTGAAGACTGAGAAGATCTCTGACGACACCTCGGTCATCGCGCTCTCGGGCGAGGTCGACCTCTACACCGCGCCGGAGTTCAAGCAGCAGCTCCTCGAGACGATCGGCCAGGGCGCCAAGGAGGTCGTCGTTGACCTTTCCGACACGACGTTCATCGACTCGACAACACTGGGCGTGCTCGTCGGAGGCGTGAAGCGGTTGCGCCCGGACGGCGGCCGGCTCTCACTCGTTTGCAACGACCGAAACATCACGAAGATCTTCGAGATCACCGGGCTTGACAAGGTGTTCCCGATCTACGGGTCGCGCGACGAGGCACTCCAGAGCCTGAGCTCGGGCGAGCCCGCCCAGGCCTAGATGAGCGCCAATTACCGACCAACCATCTAGAAAAACATTGATTTTCCGCGTCGTTCCGGCGTTGCTCGCAGCGGTCTTTCTCGCCGCAGGCTGCGCGGGCGAGACGACGTCACGCGAGGGTGCGGACATCGCGACCGGAAAGCAGCTCTTCTCCGAGAAGTGCGGCTCCTGCCACACCCTGAAGGACGCGGGCACGCAAGGAGTCGTCGGGCCGAACCTCGACGACGCCTTCGGCTATGCACGGAGCCAGGAGTTCGACTCGAGCACGTTCTTCGAGGTGACGCTGCACCAGATGAGGATTCCGGCACCGCCGATGCCGGACTTCGACGAGCCCGGGACGAAGGACTTTCTCTCGGACGAGGAGCTCGCCGCGATCGCCAACTATGTGGCGAACTGCGCGGGCGAAGGCGTCGCGAAGAGCCAGGTTGGTCAGGGGTGCACCGGGAGCGGCGGCGCTTCACAGGGAACGGACGGGAAGTCTCTCTTCGCGGCGAACGGCTGTGGGAGCTGTCACACGCTGAAGGACGCCGGATCGACCGGCGCCGTCGGCCCGAACCTCGACGAGTCGAAGCCGGCCCGTGAGCTCGTGATCAAGAACGTGACGAACGGTGCGGGGGCGATGCCGGCCTTCGGAGACAAGCTCTCCAAGGAGCAGATCGAGGCGATCGCCGACTACATCGTAAAGTCGACCGGAGGCTAGGAACTGCCGGGCTCTCGCGCCCGAGCCTGTTCGTGCTCCAGGTCGACGACGACGTGGGCGACTGAAACCGGGAAGCGCTCGCGCGCGCTCGCGACGACATCCCGGTCGAGCCAGCCCGACTTCCCGTGCGGTCGCGTCGCGATCAGGACCTCGTCGGCGTGGAACGTGCGAAACGCCTGGTCGATCGCCTTCAGAGGGTCGACGTCCCCAACCTCGCCGTGGGCCTCGACGCCTGCTGCGACGAGCGACGCGACGGCCTCGTCGAGCCGACCCGAGGCCTCGGCCCGCCGGGCGTCCTCCTCCGCGCTCCAGCGCGGGGCGCTCGAGTCGAGCGCCGGTGCGACCAGGAGCACCTCAGCCGCGCCCGGCCCGGCCCGGTTCTGGATCTCGTCCCTGAGCGAGCGACCGAGGAGGGTTTCGTTCGCCACCACCAGGATCCGCCTCTGCTCATCGGGCGCCCGGCGCGACCATACCGCCGTCTCCCGCTCGCGCGGGTCGCTTTTCAGATAGATGCCGACACCCGCGCCGAGACCGAGGGAGAGCACCGACGCAAGCGCGGCCGCAGGCCCCCCGAAGGCGGCGGCAATCCCCACCGCCACGAAGCACAGAGCGGCGGCGAGGACGAAGCTGAACGCCTCGGCCTCGGTCCGGAGCGGGTTCCGCACCGCGCCCTCTGGGCTAGAGGACGTAGACGGTGACGTAGACCACGATCCACATCACGTCGACGAAGTGCCAGTAGATCCCGGGAATCTCGACGCCGAGATGCGCGTGCGGCTCCGGCCCGTAATGTCCTCGGATGGCGCGGATCAAGGCGTAGAGCAACAGGTTCAAACCGATGAAGACGTGGGCGCCGTGCAAGCCCGTGAGGCCGTAGAAGGTCGAGCCGAAAGCGAGATCGTGAGGGCTGAACCCGAGCCGTGTGTACTCGCGAGCCTGGATGAGGAGGAAGGTCAGGCCGAGCAGGAACGTCAAGAGGAGGCCGGCGACGAGCCCTGCGCGGTTAGCCCGCTTCACGGACGTGAGCGCCCAGTGCATCGTAAAGCTCGAGCTGACCAGGATGATCGTGTTGAGAAGCGCCAGGTAGACCGGCAGCTCGTAGGGAGCAGGCGGCCACTCGCCGGGCCCGTTGACGACCCGCGCGAAGAAGTACGCGGTGAAGAACGACCCGAAGAGCATGATCTCCGAGCCGATGAAGAGATACATGCCGAGCAGGCGCGCGTCGACGCGCGAGCTCTGATGCGCGACCGGCGGGTGGTGCTCGTGCGCGTGTGCGGCCACTAGCTCGCCACCGCCTTCGCTTCGCTCGGCTCGACGACGACGTGGGCGACCGGTAGTCCCGTCGCCTTACGGACCCGCTCGACGAGGTCGCGCCGGAGCCAGCCGGAGCTCGTCTTCGGGAACGTCGAGATGACGATCTCGTCCGGACCCTCGTCGTGCACCGCGTTCATGACGGCGCTGTAGGGATCGCCGTCACCGAGATGACCGGTGGCCTCGACACCCGCCGTGCGAAGCCGCCGCACCGCCTCCTCGAGACGACGCTCGACCCCGGCCTCGTCACTGGGCGCGACGAGAGTGACCTCCACCGGAGACTGCGCCGCCCGCTCGCGGATCGCAGCCAGCAGTGGCTCCCCGACGATGGTCTGGTTCGCGACCACCAGGACGTGAACGCGCTCGCGGGCCTCTTCCAGATCGACCACGACGTGCTCGACCGGGACCGAGGTAGAACGCTTGGCGCGGTCGATCAGATTACCTCGCAACCATCCGGACTTGACCTCCGGGTGGGTCGAGATGATCACCTCGTCCGGCTGGTACTGCTCGAGCCCGTCCTTCAGGGCCTGCAGTGGGTCAGGGTCGACGATCGCGCCGCGGGCCGCGATCCCGGCTTCGTGCAGGAGGTCGAGCGTCCGCCGCAGGCGCCGTTCGGCCGTCGACCGTCGGCTCGTCTCGTTGACCACGAAGCCGGCACGCGGCTCGTTCTGCGGGCTGACGACCGTGACGCGGATGGGCCCGTTCGCCGCCCTCCGGCGTAGCGCATCGAGGAGCGTCTTCCCGGCGACGGTCTCGTTCGCGAGCACCAGGATGTGCCGCGGCTCCGCGGTCACACTCGCACCTCCTCCGTCTGTGTGCTCGGCTCTGTTTCGGCCGTCCGGTCACCGTTCAGGACCGCGTGGCGAGCTCCCCGAACACCGTACTCGTACGGACTTCCGACCACCTGAGGAATCTCGTCGAAGTTGAAGATCGGCGGCGGCGAGGACACCTGCCACTCGAGCGTGAGCGCCCGCCACGGGTTGCCCGGCGCCGGCTCGCCGTGGACCCAGCTCGTCAGCAGGTTGTAGATGAAGACGAGTGTCGACGCGCCCAGGAAGAACGACGCGATCGTGATTACGAAGTTCCAGTTTCCGAACTCCGGCGCGTAGTCGGCGACGCGCCGGGGCATTCCCTGCAGCCCGATCCAGTGCATCGGGAAGAAGGTGAGGTTGAAGCCGAGGAACGTCATCCAGAAGTGGATCTTTCCGAGGCGCTCGTTGTACATCCGGCCCGTCATCTTCGGGAACCAGTAGTAGATCCCGGCGAAGATCGTGAAGAGCGAGCCGCCGAAGAGCACGTAGTGGATGTGCGCGACCACGAAATAGGTGTCACTCGCATGGATGTCGATCGGGACGGAGCCCAGGTAGATGCCCGAGAGCCCTCCGATCACGAACATCGACACGAAGCCGACGGCGAAGAGCATGGGCGTCTTGAAGTGGATCCGCCCCTCCCACATCGTCGCCAACCAGCTGAACACCTTGATGCCGGTCGGAACCGCGATCAGCATCGTCGTCACCATCATCGGAATGCGAAGCCAGGTCGCCATGCCGCTCACGAACATGTGGTGCGCCCACACCGAGAACCCGAGCACGAGGATGGCCATCAACGAGAGGGCCATCAGCCGGTAGCCGAATACCGGCTTCCGCGAGAAAACGGAGATCACCTCCGAGGCGATGCCGAAGCCGGGCAGCATCATGATGTAGACGGCCGGATGCGAGTAGAACCAGAAGATGTGCTGGTACCCGAGCGCGTATCCGCCGTCCGCCGGATCGAAGAAGTTCGTGTGCAGAACCCGGTCGAAGAGGATGAAGAACTGCGACCCGGCGATGAAGGGCGTCGCGACCACGACCAGCGTCGAGGTGGCGAAGTTCGCCCAGACGAGGAGCGGCATGCGCCAGAACGTCATCCCCGGCGCGCGCATCGTGATGATGGTGACCAGGAAGTTGAGCGCGGTCATGATCGAAGACGCCCCCGCCCACTGGACGCCCATCTGGAAGAAGAGGTTCCCGTCCGGCTGCTGGACGGCAAGGGGGACGTAGTTCGTCCACCCGGCTGCGAACGGCCCCACCAGGTAGCTCGAGAGCATCATGAGGCCGGCGATCGGCAGGAGCCAGAAGGAGAGAGCGTTCAGCCGGGGGAACGCCATGTCCGGGGCGCCGATCATGAGGGGGATGACGTAGTTCCCCAGGCCGGCGAAGGCCGGGATGATGAAGAGGAAGATCATCAGCGACGCGTGCACCGAGAAGAGGCCGTTGAACGTCTGGGTGTCGACGAACTGCATCCCGGGTCGCGCCAGCTCGGCCCGCATGAACATCGCCATGAGGCCCGCGGCCACGAAGAAGAAGATGGTCGTGACGAGGTACTGGACGCCGATCACCTTGTGGTCGGTGTTGACCTTGAAGTAGTCGCGCCAGCTTCGGGCCCCGTGGCCGGAGTGATCGTCGGGTCGCGTGGGCCGGCCCGAGATCCAGTAGGCCCAGTAGTCGAAGCCACCCAAGCCGACCAGGAACCCGAGCGGGACCATCACGGTCAGGGCCGTGATCCAGGGCTGGAACTCGAGGATTGGCTCGTAGCCGAGACCTGTCCGCGCGCCTGCGACGAGGCCGGTAGCCAGGCCGAACGCCAGCAGGCTCGTCCAGAGTGCACGGAGCCAGCCGGGACCGGTCAGGCGTCGCCAGCCACTCCGTGGAGGAGGCGCGGCATGCTCGTGCGTCTCGTGCTCTCTCTGGACCTCGGTCGCCATGCTTTTTTGTTCCTACCCCCCCTTGGTCGAGTCCAGTAGGTACTTGACCAGCGCGTCCAGCTGCTCGTCCGAGAGCTGGTCACCAAAGGTCTTGGGCATGATGCCAGGCTGGAATCCCGGGGCAAGCTCTGCGTCCGGGTCCACGATCGACGTTCGGACGAACGCCGCGTCCTTGCCCTTGAGGACCTCGTCGAGGTTCGGTCCTACCTGCCCACTCGACCCCGCGGCAGAGAGCGTATGGCACGACCCGCACCCGTTCGAGGCGAAGAGTGCCTTCCCGTCGCTACCGCCTCCTCCGGCCGCCGCTCCGCCCGACTTCTGCTTGCTCAGCCACTTCTCGTAGTCGGCCGGCCCGAGGACGACCGCCTGCGAACGCATGACCGAGTGCCCGAGACCGCAAAGCTCAGTGCAGATGACCTCGTAGGTGCCAACCTTTGTGGGCGTGATAACGACGTGAGTCGCCGTCCCGGGCACCGCGTCCTGCTTCATGCGGAACTCGGGCACCCAGAAAGAATGGATGACGTCCTTCGAGGTCAGGGTTAGCTGCACGGCCTTGTCGACCTCGAGCACGAGCTGGCCCGAGGTGACGTTCGTACCCGGGTAGGAGAACGACCAGGCGAACTGCTGGGCAGACACGTCGACCTTCCGGCTTCCCGCGGGCGCGTCCTCGACTCCAATCAGGACGATGGCGCTCACGATCGAGATCGCGGTCACGAGCGCGGCGGGCACCGCCGTCCAGACGATCTCGAGTCCCGTATGTCCGTGGATCGGGCTCCCATCCTCGTTGTCGTCGGGAGGTGCCCTGAACTTCCACACCGAGTAGATCGTGACAGCCGCCACCAGCGAGAAGATCGCGATGCAGACGATGGTGACGAACCAGTACAGCCGGTCGATCGAGGTGGCCTCTTCAGAAGCAGCGTCCGGAAGCCAGGGGATGAAATAGGCCACGACGGCGACCGCCGCGCCGGCGAGGGCACCGACGAGCACCATCTGGATGATCGAGCGTTTACGCACGTAAAGACGCGGGATCCGGCCCCGGGCAACCCTAACTGAACCTCCGCCCGGAGACCCGCGCGAACTGCACGGTTCGAGGTCACACGGCTGCCAGGTTTTCGCGCGCCCCTCTCGAAGAGGGAAAGAGAGATGCCTCGGGCAATCTGGACCGGCTCGATCTCGTTCGCCGGACGGAAGCCGGATCGGCTACCAGAAGTTCTTCGAGGACGAGGAGCGACCGGCCCCGGACGACGAAAAGAGGCGCTGAAGCTCAGCCAGACTCGGTTCCGTCCCGGACCACGATGCGCCCGTCCTGAAGCCGCAGGACGGCCTCCCACGGAACCGTGTCGTGCTTCCAGGTCTTGTGGTGGCGCCGGCGCTCGCCCCGCGACGAGCCGATCCCGAGTCGCTCGAGAAAGCCACGTCGCCCGACGGCGAGCGCTATGACTTTGACCTCTTTGCCACTCCAGCGGCCTCGGACGTCGAACGCGCGGCCCAACGAGCGACCGGACTCGGTCACCACCTGCCGGTCGAGGAGCTCGGAGAGACGCGTCACGACCCCGGGATCCTCGCGATTCGCTTCCTCCACCGGTCGTCGCCCCGGCCCAGCCCGAGCTCGGAGGCCGTCTTCCCGAGGTGCACGGCCGCCTCGGCGGATTCGACGACATCCCACGGCACACGAACGAGCTTGCGGGCAAAGAGCCGCCCGGCGAGCCGCGCAAACGGGCCTGGCAGCCGCCCCCGCCAGGCACCCGGGCCAACGAGCAAAGCGGTGATGCGCAGCTCCGCCCCGGCCTTGCCCTCCAGCTCGAGATCGTCCACCTTGCCGCAGCGGCGCCCCTCACTGTCTACGAGCTGGTGGTCGAGCACGCCGTAGGCGAGGTCGAGCTCGCCGGAAGTGCTCATCCCTGGCCCATGTTCGTCAGCAGCATCAACGGGATCGCAGTCAGGGAGACCACCAAGATCACGAGGAGGTAAAAGAGCCCGAGCGTGTTCGCGACACGGCCGTTCGCATAGCGCTCCATGTGGCTCTTGTCGTTCGCCACGAGCAGAATCGGGATGTAGGTGAAAGGCAGGGCGACGACGGAGAAGATGACGGAGTACTCGGTGAGCAAGATCGGGTCGATTCCGGTCATGACGATGCAGAAGCCGAGCGCGAGAAGGACGAGCCAGGTGAGGGTGAAACGCGGCGCTCTGGCCTCGCCGCGGTACTTCCCCCACTCCCACCCGAGAAACTGCGCCAGGTTGTAGGCGCCGGAGAAGCAGGTGTCGATGGCCGCGCCGCCGACCGCGAAGAGTGTCCCGACGAGCGCCAGAATGAGGCCGATCTGTCCGAGCGGTACCTCGGCTCCGAGCGCGACCGTTCCCAGCAGTTCAGGCTCGATCCCGAGCGGTAGGAAGAGCGCGCCTGCGGTGATCATGAGCGCGAAGGAGAGAAAGCCCCCCAGCCCGTAGCCGATGATCGCGTTCGCCTTGTTGATGCCGAGGTCCTTTGGCGTCCAGCCCTCCTCGACCGCCCCCGACGAGTAGAAGTAGACCTCGTACGGGGTCATGGCCGCGCCGAGCAGGCCGACGGCGAAGTAGCCATAGACGAGCGGGCTCTCGGTGTTCACGTGCGGGACGAAGCCCTTCGCGACCTCGCCCCAATCGGGATGAAGCTTGATCGCGGCGACCGCGAACACGAGCAGACACAGCCCGACGTAGCCGAAAACGCGCTCGATCCAGCCGAAGGGAAGCACCCAGATCACGACCGCGAGGGCCAGGACCCCGAGCAGGATGAGGGCGCGGTAGGGAAGCCCCGAGAGAAGCTGGAGCGTGAGCGCGATTCCGCCGACTTCGGCCGCCAGGGTCAGCAGGTTCACGATCTGGGCCGCGACAAGGGCGACGAGGCCTGTGGCGAGGCCCAGGCGCTCCCGGACAGCGTCGAAGACCGGCTGCTTCGAGACCGCCGCAACCCGGCCGCACATTTCGGAGTAGGTGATGATCCCGCCGACGCCAAGGACGACGACCCAGAGCAGCCCGTAGCCGAACGTTGCGCCGGCGGCCGTGTTGAAGACGATGTCGCCGATGTCGACGAAGCCGCCGATCGCGGCCAGGATCCCGAGCGCGACCTCGAAGATCCGCTTCACAGCGATTCCGCCAGCTGCTTAGCGTTGCTGGCCTGCTCCCCCAACCGGCTCTGCAGGCGGGAAGCCGTCACCTTGTTGGCGTGCTCGAGTGGCCGAAGCCAGCCCAGAACGAGCTTTGCCTGTGAACGCACCCTCGCAAGCTTGTTGGCTAGTCCCGGTGCCGGCTTCGCCTTTCCCGGCGCAAGCGAGTCGACGACCTTCTGAGCGCTTTCCGTGAGCGCGGCCGCTTGGACTTGTGCGAAGGGCCCCGTCGTCCGGCCGTCTGCTATCTCGCCGGCAAGAAGCGCGCCTTCAGCGGCAAAGGACTCGACGGTTTCAGCCTGCTTTTGGAGCGCCGTCGCGTCGAGGGTCTGCGAGCCGCTGCCACACCCGACCAGGCCAAGAGAGACGGCGAAAACGAGTACGGCACCAAGGCGTCTCACGCCCGGCGGCATACCCGGTCGCGAAACACTCCACGCCGCGCCGTTTTCCACCCGGGCAAGCCGGGAACGGTGGCGTGGTGCGGCTGATGTTCTGGACCTATGCGCTCGTGATCGCCAGCGGCCTCATCGCGGCGTTCTTCGTCGGGCTGACGCACAACTGATATGCGCCGTTTCCTTCGCGAAAACTCGCTGTCCCTCTTCTTCCTTGTCCTGCTCGTCGCGGCGGTCCTGGGACAGTCGTTTGCCGGGCAGCACGACTACAACGCCGAGCAGACGGAGCACGGCGCGCAGGCCGTCGCCTGGGGCCGCTACGTCGTGTCGTCCGACTTCTGGGGCGCGATCATGGAGAACTGGCAGTCCGAGTTTCTCCAGTTTTCGCTCTACATCGCCGCGACGATCTGGCTCCTCCAGAAAGGGTCGAGCGAGTCGAAGCCGCTCGCGGACGCCGGCCTCCAATCCGACGAGAAGCAAAAGATCGGGCGCTATGCACCCGAGAATGCGCCTCGCTGGGCGAAGCTGGGCGACTGGCGAACGACCATCTATTCGAACTCCCTCCTGCTCGTCATGACCACGATCTTCTTCCTCACGTGGGGCGCCCAGTCGATCACAAGCTGGAACACCTTCAACGACGATCAGCGACTTCACGGCGAGGCGGCGGTCCGCTGGAAGACGTATCTCCTGAACCCGGACTTCTGGGAGAGGTCGCTCGAGAACTGGCAATCGGAGCTCCTGGCCGTCGGCACCATGGTCGTCTTCTCGATGTACCTGCGCCAACGCGGCTCCCCCGAGTCCAAGCCGGTCGGGGCGCCGCACTCGCAGACAGGATCCTCGGTCTGATGGAGCAAAGACCACTGCCGCAGTACGCCGCTCTCACCGCTGCCTTCTGGGGCGTCTTCGGCGGCTTCCTCGCCGTGGGACGCGAACGGATCCCGGAACGGATCGGTTTCGGCGACCTGGCCCGGATCGCCCTCTCCACCTACAAGATCAGCCGCGTGATCACGAAGGACGAGATCGCCGCTTTCATCCGGGCGCCGGTCACGGAGGACGCGGCAGCGCAGGAGCCGAAGCAGGAGGGAATGGCGGCAGCGGTCGGCGCGCTCGTGACCTGCCCGTACTGCATCGGCCTCTGGATCTCGGCCGGGCTCTCGTACTCGTTCGCCTTCTTCCCGCGTGAGACCAGGTTTGCGACCACGATCTTCAGCGCCCACGGGATCACCGACTTCCTGAATGCGGGCTTTGTGCGGCTGCGCGAAGGTCAGGCGACCTCGCTGCCGCAGCAGCCGTCCGACCAGGGCGACGTCTAGGACGTCCTAGGCGGAGACGAGCGGAAGAGGCTTGACGATGCCCCGGCCGCGCTCGCGCGGAACGGCGTCGATCGCCCCGGCGAGGGCAGTGATCGTGCGCGAGACCTCCAGGTCGGGTTCGGCAAGAACGATGGGCTCGCCGCGGTCGCAGTAGTCGCCGACCCTTGGATCGAAAGGCACCCGGCCGAGCACAGGCTTTTCGATCTCGTCCGCAAGCGCCTGTCCGCCGCCCGAGCCGAAGAGCTCCTCGCCCGTACCGACCAGGTGCGTCATGTTCTCCACGACACCGAGCAGGCGCATCTTGGTCTTGTCGGCCATCTGAGCGGCGCGGACTGCAACCTGCTGCGCAGCCCGGTGCGGCGTCGTGACCACGATCGCTTCGGCACGCGGCAGGAGCTGGCCGAGCGAGATCGCAACGTCACCTGTCCCCGGCGGCATGTCGACGACGAGCGTGTCGAGCTCGCCCCAGTGGACGTCCGAAAGGAACTGCTCGAGCGCGCGGTGGAGCATCGGTCCGCGCCACATGACCGGCTGGTTGTCGTCCAGGAAGAAGCCGATCGACATGACCTTCAGGTCGCCGCGCACGGGCGGCACGATCATCTTGTCAACCACGACCGGTCGCTGGTGGATGCCGAGCATGTGCGGAATCGAGTGCCCGTAGACATCCGCGTCGAGAATGCCGGTGCGATGGCCGAGTTGCGAGAAGGCCGCGGCCAGGTTGGCCGAGAGCGACGACTTCCCCACGCCACCCTTGCCGCTCGCCACCGCCAGAACGCGAGTCTTAGAGTCGACGGAGATGCCCGGTGTCCGCTCCGCAACTCCGCCACGAAGCTTCGTGGTCAGCGCGGTCTTCTCCTCGGGAGTCATCACGTCAAACGCGAGCGCGGTGCGTTCGACGCCGGCGAGCGGAAGCAAAGCGCGGTCGACCTGATCCTGAAAGCTCGCTCGGAGCGGACAGCCGGCGACGGTGAGCGCGATGGTCACTTCGGCGGTCGTGCCTACGAGCTCGGCGCGCCGGACCATGTCGAGCTCGATCACGGAGCGCCCTAGCTCCGGGTCGATCACGCTCTCGAGCGCCCGCAAGAGTTCGTCGTGCATGACACCTAACGTACCAGCGAAAGGCTGTGTCGAAGCGATGTCCAATTACGCTGTGACCGGGGCATGAACATCCAGGCAGTCGCACGCCGGACCGGAATACCCTCCGCGACGCTCCGGAAGTGGGAGCAGCGTTACGGTGTGCTGAAGCCTGAGCGGACCGCGGGTTCACATCGCCGCTACACCGAGCGCGATGTTCTACGGGTCGAGTGGCTGAAGGCGCGGATCGAGGAGGGGTACAGGATCGGAGAAGCGGCGCGGCTGCTCGGCGGTTACTCAGATGCACCGAGGCTCGATGCAGAGGGCCTCGTCGAAGAGCTGGTGGCCGGCGCCGTGAGTCCGGACCCGCCGCGCGTCGTCAGCGCCGTCGACCAGGCGTTCGCCCTCTTTCCCACTGAGCACGCCGTGACCGAGGTGATCGCGCCGGCCCTCCGGCGGATCGGCGAGCTGTGGGAGCAGGGCGAGGCCACAGTCGCTCAGGAGCACCAGCTGACCGAGGTTCTTCGCGGCAAGATGCGTGGGCTTCTGAACGGCGCTCTCGGAGGTCCCCGGGGCCGCATCGTGCTCTGTTGCGCTCCGGGCGAGAGGCACGAGACCGGCCTCCTGGCCCTCGCCGTGCTCCTGCACTCAGACGGGTGGCAGGTCGTCTACCTCGGTGCGGACACGCCACTCGAAGAGGCGGCGAGCCTCGCGGAGGACGTCGAGGCATCAATCCTGGGCGTCAGTGCGACCATGCCCGACGCGGCGGAGGCCGCCGAGCCGCTCCTGGCAGAGCTCGCGGCAAGCCATCCTGGGCTACAGATCCTTCGCGGTGGTTCGGCGTGGGGCGGGACGTCGGCGGACGAGGTGGTCGAGTTGTTGCACAGTCTTCCGGTCTAGCGCGCTACGGCATGCGCCGTATAGTCGGCCCGTGGGTCGCGTCCTTTTCGCCAGTTTCCTGGGCGCCCTCGCAGCGGCTTCCCCCGCCACCGGAGCCGTCGTCAAAGTCACGAGCACGCTGCCCGAGTGGCTGGCCCCGGGAGGACGGTTGGTCGTCACCGGCTGGGCGGTGCCGAGCGAGCGGGTGACGCTGCGCTCGCAGAGCGGCGCGCTGGCCCGGGTGTGGGCAGGCCCGCGCGGCGGCTTCAGGATCAAGGCACACGTGGCAGAGGCCGGCCGAAAGCGCCTTAGCTTGGTCGCAGGCGGGATCGAAACCCCGCTCGGCGTCGTTCCAGTCCGGCCGCTACGCCTTGCTGCAGTGGGTGACGTCACTTTCGGGAACGGGGTCGGCCGAATGATCGGCTTGTACGGGACTCGCTACCCCTGGCTCTCGGTTGCACCGGTCCTGCGCCGGGCGGACATCGCGCTTGCAAACCTCGAGGGAGCTGTGTCGACCAGGGGCACCCCCGTGCCGAACAAGGAGTTTCACTTCCGCGGACCGCCGGCCGCTCTCGCCGCGGCAGGGCGCTTCGCCGGCGTCGACGTGGTCTCGCTGGCGAACAACCACACGCTCGATTACGGGCGGGTCGCCTTCCTCGACACGCTCCGCTACGCCCGCCGCTTCGGAATCCGGACGGTCGGAGGCGGGGCCGACCTCGCGCGCGCCCGCCGCCCGGCAGTCATCCCGCTCGGCGGCATCACGGTCGCCTTCCTCGGCTACTCCGACGTGAGGCCCCTCGGGTTCGACGCCGGACCAGGACGGCCCGGGACGGCGCCGGCTTTTCCTGAGCTGATCGCGGCGGACGTCCGAACCGCCCGCGAGCGAGCGGACGTCGTCGTCGTCTACTTCCACTGGGGTCTCGAGCGGACCTTCTCCCCGACCGCACGCCAGCGCTCCCTCGCCAGAGTCAGCTTCGCCGCCGGGGCGCAGGTCGTACTCGGATCGCACCCCCATGTTCAGCAGCCCCGAGAGCGGTTCAGCACCCGGTTCGTTGCCTGGAGCCTCGGAAACTTCGTCTTCGGGTCGAACTCGCCCGGCACAGAGCGAACAGGCATCCTCCGACTCGAGCTCGGCCGGCGCGGGGTGCTCGGTCATGGATTCCGGCGGGCGCGGATCGTCCAGTACCAGCCACGCCTTCTGTGAGTTTCGAGGGCCTGTCGACGACACTCCAAGGGCGGCTCGTCAGGCTCGAGCCGCTGGTGGCCGAGCACGAAGCAGGGCTCGCACGGGCGGCCGATGACGCGGAGGTGTGGCGCTGGACGAACAGCGTGATCAGCGGACCCGACGACTTCCACGGCTGGATGACTGATGCTCT
>Ga0307320_10000039_pt1 | contig 46195 bp, 39 predicted proteins | sample ER_DNA_369_FD_194495 | JGI IMG/M metagenome (GOLD analysis project Ga0307320, IMG submission 194495) | Bulk soil microbial communities from the East River watershed near Crested Butte, Colorado, United States - ER_DNA_369 | ecosystem: Environmental > Terrestrial > Soil > Floodplain | place...
GTGGGCGCCTAGACGAGGGGCCCGGCCCGACAACTCGACCGGAGACCGCGCTGTCCGTCCCGCATTGCATCAGGCCCATCCGCGATGTGACGAGCAGCCGCCGGTCCGAGACACGTCCTCCTCCGGCCTTCGGGAAGGCGAGTGCTTGCGGCTTCGGACCGGAGACATCGACTTCCAGCGCGGAACCGTGCGTGTTCGCGAGTCGAAGACCCGCTCCGGTGTGCGCGTCGTCGACGTGGCTCCGAGCGCGCTGCGCCTCCTCCGGGAACAGCTACTTGCCCGCCCGCCCGGAACCGAGCTCGTCTTCCCCAGTCCGACCGGAAACCTGCTCGACCGCCATCGGTTGATGGGACGCTACATCCGGCCTGCGGCTGTACGTGCGGGCCTGGGAGAGGTCACGGACGGCCACTACAGCGGCGTCGTCTTCCACGACCTGCGGCATAGCTTCGTCTCCTTGATTGCCTCGGCCGGCGTTCACGTCTCCGTGATCGCCTCGATCGTGGGCCACAAGGACGGCGGTGCGCTCCTACTCCGCCGGTACCGGCACCTCTTCCCGCACGAGCAGAAGGCCGCAGCCGCCGCGTTCGAGCGGCAGATCGTGAACGGCGGGGTTGCACAGGGGTTGCAAATGCCCGACCAGCGCTCTTAGTAGCGGGCAACGGGACAAAGAAAAGGTAATGCTTGCGGGACTTCCGAGAGTGGGCGGTGCAGGGCTCGAACCTGCGACCCCCTGCTTGTAAGGCAGGTGCTCTCCCAGCTGAGCTAACCGCCCGTGCCCCCGGCGGGATTCGAACCCGCGCTACGGCCTTGAAAGGGCCGTGACCTGGGCCGCTAGTCGACGGGGGCGGCCCAGCAAGGATACTCGTGCGAGGGGATAAGAGAGTTGAGTCTTCAGGATCGCCGCTTGTGGCCGCTGCCAAGTCTCTACATCCGCGCGGGACCTCGCATAGACTGAAGTCAGCGAGGCGGAGCTTTGCGGCTGGCGTACTCTGAGCTACACTCATGCTAATTCGCTGACCCGCGCGCGGTTCCTGACTAGGAGGAGCACCGTTCCAAGTACTGCCGCGCCGGCTCGATAGCCGCCTTCGCCGTCTTGGCGCGAGTGACCCTCGAGAACACGCGCACTGCGGCACCGTCCGGTGCGCAGGGAAGCCGTTCGAGAGGAGTCACCATGGAGGGTCAGAGGATTCACACCCACTCGGCGTCGCCGCCGGGCCTGGTGAGTCGACTGGGACGTCTTGCCCACTTCACAACGCGGTACCGCTGGCCGGTGATTGCCGCATGGATCGCGTTGACGCTGTTCGGCGGCTACGCGGCGGGACAACTCTCTTCACGGTGGTACCAGAGCCTTGCCGTCCCTGGGCAGCCGGCCTATGAGGGGAGCCAGAGGACCCTCCAGGCACTTGGAGCTGGTGACCGGTCACCAAACACCGTCGTCTTCCATTCCTCGCACGCCGACGTCAGCAAGAGCCCAGCAGTGCGTGCGGCAATGGCGCGGGTCGCGAAAGCGAGTCCCGGCGCGCTCACGAGTTCATACTTCTCGACCGGCAACCCGATGTACGTGTCTCAGGACCGACACACCACGTTCCTGCAGGTCTATATGCCCGGCCGAGCCGGGCTCGACGTGAAAAGTGGTGCAGGGAAGATCCGCGGCGTAGCGGCAACCGGCCTTCCCGTAGGCATCAGTGTCGACGTGACCGGACGCGACGCGCTCGGAGAAGCAAGCACCGAAGGCACGAGCGCCGGGTCGAGCATCCTCCTGGAAGCGCTGATCGGTGGGGTCGGCGCGCTCCTGATCCTCCTCTTCGTCTTCGGGACGCTCCCCGCGGTGCTGACGCCTCTCGTCGTCGCGGTCGCATCGATCCTGAACACGTTTTCGCTCGTCTGGGCCCTGACCTACATCACTGATGTCTCGATCATCGTCCAGTTCTTGATCGCATTGGTCGGTCTCGGGGTTGCGATCGACTACGCGTTGCTGATGATCTTCCGCTTCCGCGACGAACTCCGCGAGGGGAACGACGTCGAGTCGGCGCTCGTCGAGACGATGACCCACGCCGGCCACTCGGTGATCATCTCCGGCACGACGGTGGCGGTTGGGCTCCTCGCGATGGTTCTCTTGCCCCTCCCCTTGCTGCGATCAATGGGGATCGGAGGGATGCTGATTCCTGTCGTCTCCGTGCTCGCCTCGCTGACCTTGCTGCCGGCGATGCTCGCCGTGCTCGGACCACGGATCAACAGCGTCCGGGTAATGCCGCGTCGCTTCATCGATCGCGGCCATCCCGAGGACGGCGCTTGGGGCCGCTGGGCGCGCTTCGTGCTCCGGCGTCCTGTGGCAGTCGCGGCTGTTGGCCTCGTGATCGTGGCCGGGCTCGCGGGTCTCGGCACGCAGCTGAACCCGACCGAAGCGCAGCTGGCGAAGTTCCCTGGTACGGGCTCGGCGATCGCCGCTCGCGACCAGCTCGCCACTGCGGGGATCAGCCCCGGCGTCATGAAGCCGCTCAACGTCCTCGTCGAGAACGGGGGCGACGCCAAGGCGGTAGCAGCGAAGCTGAGCGCAGTCCCCGGAGTCGTCGGGGCATCCGCGCCCCCTGGGTGGCAGCGCGGATCGAACTCGCTCGTCGAAGGTTTCGCCGCGGTCGACGGCTCGGCGCCCGGTATTCAGACGATCATCGACGACGCCAACGCGAGCCTGAAAGGGACGAAAGGCACGCTGACTGGACTGGCCGCGGTCGACCGCGACTTCCTGCACGCTCTGTTCGGCAGCTTCCCGTACGTCTTGGGGCTCGTCCTGCTGCTGACCTTGATCCTGCTCACGCGGGCGTTCCGCTCGGTGGTGCTCGCCCTCAAGGCCATCCTGCTGAACCTGCTCTCGCTCGCCGCTGCCTTCGGGATCGTGGTCTTCGTCTTTCAGCAGGGCCACGGCTCCGGGCTCTGGGACATCCCCGCGACCGGCTCGATCACAGCCTGGATTCCGGTGATGATCTTCGCCTTCCTCTTTGGGCTTTCGATGGACTACGAGGTCTTCATGCTCACGCGCATGCGCGAGGCCTACGACGAGACCGGTTCCACCGACAAGGCGATCGAACTCGGGCTGGCACGAACCGGCAAGCTCGTGACGAGCGCTGCACTCGTCCTCATGTTCTCCTTCCTGGTGCTCTCGACAAGCCCCGGCTACGAGATCAAGCCGCTCGCGATCGGCCTCGCCGCCGGGATCATCTTCGACGCCACGGTGATCCGCGCCTTGCTCGTGCCGGCCCTGATGAAACTCCTCGGCGACGCCAACTGGTGGATGCCGAGGTGGATGGGGATCGTCCTTCGTATCCCGCGACGAAAGCCACCGGAGATTGCCCCAGGTCAACCCGTTCCGGTGCCGACCTCACCATGATCATCGCCTACCCGCGGCCAATGAAGAACCGAGTCGACTACCGGACTAGCCTCGTGCAAACCGCACAAATGACAGGAGTCTGAGGCGTGTCTATCTCTACCGAAGGTCTCGCACGTGTCTGCGCCAGTCATCCGAAAGCGGACGCGAGAGTAAGGTTCGGCAGGCGCGCTGAACCTGTCTGTTTCAAGGATTGACCTTTTACGGCCACACGCGGCGATCCTGGTCTACCAGCTCTCTTATCCCGATACTCGCGCAAGGGATAAACAGGAGATGATCTTTAGGATCGCCGCCGGACACTGGCATGAAAGGCCCCGACGCGCAGGTCCTTGGGTTCGGTTCTGCGGAGGAAACTCGAGTACGGGGCGGGTGGTGTCGTCGCATACTTCGGAGTCCTAGTGGTGTACGCCGACAGCCTCGAGCGCGGTCGTGAGTCCTATGCAAGGCGGGCGTGGTCCGATGCTTATGACTCGTTGTCTCGCGCAGATCAGGCGGCGTCACTCGGCGGGGAGGACCTCGAGTTGTTCGCCAAGTCGGCTTACATGCGCGGAAGCAAGATCAGCTTTGTAAATGCGGACGCTGGAGCTTGTAGGGGATCGGACCGGACGTGGGAAGCCGGCATCACCGAGGAGGAAGATCGGCTTGACGATGAGCTCCCTATCCTCTTCGTCGAAGGCGGCTGCCTAGTGCGCGCGGGAACGGAGTGGAGCTTCGCACGGTTGCCATGATGCTCTCTCAGAGAGCCCCCGACAGATGTGGCTCCGGCCTGCGAAGGTAAGCCAAGTGGGCAATGGCGAGACGTTGATCAACGCTGAGCATTTGAGCCGCCGGCGTGTGGCTGTCGCTGCGGCGTGGAACCTCACAGACGGGTTCGTTGTCATCGGCGCCGGCGAGCCGCTCCCGATTCCGGGGAGATACGACAACACGTATCCGTTCCGGAGCCATTCGGAGTACTTCTACTTGACTGACCGCGAGCGCCCTGGTGGCGTCCTCGCGTTCGACCCGAAAGAGGGCTGGTCCGAGTTCCTGGCGCCAGTGACGCGGGACGAACTTGTCTGGTCCGGCACCGAAGGCGCCCGGGAGGGCGTCCCAGACGGCGTCTACGACGTCTCCGAACTGCCACGCTGGCTCGGGGAGCGGGGTGGCCGTTGCTGCGGTTGCCTGGGCGCCGCGGTCCCCGGTGTCTCCTCTGACGCTCGTTTCGAAGACGATCTCCGCTACGCCCTTACACATGTGCGTCGTGCCAAAGACGACGTCGAACTGGCCCGGATGCGCACGGCGGAGGAGGCAACGCGGTCGGGCTTTCTCGCGCTCGACGGGTTGATTGCTGAGGGACAGACCGAGCGTCAGATCCAGATAGACCTGGAAGCCCAGTTCTTCCGCGGCGGTGCCGACTTTTTGGCGTTCGGCACGATCGTGGCAGGCGGGAGCCACTCCGCAGTCCTGCACTTCACTCCGACCACGAGGCCGCTCGCTGCCGGCGAACTCGTGCTCGTCGACGCGGGCGGCGAGTACCGCGGCTACGCCAGCGACATCACCCGGACATATCCCGTCTCCGGCGCGTTCACGCCCGAGCAGGCGGAACTCTACGCCGTCGTTCGAGAGGCTCTCGCCGCAGCGGCCCAAGCCTGCAAGCCAAATGTCGAATGGCGCGACGTGCATCGCACGGCGGCACACGTTGTTGCTGATGGCCTCGTCGCTATCGGAATCCTGCGCGGTGCGACCGAGTCGTTGTTCGAGCGCGGCGCGGTCTCACTCTTTTTCCCTCACGGGGTCGGCCATATGGTCGGCCTCGGCATACGAGACGCGGGCGGCGTGCTGCGCGACCGCGACGCGCCCGGCGCCGGCTTCCCTCCGCTTCGGGTCGATCTGCCGTTGCGGACCGGCTACGCGATGACCGTCGAGCCGGGGATCTACTTCATTCCGGCACTGCTCCGAGATCAGACGAAACGAGCGGAACTCAAAGACGTAGTCGACTGGGGCCGCGTGGACGCGTTGCTCGACTTCGGCGGGATCCGGCTCGAAGACAACGTCTTGATCACCGACTCCGGATGCGAAGTACTGACGAGCGGCGTACCGTTCTTCGATGAGCTCAGCAAGCCCACTTCGCGCTACCTGCCCCAAGCCTGAGTAATCCCAACGTACTTTGGGAGCAGGGGGGAACTCACAGGACTTCTCTCGTCGCGTCACGGGCGGAGTTGATTAGTGCCCGTGAAGGTAGCCCGTATAAACGGTGCGTGATTGTCCGTAAAGCTGGCCCGCGAGCAGAAGCTACCTAGTCGCGGGTAGCGGTTCAGCTTGGCGGGAAGCCGAAGACCCGAATGTCGGCGCGGCTCACAGGGTCGTCCTGTGCGATGAAGGCTTCCTCGTCAGGGATCCACTCTTTCAGCCACCGTTCCCGGGCTGCTTCTCCGTCTCGCTCGATGCCGCGCTGAAGGCGTAGATCGGCAGGCGCATCGACCCAGATCACGAAGTCGTAGAAATGCGACAACTCGGCGCGTGACGAGTAGATGCCCTCCACGATGGTGATGCCTCGCGGCGGGACATCAATCCAGGCACCCATCTCATCGGCGTCCCAGTCGTAGCGTTGGTAGCGGGCAGCGCGGCCAGCACGCAAGGGTTCAAGTACCTGGTTGCGCAGGCGTTGCCACTCGAATCCTGCACCTAGTTCGACCCCTGGCAGCGGAGAAAACGAGGGGCGGTAGAAGTCATCGAACTCGATGACAGTGACGTCATTCGGTGCCTGCTGCTGAAGCGCTCTTGCAAGTGTCGACTTTCCGGCGGCTCCGGGTCCCGCGACCGCGACGAGGATTGGGTCAGAGTCGTCACGACGTGCGCGGCGGATACGTTCGAGAAGCTCTAGCGCCGAGGTTCTGCCGGTCGACCGAGTCATGTTCACTGGCTACGGTGAAACGCTGAATCGGGATTTGCTCGCCCGAGCCGTTGTGGCCGCTCTTCGGGTGATCTTGGCGAGTGGAGCGCTGCTGATAGCCGCGGGGTGCGAGGCCTCGAGCGACCCAGATGCCTTCGCCGTCCGCTTTCAGAATGACCCGCGCTCACGCAAGGGAACCAGTTCGCGTAAGCACTTCGCAGATGGGCCGAACCGCGAACCGTTTGCCGGGGCGTGGCCCGTTCGGCTCGCCGCTTACTACATACGGAAAACGCGCCGTTACCGCTGCTGGGGCTTCGCCCGACTCCCAGGCCGCCGTCCGCGGCGTGCGACAGGGCGACCACCGAGGGCATCGGCTTCTTGGTCGGTTAGGTCGAGTTCACGGACACCCTTTCTGGCGTCGCTGAACGTGATACGAACGCTTGCGCCCTTTCCATCCGGGATCTCTTTGCCGCTTTGATCCGAAATGCGGATCGTCTTACGAGCCATCTTTCCTCCAAGGTTGCGTGACTAGGCCTGTCTCAGTAACGACAACCATAACTGGGACAGTTTGGCAAATCGCATTGTGCAGATCATTCGTATGCCGTTCTGGCTTCCCGCCAGGACATTCCCCTGACCCCACCCGTACCTGTTGCCTGAGTCAGTTGCGTTCTCGGCTGAGCCAGACGAGGTCGTCGTTGCCGACGCCCAGTCCCGCGGCTGCGTTGGCAGGGTTGCCGCGGATGATCGAGAGCCAGCCACGCGGATCGACCATCAGGCCCCACTCGCCGTCGGCGAGGTCCGCGTACGTCGAGACGCGCCTGGCGACGGCGTTGCCGGAGTGGGCGTCGACCGAGATGCGCTCCGCTTGGTCGAGACCGGCCTCTGCGAGGTGGGAATTGCGTGCGTTGAGCTGTACGTTGCCGAAGCGGTTGAGGTCGAGCACTTCGCACGCAATCTTGCCGGGCTCGACCGAAGGTTCCGGAACACGGAGATCGACGAGCGTCTGGGGCTCTAGTGGTTCGCCGAGCTTGCTGAACGACGCGCCGGCCGCCAGGTGGGCCGCAGCCGGGGCGAGTACGTCGCGTGCGTGGAACGACGGCGAGACCGGTTCGAGCATGATCTCGGAGGAGGTGATCGATACGACGTCCGCCACCCCCTCGGCCGCACGCCACGCCGGAGCGAGCAGGCCGTTGTCGGGGCCCACGAGGATGCGGCCGTCCCCCGTCCTGACTGCGATATCCCGGTCACGGCCGACGCTCGGATCGATGACCGCGAGGACGATGGTTTCCTGCCGGAGGTACGGCAAGGAGTCCGACAGCAGCAGCGCGCCCGCGCGAACGTCGAGGGGCGGCACACCGTGTGACAGATCCATCACCTGGCTTTCCGGCGCGATCTTGTTGATGACGACGTGGCAGATCCCTACCCATTCGTTGCGGTAGCCGAAGTCCGAGAGGAAGGCGATCGGATGAGTCATGCGTTACCGCGTCACCGGTGAAAGCTTCGCGCCTGCCCGGTATGGATGCAAGGCCGGTGATGCTGCGGCGTAGGCGGGTCTGCTAGTTGCTTGCCCGGAGCGCGGCCAGCAGTTCCTGGTGCCGACGCTCCTCGTCGGGCATGCCTTCCTCGATCGGCTCACGGCGACTTCGCGCGAGCATCATCTGCACAGGCTTGACGATGAAGAAGAAGACGGCAGCTCCGATCGCCACGAACTGGATCAGATCGGTGATAAACGCTCCGTAGTGAAAGACCGATCGGTGGATCGTAAATGTGAGGCCGCGGAAGTCGGGCTTGCCGATGATCGCGGCAATGATGGGCATCACGAGGTTGTTGACCAACGAGTTGATGACCGCAGCAAACGCAAGGCCCATGACGAACGCGACTGCGAGCTCGATGATGTTGCCCCTGAAAAGGAAATCCCTGAACTCCTTGATCATGGTGGCTCCTTCGATAGCGGGTTCGGGCCGCATTCACGCTACGACATCCATGTCCCGTTCCGTCGACTGGAGCCAAGCTGTCGACTTCGTCACCACTCTGCGGGTAGGAAAGGTCAAGACAGGCCCTGCTCTCTGTCGAGAGGACGTTTGCACACCCGACACGACAGTCCGCCTTCGTTAGTCCAGCTCCTCATGTTGAGGGAGGGCGTCCGTGATCTCGAACCACGGCGCCTTTGAGCCGACAAAGATGTGTTCCGTCGGCCGGATGGAAGGGGCGTCCACGAGCGAGCCCATGGCGACGTGCACGAAGGCTCCGTCGCGCACGACGGAGAAAAGCAGCGACCCGCAGACACCACAGCGCGTGTCGTTGTCGTTCTCTTCCCCGAAGATCAAGAGCGTGCCATGCCCGGCCGTGATCGCCAGCTTCCTCCGCTCGATGCCCGCGAACGCTTTGAAGGCTGTTCCGGTTGCGGCACGGCATCGCGAGCAGTGACAGTTCGCCGCATATGAGAACGCGTCTGCGACTTCGTAGCGAACCGCCCCACACTCACAAGCCCCTGCGAGGGGACGGTCAATCGCGTTGCTGTCGATCGTCAATGAAGGCTCTTCTCCTCAGCCATTTACTCGTCGAACGTATCGACCGTGGCTGGCCAGCGTTCTCATCGGTCTGCTCGCGCGAGGGCCACGACGGATCGAGGCCTCGGCTCGCGGGCGCCTTCTCAGCTGGACGTCGAAGAGTCCGACAGGTCGGACAGCACCTTGGCGATCGTCGGGAACTCCCTGGACGCTCGAATTTGTCCGTCCGCGCCTGCTACCCGCGCCGTTTCAGCCGGCCGCCAGATGCCGAGCACGACGACCGGCTGGCCGAGGACGAACGCCTCGAAGTGGACCCGAACGGAGGCTCCCGAGCTGTCAACCAACGTCGTCACCCCGGTTGCGGCGCCGTGAGACTGGAGCTCCTGGACGATCGCGGCCACCTCCGAGTCCGTCATTGCCGTCAGATCTTGCGGCCTCTTCGTCAGCAGCTCCTCGCGGCTGTAGCCGAGAGCTTCTGCTCCGTACTGGTTGATCGCGACGCAACGGTCTCTCGTCGCAATCGCGATGCCGATATCTGCGCCATCGGCAGCCTCACCGAGAAGCATGCGCTGAACGAGGGCAAGCTCTTGTTCGTCCTTCTCCACCGACGGCTCCGCTTCAGATTTGGTTTGCGTGTCGGAGCGGATCAGCTCGTCGCGCATGTAGGCGAATAGCTTTCCCAAGCGGCCGCGGCTCGCTTGAGCGTTGACAATAGAGCACGCAGTTTAGACCAGCGACTTTGGCCAGAACCCGGCTTACTATCGGCTCGCCCGGCCGGAGCGTCCAATATCGATCGTCGCTTGGTCGATACCGTCGTTCTCCGCGAGCTTGCGAGCGACAGCGCGTACGGTGTCGAGGACAGTCTGCGGCCAGCGCCGCGGATTCGCCTGCCAGGCCACGACCGCCGCGGGCATCGACGGCGCGGGGTCGAGTGGGCGCACCACGCCGATTCCCTCACCTCCATCTATGAGCGAAGACGGTGCGAACGCTACGCCCATGTTCTGCGCTACGGCCGGCAGGAGATCGCGCGCGTCAGCGCCGCCAACCTCGTGCACGCCGCGGAAGCGATAGCCGGCGCTCTCGATCGACTCGAGGATCCGGTCGTGAAGCGGGGGATTGTCGGCGCGCGACAAGCTGACCAGGACTTCGTCCTGCAACTCGCGATGCCCTAGCACCTGCTTCGCAGCGAGATGATGACCAGACGGAAGGAGGGCCACCATGGGCGCTCCTGCAAAAAGCGGCTCCATCTCGATGTCCGCGTGCTCCTGCGCATGATGGAAGACACCGAGATCGAGCTCGCCCCGACGGAGGCGCCGTACCTGCTCGACCGCGGAGAGGTGGGTCACTCGAGGTAGCACCGCCGGGTCGTGCTCCTTCAACATGGCGAGTAGGCGAAGGAGGCGCTCGAGCGGGAGGTCGTGGAGCCAGCCAATCCGAAGATCAGTTTCGAGAGCGCCGGCCCGCCGCGCCTCGACGACGGCAAGATCGAGGCTGGCGAGAACCCTGCGTGCCTGCTCGGCGAAAGCGCGCCCGGCTTCGGTCGGACTCACTACCCGGCTCGTCCGCTCGAGGAGCTGGACGCCAAGGTTGTCTTCGAGCTTGCGGATGGCCTGCGAAAGCGGCGGCTGAGCCATGTGCAACGCCTCCGCTGCGCGGCCGAAATGCAGCTCCTCGAAGACCGCGAGGAAATACCGCAGATGACGGACCTCGATGCCGAGTGCGGTTCGGTCGCTGCTGCTGCTGGGCGGAGGCGTAGCGGGATCGTTCAAGTTCATGTGATACAGACCTGTCTGTAGCCCTTAAGGTAGCACTAACCGCTACAGGTCTGTAGCCTGGATCGGCCGCTGCAGATTACGGTCGCGGTAATGCCTGTTCGACGCGTTGCGCCGGCAAGGCCTGCTCGATCAGCTGCCGCGCCAGCACGCTGGCTTCTTGAACTGCGTCGGGACGTCCTTGTGCGGCGGCGACGATAGCCCCGCGTACGAGCAGGTGAATCTGCTGAGCCAGGCGTGCCGGTTCGCGAGTCTTCGCCTCGACCGCAAGCCGCTCGAGAAAGGCATAGACGTCGTCGATCGCTCTGATGGAGGCGTGGCGAACGGCGCCGTAGCGATCGTGCGCCTCAAGGAGGGAGTTGATGAGGAGGCAGCCCTGGAAGTTCTGGTCCCCGAACCATTCATCAAGGGTCTCGAAGACGGCGAGCAGTTGGGCAGCCGGGGTCGCGCCGCGCTTACGCGTCTCGGGTTCGAGCCAGTCCCGGAGCCAGAGCTGATGGTGGCGTTCGACGACTTCGGCGATGAGGTCGTCCTTCGACCGGAAGTGCCGGTAGAGCGTCGTCTTTGCGACGCCCGCCTCGGCGACGATCCGATCGATTCCCACGGCGGTCAAGCCGTGGCGCGTGAACAATTCGTAGGCCGTGCGGATGATCCGCTCACGCGCGTCCGCGCCGGCTTCCTCGGGTGCCGGGCGAGGTGGAATCCGAGGTCGACCTGCCTTGGGTGTTCGAGGAGACATGTGTGCCTCGTGCGAGATGCTACAGACCTGTCGGTATTCTAGTCACGCTAATTCCTTTACCCACGGATCCTGAACCCAAGATCGAGGACTCGCCGGGCGTCTCGATACGCATTTGGCGAGCCGAGCACCACCGCGATCAAGTGGATGCCGTGCCGCCGCGCCGAGGCGACGAGGCAGTGGTTCGCCTTGGTCGTCCAACCGGTCTTCACGCCGTCGGCGCCCGCGTACGTCGTCAGCAGGTGGTTCTTGTTGACATACACCTTTGCGTACGTCGGGGCCGGCCACGTGACGCGCTTGGTCCGGGTGGCCACGATCGCCCGAAAGCGCGGCTTTTCGAGGGCATACCTCGTCAGGGCGGCGAGATCCCATGCGCTCGACCAGTTCCCCTCGTCGACGACTCCGCTCGGGTTCGAGTACTGGGTGTCCTCGAGCCCGAGCTCACCGGCCTTTGCGTTCATCAGGCGAACGAACCCCTCGTTCGTGCCACCGACTTCCTGCCCGAGAGCGAGGGCGTCGTCGTTCCCCGAGAAGAGCAGCAGTCCGTAAAGGAGCTTTCGGACCGGGATGCGCTCGCCGGGCCGCAGCCCTTCGCGGAACGGTTCGATGAGCCGGATCCCCCGCCGGATCACCACCTCGTGGTCGAGACGCAGGTGCTCGAGCGTGAGCGCTGCCGTCATGATCTTCGTCGTCGAGGCGATCGGCAGTCGTTCATGCGCATTCCGGCCCCAGAGGACGGTGCCGGTCGTACCGTCGACGAGGATGGCGCTGCCGGCTCCAAGTGGGGGGGTGAAGCCATGCGACGCGAGCGGGCCTTGCCGGACGAGCAGCGCCGGCCCCTCAGTCGGTCCGGGCGGTGTTACCTCGACGGTTGCGGTCGGGGCCGAGGCGTCAGTCGGCGAACCGTCCGCAGTCGATTCCGCTGCCTTCGCGGGAGGGTCGTGGGAGCGTAGCTGCCAGGCCAGCGTTCCCCCTGCGGCCAGGAGGCAGATCAGGGTCACGGCAGCTGCCCGGCGCCTCCAGTAGCGAACCCTCCGGCGCTCGACGCGCTCGAGCACGGGAAGCGGCATGGCGTCGAGTCTAGACCGATCAGAGGTCGCCCTATACTCGGCCGCGGGGCCGTTAGCTCAGTTGGTAGAGCAGGGGACTTTTAATCCCAAGGTCGCTGGTTCGAGTCCAGCACGGCCCATCTGGGGCGGCTTGGCGTACTTGCATCGCCCCTCGCGCCGTGGCCTTTGAGGTTTTCGCCCGACTCTCACGGGCGAAGCTGAGTTGAAACTCATCCGGGCGACCAAAGGAGAAACGATGCCCAAGCGAATACTGCTCCTCCTTACCCTGGCTCTGATCGCCGCCGGCTGCGGGAGCGACGAGGATCAGGATGCCGTCCAAGACGCGGCCACCGCCGTCACCGACACGGCAAGCGCAGCGGAGACGTTGGAGGACGCGGTCACCGAGGCCGAGGACGCGCTCGAGGGTGCCGAGATCACACTCGACCTCGACGAGCAGAACGGATCCGGCATCACCGGAACGGCGACGCTCTCTCCCACCTCTGAGGGCCAAGTGGAGGTGGAAATCGAGCTCGACGGCAGCGAGGGTGGGCCACACCCCGCGCACATCCACAAAGGGAGCTGCGCCGACCTCGATCCGAACCCTGCCTTCCCGCTCGAGGACGTTGTGGACGGGCGCTCAAAGACGACGGTGGATGTCGACGCTGCTGATCTCACTGTGGACGAATACGCGATCAACGTGCACGAATCGCCCGAGAACATCGACAACTACGTTGCCTGCGGAGACATTCGAAACCAGTGAGCTAGATGCGACTCGGAATCCGCGCAATCGACGCGGCGCTCGTCGTCTGGGCACTTGCCTGGCTGGTCGCGGCGGCGATCACGTACTCGTCGCTCAAGGAGCTCGAGAGTGGCGGTCGCGCCGTCATCTCGGCCGGTCATGGGCTCCGTGAGACGAGCGCGGGCTTAAACCGGGCGGGTCGGGGCCTCCACGAAACTGCGGCCGCGCTCGAGGCTGTCGGGAGCCTGCCGTTCGTCAACGGCAATCCCGGGCGGGCTGTTGAACAAACTGCCGACGACGTCGAGCAGTTCGCCGTCCGGGTCCGCCAGACCGGGCGCGATGCGAGGGTTACAGGGGCAGCAGCCCGAGACAGCGCCGGCACGCTCGCAATCGTCCTCGGGCTCGCGGTCGCTTTGGCACCGACCCTCCCGATCATCCTTTTCTACCTGCTGCTCCGCCCGCTGGTGGCGAAGCAGCTCAGGCGGCAATGACGGGTTTCTCCCGCGGCGCCGCCTGGCTGATCGTTCGGCTGCGCTGGCCGATCGTGCTGGCGTGGCTGGCGGCGACCGCAGCCGTCGTCCTCTATCTGCCGAGTCTGCAGGAAGCCGGCAGGGAGACGTCCCTGGTCGGCCTGGTACCCAAGCACGCGGAGTCAATCGAGGCAGGGATCCGGTCGGCGAAGCTCTTCACGGTCCCCGTCGTCACGCAAACCCATGTCGTCCAGCGGAACCCCGAGGGCCTTTCCGAGCAGGCGCTTGGCCGAGTCGCGCGCCGGGCGAAGCTGATCGCGGACCAGCGAGACCCGGAGCTCGCGGAGGTGAAGTCTGCGCTGCCGATCGCGAACGTCCGGGGGCTCGTCCCGTCGTCTCGAGAAACGGGCACGACGGCGATCACCTATCTCTTCTTCGACCCATCCGAGACGGACATCGAAGACCAGGACGATCTGACGCGGCGCTTCGCCGAGAAGTACGTGAACGCCAAGGATGACGCGCTGGTCGGCATCACCGGGGCCGTTCCGGCTCGAATGGAGGAGTGGCGGGAGATCGAGGAGGGGCTGCCGTGGGTGACCCTCGCAACCGTCCTCGTGATCGCGCTGATCCTGGGAGTGCACTTCCGCTCGCCCGTCGTGCCGGTCGTCACTCTAGTCGCTGCCGGAATCGCCTACGTCGTCTCGCTTCGAAGCGTTGCCTGGTTCGGCGAGTGGTTGGGCGTCACCATCCCGAGCGACGCAGAGCCCGTTCTCGTGGTGTTGCTGCTCGGCGTCGTTACGGACTACGCGGTCTTCTTTCTGCACGGGATGCGGGAGCGGCTCGACGCTGGCGACGAACGGCTCGACGCCGCCCACAAGGCGACCACGCAGTACCTGCCGATCGTCGTCACTGCGGGCCTGATCGTCGCCGGCGGCACCGCCTCCCTCGTCGCGGGGCAGCTCGAGTTCTTCCGCGCCTTCGGGCCAGGGATGGCGCTGACCGTCCTCGTCTCGCTGGGGATCGCAATCACGCTCGTCCCCGCCTCGATGGCGATACTCGGTCAACGCATCTTCTGGCCCCGGCGGTCGACCCGCGAGTGCGCGCCCGGCCGGGCCAGCCGCCTCGCCTACGTCGCGACGGCACGCCCAGCGGCCCTCGCGGTCGCCCTCGTCGCCGGCGCCGCACTTGTCGTCGCCTGCAAGGGGCTGCTGGAGACGAACCTTGGAATCACCCAGATCCAGGGGCTTCCCGAGTCGTCCGAGCAAAGGCGCGCGCAGGATGCCGCCGCGCAAGGCTTTGCGCCGGGCATCCTCTCTCCGACGGTGGTGCTGCTCGAGGGGGTCGACGGAAATGCCGACCTGCCGGGCCTTGTGCGCCTACAGCGCGCTCTCGAGCGGGAGCCGGGCATTGCGACCGCGATCGGCCCGGCAACTCCGGCCGCGCGCGACATCCCCGGACTCGTGCTCGCGGAGAACGATGCGGCCGCCCGGTACCTGCTCGTACTCGACGACGAGCCGCAGGGCGGACCGGCGGTCGACACCGTCGAACGGCTGCGAGATCGACTGCCGGACCTTACGGAAGAGGCGGGCTTGTCGGACGTCGAGGTGCGTCTGGCCGGCGACACGGCGCTCGCGGGCGAGACGGTGGAAACGATCACTCACGACCTGATCCGCATCGGGATTGCGGCGTTCCTGGTCAACTTCATCCTCCTCGCGATCTTCCTCCGGGCTTTGATTGCGCCGCTCTATCTCGTGCTCGCGTCGGCGCTCGCCCTCGCCGCGAGCATCGGCCTGACGACCCTGTTCTTTCAGGGCTTCCTGGGCCACGACGAGATTACGTACCACGTGCCGTTCGCCGTGGCCGTGCTCCTGCTTTCGCTTGGATCGGACTACAACGTCTTCGTGGTCGGGCGGATCTGGCAGAGTGCGGAGGGCGGCCTATCGCTGCGCGAGGCGATCGCGACCGCCGCGCCGCGTGCCTCCCGGGCGATCGGCGTCGCGGGCCTCGCGCTTGCGCTCTCGTTCGCGGCGCTGGCGCTGATCGACCTGCGGCAGTTCCACGAGTTCGCGTTCGCGATGTGCGTGGGCGTCCTGCTCGACGCATTCCTCGTTCGCGCCCTCCTGATCCCGGCACTGATCTCCCTCTTCGGGGAGCGCAGCTTCTGGCCTCGCAAGCGGACGCCGGCCGAGCCGGCCATGGACACCGGTGTCGCCTAGCCGGGAGAAGTCGCCCTCGATAACACGCTGTAATTAAGCTCAAGGTCGAATGGCTCCAAAAACGCCCACTGACGCCTATGGCCGGCTCCGGCGCGACGGCTTTACGACCAGCTGGCTGGCGGCCCGCCTTGGCATCCAGCCCGAGCGGGTCGACCTCGCCCGGCGAGACGGATGGATCCTCGGGGTCCGCGTACCCGGGACCCAGGACTACTACTTCCCCGCCTGGCAGTTCGATCGCGAGGGCCAGCCGCTTCCGGTGGTACGCCGCGTGATCGAGGCGGCGCGAGCGCGGGGACTGAATGACGAGCGCCTCTTCGAGATCCTCTCGACGCGCGCGGGCCTCGTGGGCGGGAAGCCGCTTGCGCAGGGCGTGCAGGACGGCGACGAGGAACAGCTCCTCGCAGCCGTCCGCTCGGCGCGGCCCTAACCATCCGCTCGTGACGCCGATTCGCCGAGCCCTGTACCCGGTTTGGCTCGCCGGGTCGCGGCTCCGGGCACGGAGCGGCCGTACCGTCCTGGTCGCTTTCGGTGTGGCGACAGGAGCCGCAGCCCTCGCAGCGGTGCTTGCCGGCAGTGTCGTTGCGCAGGACCGGAGCCTCGCGCGGGCGACCGCCGCCGTCCCCGACCTGGATCGGGAGGTCCGCGCCGGGTGGCTCGGCATCCCCACGCTTCCCGACGAAGAGGAGCCGGTGCTGGACCGTCGAGCTCGCCGCGCGCTTGCGGGCGTTCTCCCGGGACGGGTGACGGAGGTCGTGACGTTCCGCCAGTCGACTCTCGGCGGCTCGTTTATCGCGCTCGCAGGCGTCGACAGCCTCTCTCGGTGGATCCACATCACGTCGGGCCGGCTCCCGAGGCGTTGCACAGCCACACGATGCGAGGTGCTTCAGATCGGCGGGCAGGGGGAGATTCCCAACGTCTCCGGGCTTCCCCTCGTGCGGGTCGGAACGGGCCGTCTTGCCTCAACCGCGGTCTTCGGGGACTTCTTCGGACCTCCGTCGAGCGCGTACGTTCGCCGCGCCGTGGGCGTCAATGAAAAGCCCCTTCCCCCTCTCCTCGTGGCGGAGGGCGTGGACGGGCTCGTCAACCTCCCGGAGCTCGGGCCCGTCTATCGGAGCTACGGCTGGATCCTCCCGATCGAGCCGAACGCCGTACATCCGTGGGACATCACGGAGCTCGAAGGCAGGGTCAGAGCCGCGCGCTCCGAGCTCCAGGCGAGCACGATCGCCAGCGCCTGGGAGTTGAAGGCGCCGCTCGAGGAGCTTGCGGCCGCGCGGGAGGAGTCGAGCGTCTCCGGCCGGAGGCTCCTGCTCATCGGCGGGGAAGCGGCTGCGCTCCTGCTCGCCTTCGCTGCCCTCGCGGCGACAAGGCTTCGGCGCGACGTGTCGGCGGCGAGAACGCGGCTGACGTGGTTCGGCGCCCGCCGTTGGCAACTCGAGCTCGAGACGGCCGCAGAATCGGCCGGGCTCGCGTTCGCCGGCGCGACGATCGGATGGATTGTCGGCCTGGGGGTAGGTGCCTTCGTCGCCCGCCGAGCGGGGTCGCCCGTGAGCGAAATCCTTGGCAATTCGGCGCTTTCCGCGAGTGGTCTCGCGCTCGGCCTCGCACTGGCGGCCGGGGCCGCAGCGATCCTGTTCGGAGCGGTCCGCAGCGGGCGTGCGCGTTCGGGACGAGCCGGTCTCAGGCCGGTCGATCTGCTCGCGCTGGGTGCGCTGGCCGTCGTCATCGTCGGCGTGGCGCGGGGGGATGCGGAATCCGGGGGCCCGGCCTCGGCCGGTGGGACCGGGCTCTTCCTCCTGCTTCTTCCCGGTCTCGTCGCCTTCATCGCTGCGGTCGCGCTCGTGCGTGTCCTCGAACCCGGCCTTCGGCTGGGCGAGCGGCTAGTGCGGCGACGGTCGGTTCCGGTCCGGCTCGCATTCCTCTCGCTCGCGCGCAATCCCGGACACGCGGGAGTGGCGGCCGCATTCCTCGTCGTCTCGCTCGGCCTCGCGCTTTTCGCGGAGACCTACCGGTCCACGCTCGTACGTGGCCAGGCTGACCAGGCTGCCTTCGCGTTCCCGGCCGACTACGTGGTCCGGGAGATGCCGACGTCGCCGGTTCGCTTGACGGATGTGGCCACGCCGGCAGCGCTCGCGGACCTCGGCAGCGATCCAGTCCTGGTGATCCGCCGTTCGGGGAACGTCACAGGGCTCAACACGGGCCGCGGGGTGAACGTGCTTGGGTTGCCCGCGTCCCGAGTGCCTGACATAGACGGCTGGCGGGGGGACTTCTCCGGGAGCCCCCTCGGCGCGCTCGCCGGCAAGATCGCGCCCGAGAAGCCGGCCGCGATGCGGGGGCCGCTCCTTCCTGAGGACGCCCGTGTGCTTCGGCTCCCGGCTTCCGGAGGGCCGGTCTCGCTCGTAGCGAGCGTCAGAACACCCGCCGGGCGGTTCCTCGTGCTGGACCTGGGCGTAGTGAACGGGAGGACGACCCTTCGTGCGCCCATCCCGCCTGCCGCGCGGGGCGGCCGCATCGTCGCACTGACGCTAAACCCGCCACCGAAGCAGGACGAGCGTGCCGATCACGACACCGGCAGGGGAGTCGAGGAGGGGACGATCGCGCTCGAGGCCCCTGAGGCCCTCGACCCGGCCGGAAACACGTTGCCGCTCCGCGCCGACTACGCCGAGTGGATCGGCGTCTTCCACGTCGAGCCTTCGGTGTCTCAGGACTCGGTCAGGCTCGACTACACGCTGTCGAACGACGCGGTCAGCCGCTTCCGTCCCCGACAGCCGAGCGACGAGGAACCTGTTAAGGCCATCGTCTCGCCTCGGCTCGCCGCCGCCGCCGGTCGCGACGGGCGGCTTCCACTCCAGATCGCCGACCAGCAGCTCGTCGTCCTGGTCGCCGGAACGGCCCGACGGTTCCCCGGCGTGACGGGCGACTTTGCGGTCGCGGACGCGGGGCTACTCGAAAGCGCCCTCAACTCGACGCTCCCCGGGTCAGGAACGGTGAACGAGCTCTGGCTGAACGCGCCGGAGGGGGCGCGCGCTCTCGAGGGCGATCTCCGCAGCGGGCCGTTCGCGGCGCTCGACCTTCAGTCCCAGGCGGCCAGGGAGCAGGCGCTGCGTGCGGATCCACTCGCCCGTGGCACCCTTCTGACCCTCGTCGCAGCGGCGGTCGTAGCGCTCGCGCTCGGCATCGTCGGATTGCTGCTCGGCGTGGTGAGCGACCTCAGGGACGAGCGAGGTGAGCTCTTCGACCTGGAGGCGCAGGGCGCCGCACCGGCTCTGCTTCGCAGGCAGGCGCGCCTCCGGGCCGCCGTCGTGGCAGCCGTCGGTATCGCCGGCGGGCTCCTGACAGCCGTCGTCCTCAGCGGCGTCGTGGTGGGGCTCGTCCGGCTGACGGCGAATGCCACGCAGCCGGAGCCTCCGCTCAGGCTCGCCATCGACTGGCTGCTCGTCGCCTTGGCCGTGGGAGTCTATGCCGCCGTCGCGGCGCTCCTGGTCGCGCTCGCGACCCGGAATGCGTTCAGGTCGAACGCGGTGCCGAGGCGCGTGCCGGAGGTCGCGGCATGACGCCGGCGGTCGAGGTTCGGGATCTCTTTCGCGTGCACGCGGGCGCCGGCGGGGGTGTCGCTGCCTTGCAGGGATTGACGCTGACCGTCCCGGAGGGGGAAGTGTGCGTCGTCCTCGGCCCGAGCGGCTCCGGGAAGACGACGCTGCTCCGCATACTCGCGGGGCTCGACCGGCCCTCGGCAGGAACCGCGCGGGCGCTCGGGCTCGACCTCACGACACTCGGCTCACGACAGCGCGCTGCGTACCGGTCCGCGTCGCTCGGCTACGCGGACCAGCACTACTGGAGGGCCCTCGCGGGTGAGTTGACGGCGCGACGGCTCGTGGGACTCCAGCTCGGGCTTGCAGGTGCCTCGTCGGCGGCGAGGGACAGGCGCGCGGACGAGCTGCTGGAGCGTGTCGGTCTCCTCGACCGGCGGGACTCGCATCCGCGCGAGCTCTCGGGCGGCGAGCAGCAGCGGATCGCGGTCTGCGCTGCCGTTGCTCATCGCCCCAGGCTCCTCCTCGCCGACGAACCAACCGGCGAGCTGGATGCTGCAAACGCCGCGGTCGTCTACGAGCTAATCGGCGAGCTGGCGCGTGAGCATGGGACGACGACGCTGATCGTGAGCCATGACCCTGAGTCGGCCGCGATCGCGGACCGCGTCGTGCGTGTCCGGGACGGCCGCGTTGCGGGCGAGGCTGCGATCGCAACCGGAGGGGACGAGGCGATCGTCGTCGGCCGCGGCGGCTGGCTTCGGCTGCCGGACGAGTTCCTGCGTCGAGCCGGCATCCGCGAGCGCGCGACTGCTCAGCTCACCGAGGCAGGTGTGCTCGTCTCCTCCTCAGGCGAGGAGCGTGACCTTGCCGCTGACCCGGTGGAGGAGGATGCCTTGGCGCAAGCCGGTGGCGCCGTCGCGGAGGTGAAGAGCGTCACCCGGCGCTTCGGCGCCGAGCTCGCACTCGAGAACCTGAGCGCGTCCTTTGCACCCGGTCGGCTCGTCGCCGTGACTGGCCCCTCCGGCTCCGGGAAGACGACCCTTCTCCATCTGCTTGCCGGGCTCGACCTCGCATCTGAGGGCGACGTGGTGGTCTGCGGCGAAAGCCTTTCGACCCTCGACCGGACGGCGCGTGCCGATCTTCGCCGGCGCCAGATCGCAATTGTCGGCCAGGAGCCAGGTTTGACCCCGTTTCTCTCCTCCCGGGAGAACGTCGAGCTCGTGCTGGCGCTGCGGGGCGTCGAGCCCGACGATGCGGCGGTCCGAGCCGCGGCGGCCCTGGCCACTCTCGGGCTGGAGGACCGGAGCGAGCAGCGTGTCGGGGATCTCTCGACCGGAGAACGGGAGCGCGTCGCGATTGCGCGTGCGGTCGCGGCCCGGCCGGCGCTTCTTCTCGCCGACGAGCCGACTGCGCGCCTCGACCAGTCGAATGCCCTCGCCGTGGGGAACCTCCTGATGAGGCTCGCACGGGAATCGGGGGCGGCCGTCGTGTGCGCGACGCACGACCCTTTGGTGATCGAGCAGGCGGACGAGGAGCTCGCGCTCGGCTCGACGCAGCGCCGGGCGTCCGTCGCCCGCCCCTAGGGCTACGAGGTGGTCGAGAGGACCTCCCCGGAGGAAAGGACGAGGCCGTCCTCGCAGCGCGCTTCGACGAGCCCGGCACCAAACTGCTCCTGGTAGAGAGAGGCATAGAGGCCTCCGAGCTCGAGAAGCTCCTCGTGCCGCCCGCGCTCGACGATGCGGCCACGGTCGAGCACGAAGATCACGTCTGCCGCAAGGATCGTCGACAGGCGGTGCGCGATTGCGATCGTCGTCCGCTCGGCCATCAGGGGCTGGAGCGCCCCTTGGACGATTCGCTCGCTCGCGGTATCGAGCGCCGAGGTCGCCTCGTCGAGGATCAGGATGCTCGGATCCTTCAGGAGAACCCGGGCAATCGCGAGCCGCTGCTTCTCGCCCCCAGACATCCGGTAGCCACGCTCGCCGACGAGGGTGTCGTAGCCGTCGGAGAGATCGACGATTCGCTCGTGGATGAATGCCGCACGCGCGGCCGACTCGAGCTGAGCGTCGGTGGCGCCCGGCCGGGCATAGAGGAGGTTCTCGCGGACTGTCGCGTGGAACAGGTACGTCTCCTGCGTAACCATGCCGATCATCTCGGCGAGCGAAGCAAGCGCGATCTCGCGGACGTCACGCCCGTCGATCGACACAGAGCCTTCGGTCACGTCGTACAGCCGCGGTACGAGGTACGAGATCGTCGTCTTGCCGGCCCCGCTCGGTCCCACGATCGCGGCGAGCTGCCCGGGCTCGATCTCGAGTGACACGTCCTCGAGCGTCCAAAGCCGCGTCGGCAGAGGCAGCCCCTCGTCACCGTTGCCAGCCACCTCGTCGGGCGCGAGGCCAGGCGGCAGCACCGGTTCCTCGTAACGGAAGTAGACACGGTCGAAGCGGACCGCACCCCGAACCCGGTCACGCGAGACGGTCTCCGCGTCGGGCGAGTCGACGATGTCGTGCTCGAGGTCGAGGTACTGGAAGATCCGCTCGAAGAGAGCGAGCGACGACTGGATCTCGGTTGAGACCTGGAGGAGCGAGCCGACCGGGAAGAGAAGCCTTGTCTGAAGCGCTGTGAACGCGACGATCGTGCCGGCGGTGATCCCTGCGCCGCCTCCATTCGCGATCACGAAGCCGGAGACCAGGTAGACGAGCGCCGGGGAGACTGAGAAGAAGGTCTGGACGATCGCGAAGAACCCGCGGCCCGTCATCTGCTGGCGCACCTGTAGCTCAGCGAGCCGGCGATTCTCCTCCCGGTACTGGTCGATCCCCGTCTGCTCGCGTGCGAAGACCTTGGAGAGCAGGATGCCGGAGACCGAGAGCGTCTCCTCTGTCAGCGCCGAGAGGTTCGCCATCGTCTTCTGGGTCGACGAGGTGATCTGCCGGCGCGCCTTGCCGACCCGGTACGTCATGTAGATGAAGATCGGGACGACGCAGAGAGAAAGCAGGGTCAGCTGCCACGAGAGGATGAGCATCGCCACGAGCGTCGAGAGCACGACGACGATGTTCGAGAGAATGCTCGAAACGGTCGTGGTCACCACCGTCTGGACGCCCCCGACGTCGTTCTGGAGGCGCGATTGGATCTCTCCAGTCCGGGTGGCCGTAAAGAAGCGGAGCGACATGCGCTGAAGGTGGGCGTAGAGCTGGTTTCGGAGGTCCTGCATGACCTTCTGGCCGACGACGCTCGTCAGGTACGTCTGGCCGATTCCGATCGCGCCGCCGAGGATCGCGAGGCCGAGCATGAGAGCGACGAGGACGTAAAGGAGGCTCGTGTTCGGGTGGCCTGCGGGCGGGAAGAGCGCCTGGTCGAAGACAACTTTGATCAGCAGGGGGTTTGCGACTCCGACCGCGGAGGAGACGAGAATCGCGAGGGCGACGAGGCCGACCTGGCCCCGGTAGGGCTTGAACAGGCGCGCGACGCGCGGGATCAGCCTCTCCGCCGAGACCGTCAGACCGTCCTGCTCCGCTTTGTCCATGCCGGGTTTCTAGCAGCGCGAAGACCGGCTGCGACGAAGGGGAACCCTTTGCGCTTACCCTACGTAGTACAGACCGAGATGAGACGAATACTCGTTGTGGCGAACGAGACGGTCGAGGGCGAGGAGCTCCGCCGGGTAGTCGTGGAGCGGGCAAGTCGCGAGGAGACCGAGGTGATGGTCGTCTGTCCAGCGCTCGTCGGAAGGATCAGACACTGGCTCTCGGACGTCGACCGTGCGCGCGAGCAGGCGACGGACCGGCTGATCGTCTCGCTGGCGGCGCTGACCGCGGACGGCGTTCGGGCGAGCGGTCAGATCGGCGACTCGGATCCGGTCCAGGCGATCGAGGATGCGCTCAGAACGTTTCCGGCGGACGAGCTGGTGATCTCCACCCATCCGCCCGGCCGCTCCAACTGGCTCGAGAAGAACGTCGTCGAGGCTTCGGAGGTCTTCGGGCTTCCGGTCACGCACGTGGTCGTCGACCTGTCGCGGCGGCAAGCCGCCGTCTAGATCCAAAACCGGTTTGGAGGCGTCCCCGTGGGGAACGCTTCAGGCTGCCGGAGGCTTCGGCCGGCGGGGGAACAGCAAATAAGTACAGAAAGGACACCATGGGCATCATTGGTTGGATTCTGCTGGGCCTGTTGGCAGGGATCATCGCGAAGGCGGTCCTCCCGGGCGACGACCCGGGCGGCATCATCGTCACGACCCTGATCGGGATCGCGGGCGCCTTCATCGGCGGCTTCATCGCCAAGGCGCTCGGCTTCGGCGACCCGATCGACGAGTTCTTCGACCTGAGCACCTGGCTCGGCGCCATCATCGGCTCGATCCTCTTGCTCCTGGTCTACCGGATGCTGGTCGGGGGACGCGGCCGGCGCGCTCGCACGATCTAGGGCGACGGAGCTCAAAGCAGAGAGGCCGCCCAGGGGCGGCCTCTCTGCGTTTCGCCGGCAAGGCAGAAGGAGCTGTCGTTCTATTCGAACTACAGCAACTCGAAGGTCGACGTGACGGCCCCGGGCGGTGACTCGACGCAAGCGCCGAACCCGTTCGGTCGCGCGCTGAACACCTGGTCGTCGACGGCTCCCTTTACGGCGGCTGGGAACCCGACCAGGACGGTCGAAGACTGTGCCCCGGGTGGCGGACCCTGTGCCTACTACGCGTGGGTCCAGGACACCTCGACGGCGTCGCCCCACGCCTCCGGTGTTGCGCGATCATCCGCTCGCGCTATCCGGGCATGCCTCCGATGGCTGTGGGATCGATGCTGCAAAACACGTCAATGCCGATGGCCTGTACGGAATCGGCAGAGGCTCGCGCCGGAGCCGACTGCACCGGGAACACGAACCCGAATGCACACGGCCAGACCAGCTTCTACGGGAACGGTCTCGTAGACGCGTTGGCTGCGGCGGTCGAATAACGCCGCGATCGAAATCCTAGGCAGGAAAAGGGCCGGCGCAAGTCGGCCTTCTCCTGTATCCCCCCTTGGAGGGATTCCGAAAATCGACATCCGCTGCAAAGTCTAGGAAGTACTTTCTAGGGAGGAGTTCTCTTGCGGGTAGGGGTTCTGCGGCGGACAGTCGTTCTTACGATCATGATCGGTACCACGCTTGTCGGTGCGAGTGTGGCCGATGCAGCGCGCTACATCGTCGTCTTCAACGGGAAGTCGGTCCCTGCGAGCGCGGAGAAGGCGATCGCCAAGGCGGGCGGCACGCTCGTTTACAGCTACGACCGAATCGGCGTCGCGATCGCGGACTCCGACGATCCCGGCTTCCTCGCGCGGCTAGACGGCCGCAAGGGCGTGACCGCTGTCGCACCGTCTGGGGACGACGACTTCGACGACTCAGAGGTCTCGAACCCGAGCGAGCCGCGCATGGGACGCTTGCCGAACGAGCCCGCGACGGACAATGACCCGTTCTCCAGCCGCCAGTGGAATCTGCGCCAGATCGGAGCGGTCGACGCGCACGCGCTGACAGGCGGAAGCCCCTCAGTCCTCGTCGGCCACCTCGACAGCGGTGTCGACTACACGCATCCTGACCTCCAGCACAACGTCGATCTTGAGAACAGCGCCTCGTGTGTCGGCGGCGTTCCGAACCAGAGCGCTGACTCGACGGGACGTCTTCCCTTCTTCGACACGAACGGCCACGGAACGTTCACGGCCGGCGAGATCGTGGCGGATGACAACGGCGTCGGCATCGTAGGTGTGGCGCCCAACGTGCGCCTCGCCTCGGTCAAGGTGACCTCCGTCGACGCCCGTGACGGCAAGACGAAGATCTTTCCCGAGTCGGCGATCTGCGGGCTCATGTGGGCGGCGACACACGGGTTCGACGTCATGAACGCGAGCCTTGCGATCGACCGGACCGAGCTGAACGTCCCGGCTGCGAGGGTCGGCTACTTCTGCCGCTCGAACCCGGAGGACGCGGTCGTGATCGCGGCCGTTCGCCGCGCGACGCGCTATGCCCTGCGTCGCGGAGTGTCCCTCGTCGCCTCGGCCGGAAACTCGAACTTCGACCTGACGAGCCCGCCGGCCGGCGAGGACTGCATCCGCATGCCGGGTGGACTACCGGGTGTCATCGCCGTCAGCGCCGTCGGACCTGTGCTGGCGGACGGCTCCGCTCAGCGGAAGACGTTCAGCTCCAACTACGGGCTCGGTGCGATCGACCTTACGGCCCCCGGCGGCGATCAGTTCGAGCTGGCGCCCGCGACGGCAGGCCTCGTCTTCTCGACGCTGCCGACGTCTCTGGCCGCCAGTGGGTATGGCTTCATGGGCGGTTCGACCAGCGCAGCGGCTCCGCACGTCACTGGCGTCGCAGCCCTCGTGATCAGCATGTTCGGAGACGACTCGCCCGGGAACGGTCGCATGAAGCCGAGCACGTTGCGGGCGATTCTCGAGGAGTCCGCCACGGAGCTCGCGTGCCCGCCGAACCCGTACATTCGCCCGACGGTTGCTCCCGCCATCTGTGAGGGCACGGACGAGCTGAACGGCTTCTATGGCCACGGCGAGGTCAACGCCCTGGCCGCTCTCGGTGGCTGAACGCTACGCGGCCTTGACGCCGCTGACGAGACGCTCCACCGACGCCTTCGCGTCCCCGAAGAGCATCGTGGTCTTCGGGTTGTAGTAGAGCTCGTTGTCCACGCCGGCGAAGCCGGTGTTCATGCTCCGTTTCAGGACGATGACGTTTCGCGCTTCGTCGACATCGAGGATCGGCATGCCGAAGAGTGGGCTCTGCCTGTCGGTACGCGCCGCCGGGTTCGTGACGTCATTCGCCCCGATGACCAGGACGACGTCGGTCCGCTGGAACTCGGGGTTCGCGTCCTCCATGTCGAGGAGCTGCGGATAGGGCACGTTGGCCTCAGCGAGGAGGACATTCATGTGGCCCGGCATCCGACCCGCGACCGGGTGAATGGCGTACCGAACCCGGACGCCCCGGCCCTCGAGCAGGTCGGCGAGTTCCCGCGTGGCGTGCTGGGCCTGCGCGACCGCGAGGCCGTAGCCGGGAACGACCATCACCTGCTCCGCGTAGGCCAGCATGACGGCGGCGTCCTCCGGCGTGATCTCCCGAGCCATCTTCCCGTCGGAATCCGGCCCGGCCGCTGCAGCTCCGCCGCCTGCTCCCGCCGATCCGAAGGCGCTGAAGAGCACGTTGGCGAGCGACCGGTTCATCGCACGTCCCATCATCACGGTGAGCAGGGTTCCCGAAGCTCCCACGAGCGTCCCGCCGATGATGAGCGCGACGTTGTCGAGCACGAAGCCGGCCGACGCGGCCGCGAGGCCGGTGAACGCGTTCAGAAACGAGATGACGACCGGCATGTCGGCGCCGCCGATCGGCAGCACGAGCATGACGCCGAACAGAAGCGCGGCGAGCAGGAGCAGGACGATCCAGACCTGCGCCTCCGTCGCCGCGGCGGCGATCGCCAGTCCGATCGAGGCGACAAAGACCAGGGCATTGACGATGTTCTGTCCTGGAAAGATCAGGGGGCGCCCGGGCAAGAGCTCCTGGAGCTTCGCGAACGCGACGATCGAGCCTGAGAAGCTGATCGAGCCGACCAGGGCCGAGAACATGATCGCCGCCAGGATGTCTCCGGCCAGCGCCCCGCCGGCCGGTGCGAGGCGGTGGAACTCCGCCGCGGCGATCAGCGCGGCAGCACCGCCGCCGACCCCGTTGAAGAGGGCGACCATCTGCGGCATCGCCGTCATGCGAACGCGGCGAGCCGAGACTGCGCCGATCACCGTCCCGACTGCGATGCCGGCCGCGATCAGCCAGTAGGAGTCGATCTCCGGCGAGAAGAGCGTGACGACGACAGCGATTGCCATCCCGGCGGCTGCGACCAGATTTCCCGACCGGGCGGTGGTTGGGTGCGAGAGCCGCTTGATCCCGAGGATGAGCAAGATCGCCGCGACGGCGTAGGTGAGGTTGACGACGTTCTGTCCGAGCGCCAGGACGGGCGTCACTCCGCCCCTTTCTCGGGCTTTCGCTTGAACATGTCGAGCATCCGATCTGTGACGAGGAATCCACCGACCACGTTCACGGTGCCGAAGACCAGCGCGACGAATGCGAGCACCTGCTCGAGCGTGGAGTCGGCCGAGCCGGCGATCAGCATCGCTCCGACGAGGACGATGCCGTGGATGGCGTTCGTCCCTGACATGAGGGGTGTGTGCAGGAGCGTCGGGACGCGGGAGATCAGCTCGATGCCGAGGAAGGCGGCGAGCGCGAAGATCGTGAGACTTGCGATCAGCTCAGGATTCACGTGAGCCTCTCGCCGCTCCGCCGGCGCGTAGCGCCCGAGAAACGCATGCAGCGTGGCGGAATCCGGGGCGGCTCATGCGGGCACGGCCTCCATCAGGACCTGCCCCTCGTGTGCAACGCAGGTTTCGCGAACGATCTGGTCCTCGAAGTCCAGCACGAGCTCGCCGTCCCGGAGCAGAAGCCCGAGGAAGCTCTGCACGTTCCGGGCGTACATCTGGCTCGCGTGGAACGGCATCGTGCTCGGCATGTTGACCTCCCCGACGATCGTGACTCCGTCCACCTCGACCGTCTCGCCAGGCTGGGTCAGCTCGCAGTTCCCACCCATCTCGGCGGCGAGGTCGACGATGACCGAGCCGGGGCGCATGCCCCGGGCCGCCGCCGCGGTGACGAGCACCGGCGCCGGGCGGCCCGGGATCAGGGCCGTGGAGACGACGGCATCGGATTCACCCACGTGGCGAGCGATGAGCTCCTGCTCGCGCTCGTGCTGGTCCTCGGAGAGCGCGACCGCGTATCCGCCCGTGCCCTCGGCGCCTTCGACGTCGAGCTCGAGGAACGTCGCGCCGAGGCTCTCGACTTGCTCCTTCACGACGGGGCGGACGTCGAAAGCGGAGACGACGGCACCGAGGCGGCGGGCGGTCGCGATCGCCTGGAGCCCTGCGACGCCCGCGCCGAGGACAAGCACCTTCGCCGGCGCGATCGTTCCGGCCGCCGTTGTGAGCATGGGAAAGAACTTTCCGAGCGTCGCGGCTGCAACGACCACTGCCTTGTAGCCAGCGACCGTGCTTTGGGACGAGAGCGCGTCCATCGGCTGAGCGCGGGTGATGCGTGGGATCGCGTCCATCGAGAACGCTGTGACTCCGCGTGCGGCGAGCCCGCGCGGGAGCTCCCGGTCGACGAGCGGCTGGAGGAGCGCCACGAGCACCGTGCCGTCGCGCAGCGCATCGAGCTCTTCGACTGAGGGCCGCTGCACCTTGCACAAGAGGCCGGCGGTGCCGTAGACGTCCGCGGCCGACTGGACGAGCGAGGCACCTGCTTCCGCATACGCCTGGTCGGTGAAGCCGGCGGCCGAGCCGGCTCCGGCCTCGACGAGCACCTCGTTGCCGCTCGCGACCAGGCGACCGACGATGTCCGGAACGAGGGCAACGCGGCGCTCGCCCGGGACGGTCTCTCTCGGGACTCCGAGCCTCATCGACCGCGGAGTCTAAGCTCGTGGCCCGCCGGTAGGGTTTCGGCGTGCACGACTGGCTGGAGCAGGCGCGGGACAACCTCGCGTCACAATGCGGCGACGAGCCCGCGGTCTACAACCTCGACCAGAAGGACATCGACGAGCTCCTCGACCTCGCCCGCGTTGCCGCGCACGAGAGCGGCGAGCGCATCAACGCTCCTCTGGTCTGCTACCTGGTCGGCCTCGCCCGCGGCCGCCATGGCACGGCACTCGACGACCTGATCGACGCCGTCGTCGCCAATCCCTCCTAGATCGGACTAGGCAGGCTCGAGCACCTCGAGCACCTTCGCCGTAAGCGCTGCGGAGGAGAACGGCTTCGCGAGGAAGACGGTTTCCTCGACGGCCACCCCGCGCTCAGCAACGGCGCTGTTCGTGAACCCAGAGGTGTAAAGGACCCGCATCGACGGACGCGAGTTGGAGAGCTCCTTCGCAAGCTCCGGGCCGTTCATCCCCGGCATCACCACGTCCGTGAGGAGCAAGTCGATCTGCCCTCCGTGCGCCTTCGACACCCCGATTGCGGCCTCGGCGCTCGACGCCTCGAGGACCGCGTAGCCGCTCTCCTCGAGCATCTCGCGCACGAGCATCCGCACGATGTCCTCATCCTCGGCCAGCAGGACCGTTCGGCTCGCGTCGGGACCGGACTCCGACACCGCTGCGGGAGGCTCAGCGGGTCGATCGTCCACAAGCGGGAGATAGACCGCGAACGATGTGCCGTTCCCGGGCGCCGAGGTCACCGCGACGTCGCCGCCGCTTTGCTTGACGAGCCCGTAGAGGCTGGCGAGCCCGAGGCCTGGCGCCTCCGTGCGCCCCTTCGTGCTGACGAACGGCTCGAACAGGCTCGACCGCGTCGCTTCGTCGATGCCGCCGCCGGTATCGGACACAGCCACGACCGCGTAGCGCCCTACGGGGAGATCGGGATCTCCGGAGCGCTTACGTGTGGACAGTGCCCGCGTCGAGAGCTTCAGCGTCAACCGGCCGCCGCCCGGCATCGCGTCGCAGGCATTCGCGGCCAGCTGGTGCAAGGCGCGCTCGATTTGCTCCCGGTCGGCGCGAACGTAGAGCTCCGGCTCCTCCGCGAGCACGATCGAGAGTTCGACGCCCTTGGAGAGTTGCCCCGCGAGCAGGCGTTCCATGTCGCGAACCGCCTGCGTCAGCGAAAAGACGCTCTTCTGGAGCATCTGGCGCCGGCTGAAGGATAGGAGCTGCGAGGTCAAGGTCGTGGCGCGGTCGGCCGAGTGTCGGATCAGATCGGCGTCGCGGTAGGAACGATCGTCGGGATCGAGTCGCGCAATTATGCGCTCGCTGTAGCCCGAGATCGCGGTCAGAAGGTTGTTGAAGTCGTGAGCGATGCCGCCGGCGAGGCGGCCGACCGCCTCGAGCCTCTGCGAATCACGGAGCTGTTGCTCGAGGCGATGGCGATCGTTCAGGCCCTCCATCTGCCCCAGGTAATAGCTCGGCTCGCCCTTTACGTCGCGGATCAGCGAGACGGTGAGCTGGACTGCGACGGCGTGACCGAGGTGATGGTGGTAGCGCTTTTCGACCGTAAAGCTGGGAATCTCACCTGCGAGGGTCGCTTTCATCTGTACAAGGACGGCCGCCTGGTCGCCGTCGAGGGTGATGTCGGAGAAGCTCATTCCGACGAGCTCGTGCTCTTCGTAGCCCAGCAGATCGCAGAGCGCGGGGTTCACGAGCAGGAAGCGGCCGTCGAGAGAGCCCAGCGCCATCCCGTTCGGAGCGCCGTTGAACGCCGCCGTGAAGCGTGTGCGCGTCTCCTCGAGTGCCTCGGCCGCCGCATGACGCTCCGTCACGTCGAGGAGGAAGCCATGGAGATAGAGAGGCTTGCCGTCGGCATCGCGGACGACCACGGCCTCGTCCTGAATCCAGAGTAAGCGATCGTCCTTCGCGTAGAAGCGGTGTTCGCTCGAAAAGGCCTCACCTGTCTCGTGGGCCCTCTCCATCTCCTTCAGGACCCTGACCTTGTCGTCAGGATGGAGCCCGTTGACGAAAGACTTCGGATCGGCAAGCCATTCCTCCCGGGTGTAGCCGAAGATGTGTTCCACCTGTGGGCTCGTGTAGATGGTGGTACTCAGATCGTCGATCGCGCTGATGTAGGTGACGAGAGGAAGCTGCTCGACGATCGAGAGGTACTTGGTCTCCGCGGCCTCGCGATCGTCAGCTGCGCTCCGGATCTGGTCTGAGATCTCCGCCCGAGCGGCCACCAGCTCGATCTCGGCCACCGCCGAGGCCGCGAGATCCTCGAGCAGGCTTCGGTCCGCGCTCGTCCACCGTCGTGAAGGGCCCGAGGCCGCCCAGAGAGTGCCGAGCGCGCTTCCATCCTGCGAGATGAGCGGGGCCTCGATGCGTGCTTCGGGCAGGTGGGGCTGGGCCGCCCCGCGCTTCGAACATTCCTGCACGAGAAACCCGGCGTGGTCGGCTGTCAGCACGTGAAGAGTGAGGCGTCTGAGCCGCTCGAACGCTTCTTCCCGCGAGCCAGGGGCAGGGGAAGACGTCGAGTTCGAACTGGCTGCCGCAGCGGGTGTCGAGCGTACCATCGCGCTTGCGAGTATCGGTGCCAGCGCGAGTTTCTACGACCCGATACGGGCCCGTCGCGCGCTTTTGGGCACAGCCGTACCCGTTCCGGGGAGGCTGCCCCGTCGGTCCGGGTCAGGAGATCAGAGACTGGCGCAGCGCCGTCGCGACGGCCTGCGTCCGGGTATCTGCGTCGAGCTTCCCCATCGCCTTACGGAGGTGGGTTCGAACGGTCTCGGGCGAGATGAAAAGAGCCTTTCCGATCTCCTCGTTCGAGTTGCCGTCCGCGAGCAGACGCAGTACCTCGCGCTCGCGCTTCGTGAGCGCGGGAAGTGCGTCGGCCGTCATGGGAGTCGCGAAGACGCCGGCGAGCACCGGATCGACGTACGTCCCGCCGGCGGCGACCAGCTCGACCGCGCGTACGAGGTCGTCGAGAGGGGCTTCCTTCAGGAGGAAGCCACGGGCTCCGGCGTCGATCGCCTCCATGAGGAGGGCACGCTCTCCGTAGGCGGTGTAGAGGATGACCGCGGTCCCCGGGCTCGAGCTGGCTGCGCGTCGCGCGATCTCGACACCCGAAAGCTTGGGCATCCGGAGGTCGACGACAGCGACCGTGGGGTGCCGCCGCTCCAGCTTGGCGAGTGCCTCGTCGCCATCTCGTGCGCGGCCTGCGATCTCGATCCCGTTCGACTCGAGCATTTCGCAGATCGCCTCGACCATCGCTGGATGATCGTCGGCGACGAGGCAGGTAATGGTCTTCGGGTCTGCTGACAGGGGGAAACCTCTGGAAATTATTGTACGTACAGGGCCGCACATTCCGGGTGAGCCCCACAGCGCGGAACCGGGTATGCCCATCACCCTGATCGTTGACGAAGCTTCCCTGTATGCAGGACTCGACTGCGGTGAGACTCGTGCCCAAGGCTGAAGACTCGTTCGCGGACGGAGGGGCCGTCGCGGTGGGATCCGATGGGCATGCGCTCATCGATGCGGCCATCCAGGTGAACCGAGCGGAGACGCTGGAAGAGGCGCTCGGCATCCTCGTCGGGGTCGGAAGGAAGCTTCTTGGCGCTGACCGGGTTTCGGTCGCGGTCTGGGACGAGACGCTCACCCGGGGAACCATCGCGGCGGTGTCCGGTCTGCACGAAGCATCGATCGGATACGTCGTCGAGGGAAAAAAGAACCCGATGTACGAGGCCGCCACCACCGGCCTGCCCGTTCTCGGCCAGATGGGAGTCGAAGGAATTCCTGCTCCGCTGGCCGACGAGCTCAAGAATCTCAAGAGCTACATAGCAGTGCCGTTCCTGGCCGAAGGCAACCCGACGCTGACGTTTCAGTCTGGATGGTTGACGGTCTTATCGACCGAGGATCTCGAACAGGCGCTGGCGACGCTCAGTCTGCTCGGAAGCCTGACTCGCATCGCCTACAGAGCCGACGACCTCCGAATCGCGGTCGACCACGAGGCTTGCCTCGATGCCGTTCTCGACGCCGTGGAAAAGGGGGTCGTAATCCAGGCAGGGAACACGATCACCGCGAGCGCAGCCGCGCTCCGCGTGCTGGCGGTGGACGGACAGCTGCCGGCTCGAGTTAGCGCACGCTTCGAAGGCCCGGAAGACCTCCCACTTACTCCGGCTGAGTTTCTCGGCGCAGCCGCCGAGCCGATCGATGGTCCGCGGAAGTTCAAGGTCCGCATCACCGCACATGCCGGCGAGCCGCACGTGGTGGCGGGCTCGATCGCTCCGATCGCCCTCGCCGGAGACCAGGCGGGCACTGTGGCCGTCTTCCATGACGTCACAACCGAGCACAACCGGGAGTTTCTGACGGCGCAGTTCCTGAAGCGGCTCTTCGACGAGCTGCCGACCGCCATCGCTGTAGCAGACCCAGAGACGCTCGAGATCCTCTCCGTGAACCTGGCCTTCCTCGACCTGGTGGGGTACGCCGAGGAAGAGGTCGTCGGCTCGACCCCGCCCTACCCCTGGGCGTCCAACCAGGAGCTCGCTCATGCCCCGCGGGAAGAGACCGTCTACCGCCACCGCGACGGCTCGCTGATCCCGATCCGCATGGTGCGCTTCGTCGTGCCCGATGCGTCCGGCGCGGGTGTTGCAAACGTCGGCCTCGTCACCAACCTTTCCGAGCAGCGGCTGTACGAGCAGCAGCTCCTGCAGAGCGGAAAGCTGGCCACGATCGGCGAGCTTGCTGCGGGGGTGGCCCACGAGATCAACAACCCGCTCTTTGCGATCCTGGGCCTGGTCGAGTTCCTGTTGAAGGACGCCGAGGTGGGCACGAAAGGCCACGAGCGGCTGGTGCTCATCCAGCGCACCGGGCTCGAGATCAAGGAGATCGTGCGAGCCCTGCTCGACTTCGCTCGCGAGCCGTCGGACGAGCGCGTACCAGTATCCGTCGCGGACGCGGCGCGCGAGACCGTCGAGCTCTTCAGGCGCACGAGCGCGGCGAAGGCGAGCGACCTTCGTGCGGACTACACGGGCGAAGACACCGTCGTCGACGGCAGCGGAAACCAGCTCAAGCAGATATTTCTCAACCTCCTGGCGAATGCCACCCACGCGGTTGGGGGCGCCGGTGGTGAGGTCGACCTCGCCGTGAAGCGTGATGGCGACTGGGTCGTCGCGACCGTGTCAGACACCGGACCGGGCATCCCGGAGAACGTTCTCCCTCGCATCTTCGACCCGTTCTTCACCACCAAGCGCGGCACCGGAGGAAGCGGCCTCGGTCTTTCGGTCAGCCTCGGGATCGCGCAGGCACATGGAGGAACGCTCCTAGCCGAGAACCGTCCGGAGGGTGGCGCACGCTTCGTCTTGCGCCTCCCCGCGGTCCGGTCATGAAGATCCTCGTGATCGACGACGAGCCGGTGATCCGGGATCTCATGCTCGAGATTCTCGACGAGGCGGGCTACGAGTCGACAGGGGCTCCGACCGCCGAGTTCGCGCTCGGCCTGCTCGTCGACCCTGACCTCGATCTCGTCGTCAGCGACGTCGTGATGCCCGGTCTCTCCGGCCTCGAGCTCCTGGAGGAGGTTCGGACAGTCCGGCCCGCGCTTCCGGTCGTTCTCGTCACCGGCGCCGGCACCTACTCGACGCTGAGCGAGGCGCTCGCGCGGGGAGCCGACGGGCTCGTCATCAAGCCGTTCTCTCACGGCGAGTTCCTCACCGCGATTGCAGCCGCTTTGGAGCGATCGGGCCGGGCCCAACGAGACATGAGCGAACGCCTACTCGCGCCCAGCCTTGCGATGGCGCTCGCGAACGCGATCGAGGCTCGAGACGCAGGCACGCATGGCCATTGCGAGCGTCTGACCACACTCGCCGTCTGGATCGCCGCCCAGCTCGGGCTCGGCACCGCCGAGACGGAGATCGTCCGTCTGGGAGCGATCCTGCACGACGTGGGCAAGATCGGGATCCCGGATCGCGTTCTGCTGAAGCCTGGACCGCTCACTGCGGAAGAGCTCGAGCTCATGCGCACCCACCCACAGGTCGGTGACCGCGTGCTCGAACCCCTCGAGCTTCTGTCCTCGGTGCGTCCGGTCGTCCTCCACCACCACGAGCGCTGGGACGGCGAGGGGTACCCGGACGGGCTCGCCGCCGAGGCCACGCCCCTGCCTGCTCGCATCGTCGGGCTTGCCGATGCGATTGAAGCCATGTGGGCGCGGCGCCCGTATCGCGAGTCCCTGACCAGGACCCAGATCCTTGCCGAGCTCGAGAAGGGCGCCGGAGCACAATGGGACCCCGAGCTCGTGCGCATCGTCCTCGCGGGGATCGAAAGCGGCGACCTCGGCTTCACCCCCTCCGGAATCCGCGTCGCCATCCAGAGCCCTGCCGCGAATCACAAGATCTTCTCGGTCCTGCTCGTCGAGGAGGATTCGGCGGCCGCGGAGCTCGCACGGGATGCGATCGAGACCGCCTTCGACGACGTCCGGGTCGTCCACGCGAAGAATGCCGTCCGCGCGCTCGAGCTCTGTGGGACGTCGGTGTGGTCACTCGTGTTGATCGACCAGCACCTTCCCGACGGGAGCGGCATGGAGCTGCTGCACAGCATCAGGGCTGACGGTCCCGCCACCCCGGTGGTCATGATCACGGGGAACGGCTCGGAAGCGCTCGCAGTCGAGGCCTTTCACAAGGGCGCCAACGACTACGTCGTCAGGGGGGAGCACTTCGCCGGCGACCTTACACGCCGCGTTCGCACCCTTCTGGAGGCCGCATGACGATCAGGCTCATCGTTGCGGAGGATCACTTCGCCGTCCGCGCGGGACTCGTGGCCTACCTGGACGAGCAAACCGACATGGAGGTCGTCGGCGAGGCAGAGAACGGCCTCGCCGCATGCGAGCTCGTGCGCGACCTTGCTCCCGACCTGGTCCTCATGGATGTGCGTATGCCAGTGATGGACGGCATCGAGGCCACGCGCACCGTGAAGGTCGAGCACCCGGGCACCGTCGTCCTCCTGATCTCGGCCTACGAGCAAGCGGAGCTCGTCGCGGCCGGTACGGACGCCGGGGCGGATGGCTTCCTGCTCAAGGGCTCCGGCGGCGAGGCACTCGTCGCCCGCGTTCGGGAGCTGGCCGCATGACAGCACTCCGGAAACTCATTCGCCGACCGACGGGGGCAGCACTTGTCACGATCGGCCTCGGGCTGCTCTTCCTCGGGCTGTATGCCGGGGAAGCCAGCGACCTCGGGATCAAGGAATTTTCACTTGAACTTGCACTATTCGCCGTCCTTGGCTTGCTGGCCGCACGCAACTTCGTCCTTGCACGAGAGCATCGCAAGGAGGCGCGGGAGCTCGGACGTACGAAGGCCGAGCTCGAGCGTGCCTACGTCGACCGCGAGTCGGCGCTTGCAGCCAGCCGGACGGGTGTGTGCCTCTTTGCTGACGGCCAGGCTCGTTTCTGGAACCCGGCGTTCCTCGAGCTGCTCGAGCTCGAGGGTGATCTCCCGACGGACTGGGCGAGCTTCTTGGCCCGGATCCAGACCGCGTCGACCCTGGGCGACGAGTTCGCCTTCGAAACGGCAACTGGAAAGAGCATCCGGGTCCGCCTGAGCGCGCTCGGGCTCGGCCAGATGCTCGTGAGCGTCGACGACGTGACGGACGACGTGCGTGAGCGTGCGACTCGTGACGAGTTCGTGGCCCAGATGGTGACTACGCAGGAGTACGACTCCCGCCGGGTCGCGGAACTCCTCCATGAGGACGTCGTCCAGCAGCTCACGGCGCTCGGATTCGGGCTCGAGCTAGCTTCGATGCGATCGGGGGACGGCTCGCTCGCGGAGCTCTCGGCCTCGGTGGGCCAGATCATGATGTCGCTGCGGCGCCTTCTGGTTGACCTTCATCCTGCCGTCCTCGAGAGCCAGGGGCTCGCAGCTGCGGTCGACGTGGCAGCCGCAGAGCTCCGCGCGGCAGGGGTCGAGGTGGACGTGTCCCCCTTCAGCGAGCGGTTCGGCCGCACTCTCGAGCAGCTTGCCTACCGTGCCGTGCAAGAGGCGTTCAAGAACGTTCTTACGCACGCCCAGGCGGAGAGAGTCACCGTCGGGCTCGTGGAGCTGGACCGTGTTCTCTTCTGCGAGATCACCGACGACGGTCGGGGATACTACGCTGCCGAGCCGAGCGACGTGACTCGCCACGGGCGGCTCGGTGTAAAGCTCGTGCGCAAGCGGATCGAGCTTGCGGGCGGGACCTTCTCCCTGCGCTCAACTCGCGCCAACGGCACGACATTTGCCTTCACGCTCCCCATGCAGGGAGTCTCGATCGAACCGGCTGTCCAGGAGGTCGAGGTCGCATGACCGCATCGTCCAACCCCACCTGCGTGGTCGCCGACGACCATCCTGCGCTCCTGGGCGCAGTCGTGAGCTATCTGGATGCAAGCGGCTTCGACGTGATCGGGACCGCCCAGGACGGCGCCCGGGCCTGCTCTGTGATCCAAGAGTTGCAGCCCGATGTCGCGCTCGTCGACTTTCGAATGCCGCGGGTCAGCGGCGCCGCGCTGGTCGCGCAGCTCCGCGAAGAGTCGCCGCAGGTCCGTCTCCTCGTCTATACGGCGGACGCCGAGGAGAACGACGTGACCGCCATCCTCTCGGCCGGTGCATCGGGCATCATCCTCAAGGAGGCGCCCCTGATCGATCTCATTCGGGCGCTCAACTCCGCGCTCGCAGGAGGCACGTATGTCGATCCCGGCCTGGCGACGGCGGCCACCAGTCCGCCCGGACGTTCGCGGGCCCTGACCGCTCGTGAGGTCGACGTGCTCGCGCTCCTCGCAGAAGGGCTTTCCTACGAGCAGATCGGGCTTCGACTCACAATCAGCGGCGAGACGGTTCGAACTCACGTCCGCAAGGCGACCGACCGGCTCGGTGCCGGAACCACCACCGAGGCCGTTGCGACAGCGCTTCGCAAGCGACTCATTGTCTGATGAGCCGCCGGCGGAGCCCGCCCAGAGAGCGCTCGCCGGTTGAAGCGTGCGCAGCATCGACGGCGGAGGCGATGGCGCTCGCCAACCAGTCAGTGCGGACGCACCTCGAGTTTGTCCTGGACGAACGGGTGGGGACGCTCACTTCCGATCAGCGGCGATTTCTGGATCTCGGCTGGCGGCACTCGAGGCGGCTGAGCAAGCTCGCCGAAGATTTCCGTGACGTCGTCCGCGCATCGTCGGGCAAGCTCACGCTCGATTGCGGTCCCTGCGACATAGCGCTGCTCGTCGAGCAGGCTGTCGAGCTTGTCTGGCCGGTCGCCTTCGCCGAGAAGAAGGCCATCGAAGTAAGGGTTGTCGGAAAGACCGTTATCGACGCCGATCGGACTCTGCTCGGGCGAGCCCTATCCGAGGTTTTTGATTACGCGGTCCAGATGGCGCTCGACCAGAGCCTGATCGACATCCAGGTGGAAGGGCCAGCGATCGAGATTGCCTACGAAGCGGAGGAAGCACCTGTCGAGGATGAGCTCGCCCTTGTCCTTGCCAATGCGATCGCCGGCCTCCACGGTGGCGGCCTGACGACGAAGGCCACGGGCACCCACATGACCATGTCGCTCCTCTTCGAGGGCGAGCCCGCGCGCCTGGCGGAGGCCGTATGACCCTTCGCGCCCGGTTGCTGACGGCCGGGTGTGGTCTGCTTGCTGCGCTCGCACTCACGGCTCATGGCGTCGCTTTCGCGCTCTCGGACTCGGGTCAGGTCTGGGCTGTGAACGCGGGTTGGACGCTGGCCGGCGTCGTGCTCGTGGTGACGCACGCGGCGGCGGCTCTTCGCGCCCGGGGTCGGGCTCGAACAGGGTGGATCTACTGGGCGGCCGTCTCCGCGGTCTGGCTCGCCGGCGTTGTCGTCAGCGATGTCCGCGCCTGGGGAGGCGACACGAGCCTGCCCACGGTCGCCGACTATCTGGCGTGGCTCTTCGCGCTCCTCGTCATCGCCCGGCTCGGCCGGCGCTTCACGTTCTCCACGTCCCTCGCGGTCTTCCTTCTCGACGCTCTTCCGGTCGTCCTGCTGACCGCGGCGATCGGCGTCCTCGCGGGCGGCGAGCGCTTCGCAGGAGGTGGCGAAGCGGTTGCGGCGGCCGTGCTCTACCCGGCCTTGTACACCCTGATGGCGCTCGTGGGCCTCCAGACTCATGCGAGCAGGGTCGAGTGGAGACGCTCGCCCGCCTCCTGGCCCTTCCTGATCGGGCTGTGGCTCCTGGCGCTCGCCGCGATCGCCTGGTCTGCTCAGGCCGTCCGTGTCGACGCAACGCAAGGCCATCTCTCTGACGTTCTCTGGACTCTCGGCGTCCTGGCCCTTGCATACGGCGGGCTGCAACGTGCCCTCTCCGCGGAGGAGTTCGCCACCCCGCCTGTCCACTCCAGAGACACGGCGCCAAGGGCTCTGTTGCCCGCCGTCGGGGCGGTCGCGCTTCTGGGTCTCGCCTTATTCGCGCCCGTCGAGACGGAAGGGCTGGTGGAGTCGCTGGCCTTCGTCGCGATTGGGAGCCTCGCCGTCCGGTCCTTCATCATCCGCCGCGCGAGCGGACGGCTTGTTGCTGATCTCGAGCGCTCGCGTAGCGCCCTCGCCGAGGACATCGCGAAGCGAAAGCTCGTCGAGAGAGAGATGCGTCAGAGCGAGACGAAGTTCAGAACGCTCGTGACGAACCTCCCTGCTGCGGTGTACAGGTGTGCAGCCGACGACGACTACACGATGGAGTTCCTGAGCGACGAGATCGAGGAGATCTGCGGCTATCCGGCGTCCGACTTCGTGGCGAAATCCGTCCGGAGCTTCGAGATCGCGGAGGTCTCCGGCTATCCGGCGTCCGACATCCTCGGAAAATCAGTACGGAGCTTCGCGAGCATCATTCACCGGGACGACCTCGCCATGGTGGCCGGACTCATGGAGAAGGTTGCCCGCGGCGAGGTCTTCGACCTGAAATACCGCGTCCGGCACGCGGACGGATCGATCCGCTGGGTCCATGACCGGGGTCAGGGAATCTCCGGAGAGGATGGGCGGCTCCTCTGTCTGGACGGCGCGATCCTCGACATCACGGCCCAGAAGGAAAGTGAGGGGGATCGCGAGCGCCTCCTTCGCTCGGAACGCTCCGCACGCCTGGAGACTGAAGCGGCTCGACTGCTGCTCGCAGGTCAGAACGAGCGGCTGAGAGAGCTGGACGGCTTGAAGGACGAATTCGTCTCGCTGGTCTCGCACGAGCTCAGAACGCCCCTGACCTCGATCCGCGGCTACCTCGAGCTCGTTCTCGACGGCGCGGCCGGCAGCCTGACCGAGGAGCAGGACCGTTTTCTTCGAGTCGTCGAGAGGAACGCTGACCGACTGCTGGGCCTCGTCGGCGACCTCCTCTTCGTCGCGCAGGTCGACGCCGGCCGACTCCCGGTCGAGTTCGACGACCTCGACCTCGCCCTGGTAGCCGCCGAGTGCGTCGACGGTGTGAGGCCTGCAGCGGAGGCGAAGAGCCTCGAGCTGATCGTGGACGCGTCCCCGCTGGCAGCCAAAGGCGACCGCGGCCGGCTCGATCAGCTCCTCGGCAACCTCGTTTCGAACGCGGTCAAGTTCACCCCTGAAGGCGGCCGGGTCACGGTCCGCGTTTCGGCACAGGACGAGAGCGCGCTCATCGAGGTGTCGGACAACGGCATCGGAGTCCCGGAGGCCGAGCTCGGCGAGCTCTTCACCCGCTTCTTTCGCTCCTCGACCGCGACCGAGAACGCGATCCCGGGGACCGGTCTCGGCCTCGTGATCGCCAAGGCGATCGCCGAGGCTCACGGGGGACAGATCGCAGTCGAAAGCCGGGAGGGAGTGGGCACGACGTTCAAGGTGACGCTGCCGCTCGAACCGGCTCTCGCGGAGGCTGCGTGAACGTCCCAAAGGTTGGCCTATGAGCATCCCCCCGGGCACGCGCCCTCTCGTCCTCGTGGCCGACGACGACAAGGACATCCTGCAGTTGCTTCGCCTCCGCCTCGAGCTTCTGGGTTACGGCGTCGTGCAAGCCGCGAACGGCGTGGAGGCGCTCGAGCTGGCGCGAGAGCACAAGCCGGCTCTGGCGATCCTCGACGTGATGATGCCTGGGCTCGACGGGCTCGAGGTGACTCGCCAGCTGCGGGCCGGGAGCTCGCGGATTCCGATCATCCTGCTGACGGCGCGTATCCAGGAGAGCGACGTTTCGGCGGGGTTAGATGCCGGCGCCGACGCGTACCTTGGAAAGCCATTCGATGCGGTGGACCTCAGAAACAAGGTGGAGGAGCTCGTGGGCTCCGGTTTAGAGGGAGGGCGGCCGGTAGCAGTAGCCGAAGCCGCGTACGGTCTCGAGGGGCGTCGCTCCGTCTGATCCGATTCCGAGCTTCTGGCGCAGGTAGCCGACGTAGATCTTCGGCTTGTCCGCGGTCAGCGCGTATGGATCGCCCCAGACCAGCTCGAGGAGCTGCTGGGCGCTGAGCACCTGGTTCGGGTTCTGGACGAACGTGGTCAGAAGCCTGAACTCGAGGGGGGTCAGCGAGACACGCTCTCCGCGGACCGAGACCGAGCGCTCGCCAAAGTCGATGGAGACGAGCCCGTCGGCGTAGCGCTCGTCGCCTTCGCTCCGGCCGGCGACGGGGCGCCGAAGCACGGCCTCGACGCGGGCCAGAAGCTCCTGGCGGCCGAACGGCTTCGTGACATAGTCGTCGGCGCCGGCCTGGAGCGCACGGACCTTCTCGAGCTCCGCGGATCGCGCCGACAGCATGATCACAGGCACGTCGCTGAGGTCCCGGATCCGTTCAAGCGTCTTCCAGCCGTCGAGCTCCGGCATCGACACGTCGAGCAGCACGAGGTCGGGAGAGGTGGCGTAGAACGCCCGCAAGCCGGCCTTCCCGTCGGCGGCCTCCTCGACAGAGAAGCCCGCTCGCTCCAGCAGCACTCGTAGGAGGTCCCGGATGTCGGAGTCGTCGTCGAGCACGAGGATCCGCCGAGCGCTCATACGGAATCCATACCTTGCTCGGACCGAAAAGCCCTGCGGAACGACGATGCTGAGCTCATGGCAACGGTCATGGTCGCTGACGAGCACGACGAGGTGCAACGGCTCCTCTCCCACATGGTTGCACGAGTCGGGCACACCCCTGTCTTATGGACGGCTGCTCAGGGCGACGCGCTTCACGGCTTCGAGGCTCTCCTGGTGGAGCCCGCCTTCCCGGGCTGTTTTCGCTTTGCGAAGGCGGTACGGAGTGCGCGGCCCGAGCTTCCCATCGTCTGCGTGAGCATTTATCCGCCGACGCCGGACGTTCGCGCGCTGGGGTGCGTGGTGCATCTGTTGAAGCCCTTCTCGCTCCATGAGCTCGAGTCGGCGCTTGAGCAAGCGGTTCTCGCTTCACCGGCGAGAAACACCCAGCCTGCTCGATAAGCTCTCGCCCGATGGCCGGGCTCGAGGGACGCACTGCGCTCGTTACGGGCGCCTCGAGCGGCATCGGCAGCTCGACGGCGCGTGCGCTGGCGCACGCCGGGGCGCGGCTCGCACTCGGTGCGAGGCGGGTCGACAAGGTGGAGGCATTGGCGTCGGAGCTCCCGGGCGACCATTTCGCAGGCGAACTCGACGTGACCGACGCCGAGAGCGCGGCCGCGTTCGTCGACCAGGCGGCTTCCATTCTCGGGCGGATCGACATCCTTGTGAACAACGCAGGGCTCGCACTCGGACGCGTCACGATCGAGGACGGGAACGACGAGGATGATCGCACGATGCTCGAGACCAACGTCCTCGGGCTCGTTCGGATGACGCGGCTCGTTCTTCCACACATGGAGGACGGGACCGGCCACGTGGTCAACCTGGGCTCGTGGGCCGGGCATGAGGCCTACCCGATGGGCGGCCTCTACGTGGGCTCGAAGACGGCTGTCAAGGCACTCACCGAGGTCATGCGGAAGGAGCTCGTAGGGAGGATCAAGGTCTCCACGGTCGACCCCGGCATGGTCGGAGACACCGAGTTCTCGGATGTGCGCTTTGGCGGCGATGCCGAGAAGAAGAACACGGTCTACTCCGGGGTCGACTACCTGACGCCCGACGACATCGCCGAGTGCATCTTGTGGGTGGTGACCCGGCCGCCGTACATGGTTGTCGACGAAATGGTCGTGAAGCCGCTCCAACAGGCGAGCCAGGACGCCATCGTCCGCCGCTAGAACGGATGGTTGATCGGCAGTTACCACACCCACGGATGGCGGCCCAGACGCGGCGCCAGGCCGCACCCTCGCCCTTGTCAAGGCTTCTAGCCTTGCCTGCGGGCGATGGCACACCCTGGCTTGGTCTGGCCCTTCCCGGCGGGCATGCCAATCACCAACCAACCATCTAAATGCCGCTCACGATCCTGGAAGGGTCTACGTTCTGCGTCTGCGACGAGAGCGGTGATGTCGACGGCCCGAGCATGGGGTTTTTCGCGTCGGACACACGGTTCCTCTCTCGCTTGATCCTGACCGTAAATGGGGTGAGGCCGCTCTTGCTCACGTCCGGAAAGGTCGAGTACTACTCGGCCGCTTTCTACCTCCGGAATCCGATCGCCGGAGACCTGGGACAGGACGAGATCTCAATCGCGCGAGAGCGCTTCGTCGGGGAGGGGATGCAGGATCACGTCATCGTCCGAAACCATGCCCACCGCCGGGTCGAGCTCGAGCTCGGGCTCGAAGTCGGGGCGGATTTCGCGGACATCCTCACCGTCAAGGAGCACGACTTCACGATGGGAGATCCGCGCCACGCCCGGCCTCTCCCGCCGCCGGTCGAGCCTCAGTACGAGGAGGAGCGGAACGGCTTCGTGCTCAGGGGCGCCGACGGCTTCGACGGCGCGACGCAAGTCTTCCTCTCGGAGCGGGGCGAGATCGACGCGGGTTGCGTCCGCTACCGGATTTCACTCGATCCGGGTGGGGAGTGGAGGCTTCGCCTCGATGTCCTCGCGAGCGCGACGGGAGGAGCCACCGGCCCGCGTCTGGCCGAGTTGCAGTTCGGCCAGGAGCGCGCGCGGGTGAAGGCGTCGCTCGCAGCCTGGCAGATCCGCGTTCCCCAGCTCGAGGCCTCGTGGCCGGCGGTGGCGAGGACGTATGAGCGTTCTGTGGCCGACCTCGCATCGCTCCGCATGGGCCACCGGCGAGGGCTCGTGGGCCAGCTCCCGGCGGCGGGGATGCCCTGGTTCATGACGGTGTTCGGGCGGGACACCATCATCACGTGTCTGCAGACCCTTCTGTTCGGCCCGGAGCTGGCTGAGAGCGCGTTGGAAGCGCTCGTCGACCTCCAGGCGACCGAGGACGATCCGGACACGGATGCCGAGCCGGGAAAGATCGTCCACGAGGTGCGCGAGGGGCGGGCTGCTATGAACTGGTTCTCGCGGTACTACGGCACAGTGGACGCGACCCCGCTCTTCCTCGTGCTTCTGTCCGAGGTCTGGCGTTGGACCGACGATGCAGAGCTGGCCGGTCGCTTTCGCGAGCCGGCGCTCCGGGCACTCGAGTGGATCGACCGCTACGGGGATGCCGATGGAGACGGCTTCGTCGAGTACGAACGTCGGGCGCCGCATGGGCTCGAGAACCAATCGTGGAAGGACTCCGGAAACTCGCAGCTCTTCGCCGACGGCCGGCTGGCAGATCCTCCGATCGCGCCCTGCGAGGTCCAGGGTTATGTCTACGACGCGAAGCTTCGTCTGGCCGAGATCGCCCGGATCGCCTGGGGTGAGGAAGGGCTGGCGGCCCGGCTCGAGCGCGGGGCGGCCGACCTCCGGCGCCGCTTCGACGAGGCGTTCTGGTGCGAATCGAGAGGTGGCTACTACGCGCTTGCGCTCGACGGCCGGAAGGAGCGTGTGGACTCGCTGACCTCGAACGTCGGCCATCTCCTCTGGAGCGGCATCGTCCCCGAGGAGCGGGTGGCCGCGATCGCCGACCGGCTCATGCAGGAAGAGCTCTGGTCCGGCTGGGGCGTTCGAACGATGTCCACGGCCGACGCCGGCTACAGCCCGCTGACGTACCACAACGGCACGGTCTGGCCGCACGACAACTCGTTGATCGCTCTTGGCCTCGCACGGTGCGGGCATCGGAACGAGGCCGACCGGATTGTGCGCCGGATGACGGGGGCGGCGGCGTACTTCGACTACCAGCTCCCCGAGGTCTTCGCCGGGTTCCCCCGGTCTGAGACGCCGTTTCCGATCGCGTACCCGACCGCAGCGCGACCGCAGGCCTGGGCCGCGGGTACGCCCATTCTCCTGCTCCAGGTGCTCCTGGGCCTCGAGCCTGATCGCGAGCGGCGTGAGCTTCGGAGCGTCCGGTTGGATCCGGCGCCGGAATGGGCCGGAAGGATCCGGCTCTCGGGAATCCGCGCTTTCGACAGGGTCTGGCATGCTTCGCTCGAGAACGGGGAAATAGTCGTAGGGGGGGAAGGAGGCGTGGCATCCGAATCGCGATCCTGAGTCCCGCTTGGTTTCCCGTTCCTCCGACGCGGTACGGGGGCATCGAAGCGGTCGTGTCGCTGCTCGCCGACGGGCTGGTCGAAGCTGGCCACAACGTCACACTTTTTGCCTCGGGCGACTCCAAGAGCCCGGCAAAGCTCGTCTCGGCCTTCGCGGAGGCTCCTTCGAGCCGGATCGGGATGGCCTCGGCCGACCTTCTTCATGCGCTGACCTGCTTGGAACGCGCGGACGATTTCGACGTGATCAACGATCACTCCGGCCCCTTGGCAGCTGCGGTCGGTTGCGCGACCGACACGCCGGTCGTCCACACGGTTCACGGCCCGCTGGGTGGAGAGCCAGGGGTGATCTACCAACTTCTGGCGAATGCCTCCCACCGCCTCAACCTCATCTCGATTTCGATGAATCAGCGCAGTCCGAAGCCTGATCTTCCCTGGGTCGCGAACTGCCCGAACGCGCTCGACCTCGACGCGTACTCAGTCGGAGACCACGATGCGGGTTACCTCCTCTTCCTCGGGCGCATGTGCGCCGAGAAGGGGGCACACCGGGCGATCGAGGTCGCGCGAGCCGCGGGGCTTCCGCTGAAGCTCGCGGGCAAGAATCAGGACGTCGCCGAGCGCGAGTACTTCGACAAGTATGTCGCACCAAACCTGGGGGGCCTCGTCGAGTACCTCGGCGAGGTGAGCCAGTCGGAGAAGCTCGAGCTGCTCCAGGCCGCACGAGCGACGCTCTTTCCGATCGAATGGGAGGAGCCGTTCGGCCTCGTGATGATCGAGTCGATGGCGTGTGGGACGCCCGTCATTGCGACGCGGCGCGGTGCGGTGCCGGAGGTGGTGGCCGAGGGGCGCGGCGGCGTCATCGTGGAGCATCACATGGAGATGGTGGGAGCTCTCGCTGAGGCCGAGAAGCTCGATCCCGCGGACTGTCGACGCTACGTCGAAGAGAAGTTCTCGGCGCGCCGGATGGTGGCCGATTACGTCGCCGCGTACGAGCTGGTAACCGGCGGACGAGACAGACCGGCCCCGGAGCTCGTCACTACCTGACCTCGTCGAATCCTGCA
>Ga0307320_10000042_pt1 | contig 44168 bp, 47 predicted proteins | sample ER_DNA_369_FD_194495 | JGI IMG/M metagenome (GOLD analysis project Ga0307320, IMG submission 194495) | Bulk soil microbial communities from the East River watershed near Crested Butte, Colorado, United States - ER_DNA_369 | ecosystem: Environmental > Terrestrial > Soil > Floodplain | place...
GCCCCGCGGCTTCCGCTTGAGCGGCGCGACGAGCTCGAGCGCCCGCGCCGGGGTCGAGCCGTAGTAGTCGGCCAGCCAGAGCGCGAGATCGACGAGTGGCGCGGGCAGCTCGTCGACGACGTCGCCGACCGCCGCGGTCTTCACGCCGACCGGCGCTGCCTCCTCGAGCCCGACGACCACCCCACGCCGCTTCGCCCCGTTGAACCGCAGCGAGACGACGGCGCCCTTGTCCACCCCGGGCGGCACTTCGTACGTGAACGGACGGGCGACCGCGCGAGACGAGACGAGCGGGTAGACGGAGGCGTAGCGGGTCACCCCGCCAGCCTAGGGCTACTACAGGAGCTCGGCGGCTTCGAGGATGAAGTCGGTGCCGAAGCCGAGGGCGAGGCCGAGGAGCAGCATCCACGTCACCAGCACCGGGAAGCCGAACTTCCGGTTGACGTTGAAGAGCTCCTGCACGACGTAGAGGATCGAGCCCGCGGCGACGGCCATGAACGCCACCGTCAACGCCTCACTCACCCACGCCTGCCCGACCACCGTGCCGAGGAAGGTCGGGCCGCCGCCGATCAGGCCGAGCAGCCCGAGGAACCCCCAGCTCGGGCGCACGCCGTCCCCTGAGATCGGGCCGACGATGCCGAAGCCCTCCGTCGCGTTGTGGAGGCCGAAGCCGATGATCAGCGCGAGTGCGAGCGAGATCTCGCCGGCGGCGCCGGCCTGGCCGATCGCGAGCCCCTCGCCGAAGTTGTGGAGACCGATGCCCGTCGCGATCAGCAGTGCGAGCCGGTGCCCCCGGCCGAGCCGTGCAAACCACGAGCGCGCCTCGTACTCGGCTACCGCGGCGGCGCCGGGGCCGACGAGATCCGGTGCGGGCCGGTTCTTCATCCAGCGGTCGTAGTAGACGAGGCTCATCAACCCGAAGATCAGCCCGGCGCCCATCAGGCCGACGAGACCGACGAACTCCCCCCACGACCCGCCCTCGGCCACCGCTTCCTCGAGCGACTCCTCGACGGGCCCCACCCCGTGGGCTAGGACGTCGTAGAGCAGGAAGAGCAGAATGCCGCAGGCGAGCCCGCTCAGGGCCGCCCGGAGTCTCGCGTCGGCGCTTTGCACCCGGCCCAGGGGAAGGCCGAGGAAAATCGTGAAGCCGGCGACTGCGCCGAGCACAAGAATCTGGGCTGAGCTCATCGAGTCAGGACATCCTTTCGGTCGTTGTAAGGGTCACCTTACAGCCAGGCGCCGCGACTATAGTGGCGCCGCGCCGCCCCTGCAAACGGAACCGTCATGGCCCACCGCCACTCCGTCGACGAATACCTCGAGACGATCTACTTCCTCGCCTTCCCGATCGGCGAGTACGCGCCTCCGAGCTCGCGGACGCCGACGCTGGCCTCGCGCGTCGCGGAGATGCTCGGCGTCTCCCGGGCCTCCGCCGGAGAGATGCTGAAGCGTCTCGAGCGGGAGGGCCTCGTCAGGCGCGGGGAGCACAAGGAGGCGCTGCTGACGAAGAAGGGCCGTGCGCGGGCGGAGCAGGTCGTGCGCAAGCACCGGATCATCGAGCGGCTGCTCACGGACTTCATGGGCTACACGGCGGCCGAGGCCCACGTGCATGCCGACGAGCTCGGCGACACCTTCTCGGACGAGATGATCGAGCGAGTCGCGGAGCGGCTCGGGAACCCCGAGCGCTGCCCGCACGGCTGGCCCGTCGATCCGGACTTCGAGCAGGCGGAGAACGAGGAGCTCGTCGCTCTCGCCGAGCTCGAGGAGGGCTCACGCGCCGAGATCGTTCGGCTCGCCGAGCACGACGGCGACCTCCTGCACTGGTTCTACGACCAGGGCTTCGAGCCGGGGAGGACGCTGCAGATGAAGGCGGCGGACCCGGCCGCGGGCGGCTTCCGGGTGAAGCTGGGCTCGCGCGAGGAGACGATCGCGGAGCGCGCCGCGGCCGGGCTCTTCGTCAGGCCTCAGTAGCCGTAGCCACTCGACGGTGCCTGCGCCGGCGCCGCGTTCCCGCTCACCAGGACGGCGTGCCAGACGCCGACGTCCTTGAAGCCGTCGCCCTTCATGTCGCCGGGCTTCCGGTCCTGGACGAAGGTGTACAGCGGGCCGCCCTTGTAGGTGACCTGCAGGCGGCCGTCGGGGCGCTTCACCGTGCCGAGCGACCGTGCGCCGGTCGGCGTCGTCCCGCGCGCCACGACGAGCGGCTTCCAGAGCGCGAGGCACGAGCTGTTCGTGCAGATGAAGTGGCCGCGACGCTCGACGCTCAGGCGGTAGAGCGTCCGGCCCTGCCGGCTCGCGAGCAGGGTCCGCCCACCCGCGTGCTCGGTCTTGACGACCGTCTTGCCGTCACCCCCTGCGCTCGAGCGGACGGCGATCACTCCGATCACGATGGCGGCCACGACCGCGACGAGCGCGACCGCGCCGAGCTTCCGGGTGCTCATGGTTCCCTCCTTGGTCTGAGCCGAGCCCTCCGACCTGGCGGTCGGGGCTCGTACACCAGGGAATACGGGGCGACGAGCGTCGCGGATGCGGAGGCGCCGCCCGCTTAACGCCAGGGCAACGTGCCCGCTAGGCCTTGGTCGCGGCCAGCAGCTTCGCGAGCGCCTTGGCGTCGAGCTCGCCGCGGTTCCGGGCGAGCGCGATCAATGCAGCCTGCTTCGTCATCAGCCTCCTCCGTTCGGAAGAGGCGGGGAGAACCCTGCTAGGCCGGAGCGGTGGCCGCCTCGGGCTTCAAGCCGGCCGCCTCACGAAGGGCGTCGGCCTTGTCCGTGCGCTCCCAGGTGAAGTCGTGGTCGTCGCGGCCAAAGTGGCCGTACGCCGCGGTCTTCGCGTAGATCGGCCGGGCGAGGTCGAGGTCGCGCTGGATCGCCGCGGGCCGCAGGTCGAACTGCTCGCGCACGAGCTCCTCGATCTTCGGCACCGGGATCCGCTCCGTCCCGAACGTCCGCACTGCGACCGAGACCGGATGTGCGACGCCGATCGCGTAGGCGACGTTCACCTCGGCGCGGTCGGCGAGCTCGGCCGCAACGATGTTCTTGGCGACGTAACGCGCCGCGTAGGCCGCTGACCGGTCGACCTTGGTCGGGTCCTTGCCCGAGAAGGCGCCGCCGCCGTGCCGAGCGGCCCCACCGTAGGTGTCGACGATGATCTTGCGGCCGGTGAGCCCGGTATCGCCCATCGGCCCGCCGAGCACGAACTTCCCGGTCGGGTTGACGTAGACGAAGTCGCGGTCGTCGTACAGGCGCCGCTCGTCGTAGAGGCGTGGGTCGAGGATCGGGCGGAGGACGTGCTCGATGACGTCCTCCTTGATCGTCGCGGCATCAACCTTGTCGTCGTGCTGCGTCGAGACCAGCAGGCGGACGATCTCGACGGGGACCTGGCGACCCTCGTCGTCGACCGAGTAGCGAATCGTGACCTGCGCCTTCCCGTCGGGCCGGAGGTACTTCACCTGCTCGGACTTGCGGACGCCCGCGAGCCGCCGCGCGATCTTGTGCGCAAGCTGGATCGGGAGCGGCATCAGCTCGGGCGTCTCTCGCGTCGCGTAGCCGAACATCATCCCCTGGTCGCCCGCGCCGATCTTGTCGAGCGGGTCGTTGTCCCCGGGGTCGTGCTGGAGCTCGTAGGACTGGTCGACGCCGAGCGCGATGTCGGGCGACTGCTCGTCGATCGCGACCACGACGCCGCAGGTGTTGGCGTCGAAGCCCCATTCCGAGTGCGTGTAGCCGATCTCGGCGATGCGCTCGCGGACGAGCTTCGGGATGTCCACGTAGATCTCCGTCGAGATCTCGCCGGCGACGACCACGAGGCCGGTCGTGATCAGCGTCTCGCAGGCGACGCGCCCGTTCGGATCGCCTGCGAGCACCGCGTCGAGCACGGTGTCCGAGACCTGGTCGGCGATCTTGTCCGGGTGGCCTTCGGTGACCGATTCGGAGGTGAAGAGGTAGTCCCGCCCCATGCGGGCGCGAAGGCTAGCCGGTCTGGGGCGTCGCTGGCAAAGGAGGCAGCGAGCGGGGCTCAAACGCTTCGTGTCCTAGAGCGGCACGGACAAGCCCGCTCGCGCAGCATCTTGCGGCCAGCGGCGTCAGGCATGGCGGAGCCGGGCCCCGCCCGGCGGCAGCCATGCCGGCCAGAATGGCTAGGGCTAGTCGATTTCGACGAAGGCCTGGGCGGAGGCGATGTTGCCGTCGAGCGTGCCCCAGTCGACGAGCGACTTCAGCGGCTCGAGGTTGCGCGTGACCTCTGGCGGAACCTGGGCCGACTCGCCGGAGAAGCTCAGGTACCCGAGGTTTGCCTTGGCCGCGGCGCCCGCGAAGTCGAGACGATCGAGGCCCGAGCATCTTGAAGCGGTTCGTTACATCAAGCTTGGCTCCGCCGAACGCCTCGAGCGCACCCGCGGAATCCGCGTAGAAGCGCGTCAGCGCGTCGTCGGAGAGCTTGTCCATCGCTGCGGTGAAGCCCTGGTCATAAGCCAGGGCGTCGCCGCCGGGCGCCTTCAGCGCCGCCGCCCTCCTTGGCGTCGAGTTTCTTGACGAGCGCGATCGTCTTGTCCGAGTCGGATGGGTTTGTCAGCCCGACGACGTTGGGCGATCCGGTGCCGGGGCCGCACCGACGTCGCTGTTGCCGACCGCCGGCGACGAGAACCAAGGCCGTGACGAGGGCGGCGTAGAGAGCACTTATCGTCCGCATCGTATGCCCGGAACCGGTCAGCCCCACTCCCCGCTCCGAGGGCTCCGCAGTCTGTGATCACCTGACCGATCGCCGGCCCTGGCGCAGGCTCGTTTGCTTCACTCTCCCTCTGCACCGTGGCGAAGCGGGAAACGTGACAAACCGCGAGTTGCGAACGCTCGGGCGCACCGGGCTGCGGGTCAGCCCCATCGGTCTCGGCCTGGCGGCAATCGGACGTCCCGGCTACATCAATCTCGGCCACGGCGAGGACCTGAGCGGCCGGGTCGACGTCACAGCGATGGAGCGCAACGCGCACAGCGTGCTCGACGCTGCGCTCGCGGGCGGCGTCGGCTACCTCGACGCCGCTCGCTCCTACGGCAAGGCGGAAGCCTTCCTCGGCTCCTGGCTCGAGCGGCGCAGGCTGCGTCCGAGCGACGTGACGGTTGGGTCGAAGTGGGGCTACACGTACACCGCCGGTTGGCTGGTCGACGCCGACCCGCCGGAGGTCAAGGACCTAGCGGCGGCGACCCTGCGGCGGCAGCTGGCTGAGAGTTGCGCTCTCCTGGGGTCTCACCTCCGCCTCTACCAGATCCATTCGGCCACAATCGAAAGCGGAGTGCTCGAGGACCGCGAAGTGATCGACGAGCTGAGAGGGCTGCGAGCGGAGGGGATCTTCGTCGGCTTCTCGGTGACCGGCGCCGGGCAGGCGGAGACGGTCCGGCGGGCGCTCGCCGTCGGGATCTTCGACACCGTCCAGGCGACCTGGAACCTCATCGAGCGCTCCGCCGGCGCTGCCCTCGCCCAGGCGCACGCCGCGGGCATCGGCGTCATCGTAAAAGAGACTCTCGCCAACGGCCGCCTCACTGCGCGCGGCGGCGAGCCCCTCCTCGCGGATGCCGCCGGGGAACTCGGCACGACGCCGGACGCGCTGGCGCTCGCCGCCGTGCTCGCGCAGCCGTGGGCCGACGTCGTCCTCTCCGGTGCGACGACGGTCGACCAGCTCCACAGCAACCTGGCCGGGCTCGACCTCGACGTCGACGACGAGCTCGACCGCCGGCTCGCGCCGCTCGTCGAGGATCCGGCCGAGTACTGGTCGACCCGGGCCGGCCTGCGATGGAACTAACCTGCCGCCAGTATGAATAGACCCCGAGGAGGGGCGGCTCCGGCCTGGAAGCTTCGGCGTCGGCTCGCCGCCTGGTTGATCGTGCTCGTTGCCCGGGCGATCACGAAGAAGTCCGTTCGCTTCCTCGAGCGGATCGACGAAGCCCGCCAGCGCATCTACTTCGCCAACCACTCGAGCCATCTCGACTTCATCCTCATCTGGTCCTCGCTGCCTCGGCACGTGCGCGAGCGGACGCGACCCGTCGCCGGGCGGGACTACTGGGAGCGCAGCCGCTTCCGCCGCTACTACGTCCAGCGGGTCTTCGATGCCGTCCTCATCGATCGCGCGCAGCTCGCCGAGCGCAACGGCGGCGCGCGCGAGGCGGTCGAGCAGATGGTCGAAGGGCTCGGCTCCGAGTACTCGCTGATCCTCTTCCCCGAAGGGACGAGGGGCTCGGGCGAGTCGATCGGGCAGTTCCGGAGCGGTCTCTACTACCTCTCTCGCGAGCGCCCGGACGTCGACCTCGTCCCGGTGCGGATCAGCGGCGCCCACAAGGTGCTCCCGAAGGGGCGGCACTTGCCACGCCCACAGGAGAGCGACCTGATCTTCGGTACGCCCATGCGGCTCGAGGACGGCGAGACGAGAGCGGCATTCAGCGCGCGGGCGCGCGCGGCTCTGAGCGCGCTCTGACGAAACCCTGCTCCTCGAACCACTCGAGCGTTCGCCGAACAGTCTCCTCCAGCGGTGTGTAGCTCAGGCCGAGCTCGCGTGTCGCCTTCGACCCATCGTAAGCGTGGCCGTGAAGCGCCGTCCGCACGAGGTCGCGGCAGACGCGCGGCCTCGTCCGGCGAAGACGGGCGGCCGTCTCGACGGCGAGCGCCGCCGCCTTCGCGACGGCAGGAGGCATGGCCCTCGGCGACCGCTCCATGCCCGTTAGGCGGTTGAGGAGCTCCACCGCCTCCCGCACCGTCAGGGTCGCGCCGCTGAGGATGTATCGCTCCCCCGCCTCCCCCCGGACCTCGGCGAGCAGGTGGCCGTCGGTGCAGTCGGCGATGTCCACGAGGCTGAGCGTCGAGTCGACAATCACCTTGAGCCGGCCGTTCAGGTAGTCGAGGAGGAGCTTCGTCGAGCCCGTTGCGCGTCCGGGACCCTGAACAGATGCCGGATTGACGCACACGACCTCGAGCTCGGTCTCGCGCGCCGCAGCCAGCACCGCCTGCTCGGCCTCGTACTTCGAACGCTCGTAGCTCGAGAGGAACCAGCCGCGGTGCGGCGAGGTCTCCGTCCCGACCTTTCCGCAGGCCTCTCCGAGAACGGCGGCGGACGACGTGTAGACGACGCGCCGTGCACCGGCCGCCGCCGCGGCCTCGACGACGTTGCGCGACCCCTGCACGTTCACCTCGAACAACGGCCGCGGATCTCGGACGCAGAGCGCGTTGGCGCCGGCGGCGTGGTAGACGACGTCGCAGCCGCGCATCGCCGCCGGCAGCTGCGCGGCGTCGAGGACGTCGCCGCGGACCGGCTCGGCGCCTCGCCCGCCGAGCTTGCGCGCCGCCTCGTCCGAGCGCACGAGCGTCTTGACGCTCCGCCCGTCGGCGAGGAGGCGCTCGACGATGCTCCCACCGAGGAGCCCTGTGCCCCCGGTCACGAAGGTGCTCAGCCCGAGCCTTCGGAGAGTGCCGACGAGAAGCGGACCAGGTACTCGACGGCGGAGAACACCGTGATCACCGCCGCCGCCAGCATCGCCCACTCGTCCAGCAACAGCGGCCCCAGGGGCTCGTCGTAGCGGAGGATGGCGAGGAGGATCGCGAGGAACTGGACGTTCGTCTTCAGCTTCCCCCAGATCGACGGCGGGAAGACGGTTCCTTCCGCCGCGACGACGCCCCGCAGCCCGAGGATCACCAGCTCGCGACCGATGATGATGATCGCGACCCATGCTGAGGCGCGATCGACCTCGACCAGTGCGATCAGCGCGCCCGACACGAGCAGCTTATCGGCGGTCGTGTCGAGAAACGAGCCGAGCGTCGTTGTCAGCGCCCACCGCCGCGCCAGGTGACCGTCGACGAAGTCCGTCGTCGCCGCGATCGCGAAGGTCACGGCGGCTGCGGCGTAGGCGCCGTCCCGGTCGGGCCCCGCCAGGATCAGGCCCATCACCACGGGGATCAACAGGATGCGGACGTAGGTCAGGCCAAGGAGGAGCGAGCCGGGCAGGCCTCCCTCGGTCACGACCCGACCTGCGCTGTCGTCATCTCAGCGCTCACAAGCGCGCGCACGTCCTCGGCCGACACCAGCCGCAGCGCCTCGCCGGCCAGATCTGCGGCTGCTCTGGCGTCAAGCTGCCGCACCGCCTCTTTCGTCGAGGGGATTGCCGGTGGGTTCACGCTTAGCTCGGACACGCCGAGCCCGACCAGGATCGGAACCGCCAGCCGGTCTGCCGCCAGCTCGCCGCAGACGCCGACCCACTTCCCGTGCGCCTCGGCCGCTTCAGTCACGAAGCGGATCAGCCGCAGGACTGCCGGGTGCAGCGGGTCGGCGAGGCCGGCAACCGCGTCGTTTCCCCGTTCGGCGGCCATCGTGTACTGCACGAGATCGTTCGTCCCCATCGAGAAGAAGTCGACCTCGTCCGCGAATGCCTCGGCGGCGAGAGCGGCCGCAGGCACCTCGATCATGACGCCGACATCCATGTCCGCCTCGAGGTCTTCTCGCGCACGTGCGAGCACCGCGTTTGCCGCGCGGTACTCGGCGAGCGTGGCGACCATCGGAAACATCACCCTCAGCGGGCGGGAGACAGCAACCCGAAGCGCCGCGCGCAACTGCGTCTCCAGGAGCTCGGGCTGCGCGAGCCCCAGCCGGATTCCCCGGATGCCGAGGAAGGGGTTCGCCTCGGACCGCCGCGGCAGGTAAGGAAGGGGTTTGTCGGCGCCGACGTCGAGCGTGCGCAGGATCAGGGGTCTTCCGTCCAGCCGCCTGGCGATGTCCTCGTAGGCCGCGTACTGCTCGTCTTCGCTCGGCAACGAGTCACGCTCGAGAAACAGGAACTCGGTGCGCAGGAGCCCAACGCCCTCGGCGCCGTTCGCGACGGCCGCGTCGACGTCGGCGGGTGAGCCGACGTTGGCGACGACCTCGATCCGGCGGCCGTCTAGCGTCCGCGCCGGCTGGTGCGCGGAGGCGAGCGCAAGCAGGGCGGCCGCTTGCCGCTCGGCGCTCCGCTGTTCGTAGTCGCGCACGAGCTCTTCCGTGGGATCGACGAACACCGCGCCGGCGTCGCCGTCGAGGACGAGGGGGGTGCCCTCGGGAACGTCCAGGATCCGCTCGCCGATCCCGACCGCAGCCGGAATGCCGAGCGAGCGGGCGAGGATCGCGCTGTGCGAAGTCGGCCCGCCGAAGGCGGTCGCAATGCCGCGCACGAGCTCGCGATCAAGCGCAGCCGTGTCGGCGGGCGTGAGATCACGTGCGACGACGATGCCGGGCTTGACGACGGCGGCGGTCGCCGTTTCGCCCAGGAGCTCGCCCACCACCTGGCGCGCCACGCCGGTCAAGTCCTCTGCCCGCGCGCGGAGATACTCGTCATCGAGGTGGCGGTATTGGGCCGCAACAGTCTCGGCCGCCGTGTGCCAGGCTTGCGCGGCGTTTTGGCCTTGCTCGAAGATCGCGCGCCGGGCGGGCTCGAGCAGTGCGTCGTCGTCGAGGAAGAGCAGGTGGGCGTCGAAGATGGCGGCGCTGTACTCGCCCGCCCGGGCGGCGACGGACTCGCGGGTTGACTGGATCTCGGCGCGCACCCTCTCGATCGCCCGCTCCAGTGCCTCCCACTCCGCCTGCGGGTCACTCGCCGGCTCGGTCGGAATCTCCGGCGCTGTCAACCGAAAATGTCGGGCAGCTCCGAGCGCCGTGCCGGGGGCGGCGGCAAGCCCGGTCAAGGCTCCCGCCGGAGCCGCGGGCGCGCGAGCCGCGGGCGGGGGCGGCGCGGCGGCGGGCGCGTCGTCGAAGTCACGCTCGGCGAGCGCCGCGACTGCGGCGACCGCCTCGCCCGCCTCCGGTCCTCGCGCGGTGACGAGGATCTCGTGTCCCTGACGGACACCAAGGGTGGCAAGCGCGTTGAGGCTGCGCCCGCTGGCGGGGCCGCGCGCGGTCGTCAAGTTCGTGACGGTGACCTCGGCGTCGAACCCGCCCGCCGTCTGGACGAAGCGCGCGGCCGGGCGCGCGTGCAGGCCGAGCGGATTCCGCACCTCGATCGTGAGCTTCTCTCCGTCCCCGGCCGCATCCTCGGCCGATGCGACGGCCTCATCCGCGGCCAGGTGCGTGACCTTCGCGGAGAGCGAACCGCGAGCTTCGGCGGCCACCTCCTCGAGCGACGCGTCGAGCTTGGCCGTGACCGCTGCCGCGACGGCGCCTTCTACGAGCGGCGCCTCGCAGAGCACGACGCGTTCGCGCCGCTCCGGCGGAAGCAGGTCGAGCGCCATCTCGGCGCTCAGGACTGCGCTGCCGAGGTCCATCAGCACGACCACGCCGTCGCCCTGATCCGCCCGCTCGATCGCCTCGAGGACGCGCGTGGCGTCGGTGCCGAGCGCCGGCTCAGGCGCGTCGATCCCGCCGGCGAGCTCGATGGGTACGTCGGCGCCCATGCCGCGCGCCAGCTCGGCCACGCCCTCGGCGAGCGTCGCGGAATGCGAGACGATGACGAGGCCGACCATGGCTAGCCCGCACTTACCGCGACGGGTGCGTCGAGCCCGTAGGCGCGGTAAAGAAGCTCGACGGGGTGGACGGCGTGGACATCGGTGCCGTGCTCGATCTGCCAGCGGCAGGTCTCGCTGTCGCAGGCAACCACGTTGGCGCCGCTCTCGTACACGTCGCGGAACAGCCGCTCCCCAACGGCCATCGAGATCGAGTACTTCTCCTTCTTCAGGCCATACGTTCCGGCGATGCCGCAGCAGTCGGCGTCCAGCTCGATCACGCGCAGGTCCGGGATCAGGGCGAGCAGGTCGAGCGCGGGCTTGCCGATCTCGTGACCCCGCTGCTGGCAGGGCGCGTGGTAGGGGACGGTCAGCGGCAGGGAGCGGAAGTCTGTGCGCAGCTCACCCCGCTCGTGCAGGCCCAGGAGGAACTCGCAGATGTCGTGGGTCGCAGCGCTCACTGCCTCGAGATCCTCGCCCTCGACCTCGAGGATCTCGCGCGCCTCGCGTTTCAGCATCAGCCCGCAGCTCGTCGAGTTCGCGACGATCGGCCAGCCGTCATGGGCGTACGGGGCGAGTTTGCCGATGAGCCGCCGCAGGTATTTCCGCGCCGCCGGGAAGTTGCCGTTCGACTGCAGCGGCAGTCCACAGCAGTCCTGCGGCGGAATCCTCACGTGGAAGCCGTTGTGCTCGAGGACGGCGACGACCATCTCACCGACGCCGGGCTCGTAGTAGTTCGTGCCGCAGCCGTGGAAGTAGACGACCTTGCGGCGAGAGACGGTGCTGCGGTGCCGCTTCGCCCAGCGCTGGAACGTGTGGCCCGCGAACTTGGGCATCGGCGCCTTGTAGTGGATGCCGCCCAGCCGGTGGGCGAGGAGCCTGACCGCGCGGTTCTGCAGCGCCCAGTTGGCGAGTGGCGCGACCGGCGTCCAGAGCCGGCCAAGCACGCTCGGCCTCGCGATCAGTTGGTTGCGCAGCGGAATGCCGCGGTCTTCCCAGAGCTGCGCCCGCGCCTGCGAGTTGATCTCGGCGATCTTCACGCCCTGCGGGCAGACCTGCGTGCAGATCCCGCAGCCCGAGCAGTAGTCGACGGACACGTCCGGAGAGAGCCCGGCGCCGCGATAACGCTCGGCCTGCGGCCCAACGTACTTCGGCCCGGGGAAGAGCGGCGTCACCTGCGAGAACGGGCAGAACGTCTCGCAGATCGTGCATTTGACGCAATGGTCGAGCGAGTCGCGGACGAGCTCGGTCACTGCGCGCCCTCCAGGATCGTGGCGGCTGCATACCCCGTCGCGACGCTGAGTCCATTCCCTGACCCCTCCCGCCAGGGCGCGGCGCCGGCGAGCGTGGCGCCCGCCGCGTAGAGGTTCTCGTACCTGGGGTTCCCGTCGACGTCGGTCGGACGGAACTGCTCGTCGACCGCGACGCCGACTCGGTCGAGCGGCTGCTCTTCGAGGTACGTCGGCAGGAAACGCGGCCGGTCCGGCGCGCCGGCGACCGGAAGGTCGAAGACGGTCTCGCGGATCCGCCCACGAGAGTCGAGCTGTAGCCCGCCGGACGCGAAGCCGCCGGTGGCGAGCATGAACGACCGGGCACGAAGCGTCGTCGACCGCGCCGCCTGCTCGACGACGACGCCTTCGACCCGTCCGTTCGAGGTCTCCGCCGCGACGACCGTCGGCCCGATGATGACCCGGCCGCCGGCCTTTCGGAGCGGCTCGCTCATCGCCTCGTAGAGCCGCATGCCCGGGAGGGACGGGGGAAGCGTCGCGACCTCGAACACGGGTCGCTCCAACCGCTCCTCGAGGTCGCGCCACACCTCCGCCGCATGCCGCAGGCCCAGGACGGCCGGAAACCCGACGCGCTCGTCCGGCTCCAGCTGCGCATTCAGCTGCCGCGCGATCACCTCGCGGAGGTCGGCCTGCTCGAAGCGTCTGGCCAGGTCGAGGCTTCCTTCGTGACTTAGCGTCAACTCGATCCCGCGCGCCGAGACGTCCGCGAGCTGATCGAGGTTCTCGGCGAGGTAAGCGGGATAAAAGTCCTTCAGCCCGAGCCCGACGAAGACGAAGCGTCCGCCGCCGCGCAGGTCGCCACCTGCCATCGACTCCGGCACGACCGCCGACGGCTTCACCGCGCCGACCGCGGTCGGGAGGAGAAAGTTCTCGTGGAGCCCGCCCCGGTAGCCGGCCACGCGGGCCTTGAACCACTCGATGCTCGCCGCAACGACCTCCACCGGCAGCCGCGCGTAAGGGTGCTCCGACGGGAGCTTCGACAGAGCCTCGGCGGGGCTCTTGTCGTCCACGGCCAGGACGTCGATCGTCGCCGGCGCAAGATGGGTCGAGCCGACGCCCTTCGCCACCAGGATTACTTGCCGGCCTTCCTCAGCTAGGCGGAGTGCCGCAGTCAGGCCGGCGAGCCCGGCTCCGATGACGACGGTGTCGTACGTCACGTCGGCAACCGCTGGACCCCGAGCAGCCCCTGGAAGATCCAGTCGTCGAGCCGGGCCTGCCGCAGCTGGTCGCCGTAGAGAATCGGGTGCACGCCCTTCCAGCGCTCCTGCAGGAAGGAGAGGAGGGATTCGTTGGCGGCGAGGTGGTCGAGCCGCTCGACGCTGTGGAGGATGCCGGTCGCCCGGTAGATGCAGAAGCCGCCCTGGCACGGTCCCATCCCGAGCCGCAGCGTGCGGCGGATGTCGTCCAGGTTAGGGGTGTGCCGCCACTCCATCGCCTCTTCGAGCCGCTCCCGGGTGATGAGCTCGCACTCGCAGATGATCTCCTGCAGCTGGGGAACCGGCTCACGGGCACGAACGCGCGACCCGAGCGTGTAGAACTCCCGGGCTTCCGACCCGGGCAGCGGCTCCTCGGCCGTGCGGCAAGGACGGTCGACACCGAGCTGCTCGCAGGCCGCGTCCATAGCGGCCTCGGCCATGAGCCGGAACGTGGTCGTCTTGCCGCCTGTGATCGTCACGAGGCCCTCGACGCCGTCGCGCTCGCGGTGGTCGACGAGCGCGTGCGAGCGGCTCACCTCCCGCGTGTCCGCCACCTCCTCCGGGGCAAAGAGCGGCCGGGCGCCGGCCCAAGCCCGGAGCGCCCGCGCCTCGCGGAAGCCGGGAACGAGCTTCTCGCCCTCGTCGAGCATCTCCTCGACCTCAGCCTCGGTGATCTCGAGGTCGTCGGGGTCGGCGACGCGCGTGTCGGTCGTCCCGATCACCGACACAGTGCGGATCGGGACGAGGATGTCGCCGTCCGCCGGCATCTTGCAGCGGTTGATCACGGTGTTCACGAGCCGGTGGTTCATCGCGATCATGATCCCCTTGCCCGGGAGCACGTTGACCCGGCAGCCGGCGAGCTCGGCGATCTGCCCGGCCCACGCGCCCGCCGCGTTGACGACGACGTCCGCGTGAATCCGTAGCTCCCTGCCCGTCAGCTCGTCGCGGACAAGCGCACCGCTCACCCTGCCGTCGCTGCGCTCCAGCCTGACGACGCGGTGGTAGATCAGCATCTCCGCACCGTGCTCCTGCGCCGAGCGCGCGCAGCCCCATACGAGCTTCCAGGCGTCGATGGAGGCGTCTGGGACCGTAAAGGCACGCGAGATCCCGGGGTGCAGGCGGGGCTCCCGCTGCAGCGCCTCCGCGACGGAGATCTCCTCGACTGGCACGCCGGTCGCCCGGCAGCCTTCGAGGAAGGTGTCGCCGAACGCCGGGTCGTCCCAAGGTGTCGAGACGAAGAGCCCGCCGGTGTCCTCGATGCAATCGGCGGCGGTCCGGCGGAGGATGAGGTTCTCCTCGATGCACTCCTTCGCCGCCTCGGGGTCCCTAACCGCATAGCGCCCGCCTGAGTGGAGCAGGCCGTGGAAGCGCCCCGTCGTCCCGTCCGCGAGGTCTTTCCGCTCGACGAGCACGGTCTTGAACCCGCGCATGGCGGCATCGCGGACGACCCCGGCGCCCGTCGAACCGCCGCCGATCACCAGCACCTCGGTCTCGAGTGACGCCACCAGACCCTCCGGTTTATCAGGACGCCTCGGCGAGAGTACACTCGGGCGCATGGAGCACGAAGAGCGCAAGCACGAGGGCGACTTCGCCGAGGGGAGCGAGGAGAGCGAGCATCACCCCGAACGCAGCACCCACGGTGACTTCGCGGAGGGCATCGAGGAGACCAAGCCCGAGCACGAGGGAACCTTCGCGGAGGGAATCGAGGAGACCGAGCACCACCCCGAGCGCAGCACCCACGGCGACTTCGCCGAAGGGATCGAAGAGGACGACTAGGCCGGTCGGGAAGCGGCCTGCCTCGTGACGCTCGTGTAACGGGGACAGCCCCCCTGGCATGAGCGTGACGAAACGCTGCCGAGTATGTGCCGGCCGCGAGGGCGCGCCTCAAGGCGGCTCTGGCCTCGCGTGCGCGAAAGACGCGAGTACGGAGGGGCCCGGCAGCAGATCCGCTGCCGGGCCCCTCCGAGTCAGTGCCTTACTCGACCCAGTCGAAGGTCCGCGTCACGGCCTTCTTCCAGAAGCCGTACTCCTTATCCCGCTCTTTCGCATCCATCTTGGGCTGCCACTCCTTGTCCTTGCCCCAGTTGGCGCGTAGGTCCTCGACCTCGGACCAGAAGCCGGTCGCAAGACCGGCGGCGTAAGCGGCACCGAGCGACGTCGTCTCGGCGACCGTCGGTCGAATCACCGGCACGTCGAGGACGTCGGCCTGGAACTGCATCAGCAGCTCGTTGTAGACCATTCCGCCGTCGACCTTGAGCGACGTGAGCTCGACACCGGAGTCGGCGTTCATCGCGTCGACCACTTCCTTGCTCTGCCACGCGGTCGCCTCGAGTGCGGCACGGGCTATGTGGCCCTTGTTGACATACCGCGTCATCCCGGCGATCACACCCCGCGCCTCACCTCGCCAATAGGGGGCGAAGAGGCCCGAGAAGGCAGGGACGAAGTAGATCCCGCCGTTGTCCTCGACGGTCTTCGCCAGGTCCTCGACCTCAGGCGACTCCTTGATCAGGCCGAGGTTGTCCCGTAGCCACTGGACGAGCGCCCCGGTGATCGCGATCGCGCCTTCCAGGCAGTACGTCGCCGGCTGATCGCCGATCTTGTACGCGAGCGTAGTCAGGAGGCCGCTCTTCGACTGGACGGCCTCGTTGCCGGTGTTGAGCAGGAGGAAGTTCCCTGTCCCGTAGGTGTTCTTCGCCTCGCCAACGGCGAAGCAGGTCTGGCCGAAGAGGGCGGCTTGCTGGTCGCCGAGGTCACCGGCGACCGGGATGCCGTTCAGGTCGCCTTTCGCCTCGCCGTAGACCTCGCTCGATGCCCGGATCTCCGGCAGCATCGCCGGCGGGACGCCGAGAATGCCGAGGATCTCGTCGTCCCAGTCGAGCGTCTCGAGGTTCATCATCATCGTACGGCTCGCGTTGGTCACGTCCGTCACGTGGGCGCCGCCGTCCGGGCCGCCCGTGAGCTGCCAGATCACCCACGAGTCGATGTTCCCGAACAGCACTTCGCCTTTCTCGGCCTTCGAGCGGACGCCGTCGACGTTGTCGAGGATCCACTTGATCTTCGGGCCGGAGAAGTACGTGGCGATCGGGAGGCCGGTCTTCGCTCGGAATCGGTCCTGGCCACCGTCGCTCGCCAGCTCGTTGCAGATCTGGTCGGTCCGGGTGTCCTGCCAGACGATCGCGTTGTGAACCGGACGTCCGCTAGAACGTTCCCAGACGACCGTGGTCTCGCGCTGGTTCGTGACGCCGACGGCCGCCAGGTCGGACGCTTTCACCTTGTTGAGGCCGGCGCCAACCATCTCCTGCGTGCGCGCCCAGATTTCCATCGCATCGTGCTCGACCCAACCCGGTTTCGGATAGATCTGCTCATGCTCCTTCTGATCGACCGAGACGACCTGCCCGCCGTGGTCGAAGACCATGAAGCGCGTGCTCGTCGTTCCCTGGTCGATCGCTGCTGCGTATTGCGCCATCCGCTGCACCTCCTATCTGTTCACTCGGGAGCCCAGGTCTCGGCGGCCGTCTCGATGAGCAGGTGGGTCGAGGTCGCGCCGGGGTCCTGGTGACCTGCACTGCGCTCGCCCAGGTAGCTCGCCCGCCCCTTCTTGGCCACGAGCGGTACCGTTGATTCCATGCCCTGCTCAGCCGCCTGCGCCGACCGCCGCAGGGCGTCCTCGAAGGACGCGCTGTCGGCCAGGGCTGAGCTGAACGCATCCCTGGCCGGGATCAGGGCGTCGATCATCGTCTTGTCGCCCGGCTCGGCCTTTCCGCGCATCTGCACGCCGCTGACCGCCCCATCGAGCGCCGCGGCCCAGTCCGCCGGCTGAAGCTCGCCCTTCCCGGTGGTCGCCATGCCCATCTGCAGGAACAGCGTTCCATAGAGCGGCCCGGCGGCGCCGCCGACCGTAGAGACGAGCGTCATGCCGACGGTCTTCAGGAGGGCGCCGATGTCCTCGCCCTCCTGAGCGTCCAGCTTCGCGAGGACCGCCTTCATCCCGCGGTCCATGTTGGTGCCGTGGTCGGCATCGCCGATCGCCGAGTCGAGCCGGGTCAGGTACTCCCTGTTCTCGGCGACGGTGGAGGCGAACGCCTTCACCCAGTCGAGCACCTGGGCGTACGAGACTGTCACCGCGACGGCCTCCACGACACTCCTAGGCGCCCCACCGCAGCCCCGGCGTATTGACCGGAGCGTCCCACAGCCGTGTGAGCTCATCGTCGAGCTTGAGCAGCGTGATCGAGCAGCCGGCCATCTCGAGCGATGTGATGTACGGCCCGATCAGGTTGCGCGTGATCTTGATCCCGCGGCCCTCGAGCAGCTTGCGCAGCTCGTTGTAGACGACGTAGAGCTCGATCGTCGGGGTTCCCCCCATGCTGTTCACGAACGCCAGCACCTCGTCGCCCTCTTCGTAAGGGAGGTCCTCGATCACCGGCGTGGCCAGGCTCTCGACGATCTCGCCGGCGGGGGCGAGCTTGCGCCGCTCGCGACCGGGCTCCCCGTGGATGCCGATGCCGATCTCCATCTCGTCGTCTCCGAGCTCGAAGGTCGGCGTGCCGGCGGTCGGGACGATGCACGACGTGAGCGCCATGCCCATGCTGCGGCCGTTGGCATTGACCTTCCGGCACAGGTCGGCGACCTGTTGGAGCGACTGCTTTCCCTCCGCCGCCGCACCGCAGATCTTCTCGGCTAGGACGGTCGTCCCGACGCCGCGGCGTCCCGCCGTGTAGAGGCTGTCCTGGACGGCGACGTCGTCGTCGATCACGACCGCCTCGACCTCGACGCCTTCGCCGCGGGCGAGCTCGGCCGCCATCTCGAAGTTCATGACGTCGCCGGTGTAGTTCTTGACGATGTGCACGACGCCAGCACCGCCGTCGACTGCCTTCGTCGCCTCGAGCATCTGGTCGGGCGTCGGCGAGGTGAACACCTCGCCCGGGCAGGCGGCATCGAGCATGCCCATGCCGACGAAGCCGCCGTGCATCGGTTCGTGCCCGGAGCCGCCGCCGGAGACGAGCGCCACCTTGCCCTGCACCGGAGCGTCGGCTCGATAGACGTAGTTGGGTCCGAAGTTCACCTTCAGGAGGTCCGCATGCGCGGCCTCCATGCCCTGCAGGGACTCGGTGACGATGTCTTCGGGCCGGTTGATGAGCTTTTTCATGCTCGGGCTCACCCCCTTTCAGGGTCAGAAGATTCCGCCCAGCCTCCCCAAGACCTCGAGGTTGCCCGTGCCGGGCGCGAAGAGCGCCTGATACGTGACCGCCCCGAGCGTGCCGCCGATGATCGGCCCCACTACGGGAACCCAGCTGTAGTCCCAGTCCGAGTCCCGCTTGCCCGGAATCGGGAGCACGGCGTGGATGATGCGCGGCCCGAGGTCCCGCGCCGGGTTGATGGCGTAGCCGGTCGGGCCGCCGAGCGAGAGGCCGATCACGAACACAAGCAGGCCGACCAGGAGCGGCACGATGGCTTGGCCGAAGGCTGTCGCCAGCACCGCCTGCCCGATGGAGCCCGTGCCGGCCGCGGCGAAGTGCCCGACGATGAAGAAGATCCCGAAGAGCAGCATGAACGTCCCGATGATCTCCGTCAGGAGGTTCTGGCCCTTGCTCCGGATCGCCGGCGCCGTGCAGAAGACGGCGAGCTTGAGGCCCGGATCTTCCGTCGGTCGCCAATGTGGCAGGTAGGCGAGGTAGACCACGATTGCACCGATGAAGGCCCCGACGAACTCGCCTGCGATGTACTTGGGCACGTCATCCCACGGCGTGACGTCCGTCACGGCGTAGGCGATTGTCACCGCCGGATTGAGGTGCGCGCCGCTGAACTGGCCAACGGCGTAAACGGCCATCGCGACCGCCATACCCCAGCCGAACGTGATCACGATCCAGCCCGCGTTCTCGGCTTTCGATTGCGCGAGAAGGACTCCAGCAACGACCCCGTCTCCGAGAATGATCAGAATCGCCGTCCCGATCACCTCGGCAGTGAAGATCTCCATGACACCCCCTTAGGGTCAGAGTGCGCGAAGAAGATCTCGCATGTTGATTGTCAAGTCAACACGCGTCGGCCGCGACGCGGCGTGCCGGCGGTCAGACGCGCGAGACGTCCACTGCGTACCGGTCGCGAAGCTCGCCCGCGATCCGGTCGTCCCCGCCGATCAGATGGAGCTCGTACGGGTACGCGTACTGGGCCCGGAAGCCGTGCTCCCGCTCGAGAATCCTCCCCCAGAGCGAGACGCTGCCCAGAGCGATGGGGCGTCCCTCCCTGACCGGCGGGAGCTCGCGATACTCGCGCCCATAGCACTGCCGAATGCCGGTGTAGCGCCGCAGCAGGTCTTCAGCGAGCTCGCGCGTCCTGAAGGCGTAGATGCCGCACTCGTGGTCGTCGACTGGAGCAGCGTCCCGATGGGACGAGCAGCTCGCCTCGAACCGCCTCATCGGGGGCCAGCTCACGTGGTGCCAGGTAAACGATTCCAGCCGATACTCGTCACCGTGGAGCCGGACGTGCCAGAGCCGCCACCCGAGGATCGGGTCGATCGAGACCCCGGTCATGTCGCCACGGGCTCCTCGACCGGCTCTTCAACTGGGGCAGGAGTGGGCACCGGCTCTTCGAGCGGCATGATCTCGATCTCCCGCTCGGTCTCTGGGAGGCCTATCTCCATGTTCTCATTGTCGGTACGTACCGGCCGCCACTTGACACAACGCTAAATCACGGATCGGCTGGACTGACTCGACCGCCCCGACAGCGCCCCTATGAGCGTCTGACGAAGTCGATCGAGACCGGCACTCCTTCGAGCTCGAACCGGTCGCGGAGCTGGTTCTCGACCCAGTAGCCGTAGTCGCGCGTCACGAGCCCGGGGTCGTTGACGAAGAAGCGGAACCGCGGCGGGCGCACCTGCGTCTGCGTGCCGTAGAGCAGGTTGAGCCGCTTCCCGTTTCTCGACGGCGGTTGGCGCGCCTCGCGGAGCTCGCCGAGGAAGCGGTTCAGCTCGCCGGTCGTCACGCGCGAGGTGTACTTGTCGTAGAGCTCTTCGATCCGGTCGAGCATCCGCCCGACGCCGCGGCCGGTCTTCGCCGAAACGGCGACGAGCGGCGGGCGCTGCTTCAGCCGGTCCTGGAGCCGCGGCCGCAGGTCTTCGATCCCGACGTTCGCGACGTCCCACTTCGAGGCGACGACGAGCGTCGAGTCCTGCGCCTTTCGCGCGACGTCGGCGACCGCGAGGTCCTGGTCGACGAGGCCCTCGCTGGCATCCACCAGGACGAGCGCCACGTCGGCCCGCTCGGCGGCCTGCAGCGCGCGAAGCTCCGAGTAGTACTCGATCCCCTGGCGCTGACGGCGCTTCCGCCTGAGGCCGGCGGTGTCGACGAGGACGAAGGTGCGGTCGCCTCGGGTGAGGACGGTGTCGATCGCGTCGCGCGTCGTCCCGGGCGTCTCGGAGACGATCACCCTGTCCTCGCCGAGGAGCGCGTTCACGAGGCTCGACTTGCCGACGTTCGGCCGCCCGAGAATGGCGACCCGGATCGCGTCCTCCCCCACCTCCGGCCGGCCTGACTCACCCGGCAGGCGCTCGAGGATCTCGTCGAGCAGATCGCCCGTGCCGTGGCCGTGCAGGGCCGAGATCGGGAACGGCTCGCCGAGCCCGAGGCGGTGAAACTCGTGGATCTGGTCGGTCCGGGTCGGGTCGTCGAGCTTGTTCGCGATCACCAGCACGGGGCGGCCGGAGCGGCGGAGCAGGTCGGCGATCTCCTCGTCGCCCGGCGTCACGCCGGCCTGGGCGTCGACGACGAAGAGGACGAGATCCGCCTCCTCGATCGCAGCGCGAGCCTGCCGCGCCACCTGCTGTGTGATCGGTGACGGGTCGACGATGTCCACGCCGCCCGTGTCGACCAGGACGAACCGCCGTCCGCGCCACTCGCAGACGAGCTCCTTGCGGTCGCGCGTCACCCCGGCGGTCTCGTGCACGACGGCATCGCGCGAAGCCGTCAGGCGGTTGACGAGCGTGGACTTCCCGACATTCGGGAAGCCGACGATCGCCGCGGTGCCGGCGAGCTCGGGCTCCGCCTTGGCGCTCACGCCGGCGGGGACGCGTGCCGGGGACGCCCGAGCGCGTGGGCGTCGACTAGGAAGCGCCAGAGGCCGTGGATCTCGCGCTGGACCTCGGCGGAAGCCTCGCGGTACCCCTTGGCGTTCGCCGGCAGGCCGGCGAAGGTAAGCGGCCTGCCCCAGGCGACCGAGACCGGCTCGAAGTTGCCGGGCTTCCAGAACTGCGTGCCGTGGATGGCGGCGGGAACGATCGGGACGTGCTCGTGGAGCGCGACCATCGCTGCACCCGGCATGGCCTCGCCGGGTACGCCCTCGCGCTGGCGCGTTCCCTCGACGAAGAGGCCGAGGGCGTCGCCTCCCTGGACGCACTGCCGCATCAGGCGAACGGCCTCCCGGTCCGTCTCTCCGCGCCGGACGGAGAACGTGCCGAACGTCCGGATCAGCGGCCCGATCAGCTTCACCCGGTGGAGCTCGATCTTCGCCATGAACCGGACCGGCCGGGGTGACGCCTTGCCGAATACCGGTGGGTCGAGCCACGAGAAATGATTGAGGGCGAGGACGACCCCTCCCTTCCGAGGCACCCGCTCGCTGCCGTAGACGCGCAGGGGCACGAGGAGCTCGACCGCGGCGCCGATGGTCACGCGCCCGACTGCCCAGGTCACGTCGAGGCGCTTCATACGCGCGCCCGGACCAGCGCTTCGATCCGACGGACGACGTCGTCCACGTCCAGCTGGGTCGTGTCGATCAACTCGGCGTCCTCGGCCGGCTGCATGCGCGCGGCGTCGCTCTCGTCGCGGAGACGCAGGTCGGTCGCGAGCGCGTCGCCGCCGATGTCGGGCCGCTCGAGCTGTCGGCGCCGCGCCCGGGTGCCGGCATCGGCGTTCAGATAGACCTTCACATCGGCGTCGGGGGCGACGACCGTCCCGATGTCGCGGCCCTCGATCACGGCGTTCCCGAGGTCGGCGAGCTCGCGCTGCCGGCGGCGCATCACCGCGCGCACCTCCGGGTGCCGGGCGACGATCGGAACGAGGCGGTCGATCTCGGCCTGGCGGATCTCTTTCGTGACGTCGTGGCCAGCGATCTCGACGCGGCCGGCCTCGTCGAGGTCGACGGGGCTCTCGTCGGCGAGCACTCCCAGCGGGCCTCCGTCCTCGAGATCGAGGGATTGGCGGACTGCGAGCCAGGTGACGGCCCGGTACATGGCGCCCGTGTCCAGATACCGGAAGCCCAGGCGCTCGGCGAGTCGGCGCGCCACAGTGCTTTTTCCGGCTCCGGCGGGCCCGTCGATCGCAACGATCATCGCTGGGTCACCGACTCGAGCAGGTCGAAGAAGCCGGGGAAGCTTACAGCGACGCTTTCGGCGCCCTCGACCTCCGCGCCCGCACGCGACACCAGCCCGCCGATCGCGCCGAGCATCGCGATCCGGTGATCGCCTTCCGCGTGGACCACGCCCCCACCCTTAGGGCGGGTGGGGACCCCCCTCACCCTGAAGCCATCATCGCTCGGCGTGATCCGCACGCCAAGGGCTCGGAGCGCATTTGTCACCGTTTCGATCCGGTCCGTTTCCTTTGCCCGCAGCTCCCCCGCGCCGTGGACGACGGACTCGCCGCGCGCCATCCCGGCCGCGAGCGCGAAGAGCGGAAGCTCGTCGATCAATGCCGGCACCTCTCGCCGCCGCACGACGGTCGCCACCAGCTCGGCCGGGCGCACCTCGAGGTCGGCCACCGGCTCTCCGCTCAGCCCCCGCCGGTTGAAGACGGCGATGTTCGCGCGCATTCGCTCCAGGACGTCCAGGAAGCCGGTCCGCAGCGGGTTGATGTTCACGCCCTCGACGAGCAGCTCGGAGCCGTGGAGGAGCGTCGCGGCGAGGATGAACGGCGCCGCCGCGGAGAAGTCACCCGGTATCTCGACTCGAAACGGCGCGAGGCGCTGGACCGACTCGACCGACACGTCCGTCCCTCGCCTCGCAACAGGCACGCCGAGGTCCCGCAGCAGCCGCTCGGTGTGGTCGCGGGACGGGATCCGCTCCACGACCGTTGTCGGCCCGCCGTCGGCATACAGGCCCGCGAAGAGCACGGCCGACTTCACCTGTGCGCTCGCCATCGGCGGCTCGTAGCGGATCGGCCGCAGCTGCCCGCCCTCGATCAGCACCGGCGCGCCGCCGTCCGTCGTCTCCACCCGCGCCCCCATCTCGCGCAGCGGCTTCGCGATCCGCTCCTGCGGACGGCGCGAGAGCGACTCGTCGCCGGTGAGGACGAACCGGCCTTCCTGGCCGGCGAGGATGCCCGAGGCCAGACGCATCACGGTCCCGGCGTTGCCGCAGTCGAGCACGCCTTCGGGCTCCCGGAGTCCGCGCAGCCCGGCGCCATGGACTCTGAGGATGTCGCCGCCGTCGTCGTCAACCTCCACGCCGAGGTCGCGGACGACGCGGATCGCCGCCTCGGTGTCCTCGGCGCGCCCGAACCCGCGAATCTCGCTCTCCCCGTCGGCGACCGACCCGAGCAGGACCGCCCGCTGCGAGATCCCCTTCACGCCGGGGACGGCGATCGCGCCCTCGACGGACGCGGCCGGCTCGACCTTCACTCCTCGACCACCGGCGAGACGACCACGCCGTAGCCCTGCGCCTCGAGCAGCGCTCTCGCCCGCTCGGCCTCGCCCTCGCCGGCCACGAGCACCGTCAGCGTCCCGCCGCGCTCGGGCGACTGGTGCTGGAGCTCGAAGTCCTCGATGTTGATCCGTTCGGCGCCCAGGGCCTGTGTGATCCCGGCGAGGACACCGGGGCGGTCGGGGACGTGCACCCGCAGCCGGAGCAGCTCGCCGGGATCGCCGTACGCCTCAGTGATCATCCCGCGGCGCTTCAGCGCCGCCTCCCCGATCCAGCGCGCGAGGAACCCCGCGTCGCCCGACTCGAGCGCCGCCTCGACCTGCTCGAGCCCGCGACGGTGGTCGGCCAGCGCAGCGCGCAGCGCGTTCGCGTTCTCGAGAAAAATGTCGACCCAGATCCGGGGGTTCGCGCCGGCGACGCGGGTCATGTCCCGGAGCGACCCGCCGGCCGACGAGAGCGGCTCGTGCCCGTCGATCCGGGTCGCGCCGGCCTGGTTGACGAGCACGTTCGCCATCACGTGCGGCAGGTGGCTGGTCAGTGCGACGAGGCGGTCGTGCGCGGCCGGGTCGACGGCGATCGGCGTCGCGCCGAGCCCCGCCACGAACCCGTGGACGAGGCGGTGGCGCTCCGGGTCGGTCTGCGGAAGCGGGGAGAGGAACCAGGTCGCGCCCTCGAAGAGCTCGGCGCTCGCGTGCTCCGGCCCGCGCGCCTCGGATCCGCACACCGGATGGCCACCGATGAAGCGCGGTGATCCACCCGCGGCAGCGCAGACAGCCGCCTTGGTCGAGCCGACGTCGGTCACGGTCGTCCCGTCGCGGCTCGCCTCGAGCGCCGCCCGCACCTGTCCGGCGAGCTGTCCTACGGGAACGGCGACGACGGCCAGGTCGGCGCCGTCGAGCGCCTCGCCGAGCGATTCGGAGACCTCGTGAACCGCCCCCCGCTCCCGCGCGACCTCCGCGCCGTCGCGGTCCTGGTCGAAGCCGACGACGGTCGCGCCGCCTCGCGCCGCGGCCAGCCCGACGGAGGCGCCGATCAGCCCGGTGCCGACGATCGCGACGCGCATCTACAGGGGTTACCCGACGGTTTTGCCGACGAGCGAGACGACCTCGGTGACCTGGCGCGCGAACTCTCCGAACTCGGCGGTCGGGATCAGCTGCGGCCCGTCGCAGAGCGCCTCCTCGGGCCGCGGATGCGCCTCCACGATGATTCCGTCCGCGCCGACGGCGGCGGCCGCCATGGCGAGCGGCAGCACCAGCGCGCGCCGGCCGGCCGCGTGCGACGGATCCACGATCACGGGCAGGTGCGTCTCCTCCTTCAGCACCGCCACCGCGCCGAGGTCGAGCGTGTAGCGCAGCGAGCGCTCGAACGTCTTGATCCCGCGCTCGCAGAGGATGATCCGCTCGTTCCCCTCCTTCGCGACGTACTCGGCCGCCATCAGGAGCTCCTCGACGGACGCGGACGGCCCGCGCTTCAGCAGCACCGGCTTGTCGATGCGGCCGACCTCCGCGAGGAGGAGGAAGTTCTGCATGTTCCGCGCCCCGATCTGCACGACGTCGGCCACCTCGAGGACGTCCTCCGTGTGCCGCGGGTCGAGCAGCTCGGTGACGATCGGGAGGCCGGTCTCCTCGCGCGCCTCCCTCAGCACCTCGAGCCCGTCGAGGCCGAGGCCCTGGAACGTGTAGGGCGAGGTGCGGGGCTTGAAGGCGCCGCCGCGGAGCCAGGTCGCGCCCGCGGCCTTGACCGCGCGCGCCGTCTCGAGCGTCTGCTCGCGGTACTCGACCGTGCACGGTCCCGCGATCAGCCCGAAGTACCCGTCGCCGATCTTGCGGCCGTCGACTTCGATCATCGTCAGGTCGGGCGCCAGCTCGCGCGAGACGAGCTTGTACGGCTTCACGATCGGGACGACCCGGTCGACGCCCGGAAAGCCCTCGAGTGGAATTCCCGCCAGCACCTCGCGATCGCCGATCGCTCCGATCACGGTCGCCTCCCGCCCGCGGGAGACACGCGCGTCGGCGCCCTCGGCGTTGAGGCGGGCGACGACGTGCTCGGTCTGGTCCGAGGTGGCACCGTTCACCATCACGACCAGGAGCTCCGGCGAGGCGTTCGAGGCGGCCATGGGGCAAGTGTAGGCTCGGTCGATCGACCCGAGCAGCGACCCCATGATCCGCCAGCTCCGCGAGCAGATCTCCGACAACGACCGGGCACTGGTCGAGGCGATCAACGTGCGGCTGCGACTCGTCCAGCGAATCAAGAGCTACAAGGCCCAGCGCGGCTACAACTTCGTCGATCCCGAGCGCGAGGAGTGGATGCTGCGGGACGTCCAGCGGGCGAACCGCGGGCCGCTCTCGACCGAGGGGCTCGAGGAGATCTACGGCGCGATCCTGGATCTGAGCAAGAAGGAGGTCTCTTGACCCGCCGCGCCGGCGGCCGTACCCTGGGACCGATGACTCCCGTCCGCACCTGGGCCTGGGCTTGGCGCCACGAGCGGGGCGGGAGCCTGCGCCTGACCTGACCCAGGCAGCCACCCGTTCCGCTCGAAGACCTTCCGCCGGAGGGTCTTTTCGTTTGTCCACATGATCGTTCAGACCGTCATCTCAACCGACCTGATCACCCCCCTCGGGGCGTACCTCCGGCTGCGCGAAGGCGGCCGGGGGAGCTTCCTGCTGGAGTCGGTGGAGAAAGGGCGGCTCGGACGCCACTCCTTCGTCGGCTTCGGCTCCGAGTTCGTCGACTTCGAGGGCGCTGAAGCGTCGGGCCAGCCCGTGGTGGGCTACCTCGGCTACGACCACGCCGCAACGCTGGAGCCGACGGTGTCCCTACCGGCGAAGGGCCCTTCGCTGCCGGAGAGCCGTTTCGTCGTCGCCGAGACGCTGATCCGCTTCGACCACGTGCTCGGCCTCGCGGAGGTGCTGGCCGGGAACCCGGACGAGGTGGCGGAGCTCCTGCGACGGCCCTACGACGACGTGGCGCCCCCGCGCATGAACGGCGGGTCGACCCGCCGCTCACCCGGTCGCTTCGAGTACGAGCGCGGTGTCGAGCGCGCGAAGAAGCACATCCGCGCGGGGGACGCGTTCCAGATCGTCCTCTCCCAGCGCGCCGAGCGGCCCACGAGCGCGAGCGCGATCGCCCTCTACCGCTCGCTTCGCCGGGTCAACCCGTCGCCGTACCTCTTCCTGCTCGAGCTGGACGACCTCGCCCTGGTCGGCTCGTCGCCCGAGACGCTCGTCAAGGCCGACGACGGGATCGCGGAGCTGAACCCGATTGCGGGTACGACGCACCCCGGCGACGGCGATGCGGAGCGGCTGCTCGCGTCCGAGAAGGACCGCGCGGAGCACGTGATGCTCGTCGACCTCGGCCGCAATGACCTCTCGCGCGTTTGCAGGCCGGGCACGGTGCGCGTCCAGCGCTTCCTCGAGCCCGAGCGCTACTCCCACGTCACGCACCTGGTCTCGGAGGTGGTGGGCGAGCTTAACCCGGGGATCACGGGGTTCGAGCTCCTCCGTGCCACCTTCCCCGCCGGCACCGTCAGCGGCGCGCCGAAGGTGCGGGCGATGCAGATCATCTCCGACCTGGAGGACTACCGGCGGGGGCCGTACGCCGGCGCCGTCGGCTACTTCCTGCCCGACGGCGCCGTCGATACCTGCATCGCGATTCGGACGATCGTCCTCCACGACGGCATCGCGTACCTCCAGGCCGGCGCGGGGATCGTGGCGGACTCGAATCCGACCGACGAGCACGACGAGTGCCTGCGGAAGCTGGCGGCGCTGGAGCGGGCGATCGACCTGGCCGAGGCGCGCGGATGATCCTTTTGATCGACAACTACGACTCGTTCACGTACAACCTCGCGCACCTGTTCGGCGAGCTCGGCGCGGAGGTGGAGGTGCGCCGGAACGACGCGGTCGACGCGGACGAGGCCGAGCGGCTGGAGCCCAGCCACCTCGTCGTCTCCCCCGGCCCCGGCCGCCCGGCGGATGCGGGCGCCACCCGAGACATCGTTCGACGGCTCGCGCCGCGAACCCCGACGCTCGGCGTCTGTCTCGGCCACCAGGCGATCGTCGAGGTCTTCGGCGGCGAGGTCGGCCCCGCGAAGACCCTCGTCCACGGCAAGGCGAGCGTGATCAACCACGATGGTCGCGGCCTGTTCGACGGGGTGCCGCAGGACTTCCTCGCCGGCCGCTACCACTCGCTCGCGGCAGCGTCGATCCCGGACGAGCTCGAGGTTTCCGCCAGATGCGGCGACGGCGAGGTGATGGCGGTGCGTCACCGGGAGCTGCCGGTCGACGGCGTGCAGTTCCACCCGGAATCGGTGCTCACCCCACTCGGGCGGGACATCGCACGAAACTTCCTGGAAGGCTCGTGATGCAGGACACTCTCGCCCGGCTGCTCGACGGACACGACCTGTCCCGGGCCGAGGCGCGCGAGGCGATGGACTCGATCATGACCGGCGAGGCGTCGCCGGCGCTGATCGGCGGCTTTCTCGTCGCCCTGCGGCTGAAGGGCGAGACGGCGGACGAGATCGCGGGTTGTGCGGAAGCGATGCGGGAGCACGTCCTCTCGGTCACGCCGCACCGTGAGGACCTCGTCGACACCGCCGGAACGGGGGGCGACGGCGGGCGCACCTTCAACATCTCGACGGCGGCGGCGCTCGTGGCCGCCGCGGCCGGCGCCGGCGTGGCGAAGCACGGCAACCGCGCCGTCTCGTCCGCGTCGGGATCGGCCGACGTCCTCGAGGCGCTCGGGTTCACGCTCGACCTGCCGCCCGACCGGATCGCGGACTCGATCGACGAGCTCGGGTTCGGGTTCCTGTTCGCGCCCACCCACCATCCGGCGATGAAGCACGCGGCGCCGGTGCGCAAGGAGCTTGCCGCCCGCACGGTCTTCAACGTGCTCGGCCCGCTGACGAACCCGGCGGGCGCGCGGGCGCAGGTCGTCGGCGTCTACTCGCCCGACCTCGTCCGGACGATCGCCGAGGTGCTCGCGTCGCTCGACGCTCGGCGGGCGTTCGTCGTTCACGGCGCCGCCGGCATCGACGAGCTGTCGCCCGCGGGGCCGAATCTCGTCTGCGAGGTCGTTGACGGCGGCGTGAAGGAGCGCGAGATCGACCCGCTGGAGCTGGGCGTGCCGCGGTGCGCGCCGGAGGAGCTGCGCGGCGGCTCGCCCGACGAGAACGCACAGGCGATCCGCGAGGTCTTCGGGGGCGCGGATGGCGGCCGGCGCGACGCGATCCTGCTGAACGCGGCCGGAGCGATCGCGGCGGGCGGGCACGCGGACGACCTCCGCGAAGGGCTGGAGCTCGCGCGTGAGGCGGTGGACTCCGGCGCGGCGGGCGAGCGACTGGAGGCCCTGATTGCGTTTCGCTGAGGCGCTGCGCGCATCCGGGCTGTCGGCGATCGCCGAGGTGAAGCGACGATCGCCGTCGGCCGGCGATCTCCGTCCGGACGCGGATCCGGGCGCGCTCGCCGCGGCGTTCGAGCGCTCGGGCGCGGCCGCGGTCTCGATCCTCGTCGACCAGCGGTTCGGCGGGACGATCGACGACCTCCACGCCGCCCGGGCCCGAGCGAGCCTGCCCCTGCTGGCCAAGGGCTTCTTCTCGACCGCGGAGCAGCTGCGTGAGCTACGCGACGCCGGCGCCGACGCGGTGCTGCTCCTGCTGCGCGACCTCGACGAGCAGAGCATGGCAGAACTTCTGCAAACAAGCAGAGCGCTCGGCATGGACGCGCTGGTCGAGGCGCACGACGAGGAAGAGTTGCAACGAGCCGCCGAGCTCGAGGCAGAGGTGATCGGGATCAATGCCCGGGACCTCGCCACGTTCGAGATCGACCGTGCCGCGCAGCTCGAGCTCGTGGCGAAGGCGCCGCGCGACCGCGTCGTCGTCGCGGAGAGCGCGATCGCATCACGCGCCCACGGTGCGGCCGCCGAGCTCGCCGGCGCCGACGCGATCCTCGTCGGGTCCACGCTGATGCGCGCGCAGGATCCCCCCGCCAAGCTCGCGGAGCTGATCTCCCGGCCGCTCGTGAAGGTCTGCGGCCTCACGCGGGAGGAAGACGTGGCCGTCGCCGGGGAGGCCGGCGCCGACATGGCGGGATTCATCCTGGCCGAGGAGAGCCCCAGGCGCGCAGACGAGCTCCTCCCCGTTCCGGAGACGATGCTCCGTGTCGCCGTCCACGTCGGTGAGTACGACGAGCGCGGCGCCGACCTCGTCCAGCTGTACGCGCGGGATCCTAGGACGCGTATGCGTAGCCGCGACGCCGCGCTCCTTCGCGACGGTCAGGAGGTGGCCCGCGTCGTCGACCTGCCGTGGGAGCAGGCGGACCCCGAGCACCTGGAGCGTGCGAGCACGGCGGAGGGCCGGATCATGCTCGCCGGTCGCCTCGGACCTGACAACGTGCGCGACGCGATCGAAGCGGTGCAGCCGTGGGCGGTGGACGCGGCATCGCGGCTGGAGGCCGGGCCCGGGATCAAGGACCACGACCGCGTCCGCGCCTTCGTCGAGGCGGCGCGATGACCGTCGGGCTCTACGGCGCCTACGGCGGCCGCTACGTCCCCGAGACGCTGATCCCGGCGCTCGACGAGCTCGCGCTCGGCTGGGAGGAGGCTCGGGAGGACGACGGGTTCCACGGCGAGCTCCACGAGCTGCTGACCACCTTCGGCGGGAGGCCGACGCCGCTCACGCTCACCGGGCGGTTCGCCGCCGGGAAGCGGCTCTACCTCAAGCGCGAGGACCTCCTCCACACCGGCGCCCACAAGCTGAACAACACGCTCGGCCAGGCGCTGCTCGCTCGGCGGCTCGGGAAGCAGAGGATCGTCGCCGAGACGGGCGCCGGCCAGCACGGCGTCGCAACGGCGACCGTCTGTGCGCGCTTCGGCTTCGACTGCGTCGTCTACATGGGCGCCGAAGACATGGACCGGCAGCGCCCGAACGTGGAGCGGATGCACCTGCTCGGGGCGGAAGTTCGGCCGGTCGAGTTCGGGACGAAAACCTTGCGCGAGGCGACGAGCGAGGCGATCCGAGACTGGATCTCCAACGTCGAGACGACCCACTACCTGATCGGGTCGTGCGTCGGCCCGCATCCCTACCCCTCGATCGTCCGCGAGCTCCAGTCGGTGATCGGGCGGGAGGCCCGCGAGCAGATCCTGCACGCCGAGCGGCGCCTGCCGGACGTCGCGGTCGCGTGTGTCGGCGGCGGTTCGAATGCGATCGGGCTCTTCGCCGGCTTCCTCGACGACGCGCAAGTGCGGCTTCTCGGCGTCGAGGCCGAGGAGGCGGCGTCCCTCGGCGACGGCCGGACGGGCGTGCTCCACGGCGCCCGGTCGTCGCTGCTCGCCGACGAGGACGGCCAGATCCTCGACGCGCATTCCGTTGCCGCCGGCCTCGACTACCCGGGCGTGGGGCCCGAGCACGCCTTCCTGCGTGACACGGGCCGAGCCGAATACGTCACCGCGACGGACGCCGAGGCACTCGCCGCGCTCCACCGGCTGGCGGAGACCGAGGGGATCATCCCGGCGCTGGAGCCCTCGCACGCGCTGGCGCGGATCGACGGCCTGGACGGCGAGCTGATCCTCGTCTGCCTGTCGGGCCGCGGCGACAAGGACCTCGCCCGTGTTTGACGTCCCGGCAACGCCGCTGACCTTTCCCGACGATGGGGTTCGGCGGGACGGCCTGCTCTTCCGGCTGCCGACGCCCGAGGACATCGAGACGATCGCCCCGGCCTTCAGCGATCCGGACATCGGCGGCCGCGCGAACATGCCTGCGCTCGACACCGACACTCTGCGTGAGCTCAGCCCGCTGCTCCCGGAGCGGATGGAGCAGGGGATGTTCATGCCGCTCCTCGTCGCCGACTCAGAGACCGGCGAGATCCTCGGCGGCGCGACTGTGCACCAGCTCAACTGGGAGCTCGGCCAAGCCGAGATCGGCTACTGGCTGTTTCCGGCAGCGCGGGGCCGCGGCGTCGCCACGCGGACCGCCCGCTTCCTGGCCGAGCACGCGTTCTCGCTCGGGATCGACCGCGTCGAGGCGCGAGTGTTCGACGGGAACCGGGAGTCCGAGCGCGTGCTCCAGCGTGCGGGGTTCACGCGCGAAGGCGTGCTCCGGTCGCTGCCGAAGCGAGACGGCGGACGCGGCGACATGACCCTCTACTCGCTCCTGCCGGGCGAATGAAGACGCTCGTGATCTACCTGATGGCCGGCCCAGAGACGCCGGCGCTCGCCGAGGCGGCGGTCGAGGGCGGCGCCGACGTCGTCGAGCTCGGGTTCCCGTTCTCGGACCCGCTCGCCGACGGGCCCGTGATCCGGCGGGCCGCCGAGCGGGCGCTCGCCGAGGGGATGCGGACGGACGCCTGTCTGGAGTGCCTGGCGGAGACGCGTCGGCGGGTCGACGTCCCCCTGGTGCCCATGACCTACGCCGCGCTGCTCGAGGCGCACGGCTACGACCGGTTCGCCCAGGACGCGCTCGAGGCCGGCGCCACGAGCCTGATCGTGGCCGACCTGCCGGTCGATGCCGAGCCCGGGCTGCGGCGCGTCCAGCTCGTAGCGCCGACCTCGACCGACGAGCGGATCGTCCTCGCTGCCGAGCACACCGACGGCTGGCTCTATCTCGTGACGGTCACGGGGACGACCGGCGCGCGGAACGGCCTCTCCCCCGAACTCGCCGGCCTCGTTCAGCGGACGAGGCGGGCGACCGACGTCCCGCTCTACGCCGGCTTCGGCATCACGACGCCGGGGCACGCACGCGCGGCGGCCGAACTCGTCGACGGCGTCGTGGTCGGCACCCGCGCCGTCGAGGTCGCCGAGGAAGGACCGGCCGCACTCCGCGAATACGTGCGGTCGTTGAGCACAATGCTCCACTGACCATGCGCGTCTTCTCCGGCATCCAGCCCACCGGCTCGAAGCACTTCGGGAACTACAGCGGCGGCTTCCGCCAGTACGTGGCGACCCAGGAAGTCGGGGACGCCTTCTTCTGCATCGTCGACCTCCACTCGATCACGGTCGAGTTCGATCCCGCCGACCTCCGGGAGCGAACGCTCGATCTCGGCGCGATGCTGTTCGCCGTCGGCCTCGACCCGGAGCGCTCGACCGTCTTCGTCCAGAGTCACGTCACCGCGCACGCCGAAGCCGCCTGGCTGCTGAGCTCGGTGACGAGCTTCGGCGAGCTGCGGCGGATGACGCAGTTCAAGGAGAAGTCCGAGCAGCAGGAGTTCGTCTCCGCCGGGCTCTTCACGTACCCCGTGTTGATGGCCGGCGACATCCTCCTGTACCAGACCGACGTCGTGCCGATCGGCGACGACCAGCGTCAGCACCTCGAGCTCACGCGCGACATCGCGGAGCGCTTCAACTCGCGCTACGGCGAGACGTTCAAGCTGCCCGAGGGGCAGTACCCGGAGGTCGGGGCGCGGATCATGGATCTTCAGGAGCCCGAGCGGAAGATGTCGACGACGCTCGGCACGCCGCAGGGCACGCTCGACCTGCTCGACCCGCCCCAGGTGCTCACGAAGAAGGTCAAGAGCGCTGTCACGGACTCGGGGCGCGAGGTGCGGCGAGGGCCCGGCAAGGAGGGGATCGAGAACCTGATCGACATCATGTCGGTCGCCACGGGCGAGACCCGCGAGGAGATCGAGGGCCGCTACGACGGTGCGGGGTACGGGCAGTTCAAGAGCGACGTCGCCGACGCCGTGGTCGGGCTCGTGCAGCCGATCCAGGAACGCTATCGCCAGCTACGCGGCGACGAGCCCGAGCTGCTGCGGCTCCTGGGCATCGGCGCGGACAAGGCCCGGGAGGCGTCAGCTCCCACGCTCGCGCAGATGTACGAGCGCATGGGGTTTGTCCGGCCGTAACGCCGCCGTCCTGGGCGGCGTCGTCGCCGCCACGCTCGTCACCGGCGCTCTGCACTTCCTCGACGCCGAGCCTGTCGTCACCTTTTTCGTCGCCGCGGCCGCGCTCGCCGGCCTCGCCTGGGTGATCTCGATCGCCACGGAATCCGTCGGCGCCCGCTATGGGCCGGCCGTGACGGGCGCGCTGCAGTCGACCCTCGGCAACCTGCCCGAGCTCTTCATCGTCCTCTTCGCGCTGTCGGCAGGCGAGCTCGTCGTTGCGCAGACGTCGATCGTCGGCTCGTTCCTCGCGAACGCGCTGCTCGTCCTGGGACTTGCGATCGTCGCCGGCGCGAGGGCGTCCTCGGACGGCGTGATGCGCTTCCGCAAGCGGTTCCCGAACGACATCGCGACGCTCCTTCTGCTCGCGGTCTTCATCATCGTGATCCTCGGGCTCTCCAACACCGTCGGCGACCGCGCCAGCGAGCACCAGGTGACGATCTCCGCGATCGGCGCGGTCTGCCTCCTGGCCGTGTATGGGACCTGGCTCTGGTCGTACCTCCGCTCGGACGAGCCAGCGGAGCCGGCGCACGGAGCCGAGGCACGGCCGGGGTTGCCGTTCCGCGCCGCCATCATCTCACTGGCCGCGGCCGGCGTCGCGGCGGCCTTCGTCTCGGACTGGTTCGTCAACGCGCTCGACCCGGCGGTCGACGCGCTCGGCATCTCGAAGGCGTTCACGGGCCTGGTGATCGTCGCGATCGCCGGAAATGCGGTCGAGAACGTGGTCGGGATCAGCCTCGCCGCGAAGGGCCAGTCCGACCTCGCGATCTCGGTGGTGAAGAACTCCGTGGCGCAGATCGCGGTGTTCGTGTTTCCGGCGCTCGTGCTCCTCTCGCTCGCCTTCGAGACGCGGCTGACGTTCGTGCTCGGCCCGGTCTACATCGGCGCGATCGCGCTGACGGCCTTCGCGATCTGGCAGATCACCGGCGACGGGGAAGCGGTGGCCTTCGAGGGGTGGGCGCTCGTCGCGCTCTACGTGATCGTGGCCGTGCTCGCCTGGTTCGAGTAACCGAGACGCAACACATTTCGAGCGCGAAGCGCGTAGCTTCTGGGACGGCCATTTCCACGCTCAGAGGGAGGAGCCATGAGGAGAGGCATACGGGTGGCCGCCCCGCTCGCGCTGGCGGGCGTCCTGGCCGCCGCCATCGCGGTGAGCATGGCGACTGCGGGCTCGTCGAGGCCCGTGCGCGCCATGCGCGGCCACCGCAGCACGCATTCCCGTCACTCGTCGAGCGCGTGCCGGTTCGACAACGGGATTTCGCACGTCGTCTACTTGATCTTCGACAACGTGCACTTCAATCGGGACAACCCCAACGTCCCGTCGGACGTCGAGCAGATGCCCAACCTGCTGAACTTCATCCGCGGCAACGGGCGACTGCTCACAAATAACCACACCGCCCTGATCTCGCATACCGGCGGTGGGATCCTGACCAGCCTCACGGGCATGTATCCGGATCGCCACGGACAGTCCGTGACCAACTCCTACCGCTACTTCCGGGCGGATGGGAGCACGGCGTCGTCGAGCTCGTTCAAGTACTGGACGGATCTGACGGACGACCTCAACTCGCCGCCCACCGACCCGAACTTCAACATGGTGAACGGCGACAGCGGCTCGGCGAAGAACACGCCGGCGCCGTGGGTCCCGTACACACGGGCCGGGTGCGACTGGGGCGCGACGGCGCTCGCCAACGTCGTGCTCGAGAACACCGGCACCGGGCCGGCCGGCGACATGACCAAGGTCTTCGGCCAAGGCTCACCGGAGTGGAACGAGGCCGCTGCGTCCAACGCGGCGCCGGCCGGAACCGCGGCGCGGACGCTCGCACAGACCGACTTCGTCGGCATGGCGATCCACTGCGCCAAGAACGTGAAGAGCATCTGCAACGGCAACGCGACCGCGAAGCCGGACCTGCTGCCCGACGAGCCCGGCGGCTACGACGGGTTCAAGGGGCTGTTCGGAGCGAAGTACGTCAACCCGGCCATCGCTCGCGGCAGTCCGGTCGTCAACAAGCTGAACGGGCAGCCGGTGGTCGACCCGTTCGGGCAGCCCGGCTTCCCCGGGTTCGACGGCCTGTTCGCAACGACCACGCTGGCGTACGTGGCTCAGATGCAGGAGGCCGGCGTTCCGGTCACCTTCGGTTACATCTCGGACGCACACGACCAGCACGGCAACGCGGGTGAGATCCACGCCACGCGCGGCCCGGGCGAGGCCGATTACGTCCAGCAGCTGAAGGCGTACGACCAGGCGTTCGGGCAGTTCTTCGCGCGCCTGGCCTCGCACGGGATCACGAAGCGGAACACCCTCTTCGTCTTCTCCACTGAGGAGGGCGACCACTTCGCCGGCTCCCAGCCCACACCCCCGGGCTGCGACGGCGTAACGACGCCGTGTCAGTACAACCCGATCGGCGAGGTCAACGGGAACCTCACGGGCCTGCTCGCCACGCAGCAGGGGATCACGACGCCGTTCACCGTCCACGCCGACATGGCGCCGACGATCTACCTGACGGGGAATCCGACCCGGACGGCCGGCGTCACCCGCGAGTTCGGCAGGGGGCTCGGACGGCTGACCGCGGTGAACCCGTACACGGGGCTCACGGAGCAGGTGGCTGCGGCGCTGGCCGACCCGGTCGGGATGAAGGCGCTGCACATGGTCACCGCCGACCTGCAGCGGACGCCGACGCTGGCGCTGTTCGCACTCCCGGACTACTTCTTCTTCACGGGGGCCGCGAATTGCTCGTCGCCGTGCATCTTCATCCCGCCGCAGGGCAACCAGTCGTTTGCCTGGAACCACGGCGGGATCCAGCCCGAGATCGCGAACACCTGGCTCGGGTTGGTCGGGCCTGGGGTTCGGCGGCAGCACTACGACGACCGGACTTGGGCCGACCACTCGGACGTCCGGCCGACGATGCTCACGCTGCTCGGGCTCGAGGACCCGTACGTCCACGACGGACGGGTGCTGGCCGGCCAGCTCGACGAGGATGCGCTGCCGTCCTCGCTCGAGCACGACCGGGGAGCCGTGCGAAACCTCGGCGCGATCTACAAGCAGCTGAACGCGCCGTTCGGCGCCTTCTCGATGAACCTGCTCGCCGCCTCGACGAAGGCGATCAAGAGCGGGTCGTCGTCGGACGACAGCCGCTACACGTCGGTGGAAGGGCAGATCTCGACGCTGACGACCCAGCGTGACGCCCTCGCCGCGCAGATCCGCGACGCGCTCGACGCGGCTGCGTTCGACCACCACCGCATCAACCGGAACGACGCCCGCGACTGGATCTCGCAGGCGCAGTTCCTGATCGGGCAATCGGCGACGCTCGCAGCGTCCGCCTGAGCCAAAGCCGAAGCCGTTTGCGGCCCGGCGCGTCGCCACGAGCGGCGCGCCGGGCCGACCGGCGCTTGTAACAACTAGTTACTTGGCTCCTGAGCGCTAGGAACGGGTTCGAACCGAGACGGTCAGCGGCGTCCGGCGTGGCTAGTGACAAGTTGTTACTTGCGCAGAAGACGCAGCTCGTCGCCGGTGAGCTCTCGGGAGTCCCCAGGCTCGAGGCCCTGGAGGGTCAGCCCGGCGTAGCTCCTTCGGTGGAGGCGCCGGACTGGGTGGCCAACTGCTTCCAGCATCCGTCGCACCTGCCGGTTTCGGCCCTCGTGAATCGAGAGCTCCACGGTTGACGGGCCGAGGTGCCGGACCGCCGCGGGCGCGGTCGGGCCGTCCTCAAGCTCGACCCCCTCGGCCAGTCGCCGGAGCGCCTCGTCCGAAGGCTCGCCCTCGACCTCGGCCTCGTAGACCTTCTCCACCTCGTATTTCGGGTGCGCCAGCCGGTGCGCGAGCTCTCCGTCGTTCGTCAGCAGGAGCGCGCCGGTCGTGTCGGCGTCCAGCCGCCCAACGGGCACTACGCGCACCTCGTGCGCGACGAGGTCGACCACCGTCTGCCGCCCCCGTGGGTCACTTGCCGTCGTCACGACTCCGGCGGGCTTGTGGAGCAGGACGTAGGTGAGCGGCTGCAGCGACACCTCCCGCCCGTCCACCTCGACACGGTCGCCGCGCTCCACGAACGTGTTCAGCTGTCCGGGCTCGCCGTTCACGACCACCCGGCCGGCCTTGATCAGCTCGTCTGCCTTCCGCCGGGAAGCGACGCCGGCCCTGGCGAGGAACGCGTTCAGCCGCATCGGGGTTGTTTACCCTCCCGCGATGGCTCGCATCGACCCGTACCTCCTGTACGAGGACGCCGAGGCCGCGGTCGAGTTCCTCACGACGGCCTATGGGTTCGAGGAGTACGTCCGCTCGACCGGCGGTGCCGGGCGCTTGCACGTCGAGCTGCGGCTCGAGGGTGACTCGCTCATGCTCGGTCAGGGATCGCCTGACTACCGGAACCCGAAGAACTCCGGCCACTTCACGGCGCTTGTCCACGCCTACATCTCGGACGTCGACGCCCACTACGAGCACGCTCGTGCAGCCGGGGCGGAGATCCTGATGGAGCCTACGGATCAGCCGAACGGCGACCGCCGCTACGACACCCGGGACCCCGAGGGCCACATGTGGTCCTTCGCCACCCCCGCCGCCTGATGCGCCTGGCCCTGATGGTCGAGGGCCAGGAGGGCGTCACCTGGGAGCAATGGCTCGGGCTCGCCCGCGCCTGCGAGGAGCACGGAATCGAGACGATGTTCCGCTCCGACCACTACCTCTCCCCGAGCGACCCCAGCCGCACGGCCACCGACGCCTGGACGCTCCTCGGCGCGCTCGCCGCCCGCACCACGAGGCTCCGGATCGGCACGCTCGTCTCGCCGGTCACCTTCCGTCACCAGGCCGTGCTCGCGAAGGCCGCCGCCACCGTCGACCACGTCTCCGGCGGCCGGGTCGAGGTCGGGATGGGCGCCGGGTGGATGACCCAGGAGCACGAGCGCTATCACATCCCGTTCCCCGAGATCGGCGAGCGGGTGCGGATGCTCGCGACGCAGATCGCGGACGTGGACACCTTCCTCCGCGACGACCCGCTCGTCGTCCAGCGCCCCCGCCCGCCGCTGATCGTCGGCGGCGGCGCTCGTCGGGGCACGACGGAGCCGGCCGTGCGCTTCGCCGACGAGTACAACACCTACGGCGTCGACGCCGCCGAGGCCCGAGTCCGCCGTGCCCGCCTGGACGAGGCCTGTGAGCGCGGCGGGCGCGATCCCTCCACCCTGCCGTTCTCGGTGATGACGCCGTTCCTGCTCGACCTGGACCACGCGCGGCGCTTCGTCGAGCGCGCTCCGAGCCAAGGGCCGGCGGAGCTCGTGTTCGAGGACCTGCGGCGCCGCGGTCTCGCCGGCGGCCCGGACGAGCTCGCCACCGGCCTCAAGGAGTTCGAAGCCGCCGGCGTCGAGCGGATGATGCTCCAACACATCGTCCACGACGATCTCGACGTGGTCGCGACGCTCGGCCGCGAGGTCGCCCCGAAGGTTCGCTAGGAGACCTGACGCGGCGCCCTAGGCCGGGCGCTTCTCGGCCACCGTCTCGAGTCGGCCGCGGATCTCCTCCGCGTCACCGCCGAGATCGTCGAGCCGGGGGAGCTCCGACAGGCTGTCGAGCCCGAAGATCCGCTCGAAGAGCGGCGTGACGCGGTAGCGGACGGCGCCGACCGACTCGTCGCGCCCGGCCTCGGCGATCAGGCCTCGCTCGACGAGACCAGCGACGACCGAGTCCGCCGCTACGCCGCGCAACCGCGCGATCTCCGGTCGCGAGCAGGGCCCCAGGTACGCGATCACCGCGAGCGTCTCCAGTGCAGCACCGGACAACCCGCGCTCCACCGGCCGTTCATAAAGCCGCCCGCAGGCCTCGGCCGCCTCGCGCGAGGCGCGGAAGGCCCACCCGCCGGCGACCTTCTCGAGCACGATCCCGCTCCGGCCTTCCTGAAACCGCTCGCGGAGCAGCCCGAGGGCCATCTCGACGCGGTCGGGGTGCTCGCCGGCCGCCAGGGCCAGGTCGACCGGCGACAGCGGTTGTGAGGCCACGACCAGCAGCGCCTCGAGCGTGCGCGCGAGACGGTCGAGCGGGTTCGCCGCGACTAGGCGGAGCGGACGGTCCATGCATGACTCCTTTCCGGCTTGGTGACCGCGTTCCTCCGCACCCGGATGGGCGCAAACGGTTCTGCCTGGGACAAGTCGATCTCGCCCCCTTTCCGCAGCTCGAGCAGCGCGAGGAACGCAACAGCCTGCTCGACTCGCGTCATCCACACGACCTCGGTATCGAAGTCGAACTGGGTGCGCCGCGAAAGCAGTGCGCGGAAGCGGCCGAGGAACTGCTCGACGGGCGGGAAGCGAAGCTCGAGGTGCGCGAGCGAGACGGCGGGCGGTTCGGCGGCGAGCGCGCGCAACACGGTCGCCAGCTGCTCGGGATCCTGGTCGGCGAGTCGCCGCTCCGGCTGCGGCGCAAGTGGCGCCGGCCCGAGCCGGAAGTAGCGATCCCGCTCGGTCGCCAGCCGCTCGGCCAGCCAGGCCGCCGCCTCCTTGATCCGCCGGTACTCCGCCAGCCGCCGCGCCAGCTCCTCGGCGGCCGCGGCGGGGTCGAGATCCTCCAGCTCGGGGTCCTCCCCGGCCAGCAGCGCGCGGGCCTTCAGCTCGAGGAGCGCGGCGACCAGCACCAGGAACTCCCCGCAGGCGTCGAGATCGAGCTCATCCCGCTCGGCGAGCAGCTCGACGAAGGTCAGGACCACCCCGGCGACGTCGATCTCGGCGAGGTCCAGCTCCTCCCGCAAGACGAGCGCGAGCAGGAGGTCGAAGGGACCCTCGAACGCCTCGAGGTCGAGCTCGAGGTCGCGGACCGGCGTCGCCGTCACCGGCCGGAAGCTAGCGTCAGCGTCGGACGCGTCCCTTCGGAATCGCCATCGCCGGCCCCTCCACCTTCCGCTCGCGGGGAGCCCTCGGGTCGCGGTCTCGATCATGGAAGAACTGCCACCAGATGAAGAAGGCCGACGAGCAGAGGAAGACGATAATCGAGACCCAAGCGTTCAGGCGCAGGGCACCGAGCTCGTGGGACGGGTCGACCCGCAGCAGCTCCTCGAAGAACCGCCCGAACGTGTAGATCATCACGTAGAGCGCAAAGAGCGCCGGCGGCTTGAACCGGAAGCGCCGGTCGAGGAGCAGCAGCACAATTGCCCCGATGGTCACGTAGATGAACTCGTAGAGGAAGGTCGGGTGGAAGGTCTCCGAGTCCGCGTACTGGACCGGGCGGTTCTCCGGGTCGATCTCGAGCCCCCACGGCAAGTCGGTCGGCTTGCCGAAGAGCTCCTGGTTCCACCAGTTGCCGAAGCGACCGATGCCGTGCGCGAGCAGCAGGCCGGGCGCGGCCGCGTCCATCAGCGCGGTCGCGCTCTTTCCGGCGCGCCTCGTGATGATCGCGCCGACGATCGTCCCGAGCGCGATCCCGCCCCAGACACCGAGTCCGCCCCGCCAGACCTCGAAGACGCCCTGCCACTTCGGCTCCGGCACCTCGGACCAGCTGGTGATCACGTGGTAGAGGCGGGCGCCCACGATCCCGGCCGCCACGCCCCACACGGCGATCCGCAGCAGGAGGTCCCAGTCGCCGCCCGCGGGGCCGGGGCGCTTCGTCCAGCGAAGGCCGGTCACGATGATGCAGACCGAGATCGCGAGGAGCAGCATCAGCCCGTACATGTGGACGGTCAGTGGGCCGAGCTCGAAGAAGCCGCTCGAGGGCGACGGGATCGACGCGATCACGCGCGGCATTCTGCCGACAGCGGCCGCGCGCAGTTGCCTGAACCCGGTTAGAGCAGGATTCTGAGCGCGAGATCTGGCGGGCAGCCGCGCTCGAGCAGCCGGACCGCCAGGTGCAAATCGATGTCCTGGCGGGCCGCCAGCCGCCCCGCAGCGCGGTGGCTGTAGCCGGCGCGCTCGAGTTCCTCGCTCCGCCAGAGCTCGATTTGCATTTGTTCTGTCTCTTCGAGTATTTGGAGTTCCGTCTCGCCCATCGCGTTACCTCCGGGTCGCCGCAGTGTTTCCCCATCGTCGGCTTCGCGACGGCCGCTGATCTCCCCCGTTGAGGGGATTGCAGCGGCAGATTTCGTAAAGATTGCGACGCTCAGGCTGTGGGAGCCGCGGCCCGCGGGCGGAACCGCCGCGCGAGCACGTACCCGAGCAGTCCCAGGGCCAGCACGAGCCCGATCACGGCAGTCGCCGTGAAGACCGGAAAGCCGTCGCCACCCGTGCCTGTGCCGATGGTGATCGCCGGGAACGTGTGGGTCTTAGCGCCGCCGTACTGCGTGAAGCCGTCGTAGACCTCGTACGTCCACGTCCCGCCGCTCGGGAAGACGACCTTCGCGACGTACTTGCCGGGTTCGCCGGCCGGCGTCGCCTTGAACGTTTTCGCCGTCGAGCCGTTGCGGATCGTCACCGTCGGCGAGACGCCGGCGAGCGGCGTCTGGCCGTGCTGGAGGATCGTGATCTGAGCGTTCCAGGTCTCGCCTGGCCCGACGCCGTCGTCGGGCGGAGCGAGCCCGGCGGTCGCCCATCCGCCACCGAGCGCGCCCGCCGGCAGCGCCATGGCTGCCAGGGCGAGTCCGATCATGAGCCTTCGCATCTGCACCTCCTTGTTTCCGCCTCTACACCCGCCAGCGGCCTCGGGTTCCCCCTCAGCGCATCGAGTGGAAGATCTCGAGCGCCTCGTCCTTCGGGATGTCCGCCTCGACGCGCACCGTCACGTTGTCCGCCCGTTCCATCACGAGCGTGTCCCCGACGAGACGCAGCTCCTCGTCCAGCTGCGGGATGTGGAGCACATGCGGGCCTTCGATCCAGACGCCGTGCGCGTCCCCGTCCCGGACGAGCTCGAGATCGGTCTGGTCGGAGTTCACGAGCTTCTCGATTGCGCCGGTGCCGATGATCTGCGAGATCAGGAGCCGAGGCTTCTCCGGATCGCCGTAGACGAGCGAGACCTGCTGCACGTCGGGGAGGTAGTAGACCTGGGGCTCGCCGAGCCGATCGACCTGCGGCACCTTGATCGGGAATGCCGCCTGCCTGCGCGCCTCAGCCAGCGAGAGCCGCAGGCCGTAGAACTGCCGGCCGCGCTCGAGGTCGAGCTCGGGGTACTCGTCGACCGAGCGGATCGTGACGCTGCCGACGCCGAAGAAGTCGAGGATCGCGCTCCGCGACTGCGGCACGGCCAGGAGCGCGCCGACCACCACCACGAGCGCGGCGAGCGCGATCATGAGCGGCCGCCGCCACTCGCGTGGGCGGCGCTCTGCGGCGAGCCGGCGGCGGACGCCGTCACGCAGGTCGGGCGTCTCGGGCCAGTCCAGCTCGCGGCCGAGCCGGTCGAGACGAAGCTCGAGCTCAGACATCCTCGTCCTCCATCTGTTCGCGGAGCCGGGCCAGCGCCCGTGACAGCCGCGACTTCACCGTCCCCTTCCTGAGCCCGAGCGCCTGCGCTGTCTCCTCCTCGGAGAGCTCGAGGAAGTAGCGGCAGGCGACGACCTCGCGTTCCTCGTCGCGCAGGCCGTTGACCGCCTCCAGCAGTGCCGCGTCGCGCTCGGCGTCGAGCAGAGATGTCTCGGGGGACGGGGCCGCGCCCCCCGAGGGCTCTGCCGCCACGGCGCGGAGCGCGAGGTTCGCGCGGCGTCCGGCCGAGCGGCGGCGGTTCCGGGCCTCGTTCGCCACGATCCGCAGCAGCCACGGGCGGAGCTCGGCGCCGGGACGGAAGCGCCCGAGCGCGTAGAACGCCTTCACGAACGCCGACTGCGCGGCTTCCTCCGCATCCGCGGCGTTCCCGGTCAGCAGGTAGGCGGTGCGGAAAGCGATCCCCTGATATGCGTGCACGAGGTCTCCATAGGCGTCCTGGTCGCCGCGCTTGGCGCGCTCTACGAGCTCCGCCTCGGTCAGTGGCCGGCCCACCACTGCAGCTTCTACACCGGTCCGGTGCCTAGGGTTCCCGCGATGCGACTGGTGCTACTGCTGCTAGGGCTCGGCCTGGCACTCGCCGGCTGCGGCGGCGAGGACAAGCATTCGGCGATCAGCGCGGATGTGGTCAACCCGCGGAACTTCCGCTCGGTGGGCAACGTGACGCTGAGCGCGGACGGCGACCGAACGCGCGTCGAGCTCTCGGTGAGCGGCGTCGACGCCGCGGCGCCCGCGCTCCGGGCCGGTCAGTGCGTCGAGCTCCGTGCACGCGAGTACAAGCTGAGCATGCTGCAGGACGGCCGCTCGACGACCGAGCTCGACGTCCCGATCGACGAGCTCAAGGCACGTCAGATGAAGGTGACGGTCTCGAAGAGCGAGGCGACGCCGCATGCGATCACGGCCTGCGCTCAGCTGCCGTTCGAGGGGCCGGAGGCGCCGTTCGCGATCGGCGACCTCACTGCCTCGGACGGCCATGACACCGGCCTCGTCTGGCTCGACGAGGTCGAGGGCAAGACGAAGGTCGGAATCATCCTTTTCGACATCGAGCGCGGCCCGGAGTCGGTGACCCTGCGCCGCGGAGGCTGCACCGGCGAGGTGCAGCAGGAACTCACCCCGATGCGCGACAGCGAATCGGTCTCGACTGTCGATGCACCGCTCGGCGAGATCGTCGACGGCAACCACTCGATCGTGCTCGGTCGCACCTGCGCCCGAGCGCTGAGGCCGGGCTAGTCCTCTTCGCGGACGACGTCGAACACCGTGTTCAGGGTCCAGTTCACGAGCCAGACGACGATCGTCGCGCCGACGTAGGTCCAGAACCCGCTGATCGAGAAGTCCGGCGCGATCCACTCGGCTAGCGCCAGCATCGCGACGTTGAGCACGAAATAGAAGAGAC
>Ga0307320_10000043_pt1 | contig 43150 bp, 39 predicted proteins | sample ER_DNA_369_FD_194495 | JGI IMG/M metagenome (GOLD analysis project Ga0307320, IMG submission 194495) | Bulk soil microbial communities from the East River watershed near Crested Butte, Colorado, United States - ER_DNA_369 | ecosystem: Environmental > Terrestrial > Soil > Floodplain | place...
CTCGGAGAGCTTCTCGCACCAGTCCCACAGCGTAGGAGAACCAGCACTGTTCCGGATCGGCCGAAAGAACGAAACGCGCGCCGTCCTCGCGGCCAGTTCAACTCGAGCCTGCCGACCGATGTGCCCGCCGGCCGACGCCGTCATCGTGGTGTCAATGCCGATCAACGCCTCCAGCCGCCGCCCCGCGCGCACCACGATGCAGGCGATCGTCCAGCACGCTTACGGGTCGACCGACGTCCTGCGACACCAAGACGTCGACCCGTCGACACCCGGGCGGTGCGAGGTGCGCGCCCGCATGCACGCAGCCTCCATCGACCAAGAAGACTGGTTCGTCACCACCGGCCGCCCACAACTTCGGCGGGTAGGGGCACTCATCGGCGAGCGCGGCGACCTGCCGCTCTTCGGCGAGGTCGGCGAACTTCCGAACCTCCTCCCGGGCGAGCACCGCGGCCTCCTCGGCTGTCTTGAACGAGACGGTCTTCTCCTGGAAGGCGAAACCGTTGATGTAGGCGTCGAGCACACAGTAGGCCTGGATCGTCACCTCGCCCAATGCACGAGAACCTGAAGGAGACCCCATGAACGCGCTCACCCGTTTCGTGCTCGACCACAAGCGACTCGTGCTCGGGTTCTGGCTCGCCGTGACGATCGCCGCCTTTGCTGCGATCGGACCGGCAGGCAGCTCGTTGTCACAGCAGTTCGACATCCCCGGACGCGAGGGCTTCGAGACGAACAGTGAGCTCGCCGCCATCTACGGCGCCGGCGGTGACGTCGCACCGATCGTGCCCGTGGTGACTCTCCCAGAGGGGAAGACAGTTGATTCGCCGGGTGTGCGTGCGGAGCTCGATGCGGCGCTGTCGAAGGTGGAAGCGGCGCTGCCGGAGTCGATGAGTGCCTCATTTGCCTCGACCGGCGATCGGGCGTTCGTCTCCGACGATGGCCGAACCACCTTCGCGCTCGTCTACATCCCGGCCAAGGGCGGCGTCGACCCGGGGCTGGAGGAGGCCCGTTCGGCGCAGGCCGCGCTCGACGGCGTCACCGTCGGCGGATCCCCGGTCGAGGTGACCGGGCTCGACGCGCTCCGGGCCTCCGCCGGGGATATCGAGGGGGCTGGCGCCGGCGTCGTGCTGGGGACGCTGCTGGCGGCGCTGGGCGCGCTGCTCGTCCTCGCCTTCGTCTTCCGGTCGTTCATGGCGTTCGTGCCGCTGCTGATGGCGCTGGTCGCGATCCCGACGACCTTCCTACTGGTCTGGCCCCTCGCGAGCGTCACCGACGTATCCGTGATCGTTCAGTTCCTCGTCGCCTTGATCGGCCTCGGGATCGCGATCGACTACGCGCTCCTTGTCGTCGTTCGTTGGCGTGAGGAGCGGCAGCGGCCGGACGTTACGAACGAGATGGCGGTGCGGAACGCGATGCAGCACGCCGGTACCGCCGTCGTCTTCAGCGGCACCACGGTGGCGATCTCGCTGCTCGCGCTGCTGGCTCTGCCTGTGCCGCTCATGCGCAGTATCGGCGCCGGCGGGCTGCTGATCGCGCTAGTCAGCGTCGCCGTGGCCGTCACGTTACTGCCGGTCGTGCTGGCGACGATCGGGCCGAGGTTGGACTGGCCGCGGAACCGCCGCGACGCGCAGGCTAGTCGTGGCTGGTCAGCCTGGGCGCATCTGATCGTGCGTCACCGCTGGCCTGCCGCCGTCGCCTCGACCGCTGTGCTGGTCGCGCTGGTCGTCGCGGCCGCGAACATCCAGCTCGGGAACCCACTCGCTGCTTCGCTCTCGAAGGAAGGGCCCGCACGTTCGGGCCTCGAGAACCTCGAGGACTCCGGCATCGGTACCGGCCCGCTCTCGCCGTTGGACGTCCTGGTTCGCTCAGGCGACCCCGGCGATGTCGCGCAGGCATTCGCGCAGGTCGACGGTGTCCGCAGCGTCGCAGCACCTGCCGACTGGCGCCGCAAAGGCACCGCAGTTGTGGTCGTGATCCCGACTGCGGATGGGAACTCGCCGACGGGCAGAGAGACGCTCGACCGCCTGCGGGACAGGGCGAAAACGATGCCCGCAGTAGTGACGATCGGTAGCCAGGCGGCGCAGAGCGCCGACTTCCTCGACGCTGTCTACAGCAACTTCCCGCTGATAGTCGCCCTCATCTCGATCCTGACGTTCCTCCTGCTGGCGCGGGCGTTCCGCTCGCTGCTCCTGCCGCTGAAGGCTGTCCTCCTGAACCTGCTCTCCGTCGGCGCCGCCTGGGGGCTGATCGTGCTCGTCTACCAGAAGGGATTCGGCTCCGAAGCGATCTGGGGTATCGAGGCGACGCAGGCGATCAACGTCGAGCTGCCGGTGGTCGCCTTCGCCTTCCTCTTCGGCATCTCGATGGACTACCAGGTCTTCATCATCAGCAGGATGCGGGAGGCGTACGACCGCAGCGGCTCGACCGAACGTGCCGTCGTCGAGGGGATCGGCCGTACCGGGCGCCTCGTCACGAGCGCGGCGCTGATCCTCTTCCTCGCCTTCGTCGCCTTCGCACTTCAACCGGGCACGGAGGCGAAGATCTTCGCGACGGCGCTCGGGGGAGGCATCCTGATCGACGCGACGATCATCCGCGGCGTCCTGGCACCCGCGGTCGTCGCCCTCTTCGGCCGCTGGAACTGGTGGCTCCCGGCCTGGGCCGCGCGCATCCTCCGCGTCGAGCCGTCGCCCATGCAGCCGGAGGAGACTCCCACGTCCGTTCCGCAGCCGGTATAGGTCTACCAGCTACTAGCTGAGAGGGGGGCTCCGCCCCCCTCTCAGCTTCGAGCCCGCCTACACGCTTCCACCACCGCCTATTCGCATCGAAAGGAGCAACACGAACATGAGCTCCCCGCAAGCTACCTTCCATCTTCGCCTGACCGGCGAGCTCGATCCCGACCTGGGACGGTGGACACTCGACCGCCGCGACTAGACTAGCCTAATGAAGTTTATTCAAGCAGGGAATCCACCCTTATGAAGACGCGTGCGCGGCAGCGAAGCAGCCAGAAGCGCAGGAAGGGCCTTGAAAGCGAAACGCGTTGTGTACGGCTGACGGTAGTTGCCACCTTCGTTGCCACCCACGCTAGAAAGAGCAACTAATCGTTACCGCGGGTGAGCCCACAATGGCTAGCTAACTGCGATCTCTCGGGAATGGCCCCGGGAGGAGTCGAACCTCCGCACGCGGATTCGAAGTCCGCTGCTCTAATCCGCTGAGCTACGGGGCCGCCGGGCCAGTGTAGCCCTCGCCTGTTCTCTAGCGGCGGACGGCCAGGCGGACAATCGCCCGCACGTAACCGCTCTTCGTGATGGCGAAGGTGACGCGTCCCGTTCGCCTTGCCTTGACATAGAGGACGACGCGGCCCTCGGCGTTCGTCCGTCTGGTGAACGCCGTCACCCCGGCGCCGGAGACCCGGACGGCTGCGCGCGTCACGGGCTTGCGTGCAGCATCGCGGACGGTGACGGTGATCGGGACTCGGCGGCCTTTCACGGGGCTTCCGCTCGTCGTCACGCGCATCGCCTTCGGGAGAGCGAGCGTCAGAGCCGGGCTGAAGTCGCCGGTGTTTCTGTCCTCATCGGCCGCGGCGACGCGCCAGTAGAAGAGTCCGCCGTTCAGGTACTCCTGCCCGGTGGTCAGTCTCGGTGCGTACACCGTATTGTCGGTGATCACGTTCTCGACGAGCCGGGCGAAGTCGGGGCGGGAGGAGACCTGTAGGCGGTAGTTCTTCATGCCGAGCACGGGCTGCCAGCTGAAGAGGACGCGGCTCACGCCTCGATCGGTCGTTGCGCCGGCGGGCTCGTGGATCGTGCGCGTGAAGTACCGCATCACCGACCATGGGCCTTCCGTCAGCGAGTAGGTGCTCGTGGTGGGGTAGTTCGCGCGGACGCGCCAGCCCCAGACCCCGGTGCCGGTCATCTTCACGAACGCGAATGCGGACGAGTAGGCATCCTCGAAGACGCTCGAGTCTCCGTCAGGCTCGTTGATCTCGAAGTCGTAGGAGACCGCGCCCGTGATCGGAGCCCAGGTGAAGAGAGGAATCAGGTCGCCCGAGGTCGGGTTGTCCGCATCGGGGACGGGGGCCGGAAGCGTTCTTCGGAAGGTGCCGGTTCCCGACCACGTGAGGCCGACCAGCTTCTCGTCGTCGGCGCGGACGCGCCAGTAAAGGACGGTGTCGGCCGGATAGGTGCTGTTGCTCGTGTAGGCGGTCGACCGGGTCAGAACGTCGTCGATCGGCGAGCCGAAGGTCGGGTCCTGGGAGACCTGGAGCCGGTATCGGCGAGCTCCCTCTGCGGCCGTCCACGTGAAGGTCGGCTGCGTCGTGATCTGCGTGTTGCCCACCGGAGAGAGGAGCGCCGGAGGGGTCGACTGCTTCTGGAAGTTCCGGAACGCGGAGAGCAGCGGGTTGCCGGTCGAGAGCCCTCCGTTGAAGTTGACGGCGGGCAGGACGGCCCAGTAGTAGAGCGTGGTCTCGTCGGAGAACGTCGATGGCTGGGTGTGCGTCCGCGGCGCATACGCCGGGATCTGCGTGAAGGCGTAGTCGGCGATGTTGTTGAACGCCGCATCCTTCGACACGATCACGAAGTAGCTCTGCTTGCCGGAGAGCGGCTTCCACGTGAAGAGAGGCGTCCGGCCGGTAGTGGTGCCGTGGGCGGGGAGGACGTAGTCGCCGGTCCCGAGATAGCCATTGGTGCACGAGGGGGTGCAGGCACCACCTGTCGGGTAATCGGTAAAGGTGAAGGCCGGGCCACCGGGGACTCCCCAGTCGAGATCCGTGTAGTCGCCGTAAATGTCCTGGCCGTTCGTGTCGCGGTCGGTTCGTGCCCGGACGCGAACGCAGTAGGAATGCCCGAGCTCCAAGGACGTGTTGCTGTCGGTGGAGACACCCATCACATCCGGGTAGGGCTTGACGCTGTTCCAGCCCGAGCCGAGTGGTGTCCAGGCGTTGGCGGCGGTCTGGCTCGTCCAGTGCTCATTGGCGCTATGGGTCCAGTCGCAAATGCCGGCGCCGTCGTCGTAGTAGGTGACATCGACGAGGTAGCTCGAGGCGCCGGGGACCGGATCCCAGGCTACGACCGGCACTTGCGTTTGATAGCCGGGGGCCACGAGGTCGACGTCCGTCCCGGCATCCGTGAGGTTGTCGCGCATGTGGAGGCTCTTGATGCTCGGCGCCACTACAGACCCGACGGGCGCGACGTTGTCGAACGTCTTAGCGAAGTCCGGACCGAGGTTCCAGACGCCGGCGTTACCGGCCTGGTCGAGTGCGCGGATGCGCCAGTAGTACGTGTTGTTCTCGTAGAGGACCGTGGAAGCGAACGCGGTCCCGAGGGTGGTGCCGGAGCAGCAGACCTTCGAGCCGGGCGTGAAGTCCGAGGATGAGTTGACCTCCACCTCGTACCGGGCCGCGCCGGGAAGTGCGTTCCATGAGTAGAGCGGGTCGAAGACCTCCAGAGCGGAAACGAGGTCATTCAGGCTCGTCGCGGTGGTCGTGGGCCACGCCCAGGTGAACGTGCCGACGCTGGACGGCTTACCTCGATTGCCCTCTGCGTCGATTGGGGTGACGCCCCAGTAGTAGCGCCCGGGCGCGAGCGCTGGAGCGCGGCTGAACTGCGAAGCGGCCGTCTCGACCGGGGTCCAGACCGGCGAGCCGAGCGCGGGGTCGGTCGCCAGTGTGACCAGGTATTTGGCGGCGCCGGGCGTCGGCGTCCAGCTCAGTTTGAAGGGCGAAGCGGGGTAGGTCAGTGTCGCGTCATACGCCGGCGAAACAAGCGTGGGGGCTGAGGTCCAGGCCTTCTTCACGGAGCGGACGGCTGACCAGGGTGAGACAGCGCCGGCCTCGGTCGCGGCGCGAACGCGCCACCAAAGCGTCCCGTTCGGGATCGTCTTCTTGAGGGTCGCCCTCGTGTTCCCGGTGAAGAAGCGGTCGTTTCCGTAGCCCAGCACCGGCGAGTTGAAGCCGGAGTCGGCCGAGACCTGGAACTCGTAGTGGTGGGCGCCCGGGGAGGGGTTCCACGCGAAAGCAGGCAGGGAGGCCACGACTGCGCCGTTGGCCGGGCTGAGAAGAGCGGGCGTCGGTGGGGCGGCTTGGGCCGGAGCGGCAAGCGCCAGCAGGAGAAACGCAGCACAAAACGAGATCGACGTCTTCTTGCGGCTCAGGGTGATGCTCATTCAGCGACCTTCCATGGCGCGTTCGTGCACGGAGAGGACGGCCGCTGCCCTCGGTCGTCGTAGCTAAAGCCAGACCGAGCTTGCAGGCATCCCCCGTGTGGGGGTCTGCGTCACGCTTTCGTGGGGGCGGTCAGCTCGCGCTCGGCGGGCTGGCCGGTCCGGAGCTCGCGGCCGCGCTCGGCCTCGGCATTGATCTCGGCCCCGAACAGGATTGCGAGCGCCGAGAGCCACAGCCAGGTGAGCATGATGATCACGGCGGCGAGCGACCCCCACGTCTTGTTGTACGAGCTGAAGAGGCTCACGTAGAGCGCAAAGAGGCCCGACGCCGCGAGCCAGATGACGACCGCGACGACCGCTCCGGGGGTCAGGAACCTCCACCGCGGATGGTCGACGTTCGGGCCCAGGTAGAGGATCACGGCGAAGGCGGCGAGGAGCCCGCCGATCAAGATCGGCCACTCTGCTGTCCACCAGATCCAGCCGAACATAGTCTCGAGTCCGAGAGCTTTGCCGACCCAGTCGGAGATCGCCGGGCCGAGGACGAGCAGCATGAAGACGAGCCCGAGCGCGATCAGCAGGCACGCGAGCATCTGGAGGGCGGCGATGCGCTGCTTCAGGAAGTTCCGGGTCTCCTTGCGGCCGTATACGCGGTTCAGTCCGCGTATGAGACCCGTCATCGCGCCAGTCGCAGTCCACAGCGCGAGGACGACGCCGATCACGATCATCAGCACTCCGCCACCCTGGTTCTCGAGCGAGCGGTTGAGGCTCTCCTCGAGGAGCGAGATCGCCTCCCTCGGAACGACGCCCTTGAGGCTATCCATGATCGACGCGACAGTGTCCTCTCCCGCCAACACGGTAAAGAGGCCGAGTGTGACGAGGAGCGCCGCTGGAATGGCGAGGAACGCGTAGTAAGCGAGCGCGGCGGCGACATCGGTGATCCCGTCCTCGAGCGCCTGCTTGCCGGCGCGAACGATGATCGCTTTCCAGTCTCGCTTCGAGAGGTCGGTCAGGCCAGGATCGGTCAGCTCGGGCTCGTGGCGCTCCGGCTGGGGACCGGGGGCCTCGGGCTTCGCCGCGAGAGACGGGCCCGTGGCGCGCGCCTCGGGCGCGGCTTCGGCGTCTGCATCCTTCTGCGAGCTGTCGGAGTCCGACCCGGACCAGCTCCGGACCTGGGGCCCGCGGGCAGGCTTGCGACGGGGCAGCAACCTCATGCCGGGAGCTTTTCCACTCGGCAGAGTTCTCACGCGCGATCACGATCTATCCTTGGACCACGCGGGCGTGGCGGAATTGGTAGACGCTGCGGGTTTAGGACCCGTTGGACTTCGGTCCTTGGAGGTTCGAGTCCTCTCGCCCGCACTCAGCCCTCCTGACCCAGATAGGGGCTTCACTGGCACAATGGCCCTTCCCGATGAAGACCCAGGTCGAAGAGCTCCCGGAGAGCAAGGTGCGCCTCGCGGTGGAGGTGCCCGAGGCGGACGTCCAGCATGCCTACGAGCACGCGGCGTCGGACCTCGCAGGCTCGATTCGGGTCCCGGGCTTTCGGAAGGGCCACGTTCCCCCCCAGGTGGTCATGGCACGAGTGGGGCGCGCAGCCGTCTGGGAAGAGGCGGTCCGCAGCCACATCGACACGTGGTTCTGGAATGCGGCGACCGATTCTGGCATCCGCCCGATCTCGACGCCCGAGGTCGAGTACGACGGCCTGCCCGGGGACAACGACAGCTTCCACTTCACGGCGACCGTTGCCGTGCTCCCGGAGCCGGAGCTCGGCGACTGGACGACGCTCGAAGTGCCCGGCGCGGAGCCCGAAGTCCCCGAGGAGCTCGTCAGGCACGAGCTCGAGGAGCTCCGGACGAGTGTCGCCGAGCTCGTGCCTGTCACGGACCGCCCGGTGATCGAGGGAGACACTGTCGTCCTCGATCTCCTGGGTGACGAGACCGGGACGCAACGCGACTACGTCGCGGAGGTGGGCGACGGAAGGCTGATTGAGCCGATCGAGGCTGCGCTACCCGGTATGAAGCCCGGCGAGTCGAAGACCGTTCAGCTCCAGGTCGACGAGGAGCAGACGACCGACGTCGAGGTGACGGTGAAGGAGGTCAAGGAGAAGGCTCTGCCCGAGCTCGACGACGACCTCGCCCGCGCGGCTAGCGAGTTCGAGACGCTCGACGAGCTGCGCGGCGACCTCGAGGCCCGGCTTCGCGAGCAACTCGAGGAGGAGCTCGACGCCCGCTTTCGCGAGAACGCGGTCGACGCTCTCGTCGACGTCTCCGATGTCGGGCCGATCGAGCCACTCGTCGAGCGTCGCTCCGCCGAGCTCCTGACCGGGCTCGTCCGCTCGCTCGAGCGGCGTGGCATTTCGTTCCAGACCTATCTCGCGATGACCGGGCAGCCGCAAGACGCCGTCGTCGGCCGCCTACGGGAACAGGCGGCGCAGGCCGTGAAGCGCGAGCTCGTTCTCGACGCGGTCGCAAAGCGGCTCGGCACGGAGGTCTCGGACGAAGAAGTGGACGAGCTGATCCGGGAGCAGGCGGTAGAGGTGGGGGAGGAACCGGAGCGGATCGGTACCGTGATGCGTGAGACTGGCGGCTTCGAGCAGCTGCGAGCCGATCTGAGGCTCAAGAAAGCGCTGGACGAGGTCGTCTCACAGGTACGGCGAATACCCGTCGAGCTCGCGCAGGCGCGTGAGAAGCTTTGGACACCCGAGAAGGAAAAGGCCGGCGCCGGGATGAAGATCTGGACGCCCGGCAGCGAGGAGGCAGAAAGAACATGAGTCCGTTGATCCCCATGGTCGTAGAGCAGACGTCGCGCGGCGAGCGCGCCTTCGACATCTACTCGCGGCTCCTGAACGAGCGCATCATCTTCCTCGGCACGCCCGTGGACGACCAGATCGCGAACCTGATCGTGGCGCAAATGATCCACCTCGAGTCCGAGGACCCGGACAAGGACATCTCGATCTACGTGAACTCTCCGGGCGGCTCGGTCTATTCCGGCCTCGCGATCTACGACACGATGCAGTACATCAAGCCAGACGTGCAGACCATCTGCGTCGGCATCGCGATGTCGATGGGCGCGATCATCCTCGCAGGAGGGACGGAAGGGAAGCGCATGGCGCTCCCGAATGCCAAGATCCTTATCCACCAGGTCTCGGGCGGTTTCCAGGGGCAGGCTACGGACATCGAGATCCAGGCGCGCGAGACGATCGCGATCAAGCGGCGCCTGGAGGAGATCACGGCCTTCCACACGGGGCAGCCACTCGACAAGGTCTCGAAAGACATGGAGCGCGATTACTTCATGACGGCGGACGAAGCGAAGGAATACGGGATCATCGACACTGTCGTCTCGCAGCGGGGCGCAGGTGTGGCGGTGGCCGCCACCTAGCGGCCGAGGCCATTTCGAGATACAAGAAGGGTAGACGTGGCGCGAGCAACCGACGGAAACGAGCAGCTTCTCTGCAGCTTCTGCGGGAAGAGCCAACGACAGGTCAAGAAGCTGATCGCCGGTCCGGGCGTCTACATCTGCGATGAGTGCATCGATCTCTGTAACGAGATCATCGACGAGGAGCTCACGGCTCCGGCCCAGCTCGATCTCGACAACCTGCCGCGCCCGAAGGAGATCTACGAGGTCCTGAACGACTACGTGGTCGGTCAGGAGGAGGCCAAGCGCACCCTCGCCGTCGCGGTCTACAACCATTACAAGCGCGTACAGATGGCGACGCCCGAGGGCGAGGTCGAGCTCCAGAAGTCGAACATCCTCCTGCTCGGTCCGACCGGCTGTGGCAAGACGCTCCTCGCCCAGACGCTTGCACGGATCCTGAACGTCCCGTTTGCGATCGCCGACGCGACCGCCCTCACCGAGGCCGGCTACGTCGGTGAGGACGTCGAGAACATCCTCCTGAAGCTCATCCAGGCCGCTGACTTCGACGTGAAGAAGGCCGAGACCGGGATCATCTACATCGACGAGGTCGACAAGATCGCACGGAAGGCCGACAACCCGTCGATCACGCGCGACGTATCGGGGGAGGGCGTGCAGCAGGCGCTCCTCAAGATTCTCGAGGGGACGGTGGCCTCGGTGCCGCCCCAGGGCGGGCGTAAGCATCCGCACCAGGAGTTCCTCTCGATCGACACGACGAACATCCTCTTCATCTGTGGGGGCGCGTTCGCGGGCCTCGAGAAGATCATTGGGAAGCGGATCGGCAAGAACCAGGTCGGCTTCGGAGCCGACGTCAAGTCGAAGCGCTCCCTGGAGGGCACCGAGCTCCTCTCCGGCGTCATGCCCGAGGATCTCCTCTCCTACGGCCTCATCCCCGAGTTCATCGGCCGCCTACCGGTCATCTCCGCGGTGCACCAGCTCACACGCGAGGACCTGGTCGAGATCCTCCAGGAGCCGAAGAACGCGCTCGTCAAGCAGTACCAGCGCTTCTTCAATTACGACTCGATCGAGCTCATCTTCATGGAGGACGCCCTCTGGGAGATTGCCGACAAGGCACTCGACCGGGACACGGGCGCACGCGGCCTACGCTCGATCATCGAGCACGCGCTCCTCGACGTCATGTTCGAGCTCCCGTCCCGTAAGGACGTGAACAAGTGCGTGATCACGAAGGAGACGATCGAGCGGAACCTGAAGCCGACTCTCGTGACCGAGGGCGGCCGGGATGCCGACGAGCCCGAAGAGCTCGCCGAAGAGAGCGCCTAAAATCTCACGATTTTCGGGCAGGTCGGGGTGGTCCCTTCGGCTGAATGAGATCTGGACGATCCGTCGAACGTGTGAGTTGCGTCGGCAGAACCTGAGCGCCTAGCGCGTCTCCCAGTCGACCGAGCACACCTGGATGGGCTCCTTGAAGCCCTTCAGCGTCGCGGCGCGATGGTTCTTCGTCGGGAAGTCTTCGAGGGCATCCAGCGTGACCTGGCTGCCGAGAATCTCGCGCCCCTCTGCCTGCGCGCCGATCCGCGCCGCAGCATGGACGCCACGACCGTGGTAGCTCTCGCCCTGCTGCAGCGCGCCGTCGGTGTGCACGCCGATCCGAACGTCGAAGACGAACTCCTGGTCGACTGTCTTCTGGACGGCGATGGCCGCGCGGACGGCTCGCTCGCCATCGTCGAAAGCGACGAAGAATCCATCGCCCGTGTGATCGGCCACCTGGCCGTCCCAGTCGGCGAAGATCGATCGGAGCGCGTCGTCGTGGAGGCGCAGGGCGTTCGCCCAGTGACGGTCCTCGATCGTACTCAGGAGCTCGGTCGACTTCACGATGTCCGTGAAGAGGAACGTCTTCATCACCGTCTTCTTCACCGCGAGGAGCTCTGCGAGTCGTTCGGCATCTCGCAGTGCGCCGAGGCGCTCGAACCGAGCTGCAGCCGCCTGGAACTCCCAGACCGCGCGCTCTTCGTCTCCGTCCAGGCGTGCGGCGCGCCCGAGTGACTCTCGTGTTCGTGCGACGTCGTATGTCGCTCCCGTGGCGTCCCAGAACGTTCTGGCCTGCCGAAGGCAGTTGAAAGCGCCCGCCGCATCCCCGCGTGCCAGCATCAGATTTCCGCGTGCGAACGCTCCTGACGCCTTGAGCGCGGATGTGTCGTATGTGTTGGCCGCTTCGCCGAGTTGGTCGACGTAGTCCTCGGCCTCGTCCAACTCGTCCGCGGCGATCGCGATCTCGACGGCAGCGGGGAGGAGTCGGGCTCGGGCCGGGATTCCGAGCGAGTCGTCGCTCAGCGCGCGTCGGATCGAGGAAAGCGCGCCCTTGACGTTGCCCTGGCCGAGCCTGAGGAGCGAGAGGCCCGGCTCCGGATCCTTCCCGTACTCATCAGCTTCGCGGAAGGAAGCCTCGGCTTGCGCGAGATCGCCGAGTCGCAGGCGGGTCTCGCCGAGCTCGTAGAACGCAGCTCCCGCGATCCGCGGGCACCACATTCGAAGCTCCTCGCCCGCTTTTCCGGCCTCTGCACCCGCCTCCGTGAGCTTGCCCTTGAAGCGCATCACCTCGGCGCGATTCACCCGGCATAGCCCCGGGAAGGCGGAAGCCGAGACCGACTCGCAGAACTGGTTTGCCCTGTCGGTCCACTCTCCGGCGCGGTCGTAATCGGCCACGTCACGGCAAGCGCCGATGGTGTTGCAGTAGACGATCAAAGTCGAGTGCGGATCGAGCTCGCCGCCGAATGCGGCCGTGCTCGCCTCGTCGAGAAGCAGCTGGCCCTCGGCGACATCGCCTTTCTCGATCAGCGCCGATCCCTGCCGCTGCATCCCGCGCACTTCCAGATTGCGGTCTCCGAAGCGCTTCCCGATCTCCTCGGCCTGCCTGGCGAGAGCGATGGCTCCGTCGAAGTCGTGCTTGCCCAGCGTGAAGAGGGCTTCCTGCAAGGCCCAGTAGCCGTGCGCGGCACCCTCGGGTTCCTCGTCGAGCAACCGCTTGGCGCGGCTCATCCACCCCTGTGCGACCGCCTGCTGGAGCTGCCCGCTGTAATGGTGGGCGAGTTCGACGGCGATGTACGCCGCCCTCGCCTTCTCGCCCTCCTGCAGCAGAGCGGCGTACGCTCGCTCCATGACAAGAAGAACGTCCTTGAACTCTCCAGCCCAGAGCGCTGCGACCGCGAAGAGCTCGAGGTCGCTCGCTCCCAGCTCGTTCTCGGCGTCGGCCTGCTTGAGCAGCTCGTACGCCTCGCTCCATTCCTTCCGATCGCCCGCTGCGCGGCCGGCCGCGAGTGCGTCGTCTACGACCTGGGACATGGACGGATTGTGGCACAAAGCGTCCGTAGAATTGGCCGCCCATGGAATCCCTCTATAGACCCGAAGGCGTGGAGGAGCGCTGGCAGCGGACCTGGGAAGAGGAGGGTCTCTACGCTGCCGAGCCAGATCCGTCGCGCGAGCGCTTCGTCGTCGCCCACCCGCCGCCGAACGTCACGGGCGAGCTCCACATGGGTCACGCGCTCCAGCTTGCCCTCGCCGACACGCTGGTTCGCTGGCAGCGGATGCAGGGGAAGAACGTCCTCTTCCAGCCGGGCTACGACCACGCCGGCATCTCGACCCAGAATGCCGTCGAGAAGGATCTCGCCAGGGAGGGTAAGACGCGTCACGACCTCGGGCGGGAGGCCTTCGAGGAGCGTGTCTGGGAGTGGCTCCGCCTCTACGGGCGGACGATCATGAGCCAGTTTCGCCGCATGGGTGCCTCGCTCGACTACCGCCGCGAGCGCTTCACGATGGACGACGACTACGTGCGAGCGGTCATGCACTTCTTCGTCCACCTCTACGCGAAGGGGTGGGTCTACCGCGATAACCGCATCATCAACTGGTGCCCGTTCCACATGACATCGCTCTCCGACCTCGAGCTCGTGCACCGTGACGTCGACGACGTTCTTACCTACGTCCGCTACCCGGTTGCGGACGGGGACGGCCATGTGACGATCGCGACCGTCCGGCTCGCGACGATCCTCGGCGATGTCGCCGTGGCAGTGCATCCCGAAGACGATCGCTACCGGGATCTCGTCGGGAAGGAGGTGGTCGTCCCGTACGTCGAAAGACGCGTCCCGGTGATCCCCGATGAGCGGGTGGAGAAGGACTTCGGGACCGGCGCCCTCAAGGTGACGCCCGGCCACGACCCGACCGACTTCGCGATCGGGCGGGATCACGGCCTCCCCGAGCCGATGGTGATCGGCCCCGACGGTCGCATGAGCGAGGAGGCAGGCGACCTGGCCGGGCTGACGCAGGAGGAGGCTGCCGAGCGGATCCTCGCTTGGATCCGCGAGCACGACCAGCTCGAGAAGCGGGAGAACTACCGCCATGCGGTGGCTCTCTGCGAGCGGTGCGAGTCGCGGATCGAGCCGCTCATCTCGCTCCAGTGGTGGTGTGCGATGGACGATCTGAAGGAGCCGGCCCTCGAGGCCCTCCGCGAAAGGCGGGTGCGCTACCACCCGGAGTCCCAGCACCGGTTCGCGATCGAATCGCTCGAGACCGCGCCTGACTGGAACATCTCGCGGCAACTCTGGTGGGGCCATCAGCTCCCGGTCTGGTACTGCCCGAACGGCCACATCACGGTCGCCGAGGCCGATCCGGGCGCCTGTACGGATTGCGGGTCGACCGAGCTCACGCGCGAGCAGGATGTTCTGGACACCTGGTTCTCCTCTGCCCTCTGGCCGTTCGCGACCCTCGGCTGGCCGGATCAGACGCCCGACCTCGAGGCGTTCTACCCGGGGACGCTGAACACGACCGCGCGCGAGATCATCCGTCTCTGGGAGAACCGGATGATCTTCGCCGGGCTCGAGATGATGGGGGACATCCCGTTCGAGGATGTGATCATCCACTCAACCGTGCTCGCACCGGACGGGCGGCGGATGTCCAAGAGCCTAGGCACCGGCATCGACCCGGTCGAGGTGATCGACAAGTACGGGACGGACGCGACCCGCTACGGGCTCCTGAAGATGTCCTCGACGCAGGACGTCCGCTTCTCGTACGGCGTCATCGAGGAAGGGCGCAAGCTCACGAACAAGCTCTGGAACGCGTCTCGGCTGCTCCTGAGCGGGGACGTCGACGAGGTCGCTGCGCGGCCGAAGGCGCTCGAGGAGCACTGGATCCTGGCCCGACTCGAGGCCGTCCGGCAGGAGCTCGAGCAGAACTTGCAGGAGTTCAGCTTTGCGCCGGCGGTGGGGGCTCTCTACCGACTGACGTTCGACGACTTCTGCGATTGGTACGCCGAGGCGATCAAGCCGCAGCTCTATGCCGGCGACGCGGACACCCGCGCTACGGCTCTGGCCGCGCTCGAACGGCTCCTGAAGCTCCTGCACCCTGTCATGCCTCACGTCACGGAGGAGATCTGGTCGTACCTCCCGTCGCGCCAGTCGCGGCTGATCGTGGCGCCGTGGCCCTCGGCAGCGCCGGTCGACGTGACCGTCGGGCCGGACGCACTCGATCGTGTCCAGGCCGCTGCCGCCACCTATCGGAGAAGCGGAGCCTTGGTCAAGCTCGAAGGCGAGGAACGCCGGATCTTCGAGGCGGTCGTGCGCCCGCAGGGGGAGCCAAACGGGGATGCGGACGCCGAAATCGAACGCCTGCGCAAGGAGGTCGCCCGGGCCGAGGGGATGCTCGGCAACGAGCGATTCGTGTCGAGCGCTCCCGCCGACGTCGTCGAGGGCGAGCGCGAGAAGCTCGCCCGCTACCGCCGGGAGCTCGATGCCCTCGGCGGCTGAGGCCTATCTCGAGTCGCTCTCGCCCTGGCCCGAGGAGTTCGGCCTCGGGCGCATGTACAAGCTGCTCGAGGGTCTGGGGCATCCCGAGCGCCGCTACCCGGCCGTGCACGTGGTCGGGACGAATGGGAAGTCGACCACGGCGAGCATGACCGAGGCGCTGCTCCAGGCGCAGGGGCTTCACGTGGGCACGTACCTCTCTCCGCATGTCGTCTCCTGGCGCGAGCGCATCCGGGTCGACGGAGCCGAAGGCGACCTGGACGCGTTTGTCGACGCCGTACGTCGTGTCGGAGTGGACGAGGCGACCCAGTTCGAAGTGCTGACCGCCGCGGCCCTTCACGGCTTCGCCGAGGCAGGCGTCGATGTCGCGGTGGTCGAGGCCGGGCTCGGGGGCCGACTCGACGCAACGAACGTCCTCGAGGCGAAAGTCGTCGTCCTCACGAACATCGGGCTCGATCACTCCGAGCAGCTCGGCTCGACCCGGGACGAGATCGCCGCGGAGAAGCTCGCAGTCGTGCCCGAGGGCGCGACCGTCGTGCTCGGGCAAGCCGAGTGGGAGCAGGCGGCGAAAGATCGCGGAGCCGGCGAGATCGTCCTCGCCCGCGGGAACCTGGAGCTTGCCGTCGCCGCTGCGAGCGCGTTCACCGGGAAGCCCGCGGAGCCCGCCGCCGCCGATTCGGTCGGGCTCCCAGGCAGATTCGAGGTGATGGGGTCGGCGCCGCTCGAGATCTGGGACGGCGCCCACAACCCGGAAGGCGTTCGCTTCCTGCTGGAGCTGCTGCCGGAGCGTGACTACGTGCTTGTCTGCTCGGTCGTCGGGGACAAGGACGTCGACACGATGCTCGGCCTCTTCTCCAAGCGCTCGTCACATCTCGTCGCCACCGTCTCCGGCAATCCGCGTGCGCTCCCAGCCCAGGAGCTCGCCAGCCGCGGCGCCACATACTTTTCGAAGGTGGAAATCGTCCCAGAGCCCGTGCTCGCGCTCCAGCGGGCGCGAGAGGTCGCAGGCCCTGCCGGCGCCGTCCTGGCGGCCGGCTCGCTCTACCTCCTGGCCTCGCTCGCCGCCGTCCGATCTGGCTACGTACCATGGGATACGTTGGCGACCGAATAAGCGTCTTCGCGCTGGCGGCGTTCGTGCTCATCGCGATCGTCGCCCTCGCGTTTGGCGCAGGCTGGCTTGTAGGAAAGGTACTCCTGTGAACTGGATCGTCCTCGCCCAAACCACGACTTCGGAGGACGACGCCTTCGGTGGGGTCAAGGACTTCTTCGACTCCGAGATCTGGTTCCTGATCCGGAACGTCGCGATCTTCTTCGTCGTCCTTTTCTGGCTTGCGTCTGCTTTCTGGGTCTACAAGGACGCTCGCCGGCGGATCGAAGACAACGTGCTGCTGTCGACCGCCGTTGCTTTGGGCATCGTCCTGCCGTTCCTCGGCGCCCTTCTCTACATGCTCTTCCGGCCACCTGAGTACATCGAGGACGTCCGCGAGCGCGAGCTCGAGATCAAGGCGATGGAAGAGAGCCTGGACGGAAGCGAGCGTTGCCCGGTGTGCCGGGCCGAGGTGGACGGCTCGTTCCTGGTCTGCCCCGTCTGCACGACGAAGCTGAAGCAGGCCTGCCGCCGCTGCAAGGCGCCGCTCGAGCCGCTCTGGCAGATCTGCCCCTATTGCGAGACGCCGGTCGAGACTCCGAGAATCGTCGGGAATCTCTAGCCTTCGCCGCCGGATGGCGGAGCGCACCCTCGTTCTCGTGAAGCCGGACGCTGTCGAGCGTCGGCTCGCCGGCGACATCCTCGGGCGCTTCGAGCGGCGAGGCCTCGACGTGATCGCCGCGAAGCTCGTTCTGGTCGACGCGACGCTGGCGAACGAGCACTACGCGGAGCACCGCGAGAAGCCGTTCTTCGCCGAGCTGGTCGAGTTCATCACCTCGGCTCCTACGCTCGCGCTGGTGCTCGAAGGGGAGTCCGCGATCAGGGTGGTGCGGTCGACGATGGGCGCGACGAACCCGGTCGAATCGGCTCCCGGGACGATCCGGGGCGACCTGGCCCTCGCGATGCCGAACAACCTCGTGCACGGCTCGGACTCTCCCGAGTCGGCCGAGCGGGAGATCCAGCTCTGGTTCTCGGACGATGAGCTCGTCTGACCTGACGGGCCCGGCTCGCACCAACCGCGAGTTTTGGGACCGGCAGGCCGACAGATACCAGCTCGAGCACACCGAGTTCATCTCGCGCGACGAGCCGCACTGGGGAACCTGGCAGCTGCCCGACTCCGAGCTCGGCATTCTCGGCGAGTTGTCCGGTCTCGACGTGCTCGAGCTCGGGTGCGGTGCGGGCCAGTTCGGGATCGTCCTTGCGCAGAAGGGTGCTCGCGTCGTCGGCCTCGACAACTCGGAACGCCAGCTCGAGCACGCGCGGCGGAACGTCGAGGCGGCCGGCGTCGAGATGGAGCTCCACCACGGGAGTGCGGAGAGCCTGCCGTTCGAGGACGGGAGCTTCGACCTGGTCGTCGCCGACCACGGGGCGAACCGGTTCGCGGACCCGTACCTCTGGGTGCCCGAGTCGGCGCGTGTGCTGAGGTACCGCGGGGTGCTTGCGTTCTCCGGAGGAACCGCTTTCGAGGTCGTGTGCCTGAACGACGAGACAGACACTTGGGACGCGATGCTCCACCGGCCGTACTTTGGGCTCCACAAGCGCGTGTTCGACGACGAGGACGGGATCGTTGTCGAGTTCGAGCTCGGCTACGGGGACTGGATCCGGCTCTTCCGCCGAAGTGGGTTTGTTGTCGAGGCGCTGGTCGAGGTGCAGCCGCCGGAGGGTGCAATCTCGACCTACCGGTCCGAGGAGGAGACCGAATGGGCCCGCCGCTGGCCGATGGAGCAGATCTGGAAGGTCCGGAAGCTGTGACTCTCTCTGAGCACGCGCAGACAAACCGTGAGGTGTGGGCCAAGAACGCGGCCGAGTTTCGGGAGCCGGGCAAGCGCAACTGGGCCCAGCCCGAGATCACCTGGGGGATCTGGCACCTGCCCGAGTCGGAGATCGGAGCGCTTCCGGTGCTCGAGGGCAAGGACGTCGTGGAGCTCGGCTGCGGCACGGCGTACATCTCTTCCTGGCTAGCGCGGCGCGGCGCGAACGTCGTCGGCGTCGACCTGAGCCCGGAGCAGCTCGCCACCGCGCGCGAGCTCCAGGCTGAGCACGGGATCGAATTCTCTGTGATCGAGGCCAGCGCCGAGGACGTCCCTCTGCCCGCGGCGAGCTTCGACCTGGTGGTCTCTGAGTACGGCGCCTCGATCTGGGCGGATCCTTATCTCTGGATTCCAGAGGCCGCACGACTCCTCCGGCCGGGCGGTGAGCTCGTTTTCCTGACGAACGGGCTGATTCTGGAGCTCGCCTGGTTGGTCGAGAGTGAGCACGTCGGCGAGACGCTCGTCTACGACTACTTCGGGTTCCACCGGCTCGAGGATCCTCAAGACGGCTCGATTGTCTTTCAGCTGCCCTACGGCGAGTGGATCCGCCTCTTCCGGGCCAACGGTCTCGAGGTGGAGGATCTGATCGAGCTACAGCCGCCCGAGGGCGCCGACTCCGGGCGCTGGGACTTCGTGACAAACGAGTGGGCGCGGAAGTGGCCGTCCGAGGAGATCTGGAAGGCCCGCAAGCCCGCCTAGATGTGAGCCGTGTCCGTCCCGCCGGCGCCACCTCTTCTGCTCGCATCGACGTCGCCGCAACGGCGCGCGATCCTGGCCCAACTCGGTCTTCCCTTCGACGTCGTGCCTCCCAGGTACGAGGAGCACGACGAGCCCAGCGCCAAGCCGGTGGACGTTGTCAGGTTGCATGCGCGGGGAAAGGCTCGCTCGATCGCGGGTGAGGCGGGGGACAGACCCGTGCTCGGAGTCGACACGACTGTCGTGTGCGGCGATCGCATCTTCGGAAAGCCGGCTGGGCCGGAGGAGGCCGTCGAGATGCTAGAAGCGCTGGCCGGGACGACGCACGAGGTCGTCTCGGGCCTCTGTCTTGTGACGCCGGGCTGGGAGCTCGTCGAGCACGCCGTCACGCGCGTAGGCTTCCGGGAGCTGACCGCCCGCGACCTGGCCGCGTACGCAGAGACCGGGGAGTGGGAAGGACGGGCGGGCGCCTATGCGATCCAGGGAGTCGGCGCGTCGCTCGTCGAACGGGTCGAGGGCGACTACCTGAACGTGGTCGGCCTGCCGGCCGCGCTTCTCGTCGGCATCCTCGCCGAGAGGTTCCCCGGCGTCTACGGCTTCGGGTAGTCCGGTCGTGGTGTTTTCCAGGGGTTTCCAGGCCCGGCTAGTACACTCAGTAGAGGGATGAGTCTCTGGGGATACCTGAGCGGCCTTGGGGGCCGAGAGATCGCCGTGGATCTGGGCACGGCCAACACGCTCGTCTACGTGCGCGGCCGCGGCATCGTTCTCTCCGAGCCGTCTGTCGTCGCAATCGACCAGCGGACGGGCGAGGTGCACGCCGTCGGCGTCGAGGCGAAGCGGATGCTGGGGCGCACTCCGGGCACAATCTCCGCGATCCGCCCGCTCAAGGACGGCGTCATCGCCGACTTCGACGTGACCGAGCAGATGCTCCGTCACTTCATCCAGAAGGTGCACCACAACCGGTTCGCGCACCCGCGCGTCGTGGTGTGCGTGCCGTCCGGGGTCACGGGCGTCGAGAAGCGCGCCGTTGAAGAGGCGACGCTCTCGGCCGGTGCCCGCCAGGCCTACCTGATCGAGGAGCCGATGGCCGCCGCGATCGGCGCCGGCCTCCCGGTCTCAGAGCCGACCGGGAACATGATCGTGGACATCGGAGGCGGGACGACAGAGGTGGCGGTCATCTCCCTCGGCGGCATCGTCGTGTCGCAGTCGATCCGCGTTGGCGGCGACGAGATGGACGAGGCGATCATGAGCCACATCAAGAAGGAGTACAAGCTCCTGATCGGCCAGCAAACGGCCGAGGAGCTCAAGCTCGAGATCGGTTCCGCCTGGGATCTCCGTGAGGAGGTCCGGGCCGAGGTGCGAGGGCGCGACATGCTGACCGGCCTCCCGAAGACGATCGTGATCACATCCGAAGAGGTGCGGCGGGCGCTGGACGAGCCCGTCACCCAGATCCTCGACGCGATCAAGTCGACACTCGACAAGACACCGCCTGAGCTCGCGGCGGACATCATGGACCGCGGCATCGTGCTCGCCGGCGGTGGCGCGCTCCTTTCGGGGCTTGACATGCGGCTTCGGGAGGAGACACTCATGCCCGTCCATCTGGCCGAGTCGCCGCTCACGTGCGTGGCCGTCGGGTCGGGTCGCAGCCTCGAGGAGTTCGAGGCGATCCACCGCTCAGCCAAGGCTCGGCAGCGAAATGGCAGGCGGCGGTATTAGTAGGAGGGCTTGGCGAAACGCAGCCGCTGTGACGAGGGGCGTTCCACCAATCCCTCCTAGCTCGATCGACCGGGTTTCTCTCTAGACTTACACGTCCGTGCCTCGGCAACGCACAGCACGGCTCCCCGTCCTGAGCTCTTCCGTACCGCGCCCTGAGGGCAACCACTCCCGCAGCGGTGGCCCACTACGCGCGCGGCTGGTCGCGGTGGCCCTCGTCCTCGTCTCACTGGCCCTGATCACGGTCTATTTCAGGGAATCCTCCGGAGGGACACTTCATAGCGCCCAGCGCATAGGGGTCAGCATCCTGACGCCGTTCGAGGTGGCAGGCGAGCGCGTCTCGCGCCCCTTCCGGGACGCCTACGGGTGGACCGCCGACCTGGTCGGCGCCAAATCTGACAACGAGCGGCTCCGCGAAGAGGTGCAAGCGCTCCGGAAGCAAGTGATCCAGAACGAGACTGCGGCCGAGGAGAACAAACGCTTGCAGAAGATGCTCAACTACATCGGGGGTTCCAGATACCCGGTCGGCTTCACGGCGGTCCCGACGCAGGTGATCCAGAAGCCGCCGAACCCGTACGCCCAGCAGATCCTCGTCCATGCCGGCACGAGCAACGGTGTCAAGATCTACGACCCTGTCGTGACCCAGGAGGGCCTCGTCGGGATCGTGACGGACGTGACCTCGGGGACGGCCCAGGTGCGACTCCTCACCGACCAGGCGAGCGCCGTCTCGGCCGAGGTCCTCGGGACGGGCGCCTCGGGGATTGTCGCGCGTGGCCCGAGCGACAGCTCGACGCTCGTCCTGAACCGCGTTCCCAAGGACGAAGTGGTGACCGAAGGCGACCTGGTGATCACTTCGGGCTGGCAGAGCGGGCCGCTCACCTCCCTCTATCCGAAGGGGATCCCAATCGGGAAGGTAAGCGGTGTCAGCAGGCGTGACGTCGACCTCTACACGCGCATCCAGGTAACACCGCTCGTGGACTTTGGCTCCCTCGACGACGTGATCGTCCTCACCGCCGGCGACCCGAAGAAGCCGTGACCGCTGCCGATGTGTTCAAGGCGCCGGGGCTCCTGCTCCTCGCGGCTCTCCTCCAGGTTTCCGTGCTGTGGACGATCGAGGTGTCGAACGGGCACCCCGATCTCCTGCTCGTCTTGGTCGTCGTCCTGGCGCTCGTCCGGGGACCTCTGCTCGGGTCGGTGGCGGGCTTTTCGGCCGGGCTCTTCCTCGACGTGGCCACGTTCTCGACGCTCGGGATCTCCTCGCTCCTTCTCACGCTGGTCGGATACTGGTCGGGACGACTGGGCTCGATCATGAGCAAGTCGTCGCCGCACCCGCCGCTCCTCGCAGTCGGCCTCGCCACGATCGCCCTCGCGCTCGGCTCGGCCTTCCTCCACTTCGTTCTCGGTTCGACCGTCGGGGCGTCAGAGCTGCTCGGGCGCGTTCTCTTGCCGACGCTTGTGCTGAACCTTCTCCTCGCATATCCGGTCCACCGGCTCGTCTGCAGGCTCTTCCCGCGGACGACCCGGGCCGCCAGGGAGGTGATCGTCCCTGGCTAGCCTTCCGGAGTTCCTACCGCGGGATCCGCGTGTCTCCGAGCCGTATCGAGTCTCTCCCCAGATGGCGGTCCGGATCGCAATCCTCGGAGTCTTCGCGATCGCGCTTTTCTGCGCTCTCTTCTTCCGGCTCTGGGCCCTCCAGGTGATCTCGGGCGAGCGCTACCTGCAGGACGCCCGGAACAACCAAGTCCGGACGTTCCGCCTCCAGGCTCCGCGCGGCACCATCCTCGACAAGGACGGCAATGTACTCGTGTCCAACCAGCCGGGCACCCAGGTCCAGATCTGGCCGGCCGCGTTCAAGGAGCTTTCGAAGGCCGAGCGCAATGCCGAGATCTCGGAGCTGGCTAGCCTCCTGCAGCTGAAGCCCAAGGAGATCCGCAAGGAGCTTCGCAGCCACGCCGGCGATCCGCTGACGCCCGTGACGATCAAGACGAGCGTCAAGGACGACAAGGTGAACTACCTCTACGAGCACCAGGCGGACTTCCCGGGGGTCGAGATCCAGCCCGTTCAGCTCCGAAGCTACGAGGACGGCAACACCGCCGCCCAGCTCCTCGGATATGTCAGCGAGATCACCGGCGAGGAGCTCAAGAGTCGCGCGAAAGACGGATATGCGGCCGGAGACAGGATCGGGCAGACGGGGCTTGAAGCGACCTACGACCGCTACCTGCGCGGGCTCGCCGGAGAAGGACAGGTGCGGGTGGACGCACTCGGGCGTGTTACCAGCGACCGCGAATACAGCCAGCTGCCGCAGCCCGGCTACTCGGTTCGCCTCACAATCGACGCCGATCTCCAGCGGGCTGCCGAAGACGCGCTCGCCTACGGGATCCGGCTGGCGATCGAGAACGACGAGTACTACGCGGACGGCGGCGCGATCGTCGCCATGAATCCATCCGACGGAGCCATCCTTGCCATGGCCTCGAACCCGACCTACGACCCGAAGACGTTCGTCGGCAACGTGTCGCAAAAGGAGCTCAACGCCCTCCGCGCGCCGGCGGCGAACCTCCCGCAGCTGAACAGGGCCGTCAGCGGTATCTATCCCCCTGGGTCGACGTTCAAGCCGGTCACCGCCCTGGCTGCGCTCCAGGAGAAGATGCTCGACCCGTACGAGCCGATTCAGTGCGATCCGTCGATCACGGTCGACGGCCAGAAGTTCGTGAACTGGGACCCCTATACGAACATGGCGATCAACCTGGCGCCGGCACTCGAACGGTCCTGCGACACGTACTTCTACCGGGTCGGACTTCGCTTCTACGACCGCAAGGACTCCCCTCTCCAGAAGTGGGCGCGCAAGATGGGCTTCGGCTCCCTGACGGGGATCGACGTCGGGCCCGAGGAAGAGGGCCTCATGCCGACCCCGGCGTGGCACAGGCGTCACTTCAAGACCGAGATTGACAAGCTCTGGACCTCGGGTGACTCGGTGCAGCTGGCGATCGGTCAGGGCGATCTCCTGACGACACCGCTGCAAATGACGCGCTTCTATGCGCTTCTCGCCAACGGCGGCAAGCTGGTGGTGCCGCATCTCGTGCAGCAGATCGAGGAGCCAAAATCGAACGAGCAGGCTCCCGTCATCGTCCGGCCGATCCGGCCGAGGCCGCCCCGCGACTTGAACCTCGACCCGAACGCGATTCGGATCGTGCAGGACGGTCTCTTCGACGCGACGCACGGAGTCAACGGGACCTCGCAGAAGATCTTCGGGACGTTCGGCGTCGACGTCGCGGGCAAGACGGGGACGGCGGAGAAGTTCAAGAAACTGCCGGGCTACGGGAGCGTCGGCGGGCGGCTGCTCGACCAGTCCTGGTGGTGCGGCTATGGGCCCACTGAAAAGCCGACGATCGCCGTCTGCGCCCTGATCGAGAACGGCGGCCATGGCGGTACCGCGGCTGCCCCGGCCGCGATGAAGCTGCTCGCGAAGTACTTCGATGTCCCCGAGACGCCGGTGGTTCCGGTGAACTCAGATTAAAAGTGCCCCTTCACGCAATACTCGCCCGCCTCTGGCCCGCGATCACGTGGCGCCAGGAACCACCCTCACCCTTGCCAAGGCCACTAGCCTTGGCCGCGGTCGATTTCGGCTCCTGGCTTGGTGTTCGCGACCCGGAGGCTAGACAGCATCACATGAAGGGGTACTAGCGATGGCGACGCGCGTCCTTCAGGGCCACGCCCGGTCGCACGCCCCCGGCGAAGTTGCGAGCTTCATTCGCCATCTCGACTACCTGCTCTTCGCGGCCGCCGCCGGCCTCGTCGCTTACGGGCTTTGGGTGCTCTCGGCCGTGACCCGGAACGACGTCGCCGGAGACCCGGACTACTACGTCGTCCGTCAGGGGATCAACGTCGGTCTAGGAGTCGTCGCGCTGGTGGCGCTCATGGCCGTCAACCCCGAGGTGTACCGCCGCTTCACGCGCCCGCTCTACGGCCTGCTCATTGCGCTGCTCGCGATCGTCTTCGTTGCCGACGCCGTACGCGGCTCGCAGCGCTGGATCGACATCGGTTTCTTCCGCTTCCAGCCATCCGAGCTCGGGAAGCTGATCCTCATCGTCTGCATCGCCGGGTTTCTCGCAGACCGTTCGCGCCGGCTCGACGAGTGGAGGACCGTCCTGTCCGCGGTCGGCCTCGGTGCCCTGGCGGCCTTCCTCGTCTTCATCGAGCCCGATTTCGGCACCGCGCTCATGTACGTCGGCGCCCTCGCCGCTGCACTCTTAATAGCGGGCGTACCCTGGTCACGCCTTGCGGCGCTCGGGCTGACCGCGGGCTCGGCCGCGATCACCCTGCTCTGGGTCTTGCCCTCGGCCGGGATCGACGTTCTGAAGCCCTACCAGGTGCAGCGCCTGACCGGCTTCCTGAATCCCGACCTCGATCCGGCCGGAACGACCTATAACGCAACCCAGTCCATTACGGCAGTCGGCTCGGGCGGCCTCAACGGGCGGGGCGTCGCTGGCGCCACGCAGACCAACCTGAACTACCTGCCCGAGCATGCGACGGACTTCATTTTCTCGTCGCTCGCCGAGCAGCGCGGCTTCCTCGGCGCCTCGATCCTGCTTCTTCTCTACGCCCTCATCGTCTGGCGCGGGATCAAGATCATCGCGGTCGCCCCGAGCCTCTTCACGGCCGTCGTGGCTGCGTCGATCGTGCTCGTCCTGGTCGTCCAGATCTTCGTGAACGTCGGCATGACGATCGGAATCGCCCCGGTGACCGGCATCCCGCTCCCGTTCGTCAGCTATGGCGGGAGCTCGATGCTTGCGTGCCTCATGATGGTCGGGCTCCTGCAGGGGATCCACGTGCGTGGACGCCTGGCCGGACGCTCTTAGATGGTTGATCGACAATTACCACACCCCCGGATGGCGTTTGGTCTGCCCGGTTCCTGCTGGCTCGCCCATCACCGTCCAACCATCTGAGATGCGAACGCTGCCCGTTAAACCGCTGGCGATCCTGGGGATCGTCCGCGAGGTCAAAGCCGCCGCCGAGAACGTCCGGCCGATCCTGTTGGCCGGCGCGGAGGGCCCCGTCCGAGAGCTGGCTGAAGTTCTCGGCGAGGGTGGCGACGAATCGGCGCTCCGCGAGCTTCGCGGGCGCGCCCCGAGCGCCACCGACCTGGACGAAGCCTCTCTCCTCGTCTACGCGATCGAGGGCGAGACTGCGAGTGGTCACGACGAGCAGGTTCTTCGGCTCGCGTCGCGGAAGAGGGTTCCAGCGCTCGTCATCCTGATCGGGTGCGGAGCCGAAGACGTCCCCGACCTGCCGTACGTGCTCGCTACGGACGTGATGGCCGTCCGGGTGGGGGAGCTTTTGCCCGTCGAGAAGATCATCGAGCGGATCGCGGCGCGGGCCGGAGACAAGAGCTATGCGCTCGCCGCGAAGCTGCCGAGGATTCGGAAAGCCGTCTGCGAAGAGATCGTCAAGAGCTTCTCGAAGCAGAACGGGATCCTGGGAGCCGTCGTCTTCATCCCCGGCGCGGATCTGCCGGCGCTGACGCTGAACCAGATGCGCATGGTGTTCCGAATCGCCGGGGCCTACGGGGCCGACATCGACCGTGAGCGCGCCATCGAGCTTCTCGGCGTCCTGGGCGCCGGCCTGGGCTTCCGAGCGGTCGCACGCGAGGTCGTGGGAGTGGTGCCAGGGCTCGGCTGGGCGATCAAGGGATCCATTGCCTATGCGGGAACGCGCGCGCTCGGAGAGGCTGCGATCCGGTACTTCGAGGCCGGCGGCATCGGCGCGATTGCGGGGTCCGTCCGGTCCCGGTCCTAGCCTTCCTCGGACATGACCGAACGCGACACGCACGAGGCCCTCGAAGTGCTCGCGATCGAGGAAGCGGATGCTTGGTTCGAATACCTCGAGTCCACCCGCTGGCACGGAGCCTCGGGGCGGTACGACGAGGTCGAGCCCTGGGCTTGGGCACGCCTCCATCAGCGGCTTCGCATGGTCGAGAGACGGCGGACGCACCTGCGCCCGGCGGCCGCCTAGGGATCCCACTGCTAGCCTGTAGTCATTGCGCAGGGAGGACCGAGTTCCAGTGACGAAGCGGGATCCCGTGCGCCGAGAGACATGAGCTTTGTGGCAGACACGTCAGTGACCCGCGCGTGCACGTACGGCGCCGGTCGCGGCGTGCGCCCGAAAGGAGAACTAGGTGCCCTGGTTTCGACGCAAGAAGCGCGAGGAGGGAGCGCCCGCGGAGGCTGCCCCCGAAGCGCGAGCGGTTCTGGAGGAGACCCCTCCGCCGCAGCAAGATCCGGCCTCCTCAGAGGCTGAGGACAAGCCGGCCAGAAAGCGGCGCCGCGGCTCGCGTGGCGGTCGTGGGCGGAAGAAGCCCGTTGAGGGCGACGCCGGCCAGGTCGCCGAGGTCGAGGAAAAGCCTGTCGCCAAGCCAAGGCGGGCGCGCGAGAGCGAGAAGCCCGGGACTCGGGCACGCAAGAAGCCCGACGACGCCAGACGGCGCCGGAGGACTCCGACGAAGCGCATCGACATCCCCGATGTCGAGAAAGAGATCTACGTATCGGTCGAGGTCGGTGAGCAGCGTGTTGCGATCCTCGAGGAGGGCAAGGCTGCCGAGGTCTACCTCGAGCGCCGCGGACGCCGGTCGATCGCGGGCAACGTCTACAAGGGCGTTGTCGACAACGTGCTGCCGGGCATGGAGGCATCCTTCGTCGAGATCGGCCTGCCGAAGAACGGGTTTCTCTACGTCGACGAGATCGTCGTCCCGGAGCTCGAGGGGAAGCGGCACGGACGCCGCATCCAGGATCTCGTCCAGCGCGGCCAGGAAGTGCTCGTCCAAGCGGTCAAGGACCCCATGGGGACAAAGGGTGCCCGGCTCACCACGGAGATCTCGCTTCCGGGCCGGTTCCTCGTCTACACCCCGTTCGGCGACGGGATCGGCATCTCCCGGCGGCTCGAGGACGCCGAGCGCGACCGCCTCAAGGCCATCTCGAAGACTCTCGACGTCGGTGACGGAGGCATCATCGTGCGGACGGCTGCGGAGGGTGCTTCACAGGAGGAGCTCGAGGGCGACCTCGCCTTCCTGCGGAAGCTCTGGGGCACGATTCTCGCGCGGGCGGAGAGCACGAAGGCTCCGGCACTCGTCTACCAGGAGGCCGAGCTCCCGCTTCGCATCATCCGCGACCTGTTCAACCGTGAAGTCGTGCGTGTCGTCGTCGACCACGAGCGCACCTACCGGCGGATTGTCGGTTACCTGAAGCGGACGTCGCCGCAGCTCACTGAGAAGGTGGAGCTTTATGCGGGCAAGCAGCCGCTCATGGAGAAGACAGGCGTCGAGGAAGCGGTTCGCTCGACGCTCAACCGGCGGGTCGACCTGCCATCCGGCGGTTATCTGATCTTTGACTACGCCGAGGCATTCACGGTCATCGACGTCAACACGGGCCGGTTCGTCGGCGCGCGCGGGAAGGCGAGCGGCGCCCGGCTCGAGGACACGATCACGAAGAACAACCTCGAAGCCGTTGCCGAGGTCGTCCGCCAGCTACGGCTGCGAGACATCGGCGGGATCATCGTCATCGACTTCATCGACATGGCGAACCCGAAGAACCGGGAGCTAGTCGAGGACGCCCTGAAGCGGGAGCTCGAGCGCGACCGGACGAAGACGTACGTCGTCGAGATCTCCCCGCTCGGGCTCGTCGAGATGACGCGCCAGAATGTGACCGACGGTCCGCGAGAGATCCTCACGATCGCCTGCCCGACCTGTGCCGGAGACGGGATCGTGGTTTCGGACGAAACGCAGGCCATCGACATCGAGCGAAGGCTCCGAAGCCTGGCGCGGAGCTCACGGAGCCAGGCATTCCGGGTCGAGCTGAACCCGCACGTGGCTGCGATCCTGATCGGCCCTGGCGGTTCGCGGCTCGACGATCTCGAACAGGAGCTCGGGCGGCGCTTTGTGATCGAGACGAAGGACGGAGCTCCCGCGGATCACTTCGAGGTGGTCGCCCGCGGGCCGGCGGCTCGCGCAGAGCTGAAGGGCACGCCGGTCACGAAGGGTCAGGAGCTCGAGGTCGCCATCGTCGAGCGCGACAGCCACTTCGACGACGCAGGCCTCGCGCGCGTGGACAAGTACCTGATCTCAGTCGCAGGCGCTGCGAACCAGGTCGGCAAGAAGGTGAAGGCTCGGATCGAGCGGACCACCAGCACGGTTGCCTACGGTGTGCTCGCCGATTCGGTCGAGCCGGAGCGGCCGGTCGACCCCGAGACCGAGCTCGAGGCGCTCGAGGCCGCCGGCGAGCCGATCTTGGCGAAGCCGAAAGCGAAGGCACTCGAGGCGGCGGCCGAGCCGGGAAGCCCGGAGCCGACCCCAGTCACGGAGAGTCCGAGGCCAGCTCCCAGGGAGGAACGTGCTCCGAGCGCGCAACCGGCCAGGAAGCCGAGCACCCAGTCCAAGGTCGAGGTCGGCGACGAGTTCGAACTGACCATCGAGGACTCGCTCGGGGAGTCCGCCGGGATCGGTCGCGCCGGAAGCAGGCGTATCACCGTGGCCGGTGCCGCCACCAGAGTGGGCGAGACGCTCCCGATCCGGATCGATGAAGTGACAGCCCGGGCTGTACGAGCGTCCATCAATGGGGATGCAGTCGAGCAGCCGGCCGCTGCGGAGCCGGTCGTCGAGGCCACCATCGACGACAAGCCGGGCGATGCTGCTCCGGCGGCGGGCGACGACGGGGAGCCGAAGCCGAAGAAGCGGACGCGCCGAGGGAGCCGAGGCGGTCGCGGCCGCAAGAAGAAGCCGCCGGCCGTCGCGGCGGCCGATGACGCAGTCGCGACCAACGGCGCCGAGCCGACCGGGACGGCCAACGCGGGCGAAGGCTCGGCCGAGGACGTTGAGGCGGTTGCCGCCGAGGAGTCGTCCGACAACGGCGCTGAGAAGCCGAAGAAGAAGACGCGCCGAGGCTCTCGTGGGGGCCGGAACAGGCGGAAGAAGCCACCTGTAGCGGACGGTTCGGCGGAGCCGATCGAGCCGGTCCCGTCCGTTGCCGGTGACGAGGAGAGTGGCTAGACTGTCCGCCGAAGCGGGCGCTTGCCCGCTCGTTTTTCGTTGCGACGAACCGACATGACCTACGCGATCATTTCACTCGGCGGTAAGCAATACCGCGTCCGCGAAGGCGAGTATCTCCTCGTCGAGCGTCTCCCGTACGAGGAGGGCAAGACGTTTAACCCGGACATCCTCATGGTCGGGGGAGACGGCGACACCCTGCTTGGCAAGGACGAATTGAAGGGGCAGCAGGTGACCGCCCTGGTGGCTGCGCACGTCCTCGGCAAGAAGGTGATCGTCGGCAAGCACCGTCAGCGAACCGGCTACCGGCGCCGCAACGGCCACCGCAGCAGGCTCTCGCGCATCGAGATCCAGTCGATCGGCAAGCAGGCCGCGCGCTCGACGGCGAAGAAGGCCCCGGCGAAAAAGACCGAGACGGAGAAGAAGTAGATGGCTCACAAGAAGGGACTCGGCTCCTCCAAGAACGGCCGCGACTCCCAGTCGAAGCGGCTCGGGGTCAAGCTCTATGACGGTCAGGAGGTCAAGGCCGGAATGATCGTCGTGCGCCAGCGCGGCACCCGCTTCAAGCCGGGTACCGGCGTGGGCCTCGGGCGAGACCACACGATCTTTGCGACGCGGGACGGCAAGGTGTCGTTCCACTCGGGCGGCTCCGGCCGCTTCGTCTCGATCGTCGAGTAGAGACCCTAGCCGTGTTCCGTGACCGTGCCCGGATCGAGGTCCGGGGAGGACGCGGAGGCGACGGTTCCCTCAGCTTTCGGCGCGAGAAGTTCGTCCCGAAGGGCGGGCCTGATGGTGGGGACGGGGGCAAGGGCGGCGACGTGACACTCGTCGCCGATCGCGACCTCCGTGACCTTGCGGCATTCCGCGGGAAGCAGCGGTTTGCGGGTGGACGCGGCGTCCATGGCAAGGGCGCACACAAGCATGGAGCCGAGGGCCAGGACGTCGAGCTTCGCGTGCCGGTCGGGACGCAGGTGCTCGACGCGGAAGGCGGCCTCCTCGCCGACCTCGCGCACCCGCTCGCTCGCGCCGTGGTGGCCAGGGGAGGGCTCGGCGGTGCGGGCAACCGCCGCTTCGCCTCGCCAACGCAGCAGACGCCTCGGTTCGCCGAGGTCGGCCAGGCGGGCGAAGAAGCGGAGCTCGAGCTCAGGCTGAAGCTCCTGGCGGATGCGGCGCTCCTGGGATTCCCGAACGCCGGCAAGTCATCGCTGCTGCGCCGGATCTCGAACGCGAGGCCGAAGGTCGCCGACTATCCGTTTACGACATTGGCCCCTGTGCTCGGCACCGTCGACTCGGCCGACGGTCGCCAGCTCACGGTCGCCGACGTGCCCGGGCTCATCGAGGGGGCAAGCGAGGGGGTTGGACTGGGTCACGAGTTTCTCGCCCACCTCGAGCGCGCTCGACTCTTCCTGCACGTGATCGACGTCCAGGAGGATCCGGCTTCGCGGTTCGCGTCGATCGACGCGGAGCTGCGCGCCTACGGTGCCGGCCTCGCCGAGCGGCCCCAGATCGTCGTCCTGAACAAGGTTGACCTCGTCCCCGATTCACCCGAGGTTGAGTTCGACGACCCCCGCGTCCTGCGTGTGCTCCCGGTCTCGGCAGTCACGGGGGCTGGAGTCGAGGAGCTGCGCCGCAGCCTTTTTGAGCTCGTCCCCGACACCCAGACCGAAGCCGAGCCTCAACGAGCGGAGCTTGCCGACTTCCTCGTCTACCGGCCGCCCCCGCCGCGCCGGAGGCCGTACCGCATCTTCCGTGGCGACCGTGGCTTTCGAATCTCGGGAGCCAAGGTTCCCGACGACGAGCTCCGTGCCGCGCTGCGGGCGGCCGGGGCGCGTCCGGGTGACGAGGTGGACGTCGGTGATTCGACGTTCGTCTTCGAATGACCGTAGGTCTGCTCGGCGGCGCGTTTGACCCGCCTCACCGCGGCCACGTGGAGCTCGCGCGCGACGCGCTTTCGCGGTTTGGCCTGGAGCGGCTTGTGGTCGTCGTCACCGGCCGGGCGCCGCACAAGCTGGTCGAGACCGGTGCCGAGACTCGGCTGAGGCTCGCGGAGGCAGCCTTCGGCGGTCTCGATGGCGTGGAGGTGTCGCGGTGGGAGATCGACCGCGCCGATCCCTCCTACACGGTCGACACGGTCCGCTGGGCGAACGATCGCTGGGACGATGTGGCGTTCGTCGTCGGCGCCGACGAGTTCTGCCACTTCCTGGACTGGAAGGATCCCGACGGATTGTTGGAGCACGCCCGCCTGCTCGTGGCGAGCCGTCCGGGCTTTCCGCACGAGCGCCTGGATCGCGTGCTTGCAGGGCTTGCACGGCCGGAGCGCGTCGAGTTCTTCGAAATCCAGCCCCTGCCGATCTCCTCCCGTGAGATCCGCTCGCGCGTCGCGAGGGGCGAGCCGATCGACGATCTCGTCCTGCCGGCCGTCGTCAACCTGATCGAGGAGCTCGGCCTCTACCGGACGTCTGAGGGATCCTGACCAGGCCCCGCCTGGTTGCGGTCGCCTTCGTGCTGGTGCTGCTCTTCGCCGGCGGAGTGACGTGGGCCTGGTATCGCCACGAGGACACGGCCGAGCGCGCCGTCCACGAGGAGCTCTTGCGCGAGGGGCAAGAGGTCGATCGGGTCTCGTGCGACGCTGATCACACGTGGCGGCTCGGCGAGAAGCTCGTGACGTTCTATAGGTGCATCCCGCACGGTGGGGCAGAGGATGGCCTGCTCAGATGCGTCGCGCTCGTCGACGGCCGCTTTCTCACGCCGGAAGAGGCGCGAAAGATCCCGACTGGGGCTGGTATATGCAAGGACCAGGGCTAGAATTCGGGGACGGACGAGAAGATCGCCACCCAATCGTGCCGCTCGTGCGGCGCGGTGATGGAGCAGACGTTTCGGTACTGCCCCTGGTGCGCCGCGCCCCAGCGACTGAAGATCACGGAGTTCTTCCATCCACATCCGGCGATCGCCGACAGCGACGGCAGGCTCCTTCGCATCTCGCGCTATCTCGGCGACCGCGAAGACGAACGGCACGTGCGGCTCAGCGTGTGGCAGGACCTCGGCTCGGAGCGCACCAGGACGGAAGCGGCGATCTCCATCGACGAGGCCGAGGCGGGCCGGCTCGCCTCGTTCCTTCGCGAGAGCGAGCCACAGCCGCAAGCGCCGCGGCGCGCCTCTCGCCTCCGCCGACTTGGAACGCTACTCTGAGAGAGTCGAATCCAAGGAGCTTCTGAACCGCTGACGCCGCTCGAGCAAGCCATACGCATCGCAGACCTCGCCCAGGAGAAGCTGGCGAGGGACGTGGCGATCCTCGATATGCGGCCGGTCTGTGCCTACACCGACTACTTCGTCATCTGCACGGGTCAGAACCCGCGCCAGGCGAAGGCGATCTACGACGAGATCCACGGCCGCCTCAAGAAGGACGAGCAGGTGAGCCCGCGGCAAACGGCCGGCGTCCAGGAGGGCAAGTGGATCCTCGCCGACTACCTCGACGTGGTCGTGCACATCTTCACGCCGGAGGCACGCGAGTACTACCGGCTCGAGGAGCTCTGGGGCGACGTGCCGTCGGTCGAGGTCGCAGCGGCCCGCTAGAACTCGCTAGAACGACGGGCCGAGCCCTTCGGTTCCCTCGCCGCCGAACCCGCCGGCAGACCAGATCACGATGATCACGGCGGTCACGATCGCAGCGAGGAGGAGCAGGCCACCGATGAAGATGATCGCCGGCACGGCCTGGCGCACCTGGCGCCGCTCGTTCGAGCTGAGATGCTCGCTCTCCACGGCCTCGGTGTGCCCCGCAGAACCTGATGCCAAACGGGAAGTTCGCTAAAGTTGGCGGCCGCGGGGCCATAGCTCAGTTGGGAGAGCGTCTGGCTGGCAGCCAGAAGGTCGCCGGTTCGAGCCCGGCTGGCTCCATCCCCCGAACGAAGTCCGCCCGCTTCGCGGGCATGACGACTTCGTTCGGATCTCCGTACCTCGGTTATCAACGAGCCGCACCGGGCCAAGCCCGGCGCGGCGACGTTCTTACTCGACGACTTCGAAGGTCAGCCGACCGACTCGTTCGATCTCGCTTTCGACGGTGTCGCCCGGCTCGAGATAGCGAGCCGGCTCGCAGCCTTCCGGCGTCACTCCCGTTCCGCCCAGCTCGGGGTCCTGTCCCCAGCCGGTGCCTCCTGGGGTTCCGGTCGCAAGCACCACGCCTGGACGCAAGGTCAGAAGTCGCGAGACGAACGAGATCAGCGAAGCGACGTCGAAGAGCATGTTCGCGGTCGTGTTCGACTGCCGGAGCTCCCCGCTCACCCGCGTCGTGAGAGCGAGATCCCGCGTGTCTCCAACCTCGTCCGCCGTCGTCACACAGGGCGCGAGGCGAGTTGAGCCGTCGAAGTTCTTGCTTGTTCCGAGCGACAAGGTCGTGTGACCATCTGCGGAGAACTTCACTTGCCGGTCGCGGGCAGTCAGATCGTTCAGCACGACGTAGCCGAACACGTGCTCGAGCGCGTTGCTCGGATTCACTCGTCGGCCCCTGCGGCCGATCACGACCCCGAGCTCGGTCTCGTAGTCGAGCTTCTCGGTCACGTCGCGTTCGATCAGGACTGGATCGTCAGGGGCGGCGATCGTTTGACCCGCCTTGAGGAAGAACTCAGGCTCGTCAACCTCGACCGGCGCCTTCTCGGCGAGGTGATCGCGGTAGTTCTGCCCAGCGCAGAAGACGACCGGGGGGCGGAGCGGTGCGTCGAGCTGGAGGTCGGCTAACCGGCGCCATTCTCCGGGCGCGCTCATGAGGTCGATCGACGCCGCGAGAGCAGCATCGAGCCCGGGGACCTCCGTCACGAACGCACGGTCGCCCTCGACGACCGCGGCCCACCGCTCGCCGCCCACAACCACGCTGGCGAGGCGCATCAGACCTTTCTCGCCTGGCGATGACCTTCGTAGACGGCCTCGTACGTGCCTCGGGGGGCGGTCGCGTCGCCGACCATCTCGACGCTCAGGCCCTGGTCCTTCACGAGCGCATAGAGCTGGTTCTCCGACGTTCTCGCCGTCACCATGATCAGCCAGTCCGCATCGAGCACGAGCTCTGACTCCTCGTCGTGCACGTTGTAGAGCGTCACCCGACCGTCTTCGATCGTCTTGACGAAGTGGCTGGTGACCATCTCGACGCCGGCCTTGTAGACCTTGGGCAAGATCCAATCGAGGTAGACGTCGAGGATCGTGTCGAGACCGATCATCGGCCAGCGCGTGACGATCTTCACCGAGTCGGTGCCGTTCTCCGCCAGGCCCACCGCGCAGAGTGGGGCGATCACGCCACAGTCGTCGTCGAGGACGACGACGTGCCCGGAGGGGTGCTCCTTCCCCGTGACCACGTCTTCCCAGCTGATGCACCTGCCGCTCTCGTGGCCGGGCAGCGGGTCCGCCGTCCAGCCTTGAAAGCCGTCGGTTCGATACTTCGAGCCCGTCGCGACGACTACGTGATCCGGCGCTTCCGCGGCAAGGACCTCTCCCAGGTTCTCGGCGGTGACCGGGGAGGACGTCCGGATCTCGGCACCGTTCTTCCGCGCCTGCGTCTCGAGCCAGGTGGCGATTCGGCCGAACTCGTCCCGGCTCGGGAGGAGCGACTGGAGGCGCACGTGCCCGCCCAGCTCAGCCTCCCGTTCGAGCACGACGACGTCGTGGCCTCGCGCCGCGCTCACGCGTGCGAACTCGAGCCCTGCCGGCCCGCCTCCGATCACGAGGACCTTCTTCGGCGTCGAGACGGGCGTCAGCGTCCCGCTTCCCCAGGTCGCTTCCCGCCCGACCTCCGGGTTGTAGACGCACTGGACGCGGGCGCCGCGACTGACGCTCTTCCAGCAGAAGTTGGCCGCGACGCACCTCCGGATGTCCTCCTCGCGCCCTTCCTCCGCCTTGCGCGCCCAGTCGGCGTCGGCGAAGAGCTGCCGCGCCAGGCAGATGGCGTCGGCATCCCCGCTCTCGAGCAGCATCTCGGCCACGTCGGGCGTCGTAATCCTTCCCACCAGGAGGACGGGCTTCGACGAGACGTCCTTGATGCCGCGGGCGTACCCGCGCTCCCAGCCCGGCTCGAATTCCATCGGCGTGTGGATGAAGGCGTGGTGGACGCCCGCGGACACGTTGACGTAGTCGACCTGAGTTTGTTGTTCGAGGTCCTGGACGATCTGCTTGACGTCGTCGAGTTCGAGATCGCCCGGCCAGAACGACGTCGAGTTGATCCTGTAGCCGACGAACACGTCCTCAGAAACCGCCTGGCGCATTCGCTTCAACGCCTCGACGGGGAAGCGCAGCCGGTTCTCGTACGAGCCGCCCCACCGGTCGGTGCGCTTGTTATAGAGGGGGGAGAGGAACTGCCACGGCAGGTAGCCGTGGCTCAGGTGGAACTCGACGCCGTCCAAGCCTGCCGCTTCGGCCCGGGCCGCCGCGGTGCCGTAGGCGGTGAGGATCTCTTCGATCTCTTCTTCGTCCAGCTCCTTCGGGATCGATCCGGCAGGAAACTCTCCCAGCGGGACCTGGCTTGGGGAGACGGTGTACCACGTAGCGTCAGGGTCGTAGGAAGGCTCCTGCTTGAATGTGGGGAAGCCGCGGACCCCGGAGTGCCAAAGCTGGATCGCGAGCTTGCAGCCGTGCTCGTGGCAGACGTCCGCGATCTTGGACAGTGGCTCGATCTGTCGATCGTCGAAGAGCTGCGGCATGAGCAGCGGTGCCATGATCGAGCTCGGGTGGACGTGCGTGGCGCCGATGATGATGAGACCGACGCCGCCTTTGGCACGCTCGGCGTAGTAGGCGGTCGCCATATCCGTGAACAGGCCGTTCCAGGGGTCCGAGACCCAGCTGGGACAGGTCGGCGGAAAGACGACCCGGTTCTTGATCGTCGTCTTGCCGATCTGCCACTCGGAGAACAGGCGGGGGTACGCCGTCATCGCTCCTCCCGACTCGTGTGAATTTGCCGAACGTCGCTTCGGCGCCAGCCTAGGAGGCTCGCGGGCGCCTGGTCAAGCGTTTGCTTCCGGGGTTCCGCCAACCGGCAAGTGGGTAGGTGGCTCGCATGGCCGAGGGTCCCGAGAAGCAGACACGGCCTCCGGGGGAGGACGACCCGACCGACCCCGATCTGCCCCAGGACCCCGGCATCCCGGGCCCGAAGGTCGAAGAGGAGCAGGAGCTCGAGCGGGAGCGGCCGCCTGGTCACGGCTTCCCGGATCCCGCTCGCGAGCCGTGAGAGCCGATCCGGTAAAGTTGAACCGGTGATTCGTGGACTTAGCAATCCAACGGGGGACTAGCGGGCGACAGCGCCCGTACGTGTTCCCCTGGCCTCTCGCACGAGAGGCTTTTTCGTTTTAGGAGCTTTTCTAGGAGCGTGATGGAGCGGTACGAGCCGGAGCAGGTCGAGCAGAAATGGCAAGAGGTCTGGGAGCGGGAGCAGGCGTTTCTGGTCCCGAATCCGACCCTGCCGATAAAGCCCGAAGACGCGGACAAGTCGTACGTCCTCGAGATGCTGCCCTACCCCTCGGGCGAGCTGCATATGGGTCATGTCCTGAACTACACCCTCGGCGACGTGGTGACGCACGTACGCCGTCGCCGCGGCTTCAACGTGCTGCGGCCGATGGGCTACGACGCCTTCGGCCTGCCTGCGGAGAACGCGGCGATCCGTGAGGGCGGGCACCCGCGACTGATCACCGAGCGGAACATCGCTGCGATCCGCGAGCAGATGAAGCGCATGGGGTGGGCGGTCGACTGGTCCCGCGAAGTCTCGACGGCCGATCCGCGCTACTACCGCTGGACGCAGTGGCTCTTCCTGCGCTTCCTGGAGCGCGAGCTCGCGTATCGCAAGGAGGCGCTGGTCAAGTGGTGCCCGAACGACCAGACCGTGCTCGCGAACGAGCAGGTGATCGACGGCCGCTGCGAGCGGTGTGGGGCGGAGGTGGAGGCGAAGAGCCTCGAGCAGTGGTTCTTCCGCATCACGGCATACGCGGACGCCCTTCTCGACGAGATGGATCTGCTCGAGTCCTGGCCTGAGCGCGTCCTCACGATGCAGCGAAACTGGATCGGCCGCTCCGAGGGCGCCGAGGCCATCTTCCGGATCGAGGAGCTCGACATCGACCTGCCGGTCTTCACGACGCGGCCGGACACGCTCTTCGGTTCCACGTTCTTCGTGCTCGCACCCGAGCACCCCCTCGTGCCCCGGCTGGTCGAGGGCACCGAGTACGAGGAGGCCGTCTTCGACTACGTGCGCCATACAGCCGCTCGCTCGGCGGTCGAGCGGGCAGACCCTGACCGCGAGAAGACGGGTGTCTTCACCGGCCGCTATGTGACGAACCCGGTGAACGGCGAGCAGATTCCGGTGTGGGTCGCGGACTACGTCCTCATGGACTACGGGACGGGCGCGATCATGGCTGTCCCGGCCCATGACGAGCGCGACTACGCGTTCGCGCAGAAGTTCGGGCTCCCGATTCGCACGGTGGTTGCACCGGCGGAAGGCGAGCCGGCCGAGGAGGGCGCGTTCGTTGAGCACACCGAGGGCGAGCGGCTCGTCGACTCGGGCCCGTTCACGGCGATGACGAGTCCGGAAGCGAAGAAGGCGATCATCGAGTGGCTCGAGGCCAACCACCTGGGCCGCCCTGCGGTCGGCTACCGGCTCCGCGACTGGCTCCTCTCTCGCCAGCGCTACTGGGGTGCGCCCATTCCGGTCGTCTACTGCGAGAATGACTGCGGCATCGTCCCGGTCCCGGACGAGGACCTGCCTGTGCTCCTGCCGGAGGTCGACGACTACCTCCCGAAGGGGCGCTCGCCGCTCGCGGCCGCCGAGGACTGGGTTCGGACGACCTGCCCGTCCTGCGGTGGTCCGGCGCGGCGCGAGACCGACACGATGGACACCTTCGTCGACTCCTCCTGGTACTTCCTCCGCTACACGGACCCGGACAACGACGAAGCGCCCTTCTCGACCGAGATCGCGAACTACTGGCTGCCCGTCAACCAGTACATCGGCGGGATCGAGCACGCGATCCTCCACCTGCTCTACGCCCGCTTCTTCACGAAGGTCATGCAGGAGATGGGCCTGGTCGACTTCCGGGAGCCTTTCGCCCGCCTGTTCAACCAGGGGATGATCTATCGCCACGGCGCCAAGATGGCCAAGTCGAAGGGGAACGTGGTTCCCCCCGACGAGATGATCTCGCACTACGGAGCCGACGCCACGCGGCTCTACATCCTGTTCATGGCGCCTGCCGACGAGGACAAGGAGTGGCAGGACACCGGCATCGAAGGCACCTCCCGCTTCCTGGCGCGGCTGTGGCGGCTGGCGCTCGAGGTAGCCGAGCGCGGCGACACTGGCGCGCCCGGCGACGGCCCGCTCGTTCGCAGCACGCACGCCACCATCCAGAGGGTCACCGACGACATCGAGCGGCGCTTCCAGTTCAACACGCCGGTGGCTGCGCTGATGGAGCTTCTGAACCAGGCCCAGCACGCGAAGGACGACCCGGACCAGGCGGCCGCCGTTCGCTTCGCCACGCAGACGATCGTCTCGCTCGTCCAGCCGTACGCGCCGCACGTCGCGGAAGAGCTCTGGGAGCGGCTGGGTCACGAGCGGCTCTGGGAGGAGACGTGGCCGGAGCCGGATCCGGCGATGCTCGAACGCGACACGTTCACGCTGGTCGTGCAGGTGAACGGCAAGGTGCGCGACAAGGTCGAGGTCCCCGCCGGTCTTTCGGAGGACGAGCTCGTCGCGCGCGCCACCGAGCTGCCCAAGGTTCGGGCTCACCTCGACGGCAAAGAGATCCGCAAGCGGATCATCGTGCCCGGGAAGCTCGTGAACCTCGTCGTCGGTTAGCGGCGACGCGGCCTGCGGCCGCGAGAGCGACCGACTTCGGCGCCCGAGAGCTTCTGCATGAACGCCGCCACGAGCCCGGTCGGCTCGCCGTCGTCCTTTCGCCGCACCGCCACGATCTGGCGGCGGGCGGGCTCGACATCAGCGATCCGAACGGCCACGAGGCTGCCGTCGGCGAGCTCCCCCGCGACCGCCGTCTGAGGGAGGAGGGCGACGCCGAGCCCCTGCTGCACCATCTTTTTCGCGGCGTCGATGTTGTCGAGCTCCATGACGCCGCGCGGTGTCACTCCCGCCTCACGGAAGAACGAGCTCGTAAGCCCGTGGTAGCTCGAGGTGCGGTCGAACAGGATGAGCTGCGCCTCGGCGATCTCCACGATCGAGATGCGCGTGCGTGCGGCGAACGGATGCGAAGGGTCGGTGACCAGGACGAGCGTCTCCTCGTAGAACGGCATGCTTTGGATCTGCGGATGGAGAAGCGCGCGTACGAGGCCGAGCTCGACCTCGCCTCGCAAGACCATGTCGAGGATTTCTTCCGAGTGGCCGGTGCGCACGACGAGGCTCACATTCGGCAGGTCGTCCGAGAAGCTCTTCAGGAGCGCGGGGAGGACGTAGGTGCTGACAGCCGGCGCTGCCCCGATCGCAAGCTCTCCCGCGCCGCCGCGGGCGATTTCCTCCACATGCCGGCGACCCTCGTCGACGGCGTCGAGTGCGCGCACGGCCCACGGGAGAAACGTTCGCCCCGGGTCGGTGAGGCGCATGCCGGTCGGAGTGCGGACGAAGAGTGGTACCCCGAGCTCCTGTTCGAGACGTTGGATGCGCGCCGTCAAGGCCGGCTGCGTGATGAAGAGCTCGCTCGCCGCCTGCCCGAGCTTCTGACTCCGTGCGACCTCGACGAAGCCTTCGATCTGCGCTAGACGCACTCATAGATCATATCTATGCATTCGATCGAAGCAAACGATTATACGAATGGAGCACTCGGGCCTACACTCGAACGATGCTGCATTCGAGTTACGAGATCGTCGAGAGAGACGCGCCCGTCGTGCCCGGCCTTAGGCCGGTTACGACACTCTGCACCGCCGAGGTGGCGGAGTGCACCTGTCCGGAATGGTGCGAGCGTGATCACGATACGGATTAGGCCGGCGCCGCTCGACTCGAGCTGGGCCCGACGGCGCCTGAGGCGCCGTCCGTCGTACGTAACAGGACTAGGGGGAGAGGTATGAGCCAGTTAAACGGGCAGGACGACACGCTGGCAGGAGCGTGGGAGGGGGAGCGCTGGGCGGGCATCGAGCGCGCGTACGGAGCGGAGGACGTCGTCCGGCTTCGAGGCTCGGTACACGTCAAGCACACGCTGGCAGAGCTTGGCGCAAAGCGCCTCTGGGAGCTCCTGAGCGGAGACGGATACGTGCGCGCGCTCGGAGCCATCTCGGGCGGCCAGGCCGTCCAGATGGTAAAGGCCGGGCTCGAGGCGATCTATCTCTCCGGCTGGCAGGTTGCCGCCGACGGGAACCTCGCGGGCGAGGTCTATCCCGACCAGAGCCTATATCCGGCGAACAGCGTCCCCGCGGCAGTCCGGCGCCTCAACAACGCGCTCACGCGAGCCGACCAGATCGAGTGGGCCGAAGGCAAGAGCGACACGTACTGGCTCGCCCCGATCATTGCCGACGCGGAGGCCGGGTTCGGCGGGCCGCTGAACGCGTTCGAGCTCATGAAAGGGATGATCGAGGCGGGCGCCGCAGGCGTGCATTTCGAGGACCAGCTCGCGTCGGAGAAAAAGTGCGGACATCTGGGCGGCAAGGTGCTCGTCCCCACAAGCCAGTTCGTGCGGACGTTGAACGCCGCCCGGCTGGCGGCGGACGTCATGGGTGTCCCGACGGTTCTGGTGGCCCGGACCGATGCGCTCTCCGCAACCCTTCTCACGAGCGACGTAGACGAGCGCGACCGCGAGTTCGTGACCGGAGAGAGGACCGCCGAGGGCTACTTCCACGTGCAGCCGGGGCTCGAGCCGGTGATCGCTCGCGCGCTGGCGTATGCGCCCTATGCCGACGTCCTCTGGTTTGAGACCTCGACGCCGGATCTCGAGGAGGCCCGCGCCTTCGCCGAGGCCGTCCACGCCGAGTTTCCGGGCAAGCTCATGGCCTACAACTGCTCGCCGTCGTTCAACTGGAGGCGGGCCCTGGACGACGAGGCGATCGCGAGCTTCCAGGACGACCTAGGAGTGCTCGGCTACAAGTTCCAGTTCATCACCCTGGCGGGCTTCCACGCGCTGAACGAGTCGATGTTCGAGCTGGCGCGTGGCTATGCCGAGGAGGGCATGACCGCCTATGTGAGGCTCCAGGAGCGGGAGTTCGAGCTGGAATCCGAAGGCTACACGGCGACACGGCACCAACGGGAGGTCGGCGCCGGGTACTTCGACGGCGTCTCCGAGGCGGCTTCTGCGGGCGCAAGCTCGACACTCGCGCTCAAGGGCTCGACCGAGGAAGACCAGTTCGACCCGGCCAGCCCGGCCGCGAAGCGCTAGAGATTTTCAGCGCTCGGTTGCGATGCGGAGCCCGAGTGCGATGAGAACGGCGCCGGTCAGCCCTTGGATCGCACGGCGAATGCCGGACCGGCGCAGATAGTCGCCCGCCTTCGCGACAGCTATCGCGTAAGCGGCCAGCCACGCGAGCGTCAGCGAGCAGAAGACGAGGCCGAGAAGGAGGAGCGCGGAGAACGAGGTGCCGGAGCCAGGAGCGAACTGAGGCAGGAGACTGGTGAAGAAGACCGCCATCTTCGGGTTCCCGAGATTGCTGACCACGCCCTGGCGCAGTGCGACGCGGCGGTCGATTCTCCGGCGCGAGGGAGCGGCGATCGCCACGGCGCGAGATCGGCCGAAAGCTGAGCTCAGGGCCCCGAGCAGCGCCTGCGCTCCCAGGAATACGAGGTAGCCCGCGCCCACGAGCTTGAGCGCGAGGAACGCCGGCTCCGACGCCAGCAGGAGCGCTGCGAGGCCCGTGCACGTCGCGAGCGTCCACGTTGCTTGCCCCGTTGCAACCCCGAGTGCAGTGAAGACACCGGCTCCCCGCCCCCCAGCGAGCGTGTTCCGGATCGTCAATGCGGTATCCGGTCCGGGGACCGCGATCACGAGCAGCGAGACGCCGAGAAAGCCCACGAGCTGGTTGGTCACGCGCTCGATCTTGTGCCACCCAGGTTCGCGTGGCAAGGAATTCGTGTTCGTTCCGGCACGGTCGGTGCGCCACTCGCGCGTCTTTCCGCGCAAGCATCGATCGCGTGCAGATGCCGACGATCTCGCGCCGGCGGGCAGCCGCCTACGCTCTCGCCGTCCTTTTTCTCCTCGCGATCGGAGGTCGCTTCGCGCTGGGTGGGGAAGACGATCGGACTCCTCGAGAAACCTCGCGGGCTCCCGCAGGGGCGCTCGCGGCTGAGAAGACCCCCGCCCGGACTCTCCTCGTTCACGTGGTCGGCGCGGTGCGAAAGCCAGGCCTCTATCGACTGCGGGAAGGCAGTCGCACCGCGGACGCGATTCGCCGGGCGGGAGGAGCGAAGCCGAAAGCGGCTCTCGAGCTCGTGAACCTCGCCTCCCCGATTGCGGACGGGCAGCAGGTGTTGGTCCCGGCCCGTGGCGATCCTTGGTCGACC
>Ga0307320_10000045_pt1 | contig 41897 bp, 55 predicted proteins | sample ER_DNA_369_FD_194495 | JGI IMG/M metagenome (GOLD analysis project Ga0307320, IMG submission 194495) | Bulk soil microbial communities from the East River watershed near Crested Butte, Colorado, United States - ER_DNA_369 | ecosystem: Environmental > Terrestrial > Soil > Floodplain | place...
TCGCCGTAAAGCTCGATCAGACCATGGGCGCGGTCTCCGGCCAGGCGATCGTCGACGAGCCCATAAAGGTTCATGCGAGCGTGGTCATCTCACGACTGGGCCAACGCGCGACGTACTACAGCCATGTGCGCAATCATGGAGCGGTGCCTGAAGAAACAGGCGCCGAGGAGACCGCCACCAGCAAAGCGATAACGGCGCTCAGCGACGTGCTGAAGCTCGTTATCTCAGCGGTCGCCATTGTCTACGTCGCGGGTGGCGCGGTCATGTGGGTGCGACTGCACCACAAGGACGTGCCCAGCGACCCGGTTGTGAGCGTGCTGCCCCGGGAGTTCCTGATCTCGATCGGCTTGAGAACGATCGTCGCGCCGGCGCTCTTGTTCGCGACTGCAGGCCTTGTGCTTGCGTTGCTCTGGAAGGAGTTTCGTGGCGAGCGTCAGTTCCGCCGGCTCGTGCTTGTAGGCCTCGTCGTCGCCCTGGCCGTCGTGGGACGTCTGAGCTTCATCTATATCCAACAACGAAACTGGTGGGTTGCTGGCCTTCTCGTCGGCCTGGTCGTCACTCTCGCGGTCGGATACCTGCTGTTCCGCTACGTCGATACCTCACGCACTACGGTGGTCGTCATCGTCGTGGTCATCGCCGCCGGATTAGGTGGCATCGTCGGACGCGTCCTGGTCGAGTGGAGGGATGACACTTCGGCGCCGACCACGGTCTGCCTCAAGGATTCGAGCACGCCAATCCACGGTGACTACATCGGGGAAACCGACAAGACCATTTATCTGGCTGAGCCGGTCAGGAAGGCGATCGCGTCGATCCCGAAAGACCGTGCGGCCGAGATACACGTTGCCGAACGGGGCGCCGGGCATCCAGATTGTCAGCTGACGTACCCGCTTCCTCAGCCTCCCGCAGCGCCGCCCCCAGCCCCACCGCCGCCCGCAGCACCGGGCGGATAGCTCTGCAACGGTCGATACGATCGAGTACGGGCGGGACGGCGTATAGCCGACGAGGAATTGGTAGCTCCCCCGAGGACTCGAACCTCGGCAAGGCCGCCCGCCTAGTCGCCGAGGTGTTTGGCTGTTCGGTCGAGGAGGCACACAGGGTGCTTGTCCTGGGGATCAACGCTCGCATCGCCGAGCAGAACCTGCGACGGGAGCAGGAGCAAGCTTCCTCCGGATCCGAGGCGCGGTAAGCTGCGGCCAGCCGTCCGGTCCCGCCGAGAGGAGGCAGGAACCGGATGGCGTTTCTCTACAGGCTCGAGGACGAGGCCGGTAAGCCGGTCGCGCCGCACACGTTCAAGACGGCGGTGCCGAACTGGAAGGCTGGCGACACGATCCCGCTACCCCACCGTGCGCTCTGCGTGGTCGCAGTCGGGACAACGATGCGGATCAGGCGCCGACGCTAATCGTGGAGGAGCGGGGCTAGGGCCCGAGCTGGAAGTTCGCCGTCGAAGGCGCTTCCTAGGAAACGAAAGCCTTCCGAACAGATGCAGCTGTCCATCTGTTCGTGCCGTGAATCGTTGGAACCTTCGTTGCGTTCAGCTTCTCCGCGATCTCCTCCAGCGACATCCGCTTCCCGAGCATCGCATTGATCCTCACCCGCCACAGGTAGTCCCGTTGGTTGCAGACCCGATGCGCGAGCCGGACGTTGTCCGGGGTGAGGTGACCTCCGTGCATCTTGAGCCTCGGATAGTGGTCGGCCGTCGGCATCCAATCGGCACCCGGTGATATCGGCTCAAAGTGCCTACGACCCCGGAAGCAGTAGCACTGGGGCATCTCGCAACGCACGTCGATGATCTGGCCATCCCGGGCAAGTTGCCGAAGGATTCCGCGAACTCCCATGCCGTCAGAGACGACGACGCCGATTAGGCGCCGCGGCTAGTTGCTGGGGCCGTGGCCGAATGAGCGTCAAGCCTCTCGGCCGGCGCACGCTAGAGACCGTCCGGCCCTGGGCAGCCGTAGGTCGGGTGGCAGCCGGGTCGGTCGTTCTCGAACCCGGGCTGGAGCCAGACGTGGTTGTTCAGGTGGCCCTGGACCTCGGCGGCGTACTGGTCGGCTGCGGCGCTGTGCCAGTCGCCGGAGAACCAGTAGCCGACGCAGCCCCAGAGGTCGTTCGTGGTGTCGGGCAGCCACAGCACCCAGCTCTCGAGGCAGGTGCGGAGCTCGGCCGCGTAGTAGTCGGCGGCGAACGCCGTCGAGTTGCGATTGAACGGGAAGCTACCGTTCTGGTTGCCGGCGAAGTTGAACCCCCACGCCGGGTCCCACCACGACTTGATCCCAAGGATCGAGAACGTCTGCGGGCAGAGGCCGTCGCCGTAGTCCTGCCGGTAGTCGTAGCCGAACGTGGCGATGTGGTCGCAGTAGAGGTTTGAGGCGGCCGAGGCCGACCCGAAGAAGTCGCCGCAGCCGTAGAACGACACGCAGCGGTTGTGGTAGTCGGGGTAGACGAGGTACTGGTACCAGGTCGATTCCTGGTAGGCGGCGGCGCGGATCACGTTGTCGGGAACGCCCCATTTGCAGGCGGCCCACTGAAAGATTTCGTCGGTCGTGCCGGCGAACTGGCCGTCGATCCGCGGCACCAGCCACGAGTCGTACCTGGGGTCGTAGGAGCCATCGGTCGAACGCGGGCTCGATCCGAGCGAGGCGTGGATCGCGGCGGCGTCCTGGGTCGTGTTGTTGCGCTTCGTGTTGTCGGGCCGCGGCTCCCACGTCGAGCGGTGCACCTCGGCGGCGCAGGTCTGGCCGTCAGGCAGGCCGGTCGGGTTCCCGGCCGGGGAGAGGGCGGGGAAGTAGCCCTCGGCCGGCGGGGGCGACGTATCGCCCGGTGGCGGCGGTGGCGGCGGTGGAGGTGGCGGCGGAGGAGGTGGCGGCGGCGGAGCCGCAACCGCGAGCGTCATGATCTGCGAGAACTCTCGGAACGGGCACAAGCCGGCGAAGAAGCACGGCTCGTCGATCCCGCCGATGTGGACGTAATACGTGCCTGGATCGAGCTGGAAGTCGTAGACCCAGGTCGTCTGCGTATCCTCGAGAGCTGAATACGCCTTCACGTTTTCGAAGAGGAAGCGGCCATACCAGCCTGTCGCCGGGCTCGTTGCGACCTCTGCCCAGCGTGCTTTGACGCCAGGTGGAAGCGACCACGTCGCAGACGGGTGGCCCTCGACGTCCCCTACCGATACGAGGACAGGCGGTGCCGCCGGCGCCGGGCCGGCCAATGCCAGCGCGACGAACGTCGCGAAAGCGACGAGTAGGTACCTAAGGCTCACGACCGCAGCGTCCTCACCAAGTCCCTTCGCCAAGAGTCGCACTCCGCGAGTAAGAGTTCAAGGCAGGGTCGACGTCGGTTCTTCTGCTCAATCAGTTACTTGCGCGCAGACATAGCCACTGAGCGTGCCACCGAAAGCGACGATGCCATCCGGTTCCTGCCTCCTCTCGGCGGGACCGGACGGCTAGCCGCGCCTTAGTGGCTAGACGGCTCCTCTTGCTCAGTGTGCTTCTCGACCTCGCGCAGCACCGACTTGATTGTCATCCACGCCGCTTCGCGGTCGGCGGGATCGTCGGAGTCCTCGGCCCGCCGCACGACGTCCGCGATGATCTCCAGCCCGCCGCGGTAGAGGTCAATTTGGTGCTCGATGCTGAGCGGCGGACGGCGCGGCCTCTCGTCAAGCTCGTTGTCTTCGTCTCGCGAGGCTCGGCCGGCGCTACCACCATGCGCGTCACAACCATAGAGCCGGCGAGACATCGCCTGCTGCCACGCAGCTAGGAATAGTCGGCGGACTGCAGCAGCGCCACAAAGGGCACTACGGCGATACCAACGCTAACGAACACCGCGATCGTCGCATCACCAGTCGCGCGGCCCTCCTTGTGCGCACGCACGTATTGGAGTAGACCAGCGACAAAAATGGTTGCGCCAACGATCGGTGACACGAGGCCAAACGCCAGGTAGTTCACACCTGGGAACCCCGTCGTTTCGTACATGAGACACCACAGGCCCCAAAGAAGCGCTATCGCAAGAGCGAGGACTAGCACTCGACGAGAACCTGGGTCGCGGCTCATGGCACCAAGCATCCGTTATCGGCGGCTTCGTCGCACCCACGCGGTACCTCGTGTGCGTCCGCGAACCGTGAGATGATCAACCTGCCGCGGTGAATTACCTCTATGGGCTCGTTGACGACCGACTGGGCGGAGACCGCGCCCACGGACTGATCGAGCTTTACGGCAACCGGGCCGAAGCAGAACAGGCCTTGCGTAGCGTGCTCCGCCGATGAGCCAACTTGGGCGGGATTCGTACGCCTGGCGGAGTTTCCGCTGATCGAGGTTCCCGTGGTGGAACCCTCGCTTAACTAGGTCTCTGCGGATGTCCAAGAGGGTTGGGGTGCTCATCTCCCTCGTCTTAGCCCTTGGGGCGGCGGGCTGTGGCGGAGAGGACGGCGGCACTGACAATGTGAACAGCGCCGGCGCAAGAGTTTTCGCCGAGTCCGGGTGCGGGGATTGTCATGCGTACTCCCCTGCAGGCTCGACTGCCGACATCGGGCCAAATCTTGACAATGCCGATGTGACGTTCGAGCTTGCGGTCGCGCAGGTGACCGATGGCGGCGGCGGGATGCCCGCCTATGGCGACCGATCAGACCCGGAACATGCCCGCCTTCTCACCAAGGAGCAGATCGAGGACGTCGCCCACTTCGTCAGCCAGGAATGATCAAGCAGCCCAGCGACTTCTCGAGAAGCGAGGGAGTGCCAGCGCATCCCCCGCGCTGGGGACGCCTCGCGCTCCTACCTCCGGTCGCTCTGGCGTCGTGATCTCGCCCCGGTCGACCTGCGTGATCCTGCTGCTCGCTGCTGTCCTGTCCGCCTGCGGCGGCGCAGGCGATGCGGGCGACGAAAGTGACGCGCCTGAGTACGCGGCGACCCCACGCAAGTCACTCGAGTCCTGGGTGGCTGCCGTGCGTGCGGGCGACGTCGAGATGATGTGCAGACTCCTCTCGACGCGCACCTGCACGTCTGTTGAGAGCAGACTACTTCCGCTTGTGCGAGCGGAGATGCGCGGGCTGAAGGGCGACCTTCACTACGGCGCGATCGATATTGGCGCTCCCGAGGCTCGCATCGTGATCGGAGTCGTCTCCGGTGACTCTCCAGCCGCGTATGCGGTACCAGTGGCTCGGGGGAAGACCCAGTGGAGCATCGACGATGAAGAAAGGCAAGCAGGCTTCGCGCCACCCCCGAAGGCCGTCCTCGAACGCCCCAATCTGACGACTGCTCTGCCGAGCGGACGGACGCGTATCTCCTTCATCGCCTCGGCCTATCGTCCCGGATCGAACTATCCGAACGCGGAACTCTGGATCGACAGTCGGCACGTAAACGGGCGCCTGGATTACGCGCCCTCCGTAGACATCCCCGCCGACGCCGATCTCGAAAGAATCCGTTGGATCGGAGCCGCGCGGCTCCTTCCCGGTCGGCACGTGATGGTGGCCGGCGTCAAAGGCGATGGCGGTGTCTCCGCCAACGCCTGGGTCTTGACAGTCCGGTAACGCCGACCGCGCATGCCGAGCTGCCAATGGTCACCACGGCCCCGATCCTCTGAATGCGGTCGGATTCACGACCGGTACGAACTCCCGGTACAAAGGTCCGAGAAACGGCTGCTTGCGCCGTTTCCGGGCCAAAGGACATCTTGTTTGCTCGAGAGAGCGGCGTGGTCGATCCATGGCCCGAGGCAGACGCTGCGACGCTAGCGATCGCACTGTTGGCGTTCGCCGCGGTGCGGTCCCGCGCACTGAGTTCGGTTCGGGCAGAAGTCGGGGCAGAAGTAGCGGTTGCGGCACCGGACTCAAGCCAGGCCTTGCCCGGGGGAGCCCCGCGTTTGCGGGAAGTTCTGCCCAGCAGGGGCGACAGGACTCGAACCTGCAACCCCCGGTTTTGGAGACCGGTGCTCTACCAGATTGAGCTACGCCCCTGGGCAGATCCAGTGTAGAGACTAGGCTGGCCGGGTGGCCCGCGCCGGTCAGCTTCGCGTCCAGGGCGCGTTCTTCGCCTTCCTGACGGTCTTCTTCGCGGGGATCGCGGCCGCCGCGTACCGCGCAGGGGTCTGGGTGATCGTCGTTGCTGCCGCCGCGCTCACGCTCTGGATGGCGAGCGTCGCGATCAGGACGCTGCGCGCCGCCCGCCACGGGTGACGCTCTGGCGCCACCTCGCCGCAGTTCTGTTCCTCCCGGGCACCGTCACCGTCGTGATCCCGGCGCTGATCGTCTCGAGCAGGGACGCACGCCTCGCAGTGCCGTACCTGATCGTCCTCGGACTCTTGGTCATCGCCGTCGGCGCCTTTCTGATCGTCGACACCGTCCGGCTCTTCGTCCGGATCGGCCGCGGCACGCTCGCGCCGTGGGATCCGACGACGCAACTCGTCGTGGAAGGGCCGTACCGGCGGGTTCGCAACCCGATGATCAGCGGCGTCGTGATCGTCCTCTTCGGCGAGTCGCTCACGTTCTGGTCGACGCCGCTCATCCTCTGGGCGCTCTCGGTCTTCGCGGTCAATGCGGTCTACCTGCCGATGGTCGAGGAGCCAGGTCTGCGGCGCCGGTTCGGGCCGGACTACGACCGCTATCGGGCTCACGTTCCGCGCTGGCTGCCGCGGCTTCACCCGTGGCACGGTGAGGAAACGACCAGTTGATGGGCGATCCCACGAGATCGGCCGCTTGGAGCGCGAGCTGGCCGCTCTGGGACGCGGCGGCGGGACGTTGCCGATGCGACCAGCATCGGTGACGGCCCGGCGACGTGAAGCGGACGCCTTGGTCGCCGGGCCGCTTGCGGCTGGGCGCGTAACGCGGGAGCGGCCCAGACGCGTCAGATCGCGCTTCCGGACGCCCGAGGTCGAGGGAGCGACCATCGAGGGCCGTATCCTTCTCTAGCCGTGAGCTCCCAGGTCGACGACACGCAGCAGCTCTGGCGGTCGTTTCGCGCCTCGCCCGACGACAAGGGGCTGCGCGACCGGCTGATCCTGACGTACGCGCCGCTCGTGAAGTACGTCGCCGGACGCCTCGGGAGCGGGCTCCCGGCGCACGTGGAGGAGGAGGACCTCGTCTCGTACGGCCTCCTCGGGCTGATCGGCGCAATCGAGCGCTACGACCCAGACCGCGACGTCAAGTTCGAGACCTACGCGATCGCCCGGATCAAGGGTGCGATCATCGACGAGCTCCGCTCGCTCGACTGGGTACCTCGCTCGGTGCGCGCGCGGGCTCGTGAGATCGAGCGTTCGATCGCGACGCTGGAGGCGAAGCTGCACCGTCCGCCCACGGACGAGGAGATCGCGAGCCAGATCGGGATCACGGTCGACGAGCTCGAGGACAGCCTGACCGACATCTCCCGCTCCTCGATTGCGGCGCTCGACGAGCTCTGGACGATCGGCGGCTCCGGCGGCGACCAGATCGCCCTGATCGACACGATCGAGGACACCGAAGCGCCGGCGCCGGAGAGCTCGCTCCAGGCGACCGAGCTGAAGGAAGCGCTCGGCGAGGCGATCGCGCGCCTGCCGGAGCGCGAGAAGCTCGTCGTGACGCTGTACTACTACGAGGAGCTCACCCTCCGCGAGATCGGCGAGGTGCTCGGCGTGACGGAGTCGCGGGTCTCCCAGCTCCACACGAAGGCGATCCTCCGGCTGAAGGCCCGCCTCTCCGGCGCGACCCAACGCGCCGAAGCGGAAGCCTGAGCCTTACCTCGACTGTTCGCCGAAGACCGCAACGAAGGTCGCCACGATCAGCCCGAGCAAGATCTTCCACTGAGCCGCGATTACATCCGGCACGAGCTTGTCGTCCACCTTGGCGTCTGCTATCCCCGCCACGATGCCGATCGCGATGTATGCAAGGACCCCCAGGAAGATCAAGAAGCCGATCATCCGTTGGGGTGCGGGCGTGACGCGGGGGCGCACGAAAATCCCGTTGCCGCCCGGGTACGGAACCCCAGCACCTTCGCCAGGTAGCCGCCGACGGCGGCGGAGAGGGTGATCGCCAGCGTCTCCCATTCGCCCGGGATGGTTGGTGGATGCTCAGTCGTCGCGCCGAACGTCTCGACGAGGAACCAGACGTAGAGCCCTATGTACGCACCGGTCCCGACAGTGAAGAAGATGGCCTTGATCCAAAGCTTCTGACCCGGCGTCACAGCGCCACGCTACTCCGCTTGCAGGGCATCGTCTACGCGTAGGTGAGCCCTAATCTCCGGGCTAAGATCGAGGCTCCCACAACCGAGGAGGACCTGTTCGTATGGCCGCAGTCGAGTCCGGAAAGATCCGCAACGTCGCCGTCACCGGCCACCGTGGAACGGGAAAGACCTCGCTCGTCGAGGCGATGCTGTTCCAGTCCGGCGCGGTCAACCGGCTGGGGTCGATCGAGCAGGGCTCCACGGTCACCGATTGGGACGAGGACGAGCAGCGCCGGCAGATGACGATCTCCGCGTCGCTCGCCCACCTCGAGTGGCAGGGGCGGAAGATCAACCTGATCGACACACCCGGGGAGCCGTCCTTTCAGGGCGACATGGTCTCCTCGATCCGCGTCGTCGAGGGTGCGCTGATCGTCGTCTCGGGCGTCATGGGCGTCGAGGTGCAGACGAGCCGCGTCTGGGCGAGAGCCGAGGAGCTCGGCCTCGCGCGGGTCTTCTTCGTGAACATGCTCGATCGCGAGCGCGCCGACTTCTTCCGCGTGCTGAACGGCCTCCAGAGCGCGCTCACTCCGCGCGCCGTGGCGATCCACCTCCCGATCGGCGCCGAGCACGAGCTGACCGGCGTCGTCGACCTGCTCCACATGGTCGCCTACACGAGCCCGGAGGGGCAGAAGGAGGCTACGCCCGGGGAGATCCCGGCGGAGATGGCCGACCAGGTCGCCGAGTACCGCGAGAAGCTGCTCGACTCCGTCGTCGAGACGGACGAGGGCCTGATGGAGCGGTATCTCGAGGGCCAGGAGCTGTCGGACGAGGAGGTGGCGCACGCGCTGAAGGATGCGATGACGCGCGGCGAGATCTTCCCGGTCGCCTGCGGTGTGGCGACGAAGAACCTCGGCACGACCGCAGTCCTCGACCTGATGGTCGAGGGCGTGCCGTCGCCGGCGAAGCGCGACTTCGACGTCCACATCGACGGCGCCGGCAGCGCCGCCTTCGTCTTCAAGACGGTCGCCGACCCGTTTGCCGGCCGGATCAACGTCTTCCGCGTCCTCGAGGGGACGGTCGGCTCCGACTCCACACTCGTCAACTCGCGCTCGCACAACAAGGAGCGCGTCGGCGCGCTGCTGACGCTCCAGGGGAAAGAGCACGAGCAGGCGGACGCCTTCGGCCCCGGCGACCTCGGCGCCGTGGCGAAGCTGAAGGACACGCTGACGGGCGACCTGCTGCTCGACGCCGAGCGCGAGGGCGAGCCGCCGACGATCGAGTTCCCCGAGCCGGTGATGAGCTTCGCGATCGCGCCGAAAGCCAAGGGCGACGAGGAGAAGCTCGGGACGGCGCTCCGGCGCCTGTCGGAGGAGGACCCGACGCTCGTGATGCGCCGCGACCCGCAGACGGGCGAGCAGCTCCTCTCGGGCCTTTCGCAGATGCACGTCGAGGTCGCGGTCGAGCGCGTCAAGAACCGCTTCGGCGTCGAGGTCGACCTCCGGCCGCCGCGCGTGCCGTACCTGGAGACGATTCGCAAGGAGTCGCGGGGTCACGGCCGGTACAAGAAGCAGACCGGCGGCCGCGGCCAGTTCGGCGACTGCCACATCGTCCTCGAGCCGATCGAGGGCCATACGGGCTACGAGTTCGTGGACAAGATCGTCGGCGGCGTGATCCCCCAAGGTTTTCGTCCGGCAGTCGACAAGGGAATCCAGGAGGCGATGCAGCACGGCGAGCTGGCGGGGGCGCCCGTCCAGGGCATTCGCGTGCGGCTCGTCGACGGCTCGTACCACACCGTCGACTCCTCCGAGATGGCGTTCAAGATCGCCGGCTCGATGGCCTTCAAGTCCGCCTACGAGCAGGCCGACCCGGTACTGCTCGAGCCGATCATGGAGGTCGACGTCACCGTCCCGGACGACGCCGTGGGATCGGTCAACGGCGACCTCAACTCACGGCGTGGGCGGCTCCACGGCATGGAGCCGGTCGGCGCCGGCATGACGATGATCAAGGCCGAGGTGCCGATGGCGGAGATGCTCACCTACTCGCAGTCCCTGACCTCGATGACGGGCGGCCGAGGCGACTACCACATGTCCTTCGCGCGCTACGAGGAGGTCCCCTCGCACGTGGCCCAGAAGGTGATGGCGGACGCGCAGAAAGAGAAAGAGGAGGCGCACGCCTGAGGCATCGCCTCACGCACCGAGGGGCGCAGAAGCGCGCCGAGCGGGAGCGCCACGTGGGGCTCGATCCCGACGACGACGCGGCCCGCTGGCTCGCCGAGCACGATCCGAAGGCGGAGCCCGAGCCGCCGAAGTCGCTGGCGAAGTCGCGGCACCTCCACCGCTGGCGCGAGCAGCAGAAGAAGCGCTAGTCGCCCGTCCAGGGCTCGCGCTCGAGCGCGGCCTCGAACGCTGCCCGGTCGTGGACCGGCTCGCCGTGCGAGACGATCACGCGCTCGAACGGCAGGTCGAGGAGCGCGCGGAGGACGGGGAGGACCCGCTCGTCGTGCCACGGCGTCGCCCAGACGAGCAGCTCGCCGTGCGGGGCCGTCAGCGCGTCGGCGAAGACAAGCGTCCGCTGCTCCGGTAGCCAGAGCGGCGTCTCGTTGCGGTTTCGCCCGTCGTAGAGCGCGAGGAGCCCGCCCGGGAGCTCGCTGCCCGGGCCGATCCAGTCGAGCTCCGTCTCCGGGACGTCGGTTTGGTGGAAGACGTCCGGGCCGTACGCCGGGATGCCGTAGCGCTGAACGAAGGCGTCGACGCTGCGCACATGGTCCGGCTTGAGCACGACTGCGAACGTCGGCGGGCGCTCGTCGAACCGCGCCCAGAGCTCGTCGGCGTCCTCGGGGAAGACGACGGCGTCCAGTACGCCTCGTTCGCCGCCGGACTCGACGTACGTCGAGGTGACGGGGTTCTCCCAGCCGTGCCCGGGCCTCCAGTCGGGGTAGTCGCTGCGCCAGATCCAGAGCCCCGGCGCGATTTCGCGGACGTTCGCCGTCACGTCGGGATCGTGTCAGACGGGGTCGGCCGCAGAGCGCCGACGTAGACGCCCGCCAGGACGAGTAGGCCGCCGACGAGGAGTTCCGCCGTGATCGCCTCGTCGTCGAGCCATGCCGACAGCGCGACCGTCACCACCGGGATCAGGACGAACTCGAACGAGGCGCGCGAGGCAGTCCAGTACCGGAGCACGACGAGGTAGAGCACGAACACGAGCACCGACCCGATCGGGACGAGGTAGGCGACGGCGAGCCAGGTCGACCGCTGATCCGGCAGCTCCAGGGGCTCGCGTGCGACGAGGGAGCCGGCGAAGAGGAGGAGCGCTCCGGTCGCCATCCCGATCGCATTCATCGTGATCGGATGCACCGGCGGGAAGCGGCGCACGAGCACGGCGGCCTCGGCGAAGCAGCAGGCGCTCCCGACCAGCGCGAGGAAGGAGACGAGCGGGACCTCCGCCCGAAGCGTGGTGTTCGACATCACCGCGATCCCGGCCAGGGCGAGCAGCCCGCCCGCGAGGGCACCGCCGCGCAGCCTCTCCTGCCGCTGGAGAACGGCGAGGAAGAGCGTGGCGAGGGGAACCAGCGCGAGCAGGGTCTGCCCGAGGCCGGCGTGGATCTCGACGAGGCCGTAGTAGGCGAGCGCAAAGGCACCGCCGATCGCGAACGTCCCGTACAGCAGGGCGCCGCCGAGCGCTCGACCGCGCGGGAAGTGCAGGCGGAGCACGGCCATCGCAAGCGCGAGGAGCGCTGCCGCCAGCGAGAACCGGAGCGCGGCGCCCCAGAGGGGCGCCAGCTCCCGGTTGCTGAACCGGATCGCGACGCCGTTGCCGCCCGCCAGGATCGACATGACGGCGAACGCGGCGAGCGCGGTGCGCTCCTCGCCGAGCTTCACCACGAGCCAACCCTACGAGGCTCAGACGGTCGCGGTTTCCGGTTGCCCGCCGCCTTCGGTCTTCAGCCGCTTGATCAGGTCGGACACGTCCGCGAGCTCTTGCTCGAGGTCGCGCTGGTATTCCTCCAGCCGCTCGAGGACCTTCTCGCGGTCGTACCAGCCGCGTCCGATTCCGGGGCCTCGGAAGCCGAAGCCACGATGTCGATGTCGTCGATGGTGCATGGTCACCTCCTTTCCTCGTATCGTCGGAGAAACGAGTCGAGTCGCGTTTGCGAACCTTCCAACGCGCTCGCCCACTGGTCGAGGAGCGCACGCCCCTCGTCTGTCAGTTCGTAAATGCGTTTGCTCGGGCCGGGCGCCTCGTCGTCCCACGCGGAGCTGACGATCCCGTCCCGCTCGAGGACGCGCAGGAAGCGGTAGAGGTTGCCCATGTCCGCGCGCTCGCCGGTGAGCTCCGGGAGCTGCTCGAGGAGCTCGTATCCGTGCGCCGGTCGCTCCCGGAGGAGGAGCAGCACGGCCGGTTCGGCGAACCGCTCGATCCTGGCGCGGACCTCGTACTCGCCGGGAGCCAGGCGCCGCCGCACACGGGAATGCCGGTGGTGGCGCCTCATACCTGTAAAACACACATGTAGGCGACCAGCATACCGATCGGCGGCCCGGCAAGGCTGGGCTAAGATCGCCCCTCATGCAGATCAGCAGCCAGGCGATCGCCCAGACGTGCGCAATCTGCGATCGGAGCCTTCTGACCGGGGAGCGCGCGGTTCGCTACGCGCCGCAAGGCGGCGAGTTCCTCGACGTTTGCCCGCTCTGCCAGGAGATCGCGGTCGAGTACGGCTGGGTCAAGGAGGGAACGCCGACTACACCGACGGTGCCCGCACAGCGCCGAAAGCGAGGCAACTGGTTCTCGCAGCTCTTCGCGCCCGTGCGCTCGACGACCGAGGAGACCGTAGCCTCCGAGCCGATCCTCCGCCGGCTGAGCGAGCCGGAGCTCGCGATGGTCGGGGCGGCGGACGTCTTCAACGCCAGCGACTACCGGCGCACGATCGGCGGCGTCGCGAAGAGCCTCGGCGAGCCCCGCGCGAGCATCCTCCAGCTCAGTGGCGTGAACCAGGAGCTCGCGATCACGATCGCCTGGGACATCACCTGGTACCAGTACCGCGTCTCCGCCGAGTCGGCCCAGCCGGTTCGCCTCGAGGCTCGCGGTCACGAGCTTGGCGAGCTCGAGTCGCTGTTCCAGAATTGGAACGCCCGCGTTGACACCGAGGGCCGGGTCGTACCGGACATCGCCCGCGTGTAGCGTTTTTCGTCTCCGTCCTTACACTGAGACGCAGCGGCTGATGATCTATTGCGTCATCCCACCGGAGCTCGAGGACGAGCTGTTCGACAAGCTCACCGAGTACTACAAGGACAACCCGAACGTCACGGTGATCGTCGACCGGCGGACAGGCCCCGACCGACGCAAAGGACGTGCGGGCGGAGGCAACCGCGAGACCCGCGACCGCCGCCGGCCGCGGGCGCCGGGAACCTTTCTCGAGACCGAGGCGCCCGAGTAACCTGTGCGCCGCATGGCGCTCCTCGGGACGAAGACCTTCCAGAACTACATCGCCGGCGAATGGTGCGACGCCGCCTCCGGTGAGACCTTCGAGTCGACCAGCCCGGCGAACGGCGACGCGATCGGCACCTTCCCGCGCTCGGGCGAGGAGGACGTCGACCGCGCCGTCGAGGCGGCCAAGGCGGCGTTCGAGGAGTGGCGGCTCGTCCCCGCGCCGAAGCGCGGCGAGATCCTCTTCGGCTTCGGCGAGCTGCTGAAGGGGGAGAAGGAAGAGCTCGCGCAGCTGATGGCGCGCGAGATGGGGAAGGTGCTCGCCGAGGCGCGCGGCGACGTCCAGGAGGCGATCGACATGGCCTACTACATGGGCGGCGAGGGCCGGCGCCTTTTCGGCCAGACGACGCCGTCGGAGCTTCGCGACAAGTTCCAGATGAGCGTGCGGATGCCGATCGGCGTGATCGGCGTGATCACGCCGTGGAACTTCCCGATCGCGATCCCATCGTGGAAGACGCTGCCCGCGCTCGTCGCCGGGAACACGATCGTGTTCAAGCCCGCGACCGACACGCCCACGCTCGGCCAGCGCTACGTCGAGCTGCTGCTCGAGGCCGGATTGCCGACGGGCGTCCTGAACATCGTGCACGGCGGCGGCGGCACGGTCGGCGAGTCGCTCGTGCGGCACCCGGACGTCCGCGTGATCTCGCTGACCGGGTCGCGCGAGACCGGCGTCGCGGTGCTGAAGGCGGCGGCGGACGGCCTGAAGCACGTCCACCTCGAGCTCGGCGGCAAGAACGCGATCATCGTCCTCGATGACGCCGACCTCGACCTGGCGGTCGAGGGGATCGTCTGGTCGGCGTTCGGGACCTCGGGGCAGCGGTGCACAGCCGCGAGCCGCGTGATCGTCCAGCGCGGGATCTACGACGAGCTGCAGTCGAAGCTCGTCGCCGCCGCGGAGAGTCTGCGCCTCGGCGTCGGCTGGGACGAGGAGACGGACGTCGGCCCTGTGATCAACCAGGGCTCGCTGGACAAGATCCACTCCTACACGGAGATCGGCAAGGGCGAGGGCGCGAAGCTCCTGACCGGCGGCGAGGTGGCCTCCGGCAACGGGCTCGAAAAGGGCTTCTACTACCGGCCAACGATCTTCGGCGAGGTCGAGCCGGGGATGCGGATCGCGCAGGAGGAGATCTTCGGTCCGACGACCGCGCTGATCCCGGTCGAGTCGTTCGACGAGGCGATCAAGGCGGCGAACGGCGTCAAGTACGGCCTCTCCTCTTCGATCTTCACGCGCGACGTCAACAAGGCGTTTCGCGCGATGCGCGACCTCGACACCGGGATCACCTACATCAACGCCGGGACGATCGGCGCCGAGGTGCATCTGCCCTTCGGCGGCACGAAGGACACCGGCAACGGCCACCGCGAGGCGGGCCAGGCGGCCCTGGACGTCTTCACCGAGTGGAAGTCGATCTACGTCGACTACTCGGGCCGGCTCCAGAAGGCCCAGATCGACTAGATCGCCGAAGTCTCACTCCGCGTCGGTAAGGATGAATGCGTGAACCGAAAGCTCGTCGTCTTCGTGCCGCGCGAGGCGCTCGACCGCGTCCGCACGGCCCTCTTCGACGCCGGCGCGGGCCGGATCGGAAACTACGAGCACTGCTCGTGGTACGCAGCCGGCACCGGCACCTTCCTTGCGGGCGAGGGCACTGACCCCGCCGTCGGTCAGCGCGGCACCGAACAGCGCCTGTCCGAGCTACGTCTCGAGATGGTCTATCCGGAGGAGCTCCACGACCAGGTGGTCGCCGCGCTGCGCGAGACGCACCCGTATGAGGAGCCGGCCTTCGACATCTATCCGCTCCTTTGAAGGCGAAGCTGTCGACCGACGGCGGCGCGCGCGGGAACCCGGGGCCGGCGGCGTACGGGTACGTCCTGGAGACCGACGACGGCACCGTGCTCGCCGCCGAGGGGGAGTCGATCGGCGTCGCGACGAACAACGTCGCCGAGTATCGAGCGCTCGTCGCCGGCCTCGAGAAGGCGCTCGAGCTGCAGATCGACGACCTCGAGGTGGTGTCGGACTCCGAGCTGCTCGTGAAGCAGATGCGCGGGGAGTACCGCGTCAAGAACGACGCCTTGAAGGCGCTCAACGCCGAGGCGTCGAGGCTCGCCGACCACCTCGGCTCTGTCCGTTACACCGCGGTCCGGCGCGAGCACAACGAGCTCGCCGACCAGCTCGTCAACGAGGCTCTGGACACGGAAGAGGAGAAAAACCGGCGGCTATACTGACCGCCCACGCGGATGTAGCTCAGTTGGCTAGAGCGTCTGCTTGCCATGCAGAAGGTCGTGGGTTCGAGTCCCATCATCCGCTTCCAGAAAGCCCCGCTAGGCGGGTTTTTGTTGAGTGTCGGGTCTGTGGCCAGCGAGTCTGTGGCCCGCGAAGTGGAGTGGCAATCGCGCCGACCGACGCGAGGTCTGGCCGCCGAGGCGGCGGCGGGCGGTGCTCCGCAGGCATGGAATGGGTGACCGTCCTGCGTTAGGGCGAGAAGAAAGGGGAGGCGGGTGATCCCGCCTCCCCCTTCGTCGCGAACTGATTCGACCTTCTCAGCGCCTGACGGAGAAGTCGGCGGTCGAGCTGCCGACCTGCACCTGATACGCGCCTGTTTCAACCTCGCGCCTACCTGCTCCGTCAATGTCGCCCTTCGTCACAGCCAACTCGGATACGGGGAACGAGACATGGACCAGTCGTGACGCGCCTGCGTCGAGGTTCACTCGCGCGAACCCGACGAGGCGCCGCGGCGGCGCGACCACCTCGCTGACCGGCTGGTGCACGTACACGGGGACGACCGTCGTCCCCGAGCGGCTGCCCGTGTTCGCGACCGTGAAGGCGACGTCGACCGTTCCCCGTCGCGACACCGAGCTAGTCACCGAGAGGCCGCTCGTCTGGAAGCTCGTGTACGACAGTCCGAAGCCGAACGGCCAGCGCGGGTTGTAGCCGGAGCCCTGCCCGAAGTTCGTCCCGGGCAGCTGGTCGAAGAACTTCGGCTCGTCACCGGAGGTCGAAGGACCGCCGGTGTCGAAGTCGCCCGCGTTGTGGTCCGAGGCCGAGGGCCATGTCACCGGCAGATGTCCGCTCGGGTTCACGTCGCCGAAGAGCACACCGGCGACGGCCGAGCCGCCCTCGGTGCCGGGCAAGTACGCCATCAGCACCGCTCTCGCATCGTTGACGTTGGCGTCTGGGCCGAACCCGAGCGGGCGGCCGGCGATGACCAGAATCACTATCGGCTTGCCGGTCGCCTCGAGCGCGTGGATCAACGACTGCTGGTCAGCCGGGAGCACAGGCGTCGGGTTGTCGCCAAGTCCCTCCGCGTAGGCCCGCTCGCCGACGACAACCACGGCCGCATCGGCCGAGGCCATCGCCGCAACAGCCGCCTGCTGCTGCGCGGGCGTCACCGTCTGGCCGGTTGGTACCGAGACGGCGTTCCCGTCTACGGCCTGAATCCCCTCCAGAACGGTCGTCGCGGGCGGGATCTGATCGGGCGGCCCCATGCAGCAGACGTGGTTGCCGGGATCGTAGACGCCCTGCCAGCTGACGCTCCAGCCGCCAAGCTGGTTCGGGACCGAGTTCGCGCTCGGACCGGTCACCACGAGCCTGGCGGACTTTGAGAGTGGAAGGAACCCGCCCTCGTTACGGAGCAGAGTGATCGACTCCGCCGCCGCCCTGCGGGCGAGATCCTTGTTTGCCTTGACCGCCGCGTTGGCTGCGGTCGGATCGACGTACGGGTTGTCGAAGAGCCCCAGCTTGAACTTGAGCGTGAGGATCCTGCGCACCGACTGGTCGACCCGCTGCATCGAAACACGTCCCGACTGGACGTTCTGGATCAGGCCGTTGTTCCAACCGACGTAGTCGAACGGGGTCATGCTCACGTCGATCCCGGCGTTGACCGCGAGTGCGATCGCCTCCGGAAAGTCAGCGGCAACGTGATAGGCGCTCTGCAGCGCTGGCACATCGCCGTAGTCGCTGATCACGACGCCCTTGAAGCCCAGCCGCTCCCGCAGCTGCTCGGTGAGCAGGTAATGCGAGGCGGTGGCCGGGATGTTGTTGATCGATCCGGAATTGACCATCACCGTCGCCGCGCCGGCGTCGATCCCACCCGCGTACGGCGGAAGCAGGACGTCCTGGAGATACCGGATGGGCAGCTGCGCCTCGACGCGGTCGTGCCCATTGATCGACTGCGAGTAGCCGGCGAAGTGCTTCACCGTTGCGGCCACCTGCAGCGAATTGCGGCCCGCGCCCTGCATGCCCTCGATGTTCGCGGCCCCGATCGCGGCCGCGAGGTGGGGCGCCTCTGCCCACGTCTCGTAGTACCGGCCCCAGCGGTTGTCTCGAGCCAGGTCCTGCACTGGTGCGAAGTTCCAGTTGCCGCCGGTCGCGACGAGTTGCTGTCTCGTGGCGGCGCCGGCGGCCTCCGCGAGCGCCGTGTCCCACGTCGCCCCCATCCCGATCGACTGCGGGAAGAGCGTGGCTTCGAACGGATGGCCGAAGCCGTGCACGGCGTCGACTCCGTAGATGATCGGGATGTGCAGCCGCGAGTGCTCGATCGCGTAGTGCTGGATCGTGTTGTACTGCTCAGCCCATCCTCGGCCGGTGTTGTCGGGCGGGTTGTCGGTGCCCCCGGAGAGGATCGAGCCGGTGTGGTAGTCGATCAGCGTGCGCTGGAGACAATTCGGCTGAAGCTGGGCATCGTTGCCCCCGTTGCAGTCGCCGTTGGCCGGATTTGTTGTGTCTCGCAGCTTCGCGATCACGATCTGGTCCATCTGCCCGACCTTTTCTGCCAGCGTCATCCGGTGGAGCAGGTCGTTGACACGGGCCTTGATCGGAGCCTGTGCATTCAGATAGAGCGGTTGGCCGGCGCCGGGCGCTGACGCTGCAGTCATGCCCAGCACGACGGCCACCAGTGCGACGAGGGTCACGCCGGTCACGGCAAATACGCGTCTCATCGTCCCTCCTTCCTGCATCGTGGTGCGGGTCGAAGAGCGCATTCGAGGGAGTCGCAACCAACATCGGTCACCCTCCGAGTCGATCGCCGCAGCAACGCCCAAGTCTTCAGGCGGTCTCATGAACACGCCTTCCCCGTTGCTAGCCGTGAAGGCGTAACACCACACGGCTACGCCGTCAAGGCGAAACGTTTAGCCGGAAGACCCCATAACCCGATCGAAACCTCCGGGGGTTGTTCCGCGTCTGCCTAATGGCCGTCTCGGGCGAGCCGCGCCTCTGACCGACGAAGCAGCCCAAGCCCGAGCCGTGGCAGCCGCAGATCGTGCTCTGCGTCAAGACCGTCCGGCCCACGTTCGGTCAGACGGTCGAGCGGGGACACAACCAGGACGCCCAGGCTGCCGACGCGACAGGAACCGCGGCGGGTGACGGAAGAGAACCGGGGGTGCCATACTCGATGATCGAACTCGGGAGGAGAAAGTCCATGGCCACGAGAGCTGATTTCACCGACGACGAGTGGGAGGCGATGAGGAAAGGCGTGACAGGCGCCGGAATGCTCGTCTCGATTGGCGATCGCGACTTCACCGACACCTTTGGCGAAGTTGGGGCACTCGCAAAGCGCTTGAGTGAAGAGCGCGAGGAGAGCCCGAGCGACCTCATGCGCGAGCTCGCAAGCGGTCGCGCGAGCGGATTCGGGCTCACGGCCTCGCCGGAGGAGGTCGAGGCGAAGACGCTCGAAGCGCTGCGCTCGGCAACTGCGACCCTCGACGCGAAGGCGCCGGAAGAGGCGGGCGCCTACCGGCAGCTCGTTCTGGACGTCGCGGAGTCCGTCGCCGGCGCGAAGGGCGGCGTCAAGCCCGGCGAGACCGGGGCAATCGAGAAGATCCGGGATGCCCTGGGCCCCGGCTGAGTGAGCCAGCTCCTCGACGACTAGCCGTAACGCCTGACCCGCGTGGCCGTCATCGACGGCGGCCACTCGAAGCGACCGCCGGCCTCATCAGCGATCCCGTTCGGGACTTCGAAGGCCCGCGACCATTGCACGGCGCCCGGTAGTGAGTTTCAATCGGAGCTGGTGAATCGGGCGCTCGCTGCGTTTGCAGGTCTGCGCGACGCCCTGCGCAACGAGAACCTTCGACGTGTCGAACTTGCGTGGGGCGCCGTGATCGCCGCCGAGTGGGCGCACTTCGTCGCGTTCGGGATTTACGCCTACGACGAAGGCGGTACGGTCGCCGTCGGGATCGCGGGTGTCGTGCGGATGCTCCCGGCAGCGTTCGTTGCGCCGTTCGCCGCCTCGCTCGGCGACCGCTTCCGCCGAGAGCGCTTCCTGCTCGCGATCTCGCTCATGGGCTGCGCTGCGCTCGCGGGCTCCGCCGCGGCCTTCTTCGCCGGAAGCGTCGTGCTGGTCTTCGTCCTCGCAGCCGTCGTCGGTCTCGCCGCGACCCTGGCGCGACCCGCGCTGCAGGCGCTGCTGCCGTCGCTCGCGAGCACGCCACAGCAGCTGATCGCCGCCAACAGCGCCACCTCGACGCTCGAGGGCCTCGGCACGCTCGTCGGGCCGCTCGTTGCCGGCGTGCTGGTCGCGGTGATGGACGTCGGGCTCGTCTTCATCGTGGGGGCGGCCGCATTCCTCGGCGCGGCCCTGTTGCAGACTCGCGTCCGCGTCGAAGGGCTCCTCCGGCTGAAGGAGGCGACCGCCGAGGGCACCCTCGGCCTCCTGCTCGGCGGTTTCAGAGCCGTCTTGCGCCGGCCGCGCCCTCGCCTGCTCGTCGTGTTGATCTTCGCCCAGACGCTCGTCCGCGGCTGCTTGAACGTCCTGATCGTCGTTGCGGCCTTTCGGGTGCTCGACGCCGGCGCCGCAGCAGTCGGCTACATGACCGCGGCCGTCGGGCTCGGTGGCTTCGTCGGCGCGCTCGCAGCGGTCACGCTCGAGCGGCGGCGGCTCGCTGCGACGTTCGGGGTGGCGCTCGTCTTCTGGGGGCTGCCGATCGTCCTGCTCGCCCCGTGGAGCGCGCTCGGCGCTGCGCTCCTGCTGATGGCGGTCGTCGGAGTGGCCAACAGCATCGAGGACGTCGCGGTCTTCACCCTGATCCAGCGCATCGTCCCGGACGAGGTGCTGACGCGCGTGCTGGCGGTCGTCTGGGGGCTCGCGATGGGCGGCGTCGCGATCGGCTCGATCGCCGCGCCTCTGCTTGTCGCAGCCGTGGGGCCCCAAGCGGCCTTCGTCGCGGTGGGAGCGATCCTGCCTCTCAGCGCGCTCGTCGCGTGGAGGCGCCTGCTCGCGATCGACCAGGACGTCGCGGGGCCGGCGGTCGAGTTGGAGTTGATCGACAGCGTCCCGATGTTCGAGCCGCTCCCGCTCGCGGCGAAGGAGCAGATGGCCGGTGCGCTCGTGCCCGTCTCGGTCGCCGCACACGACGTCGTGATCAGGATCGGCGAACCCGGCGACCGGTTCTACATCATCGGTGAGGGCGAGCTCGAGGTGGTCGCGGACGGCGTCAGAGTCGGCGCCGGCAAGGGGGACTACTTCGGCGAGATCGCCCTGCTCCGGGACGTGCCGCGCACCGCGACCGTGACGGCGCTACGGGACTCGCAGCTCTACGCGCTGGAACGCGATGACTTCCTCGCCGCCGTGACCGGCCATCCCGGTGCCCACGCGGCGGGCGAAGCGGTGGTCGACGAGCGGCTGGGCCGTCCCGAGGTTCCCGACCTCGCCTCGAGGGGTTGAGCTGTGTCGAGGGTGAAGGCCACCGTCCTCAGCGACGCGACTGCGCAGCCGCTCGTTGCGGCCGTCACGTCTGCATTCGCAGCGGCAAGCGACCTCCCGGCGGAGGACGCGCGGCGGCTGGACGCGGTCGTCGCGAGACTCGTCGCCTTCACCCTCGAGCACGCCTACCCCGACGACGACCTGGGCGAGATCGAGGTGACGCTCGAAGCGGACGTCGATCTCGTCCACGTCACGGTGCACGACTGGGGGCTCCCGTTGACGAGCGCCGGAGGCGACTTCGGGCCGCTCCCGGAGCCGCTCGCCACGTTCGCGGACGCGCAGAGCGTGCAGCTCTTGAACCTCGGTTCCGCCGGGAAGCGCCTGGCGGCCGAGGTGCCCATGCGGTCGAACGGCGAGGCACAGGCGAGGCGGCATCACCTCGATGCTGCCCCGCGAATCGCGGAGGCGTCCGAAGAGTCGTCCGATGCGATCGAGGTCAGGGACGCCACGGCGGCCGACGCCGAGGCAATCGCCCAGCTCCTCTACGAGAACTACCACCTGAGTTACGTGCACGCCGACTTCTACCGGCCGCGGTACCTGGTGGCAGCGCTCGCGGCGGGCGAGCTCCTCTCGGCAGTCGCGGTCCACGACGGGCGGGTGATCGGGCACCACGCCCTGATGCCGGTTTCAGATGCTCCATCCGCGGAGACGGGGGCTGCCGTCGTCCACTCCGCCTATCGCGGGCTCGGTCTCTTCGGCCGTCTGTTCGAGCTCACGTTGCGTGCAGCGCTCGACCGGGGCCTCGCCTCGGTCTTCGGCGACGCCGTCACCATCCATCCCTTCAGTCAGCGCGCCGAAGCCTCGCACGGCTACCACGAGACGGCGCTTCAGCTCGGCATGGTCCCTGCGCAGACCACGATGCGCGGCTTCGGCAGCAAGGGGCCTCGACGACGAACGGCCACTCTGCGCTCGTACCGTCCGTTCGACCGGCGTCCACGGCAGGTCGTGCTGCCGGCGACGTATCGCGACCTGCTCGAGCGGAGCTACGCGAATGTCGGGCTCTCGTTCGAGACGCCCGCCCAGTGGGCGCCGGTCGAGGGCGATGCGGTGACGGTCGACCTCGACGAACCGCGCGCGCTCGGGTTCCTGCGACTGCGGCGTTGGAACGAGGAGGCCGCGACAGCCCTGAAGCGGGCTGTGCGCGACGCACTTTCCCGGCACGTCGACGTCCTCTACGCCGACCTCGACCTCACGTCCGTACAGGACCTCGATGAGGCGACGGCCGCGTTCAACGACCTCGGCTTCTTCGCTTCCGGCCTGATCCTGCACGGCCCGGACGGCCACGATCACCTGCGGCTGCAGCTCCTCGATTCCCCGGACATCGAGCTGGAGGACGTCGTGTGTGACTCGGCCTTCGCGGAGGCGCTGAGGCAGGACGTGTTGGGCGACCGGGCCCGGGTCGGCGCCTAGGCGCCCGTCAGAGCATCAACCCGTCCCAAGCGGGGAGGGCCCCGCCGAAGCGGGGCCCTGTGGGGGTCAGTCGATCGCGCCGCAGATCTCGGCCGCGAAGTCCTCGGTCGTGCGGTAGCCGCCGGAGGCGTGGAGCACCTCGATCTGCTGCTGCCAATTGACCGGATCGGGGGCAACGTAGACGAGGTAGCCGTTGTCGCTGTAGACCGGCCCCTGGCCCTTCACGACGAACAGGCCGTCGTTCCCGGGAATGCGGACGAGGGCGGAGCCGTCGTCTTGAGCCTCGACGATCACCGGTCCGGCGAGGACCGTCCGGATAGACGCTCCGTTGGCCGGATTCGTCAGCGTCGTCTTCCAGTGCGAGAGGTGGATCGTAAAACGGTCGAGGCTGCCGTCGGCGTTGGTGTACGTCGTCGTCCGACGGGTGCCCTCCGAGTGGAGGACGACGTCGAAGTCGCAGATGTCGCCGGCCGGCACGGTGCGCGTGCGGTCGACCTGCTCGACCACGACGGTCGGAGCGGCGGCCACGGCCTGCGTGGCCGCGATGAGGCCGAGGGCGGCGATGATCACGAACATGGTTCTCCGCATGGGATTCCCTTCTCCTGGTCGCCGTCAGTGTCTAACCTCTGGTTGAGACTGACAGAACGGCACGGAGTTAGCGCGTGATCCTCGGAAATCCAGCGGAGTCGGGCACGGACCTGGCGGTGGCGCTCGTCAACACGTGGGACACGTACGACGACCCGCCCGAGCATCTGCCCGACGTCGCGAACCTCCGCCGGTTCCTTCGGATCGTCGGGCGGGAGCGCGCGGCGCGCACCGCCGGCGAACAGGAGCTCGCGGAGGTCAGGCGCCTCCGCGGACAGCTTCGCCGCGTGTTCGAAACGGACGACGCGGCCGAAGCTGCGTCTGCGCTGAACGAGATCCTCGCGGCCGTGAACGCCGTCCCGCGGCTCGAGGCCGACGACGGGCGCTGGGCGATTCGCTTCGGGCCGGAGGAGCAGGCGATCGCGGCCCACCTCGGCGCGACGGCCGCCGCCGCACTCGCCGAGATCGTCCGAGCGCACGGCGTCAGCCGCTTCGGGATCTGCTCCGCGCCTCCGTGCACGGGCGCCTTCGTCGACCGGACGAAGAACAGGAGCAAGCGGTACTGCTGCGAGCTCTGCGCCGACCGCGCGGCGCAGCAGCACCACCGGGCACGCCGGCGCGCTGGACGCCGCTAAGCCGCGGCGCGGTCAATCCGGACGGAGCTTGACGGAGTACGGCCTCTACAGGATCAGCGGCTAACCCCCGCTGCGGACAGCGGGAAGGCCCTCCGACCGGCCTTCCCGCCGCCCTTTTCCCTCAGATCGGGTTAGTCTGGAGCCGACGAGAGTCCAATGGGGTCGCGACTTCTCTCACTCTTCGCGGTAGCGGCCTGCGCGCTCGCCGCCCTCTCCGTAGCCGGCGCCTCGGCATCCGGCACGGCACGCGTGCGCTGCGCGACCCAGGCCAGCACGCTTGCCGTCGCCGACTGCGCCCGGATGCCCGTCGTCGCCTCACTGGACTCGCGGTACGTCACCGGGCGGCCGCGGTTCCGCTACGCGTCGCGGTCGGCCGAGTGCCGCCCCGCGGAGCTCGTCTTCTACGCCGCCCGCGACTGGCTCCGGCTCGGCGCGAAGCTCGCCGAGCACGCGTCGCCCTGCGCCGACTACTACATCTCGATCCCACCGCTCGTCGCGGACAAGACGAACGCCCGACCGAACCAGGCCTGGCGGATCCGGGCGCTCGGGCGCCGCTTCCACGCACTCGCCGAGATCCACTGGGCGACGTGGCAGCGCTGGGCGTACGAAAACGGACGGAGCATGTTCGAGGCCGGCGTCGAGGCCCGGCGTCGCATGGCCGCCGCCGGATTCGACGTCGGCGCCGGCGACTCGTGGGCGGTCAACGAGCTGCCGTCGAGCGTCAGGCGTGACGTCGGCAACGCGCGCGAAGACGCGCAGCAGTTCCTGCGCGGGCTCTACGAAGGAGACGGCCGCCCAGTGCAGGGCGCGGTCTTCGTGATCGGCGTCATGCACGGCACGAGCAACGCGTCGCTGTACAAGTCGACGCTCAAGAGCTGGCTTTCGGACACGCCGTTCTGGCTCGAAGTGCGGCGTTCGGTCAGGTTCTGGGCGCAGGAGGTCTACGGCGATGTGCGCCGTTGGGGCGTTCCGGGATCGGCGTCATACGTCCGCCGGACCTACCTGAACGACTTCCTCCAGCACGCCGCGCGGCTCGCGGCGGTCGCCCCAGGCCGCTACGGCATCGCCAGCACGTTCCTCGCCAGGTCGCACACGCCGATCGCGAACGCCGGCTGGCAGTGGCCGAGCGGGCTCGGCTGGACGATGGTCACCGGCGCGCAGATGCAGGCGTTCGTCTCGTCGCAGACCTACGCGATGCGCGAGTACGCGGGGACCGGCCCAGGCCCGGACCGGTTCGGGTTCGCCTGGGCTCCCAACAACGCGACCGGGATGGCGAGCGCGCAGTTCGTCGGCGAGACCGGCCGGCTGCTGGACCGGCTCGGCTCGGCGCTCACGGCCTCGGGCGGCTCGAGGTTCGAGCCCGGCACGTGGGCGGCCGCCGATGTCGTCGGTGCGTCCTTCACCGACGCGTGGCGGATCTTCTCGGTGTGGGATCAGGCGCGCGACGCCGTCGCAGCGGCGCACAGACGTCTCGGCGCCCGCGTACGGACGATCTTGCCGCGCGCGAGGCCGAGGCCCGCCCGGATTCGCCCGCGCTAGCGCCCGCCCGCGAGCCGGGTTGCGTCGCCGTCGCGCTCCGGAACCTGCTCGCCGCCTACGCCGTTGATCGCGAAGTACACGATCGAGCCGATCACCGGAAGGATGATGATGAACAGGATCCAGGCAACCGTCTTCCCTGCCGTCCGCTGATGCCGACGCCGGATGATGTCGACGAGCGAGACGATCCAGATCACGACGATGAAGATCCAGAGCAACCACCAGAACCAGGCCATGTCGTCCCTTCTGTCGTTTCCTCAGCCGAGGGTACGACGGCGCTCTTCGCAGCGCGTCATCCCAAAGGCATGATTGACGGATGGAGCCGCGCGTCGTCGACAACCCGGAGCTGCAGCGGTACGAGCTCTACGTGGGCGACGACCTCGCCGGCCAGATCGCCTATTCCCGACGGAACGGCGCGGTCACCCTGATCCACACCGAGGTCGACCCCGCGTTCAAGGGTCAGGGCCTCGGCGACGCGATCGTCGCCGCTGCGCTCGCCGATCTCGACAAGCGCGGCGTCCGGGTGATCCCCGTCTGCCCCTTCGTCCGCTCGTACCTGGAGCGGCACTCGCGGTGAGCGACAGCCCTGTGACGATCCGTTCCGCGACTCACGGGGCTACACTCCCTGCGAGGATGGGCGGGTTCGCCTCCAGGCGCGAGCACGACCAAGGAAGTACGCGGCAGGCCAGGCGCGCCAGTCCTGCGAGCGCCAATGGCGGTCAGACCGCGCCGGCTGGCCGACGTGAACCCCTGGACGAGCAGATCGCTTCGCTGCTCGTCAGCCTGGAACAGGGGCCTGAGTCCGGGTCAAGGGCTCGAGTGCCTCGCGCCGCCGTGCGTGCCGCCGCGGCGCCACAGCCCCGGACACGGCGGGCCGCGCGCCCCTGGATCCCGCAGCGACGGAGGTTCGGGATGGGGCCAGGGCGCATCGAACGTACCGACCTCGCCCTGCTTCTGGCCGGCGCCGTTCTCGGCCTGGCGATCGGGGTGCTGATTCCGCTCCTGCTGAACTCCTGAGGGCCTCAGCGCGCCGCGGACGACCGCGACTCTGAATCGCTCGAGCGTCGAAGCTCGAGCGCGTCCGCAAGATCCTTGTCGGTTTCCTCCGGCTCCGAGTCTCCGCGGTCATCCGCTTCGCCCTGCGCGTCGTGGCCGACGAGGGTCTCGAGTCGCTGGGTCATGGCGCGGAAGACCTGCAGAAGATTTTGCAACCGCTCTTCGGAGCGCTCGGTCTCCTCGAGCAGCGCCTGGCGCCGCTCGACGGCGTCGCGCTGGGCCTCGACCGCGTCCTTCTGCGCCGCCGCCCGCACCGCATTGGCCTGCTGCTCCGCATCGCTTTTGATTTGGCCCGCCTCTGTCTCGGCGGCCTTGCGTCTCTCGTCTGCATACGAATCTGCCGCCGCTCGCGTCTCCGTGGCGTACTCCTCGGCCTGACGCCGGACGCGCTCCACCTCCTCGGTCGCGGATGCGCGGAGCCTGTTGGCAGCCTGGTGTGCCGAGGTCAGGACCTCGGTGACCTGCTCGCCGACCTGCTCGTAGGCGGCGGCATCTTCGCCGCGTGGGTCCGGGTCCTCCTGAACGCCGCTCGGAAGCGTCGTCTCCGCCTCTTGCTGGTTCGCGCCGGCGTCGGCTTCCGCCGCCGGGCTGGCCGAGTAGGCGGCGAACTTCTCCGTCGCTTTCTGCTCCCCGTCGGCGGAGCGGGCGGTGCTTTCGTTCTCGTCCTTGGACTTCCTCGTTCGACGGAAGTTGCTCATCCGGTGACCTCCATCATTTGGTGAGTGATTGGGGACGTCGCCTCGCGTCGACCCGTGCTGGAGTGCGAGTGCGGGCACTGCGAGTCGACTTCGCAGCCCCCGGCGGGTTGTGCCGGCGACGGTGGCGACAGCGCCGCGCCCGAGCGCGAGCACAACGAGGGCGAGTCCTCCGAGCCCCGCAGCCGTCGCGGCCAGAAGCACGTCGCTCGAGATCCCGCCGCCAGGCTCATCGCCCTCCCTCGCTCGCGTTTCGGGAAGCGGCGTAGGTTCGAGCCTGGTGCGAGGCTGGTCAGACTGAGGCTTGCTCGAATTGAGCGGGTACTCCGACCACAGGCGTTTGACAGGCTTCGGCACGTCCTGCTGCTCGCCGCCGCGCGCCGGGCGCGCGCCGAACGCCGGGCCGACCATGGCGACCGCCGCGACCACGCCGCACAAGAACGAACAGCCAACCTGGGCCGCAGGATGTGGAGAACGTGCCGCAGACAACGTCCACACGCGTCCATTCTAGACCCTGTTACACTCGTCTGAAAGCTGCACGAAAGTGGCTGAACTGCGGGCATGCGGCAAGACGGCGTAAACAGGTCATCGTTCCTGGGGCGGGCGCTTCTCGCCACCGGCGGAATTGCTCTCGCCAATCTCGCCGGGTCGTCCGATCGTGTTGCCGCCGCCCAACCGTCGGAAGAACAGGACGTTCGCCTGTTGAATTTCCTGCTCACGCTCGAGTACGCCCAATTGGCGCTCTACGAGGAGGCGATTTCCGCCGACGTGCTTCGCGGCGAGCTCCGCCGGTTCGCCGGCGTCGCGCGTAGCCACGAGGCCGAGCACGTGAAGGCGCTGCGGGCGCTGCTGGGTGCTGACGCGGAGGAAAAGCCGACGTTCCGATTCACGGACGCCACGCGAACTGTCGCACGCTTCAATCGCTCCGCGCTGACGCTCGAAGAGACCGCGGCAGCGGCCTACATCGGCCAGGCCCCAAACCTGACCCGCGACCGGGTGCCACGGGTCGCGGGGATCGTCGCCGTCGAAGCCCGTCACGCGGCATGGATTCGAGCCATCGTCGGCCGCAATCCAGCACCTCGTGCCGCGGACCCGGCGACGACGGCGAGGCAGGTGGCGAGGACCCTCGAGAGGAACGGGTTTGTCAAACCGAGCTGACCCGACGGTGCGCGACGATGACGACTGCTCTGACGATCACGAGCTGACGCTCGAGGAGCTCGACCGCGACGGTGCGCTCCTCGAAGGAATCGCCGGCGTCTACGGCAACTCCCGGGCCGACTTGCTGCGAGGGGCGGCAGTCGGAGGCGCCGCGCTCCTCGTCGGGCTCGCCGATCCGCCTCTGGCGCGCGCCGCAGCTAAGACGGACGTCAACATCCTGAACTTCGATCTCGTCTTCGAGTATCTCCAGTCGTCGTTCTACGTGGGTGCCGTTCGAGATGGAACGGTCGCGCAAATGGGGCCGGAGAAGCAGCGCTGGGCCCGGGTGCTCGGCCGGCACGAACTCGCGCACGTCGCCATCCTCAAGCAGGTCCTCGGCAAAGGCGCCGTAGGCAAGCCGTTCTTCAACTTTCGCGGCGTGACCGAGAACGAGGCGGCGTTCACGCGAACAGCGGTCGCGATGGAGGACCTCACCGTCGCCCTGCTCGCGGGGCAGGCCGGGCGTTTCAAGGATCGCAACCTGACCGCTGCGGTGTTCTCGCTCCTGACGACCGAAGCCCGCCACGCTGCGTGGGCGCGAAGGTTGGCCGGTTTCCAACCAGTCGCTCGGGCAGTCGACGAGCCGAAGACGTTGAACGAGGTGGGGCGTGTCGTCCAGTCGACACGCTTCATCGCCGCGCGACGACCCCGCACCGGCCGACGAGGGAAACCCCGCTACACAGGCTGACGATGTTACGGACGCCGCGCACTGTAGGTGCCGTCGTCGTCGCTCTTGCGGCCGTTGCCGCGGCCGTCGTGCTCCTTGACGCCTCGCGGGGGGCCAGCGGGCCGCACAGCGGCGGCGAGCAAGCCGCCGCCGCGCTGCCTGATCCAGTGCCGCCGGCGTTCACGCCGACCGTGCGGCCGGGGCCGGACGCAGGCGCGTCGGTCAGCCGCTGGGCGCCGATCCTCCGGCGCGTGGCGGTTCGACGAGCGGCCGGCCGCGACGCGCCCGTGGTCGCGCCGCTCGAGACGTCCACGCCGGAGGGGACGACGAACGTCGTCCTTCTGCTCCCGGGAGTACGCAAGGTCGGCCGCCGGCTGTGGGTTCGCGTGCGCCTGCCGATCCTGCCGAACAACTCAACGGGTTGGGTGCCGCGGGAAGCCCTCGGCGGGTACGGCGAAGTACAGACGCGGCTCGTCGTCGACCGCGGCCGCCTCACGGCAACCCTGCTGCGGCGCGGACGCGAGATCTTCAGTGCACCGGTCGGGATCGGCGAACCGCGTTGGCCGACGCCGGCCGGAGAGTTCTACGTCCGCAACAAGCTGACGAACTTCGACGATCCGTTCTACGGCCCAGTCGCCTTTGGGACGAGTGCCCGCTCGAGCGTCCTGACGGACTGGCCGGCGGGCGGCTTCATCGGAATCCACGGCACGAACCGCCCCGACCTGCTTCCGGGACGCGTCTCCCACGGATGCATCCGCCTGAGAAACGAGGACATTCTGCGGCTCGCTCGCCTCATGCCGGTCGGAACACCGCTGACTGTTCGCTGAGGCTCGCGCTCAGGCGCGGCCTGCCCAGACGGATTTTTTTGGAATTTCAAACATAAGCCAACACCAACAAGAAGTCATGAATTCGCTCACAGAACCGCGGCTAGCCTCGGTGCCGCCAACGGATAGGAGCCGAGACGTCCGGCGTCTGGGAGCGTCGGACCAGGGGTCGAGACTCGGGGAGAGGCACGCAACTCCGCGTCCCGGGTCGAATGCACCTCGTCTTGGCCGCTCGATCTGTTGGCGATGCGGCCGACCGGAGCGGTGGGTGTGCGGGCTCCCGCTCCGGTCGATGTTTCGGGCCAGGAGGACGACACCGGCGTCTTGATCCCGATTGGGCCGCCGCTCGCTGGGCAAGAACTTCGGTGTGGCAGGGGAGACACTCGGAGGCCGGTACCGACTTGATAAGCGCGTCGGGACCGGCGGCATGTCCGAAGTCTGGTCTGCGCACGACCTCGAGCTCGACCGCAGCGTCGCGCTGAAGCTCCTCGCCGCCGACGCCGATCGCGTCCGGTTCGAGCGAGAGGCACAGGCGGCCGCGGGCCTCTCGCACCCGCACATCTGCCGGCTGTTCGATTTCGGCGAGGCCGACGGGCGGCCCTACATCGTCCTCGAACTGCTGCCCGGTGGAAGCCTCGACGACCGGTTGCGCGACGGGCACCCCTTGCCGGATGACGAGACGGCGCGGATTGCGACCGAGCTCGCGTCCGCGCTCGCCTACGCCCATTCGCATGGGGTGCTGCACCGCGACGTGAAGCCGACGAACATCCTGTTCGACTCCGAGGGCCACGTGAAGATCGCCGACTTCGGCATCGCCCGTGTCCTCGACGCGCCGACGCTGACCGAGGCAGGAACGCTGCTTGGGACGGCTCCCTACATTTCCCCGGAGCAGTCGCGCGGACAGTCGGTCACGCCGGCAACCGACGTCTACGCCTTCGGCGTCGTTCTTTACCAGATGCTGACCGGACGGCCGCCGTTCGACGGTCAGAGCGCGCTCGACGTGGCCGCGATGCACGCCACGCGCGAGCCGCCGCCAATCGAGTCGATCCGGTCAGAAGCGCCCCAACACCTTGCGAGCCTCGCCGTCGCTGCCCTCGCGAAGCGTCCGGAGGATCGCCCGCCCGACGGCAGCGCGCTCCTCACGGCGCTGGTGGAGCCTCAGACGTCTCACAGGGTCGTCGCCGAGCCGGCGACGCAGGTGATTCCGGCGAGACGGGTCCGGCGGATCGGCACCCGCGAGCTCGCCGCCGCCGGAGCGCTTCTCGCCCTCGCGGTAGCCGGAGCAGCAGTCGCAATGCTCGCGATCCCGGAGGCTTCGCAGGCGCCGGTGACGGGTGTAAAGCCGCAGGCCCCGACGGGGACTCGGATCACCACGGCAGGGGCGACGACATTGGCGCCTTCGACCACAGCGCGGGCCTCAACCCGCGCCCGGACCAGTACTGCCGCATCTCCACCGCCCGCTGCGCCAACCACAGCGCGGACGGCAACCCAGACCCCGACGACAGCTCCCGCCACCACCCTTCCGACTACCGACGAGACCACGACGGCGCCGACCACCGAGACGACGCCCACCACCACGACAACGCCCACCACCACGACCGAGCCGACCCCCACTACGACCACCGAGACGACGCCAGCAGGCGACTACTAGCGATCGAGGGCGCCGGACCGGTAGATCCAGAAGTCTCAGCTGACGGTTCGCTCCAGCGCCGCGACCGCCTCGTCGCGGAGGCTGGGGAGACCCTCGTGGTGCCCGTAGAGCGCGAGCACCGAGCAGAGAAAGAGCGAGAGGACGCGCGCTCGCAAGAGCTGGTCGTTCGTGAGCCCGCCGTAGGCCTCGACGAACGCCGTCCGTCCCTCCGGTGGCAGCGCGCCCCAGTAGAGGACGACGTCGACCGACGGATCGTTCCGCGAGAGGTCGATCCAGTCGATCACGGCCGAGGGTCGGCCGTGGTCGACAAGCAGGTGGCGCAGGTGGAGGTCGCCGTGACAGACCGAGCCGGGCTCGGGCGGGGCCAGGGCTAGGCCGGCCTCGAAGATCTCGTCCACGAGGGGCGGAGGCTGCCAGAGTCCCTCCGCTCGGACCCGCTCGAGAAACTCCCGCCCCCTCGGCACGCGGAACCTCATGTCCGCCCGCCGGACCGGGTCGACGGGAAGCTCGTCGTCGAGCTCGAGCGAGTGCAGCGTGCGCAGGAACTCGGCGAACGGCCGAGCGAGCTCGACGCGAGCCGCGTCGTCGAGCCCGGCGTCCGCCAGCTCGCGGCCCGGGAGGAACGGCGCGCCGTAGAACGGCCAGTCGAACTCGTCGGAGGGCTCGCCGACGAGCGTCGGCACGGGGACCGGCAGCGGCAGCCGCTCCGCGAGACCCGGGAGCAGCGCGATCTCGCGGCCGATTCCCGGCAGCGCGAACTCCTTCCGCGGGAAGCGGAACGTCCAGCGGCCGTCGACGAGCCAGACCGTCATGTCCCAGCCCTCGCCCAACAGCTCCAGGGTCGCCGCCTCGAGCTCCGTGAACTGGGCGCGGATCAGCCGGCGGGCGAGCTCCTCGTCGACGACGCGCTCTGGGGCCCACTCGCGCTGGACCATCACGGGCCGGTGCTCGCGCCGGGGACGGGCGGCCCCTCGATCGCGAGCGTCTGCTGGAGCCAGGCGAGGTGGTCGCGGTACGCCTGGAGCGGCAGGTCGTGGCCGCCCTCGTACCAGCGGATCTCCTTCGGCTTTCCCGCCGCGCGGTAGAGACGCTGGAGTGCGTCGCGCGGGACGATCTCGTCCTCCCGGCCGGCCTGGAAGAGCAGCTTCGTCGGCGACGAGCGGGCGACGTACGCGAGCCCGTCCGTGTCCTCGAAGAGGGGGCGGAGCTTGTCACGGTCTCGCTCGTCGACGGCCTGGAGCACCTGGTCGACCGTCGTCTCGCCGCCGGACATCAGGACGATCCCCTTCAGGCGGTGCTCGACGCCCGCCAGCAGGGCGCCGGTGCGGGCGCCGGCGCTGAAGCCGAGGAAGCCGGTCCGGTCGTCGTCGACCTCCGGCCGCGATTGGAGCAGATCGACCCCTCGTCGGAGCTCCTTCACCCCCAAAATCGTGAGGTCCCGCTCGCCTCGGACGCCCTCGATGCCCTTCGCCGTGATCTGTCCCTCGGGGCGCGTGAAGGGCGAGCTGACGGAGAGGGCGACGGCGCCGCGTCCGGCCAGCCACGTCGCCGGCAGGAGCATCGCCCGGCGGTCCTGTTCCGCGCCGTGGAGGTACACAACCGCCGGGAACGGCCCCTTTCCCGGCGGGACGACCAGGAAGGCGGAGACGCGCTCGCCGTCGGGGCCGGCGTAGGAGACGTCGTGGATCTTGACGGGGTAGCCGTGGTTGACGACGCCGGCGTCGCGGTACTCGAGCGGCCTCGATTGGTCGTAGGCGTAGAGGTCGTCTCCCGACGTCTGCTCGTCGGAGCCGGAGCCGCCGCAGCCGGCGAGAGCCGCGAGGAGGAGGAAGATGAGCACGTGGCGGCGCACAGGCGGCTTCTACCAGTCGCGGTCGTTTGGGGACTCTTCGCGGTCGTCGGATTCGCGATTTTCATCACCTACGCGCGGCTCCCGCCGGCGTCGCTCTACAACGTCAGCCGCGACGGGCTCGCAGGCGGCGCGAGCCGGGCGCTCGTCTTCTCGAACTACCCTGTGTCGCTGGTCGCCATCTCGCTCGCCTGGCTGGCGGCGGACCGGGTCGGCACGAGGCGGGCGCGCTGGGCCGCGGCGGCCGCGACAGTCCTGTGCGCGGTGACCGCGTGGCCCGGAGTCGTCGACCAGCACGATCTCGACGCCAAGCCCGTCAACGTCCTGCCGGCGGTCGGCGTCGGGATCGCCCTCGTGCTCACGGTGCTCGCGCCGTGGGAGTGGGTCGGGCGGCTCCGGCTCGATCCGCTGCGGATCGGGATCGCCGTGCTCGTGTGGTTGACTGCGCTCGTCTGGGTCGCGGCGGTGCTCGGCTTCTACTTCCCCGGCGACGTTCTGCTCGGCGAGGACATCCGCCGCGGCGGCGACGGCCACCTCGCGCCGGCCGTCCACCGCGGCGACCACGAAGGGCTTGACGCCGCGCTTCTGATCTCCGCGGCGCTCATCCTCACCCGCTACCGGGCGCGCGTGTTCGTCACGTTCCTTCTCTCGCTGGCGCTCGTCTACGGCCTGTTCGTCGAGTGGCGCGACTTCTGGTTCGAGCAGGTGACGAAGCGCGGCTGGACGGACTGGAAGCCGCCGAGCGTGCTGACGCCGCACCTGAGCGTCGGCTGGGCGCTGATCGTCGCTTTCGCTCTGCTCTTGACGGTCGCGCTCAGGCGGCTCGAAGCGCCTTCGCGACCTGTTTGAGGTCGTTCACGAACAGGCCCATCTCCGCCTCGCGGTTGTCGGAGCGGAGGATCGCCGACGGGTGGACCGTCGCCATCACGATCGGCGCCAGGTCGGACTCCACCGGCACGCCGCGCTGTTTGCTGACCCGGAACTGGCGCCCGAGGAGCGCCTGGGCAGCCGTCGCGCCGAGGCAGACCAGCACCTTGGGCCGCAGGAGCGTGAGCTCGGTGTCGAGCCAGACCCGGCAGGCGGCGATTTCCACAGCGTTCGGCTTCTGGTGGATGCGGCGCTTCCCGCGCGGCTGCCACTTGAAGTGCTTGACCACGTTCGTGACGTAAGCCGTCCGCCTGTCGATTCCGGCCTGCTCGAGCGCCTCGTCGAGGAGTCGCCCCGCCGGCCCCACGAAGGGCCGTCCTTCCAGGTCCTCCTTGTCGCCCGGCTGCTCACCGACGAGCACGAGCTCCGAGTCCGGAGAGCCCTCGCCGAAAACGGTCTGCGTCCCCGTCTTCCAGAGATCGCACCGTTTGCAGCTCTTTGCGGCCTCGCGTGCCTCCTCGAGCGTGGCGTATTCGCTGTCGAAGAGCTGCTGCGCCATACCGATGCCGTACCCCGGCGGCGCTAGCATGGAAACGTCGCTCCCGGCGCCGTGGCCGAGTGGTTAGGCAGAGGCCTGCAAAGCCTCGTACAGCGGTTCGAATCCGCTCGGCGCCTTCTGCGGTCATTCCTCCAAGCCTCCGGGTGGATTGATTCCGTGGCTCTCGATAAGGGCGAGGTCACGGGCGAGGTCGGCGACGTTCAGATGGCCGTAGAGGTCCATAGTCGTTGCGATCGACGCGTGTCCCATCGCCCGGCTCAACGTCTCGATGTGGCCGCCCCGTTGGAGCCAGTGGGTCGCGGCGTGTGCCTGGTCGTGTGCAGCTTCCTAGGGGACGCCGGCGGCTTCCAGGCAGCGGTCCCACCAGTGGTGGAATGTCCCTTCGCCGATCGCCTTCGACCGTTTTGATCGTCCGGGCCCGCTGGTTGCCGCCGAACGCGTACCACAGGTGATCGTCGGGGCCGAGGCCGTCGGTGAGGAACAGGTCGGCGAGGACGGTGCCAAGCCGGTGCGTCATCGGGATCACATTGTCTTTTCCGCCCTTGCCGCCGACGACGACAAGCTGGCGGCGCTCGAGCAGGCAGTGCCGTTGCCGGAGATTCCTGGCCTCGCCCTTGCGGAGCCCGGCGTCGAACAGCACCGCCGTCAGCGCCCCGTCCCGAAGCTCGAGGCTCGTCAACGCGGCAGCCTCGGCGTCGGTAAAAACCTCGATGTAGCGGCCGGGCCTCTGGATCGGCCGGGGAACCCTGTCCATCGGGTTGCGGTCGACCTTGGCCCAGAGGATCGCCCACCGGTACATGGAGGCGAAGGCGGCCCGGGCGCGTTTCTGAGACTTCGGGGGGAACGACGCCACGATGTGCACGAGGTCCTCGCTGGTCAGCGTCTCTAGTGTTCGCTGGGGATACAGAACGCAGGCCCGCGCCAAGTCGCGCTCGTACTGGTCGAGCGTCCGTGCTGCCGCCCCGTCCAGTCGCTTCCGGGCTAGGAACTCGGTAACGGCAGGCCCCAGCCCGGTCAGCTGGTAGCTCTTGCTGCGCGGCAGCGATCGCGAGGTCGCACGCGACGCGCCGCTTGATCAGCGCGTCGGTGTCGCCCCTTCCCCTCTGGACCTGCTCCAAATTGGCCACCACCTAGTGCCTTCAGCCACTAAACTCTCCGCCCGGTTTCGAAACAAAGGGGGAGGAATGAAACGTCCTTGGACGCGGTCATTTGCCGCCGCGGTCGCGGCGGCAGTGGTGGTCGTGCCGGCCGCTCTCGCTATACACGGCGGCGACACGCTTGTGACAGTCGGGAGTCCGACGTCACCGTTCCCACCGTTCCCACAGAACAAGCAGAACGAACCGGCGGTTGCGATCAATCCCATTGCGCCGAACATCGTTGCCGCTGGCGCCAACGATGAGATCGATCTCGAGGCCTGCAACAATCGAGCGGACAACACATGTCCGTTTACGGCGGGTGTCGGCGTCTCTGGCGTCTACTTCTCGCTCAATCGCGGCGACTCGTGGACCCAGCCCACCTATACCGGCTGGACTGCGAGGGACTGCCTCGGCGTCGTCGGGACGCAGCCAGCCAACCCGGCCGACAACTGCGATCCACACGTCGGTCCAATTGGAACGCTGCCGCGCTACCTCGAGAGCGGGCTCGTTGCCGACGGCGGTAGCGTTCGGGCCGAAGCCGGGGCCGAATGGCTTTTCCTGGGCGAACGGCTGGCGGCTCTACTACGCCAACATCAGCTCGAACTTCTCTAGTGTTCGCTCGGAGTTCGCGATCAGCGGATTCGAGGCGGTGGCGGTCTCCCGGGTCGATGACGCGAATCTCGGCGCCGCGATGGCAGGGCAAAACAACGCCTGGATGCCTCCGGTGATCGCCTCGAAACAGAACGCTGCGTTGTTCTCAGACCACGAGCAGATCTCGGTCGACGACGCCGCATCGAGCCCGTTCTTCGGCAACGTCTACGTCTGCGATGCTGCCTTCCGCGGTCAGGAGAAATCGCCGAACGCACTACCGGAGCCGATCCAGCTCAATGTCTCGAGTGACGGCGGCGATACCTGGCGGACAAGGCAGTTGTCTGCAGCTGTCAACAACATCATCATCGGCGGCCGCCAGGACTGCCAGGTCGACACCGACAGCGACGGCGTCGTCTATGTCTTCTGGGACGGGATCGACACCCGGACGCGGCAGATCGCGATCTTCATGATCCGGTCGTTCGACGGCGGCAAGAGCTTCGAACGCCCAGCGCGGGTGGTCACGCTTGCCACACAGACCGGGTTGTTCGATCCGCTTTCTGGCTCAAACACAATGGACGGCATCGGTGGCGCCCGCGATGGGCTTACGCCGAGTGTCTCGATCGCGAATGGCGCTCCCACGGGCGCTAGTGCTCCGGACCGGATTGTGCTCACGTATGCAAACGGGCCGACGCCCTCAGACGTCAATCCCGGCCCGAACGAGACGGCGCCCGTATGGCTGGGCATTCCGGGGGCGGCTGGCGTCAGCTGGACGGGTCCGGTGAACGGTGCGCTGACGAGTGATCGTCCGCTCTTCCCGGCGGTTGCGATCTCGCCGGATGGACGGGACGTTTACCTCACCTACGACAGCTTCCTGCAGCCGTGGCAGTCGACGACGGCAAATCCGCGGCGGATGCAGGGGGTTGTACGACACGCCGATGTCTCGGCGGGCGGGGCGCTTGGTGCCTTCACCGATCTCCGCCGTGCTCCGCCGGGTGATGCGCGTGGTTCGAGCCAGAACAACCTCGTCGCGGGGTTCCTCGGCGATTACAACTACGCGTTCGCGACGAACGACTACGGTGTCGCGACCTGGAACGACGTCCGCGCGGCGGCGGACTGCCCGGCGATCGACGCCTACCGCCAGGCGTTGTACAACTTCCTGACGGGCACATCAACGACGGAACCGACGGCGCCGGCGCCGAACAACGTCTGTCCGGCGACGTTCGGCAACACCGACATCTTCGGAGGGTCGTACGCCGACCCAACGTTGCCGTAATCAGCAGGTAATGGGAGGGGGCGCAGCTGCGCCCCCTCCCACCCTTCAAAACAGGCTGCGAGAGCTGCGGCGCCAAGCTTCCCCGCAAGGTGAAAGCCGCCGCCTGATACGTTCCAGTTAGCCGTCCGGTCCCGCCGAGAGGAGGCAGGAACCGGATGGCGTTTCTCTACAGGCTCGAGAGTGAGGACGGGTCACCGATCGGCCCGCCGACGCTGCGCACCGCGAACCGATCATGGCGCGTGGGCGACACGATCCTGTTCCCGGGACGGACGCTCCGGGTTGTCGAGGTGAGAGACCTTGACGCGGATCAGGCGCCGACGCTGGTTGTTCGGGACACGGCCGAATTTGCGTCTGGTGACGCGGCTTGACGTGCCGTAGCTTCGCGGACGGGCCGGCTCGCAGGAAGCGCCATGGGTTCGACTTGCCCCTAGGCCCCGCTTGCACAACGGGTCAAGGGGATGACAGAATCCCCCTGCCTGGCGGCCGATCCCAGGACGGCGAGGGGCGGCCTTTTCTTCTAACCGTTGCGGGGGAGAGGAGAAAATAGAGATGCGGCGACCTCTCTTGGCAGCAGCTTTGTTGGCAGCGTTGGCAGGAGCCTTGTTGGCAGCGCTCGTACTTGCCGTTCCTTCGCAGGCCGAACCCGGCCGCGTATTCAAGGAGACCGTCCACGAGGACGACCTCAACCTGATCGAAGAGTTCTGTGAGACAGACATGGTGGTACAGAGCCATTTCATCGCGGACATAAGGATCAAGGCCATGCCGCGCGGGCGCGATGGGCTTATCTACTTCGCCCAGCGAGTCTCGGTCACGGAGACATTTACGAACGTCGACAACGGCAAGTTCGTCGTGAACACGGTCAACGCGATCGACAAGGATCTGCGCTGACGGACAACGGCGACGGCACGCTCACGATCCTCATCCTCTCGACCGGCAATGCCGTGATCTACAACTCGGACGGCGAGGTGATCGGTAGGAATCCGGGGCAGATCCGCTTCGAGTTGCTATTGGATCACGGTGGCACGCCGACCGATCCCTCCGACGATTCGGAGATCTCCTTCGAGGTCGTCAAGGAATCGACCGGCCGCACAGACGACTTCTGCGGAGTGACGGTGCCCGCGCTGAGCTGAAGCTACGTTGGGCGGGCGGGACTAAAGTCGCCCGCCCGCCCAGTTCGTGCTCGCAGACGCGCGCTCCAAAGCGCCAAGCCGTCATCGAAACCTCCGGCACAAACCACTGCGCCGCTCGCAAATCGAGTCCCTCGAGGATGCGTCGGCGCTCACGGTACGGACGCCGCGTGACGTTCGCGTCCCGTCGAGGCTGAGGACGTCGAAGACAACGAACGTGACCGATCTGGGCCTAGCGGTACAGCATCCGCTCGCAGACGCTGGGAAAATCCGGCTTGCCGTCGTCGCCGAACGCGACGAGCTCCCCATCGAGCGTCGCCGGCATCGGCATCCGGCGATCGTGAGCTCTAGGAGTAGTCCGCGAAATTCAGCAGCATGATCCAAGGCAAGACGCCGATCACGACGCTGACAAGGATTGCTCCCAGCGCGTCGGTCTTCCGGAAACCGTGGACGCTCGCCCGCCGATAGGCAATTCCGCTTGCGAGGAGAAGTATCAAGCCGGTCGGCACAGAGACAAATCCGAAGATGAGGTAGCTCACCCCAGGGAGCCCAGTCGTCTCATAGACGATGGCCCAGAGGGTCCAGAGCGCTAGCACGCCCAGCCCGACGAATAGGAGGCGACGTGCTAACGGGTCGCGACCTTTCTCCATCGCTAAAGGATCGCTAAACATCCGCGGGAATCGCAGAAGCCGGGGAGGGATTTTTCTACACCTGCGCGGGGCGTAGCGGCGGACTCAAAAAAAGCGGGTTCGGCAGTAGCTGTAATGGCTGCAGTCTGGGTCTGTTGCGTGCGCTCACCCGCGAAGCGTGTTCGACCGAATCGCAGGCGTTGGCCGCCCGGCGCGTCGGCGAGAAGGTCGCCCAGCGGGATCACGCGCTCCGGGATGCTCCGGATCGTGAGCTCCCGCGGGTCGAGGCGCTCGAGCTCCTCCCACGCGACCGGTGTGGCCACAGGCGCCCCCGGCAGGGGGCGCACGGAGTACGGCGCCACGACCTGCTGCCCGTGACCGTTCATCTTCGTGTCCACGTAGACGCCGTGTCGTCTCGAGGGCGAGCGCTCGCCCGTGACGAGGCCCCCGGAGGCGCGGACGAGCGCACCGGCAACCATCCGGATGAACTCACGCACCTCGTCGTACGAGTGGCGGCGCTCGATCGGCACAAGGACGTGGACGCCCTCGCCGCCCGTCGTCTTCGCCCCGAAGTCCGAGCGCCTCGAGCGCCTCCCGCAGGAGACCTGCGGCCTCGGCGACCTCGGCGAAGCCGACACCGGCCGGGTCGAGGTCGAACAGCAGATAGTCGGGGCGGTCGGGGCGGTCGATCCGAGAGGTCCAGACGTGGAAGTCGATGCAGCCCCAGTCGACGAGCCAGAGGAGCGCCTCGACCGAGTCCGCGAGGACCTGCGCGGCCCGTTGTAGTGCCGCTTCAGGATCAGCGGCCGGTCCCGGAGGTGGGGGAGCAGCGTGGGCGCGATCGCCCGGTAGTAGTCGATCGCGTCGCGCTTGCGGAGACCGGCTTCCGGCCACCACAGCTGGTCAGGGTGGTGGACCTCGATCACGGCCTTAGGATCGGGGCATGGCGACCGAGGCATCGCAGACGCCACAGGACAACCCACTGGAGCGGCTGAAGCTGCTCTCGGGCGACGACGCCGAGATCGCGAGGTTCCTCGACTCGATCGAGGTCACGAGCCCGCGTGAGCGGGAGATGCTCTACGAGATCTCGCGGACGCGTCCGTTGGCGCATGTCGAGCTCTTTCCCCAGGCGCACCGGAACATGGCAGAGGCGCTCGAGTCGCTTGCCCGCCACGGCTACCACGGCACGCGGGCGGGGCAGCACCTCGGGCCGCTGCGCATCGTCGTCCAGTGGGGCGTGAGGCTCGTGGCGCGGTACCTCGTCGTCTCCCACAGCAGGAACCTCGTCCGGCAGATCCGGAACCTCTACGTCATGCGGGAGATCCAGTCGCCGATCGGGACGCGAGAGCGCCTCGCGCTCACCCGCGCGCGCACCGACGCCGAGCAGATGGTCGAGGCGCTCAAGACGAAGGAGCTAGCGGTCCCGACCTTCCTGATCGGCGGCGCGCTGATTCCCGTCGTCGCAGCGCTCGGCCGTGCGAACGGGCTCCTGGGATCGACTGCGTGGGCGACGGCGTTCGCGGTCGCCGGCGTGCTCGTCGCACTCGTCGCGTCGTGGTTCATCCTGCGCGGCGCCGCTCTGGCCTCGCGGCGTATCCGGCTGGCGACGGCAGGGCCGGCGAAGACGCTGTGGGACGCCGTCGGATGGTGCGGCAACCCGCCGAAGGATCAGACGCGGACGCTCGTGGTCGTCTCGCTCGCCCTGACGTTGGGTGCCTGGATCATCATCCCGATCCTGATCGGGATCGCCCTCGCCACCTGAGGCTAGTGGCCGAGGATCTTCCGGCGCTTCCGGTGCGCCTTCGTCACAGCCACCCAGCGTTTCCGCTCCTCTGACTGGAGCTTCGGGTCGAGCTTGCGCTCGAGGCGCTCCAGCTCGCGCTGCAGCTTGAGGTAGCTCTCCCACCGGTCCACGGGCAGCGAGCCGTCGGCGAGCGCCTCCTTGATCGCGCAGCCCGGCTCCGTGTCGTGCGCGCAGTTGGAGAAGCGGCACTGCGCGATCAGGTCGGCGATGTCGGCGAAGGCCTTGTCGAGGCCCTCGTCCGCATCCCAGAGCTGGAGCTCGCGAAGCCCGGGCGTGTCGATGATCACGCCGCCCGTCTCCACCGGCACGAGCTCGCGGTGGCTCGTCGTATGACGGCCGCGGCCATCGGAGCGGAGATCGCCGGTGGGGAAGCGCTCCTCACCCAGGAGCCGGTTGATGATCGACGACTTCCCGACGCCCGAGGATCCGAGCAGGACGACGGTCCGACCCCCGGCGAGGTGCCGGCGGAGCTCGTCGACCCTCTCGCCGGACCGCGCGCTGACCGCGTGGATCGGCA
>Ga0307320_10000046_pt1 | contig 41490 bp, 42 predicted proteins | sample ER_DNA_369_FD_194495 | JGI IMG/M metagenome (GOLD analysis project Ga0307320, IMG submission 194495) | Bulk soil microbial communities from the East River watershed near Crested Butte, Colorado, United States - ER_DNA_369 | ecosystem: Environmental > Terrestrial > Soil > Floodplain | place...
ACGCCGCCAGCACAGCCACGAAGGCTGCGAAGGACGCCGCAACGAAGGCCACCGATGCCGCCAAGGACGCGGCCGCGAAGGCCAAGGACGCGGCCGCGAAGGCGACCGACGCCGCGAAGGACGCCTGAGCGCGTCGAGACGAAGGAGGCCCGCATGTCGCATCAAGCCGCCCGCCGGGCGGGTCCCGCCTACTGGATCAGCCGCGCAATCATCGTGTTCGTCTATGGTTTCGCGATCGCGTGCATCGTCATCCTCGCGATGGCGTTTTTCCTCCAGCTCTTCAACGCGAATACGACGGCCCCCTTCGTCGACTGGGTCTACCGGGCGGCCAAGAGGATCATGCAGCCGTTCCGCGGGATCTTCCCTTCCGTCGAGGGCGAACAGGGTTCGGTCTTCGATGTTTCGATGCTCTTCGCCATGTTCATGTATGGGCTCCTCGCGCTGGGTGCGCATGGCCTGATCGATTGGATCGACCGGAAGATCGCGGCCAAGCGGTATGAGGAGATGCGGCAACCGGCCGCCACACCGGCGGCGAGCTCGGGTGTCGTGACGATCCCGACCACGGCTCCGGCCGTGTCCTCGCCCGTTCCCGAGGTCACGGCGCCACCGCCGGGGCCGCCTCCGTAGGGGAGGGACCGACCGACGCGGAACGCCTCGGCCACATCGCTGTCGAACGGCGATCTGGGCGAGCTGCTCCGGCGTGCCGCGCGCGAGGAGACCGACCACCGCCGCAGGGCGCTGGAGCGGGCATCGAGGGCCGCGTGGTTCTGGCCGGAGGAGGCGGGCGAGGTCGCGGCTTCGGGGCGGCCGCTGACGGAGCTTCGTGCCGTCGGACCCTGGGTCGCCGCCCGGATCGAGGCGTGGCTCGAGGATCCTCCCACGACCGAGCCCGACGAGACGCGGCGTGGGTTCCTCACGTACGCGGAGGTCCGCCGAACGCTGGACGACGACCCCGCATGGGAGGCGACCCCGTGCGCCGACCTCCAGATGCACACGACGTGGAGCGACGGCACCCTCCCTCTCGAGGAGATGGTCCAGGCCGCGAGATCCCTGGGACGGCCGTTCGTAGCCGTCACCGATCACTCGCAGGCGCTCACGATCGCGAACGGCATGACCCCCGCCGAGCTCGCCGAGCAGGCGCGCGCGATCGACGCGTTGAACGTCGGGTTCGAGGCGGACGGGGATGCGTTCCGTGTGCTCCGCTCGATGGAGGTCGATCTGTTCCCCGACGGCACGCTCGACATGGATGACGACTCGCTCGCGAGCCTCGACCTGGTGCTGGGCGCGTTCCACTCCGAGCTGCGGTCGAAGGACGACCAGACCGAGCGCTACCTCGCCGCCCTCGACCAGCCGCGCCTGCACGTCCTCGCGCACCCGAAGGCCCGGATGTACGGGCGGCGGGTCGGCCTCGTCGCCGACTGGCACCGCGTGTTCGCCGAGGCCGCAAGGGTGGGGAAGGCGCTGGAGCTCGATGCGACGGTGTGGCGGCAGGATCTGAGCGTCGAGCTCGCCACCCTCGCGCGTCGGGAGGGCGTCGAATGGTTCACGATCGGGAGCGACGCCCACGCGGCGCGAGAGCTCGAGCTCCTCCCGTTCGGGATGGCGATCGCCGCGCTCGCCGGGATCCCGCGCGAGCGCATCCTCAACTACCGGCCGGTGGAGTTCGTCCGTGGATGGGTGCACGAACGGAGGAGCGCGTGAGCGGCTGGTGGCCCGCAGCCCCGTCGACCCTTGACCCGGGACCGATCGGCCGGCCGCGATACCGAAATCGGTATCGGACTCGCCGAGGAACAACGCACCTCTGAGGGTCAGCGATCCAGCAAAGGCTCGAGCCACTCCGGCACGACCCGGCCATCGAGCCGCACGAACGGCGGTTCGAGGTCGGGCACTCGCTCGAGGGTGGCGGCGGCCTCGTCGATCGAGATGGTGGAGCTGCGTCCCTCCGCCTCGATCTGCATCGGAACGAGACGCACGTCACCCCGCCGTGCACACGCCCGTCGCCTCCGGCCGACGCAGGGCGAAGGCCATCGCCGCATCGATCGTCGACTGGTCGTCGAGCGGCTCGTACCACGTCGCGAAACGGCGTTCCTCGCCCGCCCTCCAGAGGTTCCTGGCAACGGCCTTGATCAACATGAGTCCGGCATCCTGCGCGCGGACCTCCTCGACGAGCGCCTCGAAGTCGTGCAGGTACTCCGGGTAGCGAGTGAGCCGGTAGTTGTAGGGAGTGAGGACGGTGTCGAAACGGAATCGTCGCAGCGCCTCCAGATGCACCGGGGGCGCCCTCATCCCGTGGCCGGTGATGCCGATCGCGGCGACGAGCCCTTCCTCACGGGCGCGGATCGCACCCTCGAGCGCCCCGCCGGATGCCGTTCGCCGGTCGAGATCGTCGAGGGCCCCGACGGAGTGAAGCTGGACGAGGTCCACCCGCGTGACCTGCAGCCGTTCGATCGAGCGGCGGATGCTGTCGTACGCCCCGGTTGCCGTCGAGTCTCCCGTCTTGGTCGCGAGGAAGATCCGATCGCGGATCGTGGGCATCCACGTTCCGAGCCTCAGCTCCGAGTCGCCGTAGTCCGCCGCCGTGTCGAAGTGATTGATGCCCGACTCCAGCGCAAGCCGGATCGAACGATCGGCGACCTCCTGCGTGACCTCGGAGAGGGCCGCCCCCCCGTAGATCAGCACGCTGCTCATGTGGCCGAGGCGCCCGAGTCTCCGCTGCTCCATCGGCGCTGAAACCTCCGGTCGACCTCTCCACCCTATCGAAGTGAACCCCGGGCAAGCAGACTCCCACGAGGCGAGGAGGGCGACTTCGCCGAACTCTCGTAGGCTCCGTTCGGTGCCGACTTCGAGGTCGGGCCACGGGGGTGCGGGAGGTCGACATGCGGATCGCATCGGGCATCCACCGCATCGGAGATCACAGCATCATCAACGCCTATCTCATCGAGGAGGCGAACGAGGTCACCCTCGTCGACGCGGGGGTGGCCGGCCTGTACCGCGACCTCCCGAAGGAGCTCGCGTCGATGGGCCGAACGATCGAGGACGTCCGCGCCCTGATCCTGACCCACGGTCACAGCGACCACGTCGGCTTCGCCGAGCGACTCCGCACCGAGCGACACATCCCGGTCTCGGTTCACGAGGCCGACGCCGCGCTCGCTCGCGGCGAGGTGCCGAACCCCTCGAAGGGTTTCGGCCCGACCAAGGTCGGACCGATGGTCGGGTTCCTCTGGTTCTCGCTGGTGCGTGGCGGCCTTCGGACCCATCACCTCGGTGAGGTCTCGACGTTTGGTGACGGCGCGACCCTCGACGTGCCCGGGAGCCCGGTCGTCACTCTCACGCCCGGCCATACGCCGGGGAGCGCCGTGCTCCACTTCCGGTCGCTCGGCGCGCTCTTGATCGGCGATGCGTTCGCGACCTACGCGGTGACGACGGGGGCTCGGGGCCCACGCATCGCTCCGTTCACCGCCGACGCCACACGAGCGGTCGAGTCGCTGACTCGGATCGAGGATGTGTCCTCGGACATGGTGCTCCCCGGACACGGCGATCCCTGGACGGGAGGCGTGCAGGAAGCCGTTCGGCTGGTGCGCGAGTCTGCTGCGTCGAACGTTCAAGGCTGACGCCGATCAGCGACGTGCAGCAGCGCGTGGTGGCCGAAGCGACTTGCGCACCACAGGCCGGGTGGGTTTCCGCCGGGCCACTTCCCGGAATCCGGCGCGGTCGTACATGGACTTTGCGCCGAAGAACATGTCGTCCGGGTGACTGCGTTGGTCCTTGTCCACCGGATACGCCTCCACGAGACGTGCGCCGCACGACCGGGCGTAGTCCACGGCGGCATTGAGCATCCGCTGTGATAGGCCTCGACCTCGAGCCTTGCGGTCGACGAAGAAGCACACGATGGACCACACCGGCCGGTCGTCCACGGGCCTCATCACCGGGGACCGGCGGAGCTTCGCGTAGTCCTCCCTGGGCCCCAGCGACACCCATGCGACCGGAACGCCGTCCTCGTACCCGATCAACCCGGGCACCGAGTCCCGATCAACGAGTGCCTTCATCGCCCGCCGGTTCTGCTGGCCGACGCCAGTACCGGCCCCGACCTTCCGATAGAACATGCAGAAACAGGTTCGAACGATGGGCCGATCGAACAGCTCGACCAGATCAGGCCACCGTTCCTTCGTGACCGGGTGTGCTTCGAACCCCATCGGGCATCAATCTACCGGCCCGGAAGGGAGTGGTGCGCTGAGGACCCGTGCTTCCGTCACGTCACGTGAAGACCAGAAGGAGGGCGAAGGATGCAGCCGCACCCTGGCGTGTTCGTCTCGAAGGCCTCGACCGACGACTGGGAGTCCGATCCTGACGTGCCCGGAAGCCAGATGCACGAGCTCGTGCACGCCGACGGCCTTTGGGCCGGGCTGACGCGCTTCACGAGCGTGGACGGCCCGGTGCCGTGGACTCCCGAGCGGCGAGAGGTCGCGCTGATCTTGGAGGGATCCGTGCGGATCGAGGTCGCGGGTGGTGACACGCTAGATCTCGGGGTCGGGGATCTGTTCTCGCTTCCTCCAGGCGTCGCGACCACGTGGCATGTCACAGCACCGTTCGAAGAGATGTGGGTGCTCGCTTCGGACTGAGTCCCTTCGGTCGGACCTTCGGATGCAGCCTGATGCTGATCGCGCCCAGACGGGATCGTCCAGCGAAGACTAGAGACGTCTCAGGGCTTCCACGAGCCGGTCGACGTCGTCGCTGTCGTTGTAGGCGTGGAGGGAGATCCTGAGCCCGTCCGCTCGACGGCCGCAGACGATCCGGGCCTCGGAAGCGAGACGTTCCGCGGTCACCGCGGGGTCGTGGTCGGCGTGGCGCAGGGACACGATGTGGGGCGCCGCCGACGGATCGCTGGGCGGCCGGAACGGGCGCCACCCCAGCTCGGCGACCCGATCGACGAGGTGCGTCGCCAGACGCCGCGCGTGCTGCTCGATGCGCTCGAACCCCACCGACGAGAGCATCGCGATCGATGACTCGAGCCCGATGGCGGAGACGTACGACATCGTCGAGAGCTCGAAGCGGCGCGCGTCGTCGGCCAGGCGAAGCGTGAGCGGATCGAGATCGAACGGGTGCTGGGCACCCATCCAGCCGACGAGGCCCGGAACGAGGTTCACCAGATCCGGAACGAGTGCCAGCAGCGCCACGCCGCCGTGGGCCGACAGCCACTTGTAGCCGCTCGTCACAAGCGCGTCAGCACCCCACCCGATCGTGTCGACGACTCCCGCACCGGCGAGCTGCGTCGCGTCCACGACGACGCGGGCGCCGATCTCGTGCGCCCGCTCCGCAACCCGCCGGGCGTCGACCCTCGTGCCCGTCGCGAACTGGACCACGCTGAAGGCCACGACCACCGTCCCCGGATCGATCGCTTCGACGAGATCCTGCGTGAGGTCTCGGTTGGCGCGGTCGTCGATGAACCGAAGCGAGATCCCACCGCGCTGGGCGGCCGCGAGCCACGGGTACGTCACGCTCGGGAAGTCCGATCCGACGAGCAGGACGGTCCCCTGATCGGTCTCGAGCAGCGAGGTCACCTGGCCGAGCCCCTCGCCCGCGCCCGAGACGACGGCCACCGCCTCGGATGAGGTTCCGAGCACCTCGGCGCCGGCCGAACGGACGCCGTCCAGGATCGCGGTCTCCTGGTCGTCGTTGAGATAGAGGTTCCCGTACTGCGCCGTCTGGTTCAGGAAGCTCTCCATCGCATCGATCGTAGGTTCGGGGATCAGCCCCAGAGACGCCTGGTTGAGGTAGGTGCAGCGCTCGAGGGCGGCGTACCGATCGCGCGGAACGAGCGAGGGAATCGAGGACATCTGCGCCTCCAGGAGGGAACCGCCCACAGGATGATGGATCATCGCCGCGACGCTTGCCGGACCTTGGGCGGGTGACGGTTCCGCTGCCGTGACCGTCTGAGCCGGTCAGGAAACGAACCACTTCGCGCTCATTCGGCCGTCGAGCGCGGCTCGAGGATCACGACCGCTGTCTCTCGCGGGCGTCGCGCAGCGAAGCCGTCAAGCTTCTGGTCGATTTCGCGCCAGCGGTGCCACATTGCCGGTCTCGCTCGTGCCGATCGGGCACACGCGGGGCTGTCGGGTCCTACGCCCGCTCGCGGACGACCTGCTTCGGACGCTTGTCGTCGCGCAGGCCGAGGTATCGGGGATGTCGGAGCTTGCCGTCCGGGGTCCACTCGCTGAAGCCGACCTGTGCGACGAGCTTGGGCCGTACCCAGTGCACGCCCTTCGTCGACACGCCCCTCGCGTCGGTGATCGGTGGAACCGCCTGCTCGAGGGGGCGGAGGAGTCCCGTGAGCCTGGCGAGCTCGCGCTCGTTGAACCCCGTACCCACCTTGCCGCCGAACCGCAGCGCGCCGTCTTCGTGGTAGCCGACCAGCAGGGCTCCCAGCCCGGAGCGCGACCCATGGGGATCCGTCCACCCCAGCACGACGAACTCCTGCTCGTTCACGCACTTGAACTTCAACCAGTCCTTCGAGCGTCCGTGCGTGTAGGGAGCAGAGGCGCGCTTGGCGATGAGGCCCTCCCAGCCCTTCTCGCACGCGGCGCGGAACGCGACCTCGCCCTCCTCGTCCAGGTGCTCCGAGAAGCGGATCGGGTCCGTGAAGGCGAGCGCGCCGTGCAGCACGGACTTCCGCGCGACCAGCGGCAGCGCGGACAGGTCGTAGCCGTCGAACCAGATCAGGTCGAACAGGTAGAAGACCACCGGCACGGCCGCCACCTGTGCCTCGCTTGGTCTCGCGTTCTGCATCCGTTCCTGCAGGCGGGAGAACGAGGTGACATCTCCCCGGAAGGCCACGATCTCACCGTCGGCGATCAGCGGGGCGGTCTCGTTGCGAAGGATGGCTTCGGCGAGATCCGGGTAGTGGGACGTGCGGTCCTTCTCGTTCCTCGTGATCAACCGGACGGTCGAACCACGCCTCCACAGCAGCGAGCGCTGCCCATCCAGCTTGGCCTCGAACACCCATGCGGGATCGGAGAACGGGTCCTTGGCAAGCGTGGCCAACATGAGCGGCGTGAAGGCCGGCATCGCGCGACGCCGGAGCAGGCGACGATCGCGCGCGTCGAGTTCGTCGAGGATGGGCTTCATGCGGAGAGGGGCCGACGTCGCCCGCATCGTACGCCCCGGCGCGAGACGGAGCGTCTCGTCTACCGCTCCAGCAGCGCCTTCAGGCCCGTCAGGGCGGTCTTCCAGCCCTCCTCGGACGCGGCCTTCGCCTCCTCCGAGGGCAGGTTGCGTTCGGTGATCGTCAGCTCGGTCGATCCGTCGCGCCCCGAGAGCGCCCAGGTGACCTCCTGATAGTTCTCCGGAGTGTCGGGCACACCCGAGACCTCACTCCAGTGGGTGTGGACGAGCAACGCGGGCGGATCGATCTTCAGGATCTCGCCCTTGTCCACGTACGGCTTGCCCTGCCACTCGCCTCGATGATCAGCTGGCCGCCGGGTTCCCAGTCGCTCTCCGTGTCGACCCCGAAGAACCACTGCTTGATCAGCTCGGGGGTCGTGATCGCCTTCCAGACCTCGTCGATGGGTGCACCGATCGTGATCGAGCTGCTGCCGCCGAGCTCGTTCATCGCGCTGACCTCCTACGTGGCCGTGCGCCTCTCCATCCGTACCCAGCCTCGCCTCGGTGCACGCCAACGTCGCCCCTGCGTCGTTTCCACGAAGACGCCTCGCGCCAGTTAGGGAGAGCGTCCGGTGCCGGCACGAGGGCGGACCGGCGGTGGGCGCATGGTCGGGGCCGCCTCGGCCCGCGCGGGCGCGCCGAAGCTCAGCAGCCGGCCCCCGAACGCCACCGCGCACAGACCGAACCACGACAGGCCGATCGCGAGCCCGGCCAACGCGTCCGAGAAGAAATGCACGCCCAGGAGCACCCTGGTGCACCCGACAGCGACGCCGATCGCAAGGGCGGCGCCGGCGAGCGCGGCGCGGGCCTTCGGCGAGCTGCCGATCGCGAGGACGAGGGCAACCGCCAGGTAGGTGGCCGTGGCGGCGGTGGTGTGACCGCTCGGGAAGGACGTGCCCGTGAAGTCCGCACGGGGACGCAGCTCGGGACGGGCGCGGTCAATGAGGATCTTGATCGTGTTCGAGATCAGCATCTGCCCGAGCACGACCATCAGCACGAAGAGCGGGACGGCCCATCTACGCCATCGCCAGAGCCCGTAGGCGCCGACGGCGATGCCGATCCCGACGATCGTCTCGGTATCGCCGAGGTGCGTGAGCGCCCCGAGCACGCCGTCGGTGAAGGCGGTGGCCCGCGCCTCGGCCCACCGTTCGACGGCGAGATCCACGGTGACGACCCCGAGATCCCGCCGGATCATCCAGGCGAACAGGCCGACCACGGCGCCCGCCACCACGATGCCGATCAGGGCAGCGGTGAGCACGAGCCCGGTCGCGGTCGCGCGATCCAATCGCGAACGCAGGAAATTGCGGGGCTTCGGATGTTTCCGGAGCTTTGCCCCGATCGCCTCGGACGCACTCAGCGCCGGATCCGCCTTGGGCCAGTGGCGCACGACGAGGTAGCCGGTGAGGGCCGCGACGACGCTGAGCACCGCGACCACGAGCAGCACCACGGTGTCGAAACCTCCTTCCGAGACGTGATCGAGGTTTCCCCGGACGCCGTCCGTGGGAAACACCACCCAGACGGAAGGGGACCCTTGGAACCGGTACGAGCGGGCAGCCTGCCCGACCGACTCGCCCGGCGCTCGCGAACGCGGCGCCCGGTCGTCGCCGGCATCGCGGTCGGGGTGAGCGGCTACGTCGTCATGACCACGATCCTGGTCGCGCTCGGCCTCCTGTTGACGAAGGTCCTGCTCGACGGGCCGGTCGGACGGTGGGACTACGCGCTCGATCGCTGGTTCTTCCTCCAGCGCCAGGCCACGTTCGACGCGATCACCGAGTGGGGTTCCATGCTCGGCGACACCATGGCGGTGGTCGGCGTCGCGGCGGTGGCCGTCGTGGTCCTGGCGATCGGCCGCCATTGGGCGCACATCGCGTTCCTGGTCGGGGCACTGGTGATCGAGGTGACGACCTTCGTGACCACCACATTCGTCATCGACCGCGAGCGCCCGACCGTGCCGCACTTGGACCCGGGGCCCCCGACATCGAGCTTCCCCTCGGGACATGTGGCGGCGTCGATCGTCCTGTACGTGGGCCTCGCGCTCATCATCACCTCGCTCGTTCGGTCGAGGTTCGTTCGGGCGATGGCGTGGATCGCGGCCATCGCCCTGCCGATCTTCGTCGCGCTCTCGCGCCTGTACCGAGGTATGCACCATCCGACCGACGTGATCGGGAGCGTGATCGGGGCGCTCGGCTGTCTGGCGTTCGCGTTCCTCGCGACGAGGACCGGCGTGGCCGTCGCCGAGGCGAACGAACGTGCCGCGAGCGAGGACTCCCGACCGCCCGCTCTCGATGGCCAACGGCCAGCCACGACAACCACTCCCGCCCTCCCGAACACGCCCGCCGACATCGAGGTGTCGCCGTGACCTCCGTCGGGGTGGTGGCACACGCCGAGAAGCAGCTGGGCGGCGGGCTCGCCGAGCTCCGCAAGACCTTGGCCGAGTACGGCATCAACGATCCGCCCTGGCACCAGGTGCCGAAGAGCAAGTACGTGTCTGACCGCGTCGATGAGCTGGTCGAACAGGGTGTCGACCTGCTCTTCGTGTGGGGCGGCGACGGCACCGTGCAGCGCGCGATCGATGCCGTCGTCGGAAAGCCCGTGACCCTGGCGATCCTGCCGGCCGGCACGGCCAACCTGCTCGCCACGAACCTCGGCCTGCCCGACGATCTCGATGCCTGCGTCCGGATCGGCCTCGACGGCGACCGCCGCGGGCTGGACGTCGGGAAGGTGAAGGGAGAGCACTTCGGCGTCATGGCCGGTGCCGGGCTGGACGCGATGATGATCCGGGCGGCAGATGCGGGACTGAAGGATCGGGTCGGGCGCATCGCCTACGTGTGGACCGGCGCGAAGAACGTGCAGATGGACCCCGTGGAGATGTCGATCGACGTCGACGGAGCTCGCTGGTTCGAGGGGGAGGCGAGCTGTGTCTTGGTGGGGAACGTCGGCGACGTGTTCGGAGGCCTGTCGGTGTTCACCGACGCGGTACCGGACGACGGCTATCTCGACCTCGGCGTCGTGACGGCGGACGGTGCGTGGGAGTGGGCACGAACCCTCGGTCGCGCGGTCGTCGGCGATGTCAGTGCGTCGCCATTCGTCAACACGACCACCGGCCGATCGTTCGAGGTCCGCCTGGCCTCCTCGATGCCGTATCAGCTCGACGGAGGCGATCGGAAGGCGAGCAAGAAGCTGAAGGTCAAGGTGAAGCCGGCGGCGATCACCGTCTGTGTTCCCGAAGGAGCCTCCTCATGAGCAGCGCGAACTATGTCCCGGAGACCTGGAACCTCACCGGATCCGACGCCAAGGAGACGCTCTCTGAGGTCGGGTCACGCCGGTTGCTTCGCGACGCGTTCCAGCGCCTGCGGGCCTCGGACGGATTCAGTCACGCGCGTTCGATGGCGTTCCTCACCGCGCTGATCCTCGTCCAGGGGGTCATCGCCCTCGTTGGCCTCGCGAGCGCCCTCGACGAGGGCAGGGTGAGCCAGGCCATCGTCGGGATACTCAAGGACGTCTTCCCCGGGCCCGCGGGAACGGTGCTGACCGATGCGGTTCAGCAGGCGCACGAGGCCGGTGCTCAGCAACGTTCCCTCGCGCTCACGTTGGGGGTGATCGGTGCGCTGGTCACCGGGACGACGCTCCTGGGACAGGTCGAGCGATCGATGAACCGCATGTACGGCAACGAGAGCGATCGCCCCACGCTGCGCAAGTACGCGCGGGCATTCGTCCTGACGATCAGCGCGGGCCTGCTGGCGGTCGCCGCCTTCTTCGCGACGACCCTGGGGCGCGGGGCCGCCACCTTGTGGGAGGACCCGGCCGCCCGGGACGTCTGGAACATCGTCCGATGGCCGTTGGCGTTCGTTCTGCTGGTCGGCGCGACCGTCTGCATCTTCCGCTGGAGCCCGCGCCGTCACCAACCCTCGTGGTCCTGGCTCACGTTGGGCGCGCTCCTGTCCGTGACGCTCGTGCTGATCGTCACGATCGCGCTCGGCGGGATCTTCAGCCTGAGCTCGAACCTCGGTCAGACGTACGGCCCGCTCGCCGGGTTCGTCGCGCTGTTGCTCTGGACCGTCCTGACCTCCATCGCCCTGCTCTACGGCGTCGCCGTGGCGGCCCAGCTGGAGGCGGTCCGCGCGGGGGTGCCGGCGCCCCGCAGACCCGCCCAGACGGCCGGGGTCACGCCCGAACCGACGAGATCGGAGGCGCCGGCCCCACCGGCCCCGGCCCGCGTGGCCTCATGACCACCATCGACATGAGCCGGCCTCAGCGCGCGTCCGAGGACCGGGCCGACGAGATCCGCCGCACGCTCGAGGGCGTCATCGGGGTCCCCGCCACGGAGGGGAACCTCGTCGACGTGCTCGTCAACGGCGACCAGATCTTCCCCGCGATGCTCGACGCGATCGGCGAGGCGCGGCGCACGATCGATCTGCTGACCTTCGTCTACTGGCGCGGCGGGATCGGCACAAAGTTCGCCGAGGCGCTTTCGGACAAGGCGGGCTCGGGTGTTCGGGTTCGGGTGTTGCTGGACGCATGGGGCGCGTCCTCGATCGACCCGGGCCTGGTCTCCGAGATGGAGGACGCGGGCGTGCGCGTCCGATGGTTCCGACCACTGCACCGGTTGCAGCCGACGAAGGTCAACCATCGGACGCACCGCAAGGTCATGATCGTGGACGAGGAGACCGGGTTCACGGGCGGTGTCGGCATCGCCGATGAATGGAAAGGCGACGCCCGGAGCGAGGACGAGTGGCGGGACACCCACTTCCGCGTGCGTGGGCCCGCCGTGGATGGACTGCGCGCCGCATTCCTGGACAACTGGCTCGAGACCGACCCCGAAGTGTTCGACGCGTCGATCGACCGGTTCCCCGATCAGCCGCAGCCGGGCGGGGCAGTGATCCAGTGCGTCCGGGGAGCCTCGGAGGTGGGTTGGAGCGACATCTCGACCCTGCTCCTCGCGTTGCTCCAGCTCGCGAAGGATCGGATCCGCATCACCACGGCGTACTTCGTTCCGGACGACGAGCTGATCGGGCAACTGAGTGCGGCGAGCGACCGCGGCGTGAAGGTGGAGATCCTGCTTCCCGGACCGCACGGCGACAAGCGCTTCGTCCAGCTGGCTGGGCAGGCGATCTACGAGCAACTCCTGGAGCACGGCGTCCGCATCTGGCACTACCAGCCCACGATGCTGCACGCGAAGATCATGACGGTGGACGGCCTCGTGGCGAACGTCGGCTCCGCGAACTTCAACGCGCGCTCCACCGAGCTCGATGAGGAGATCAACCTGGTGGCGCTCGACCCCGACCTCGTCCGGCAACTCGATCGGCAGTTCGACGTCGACCTCGAGCGGAGCGAGGAGATCCAGCCAGGCCGATGGGAGGATCGCTCGGTCGGCCGACGGGTCCTCGAGGGCATCACGAGGCCGCTCCGACACAAGATGTGACGCGGGCGCGGGCTGGGAGTGGATTATCCGGAGGCGTTGAATTGGCGTTTCCCACGACAGACATGCCTGGGCACCGGAGGCTTCACGAGCGAGTATCGCTCGCGATCAATACTGGCTCTGAGGCTACTGACTCGGAGATCGCCAACTTGCGCGCCGAGATCTCGCGCCTGCACGACCCGGCCGAGCTCGAGAACTTCCTCGTCCTGCCTGAGATGGTGAGATCGGGCGAAGTCGCGTTCGTACGCCCGGGCCCGCCGACCCCACCGACTGCTGATCCGCCGTGACCCCGCGGAAGCCATGTGCTCAGGAGCGTTTGGGCGTATCCAGGAGTGGGTAGTCCTGCCTTTTCGCTGCCAGTGGCCGCCCCGAGCGGCCCGAAGGGGGGGTGCAGGCCATGGCTGCGATGTCACGGCTCTGCGACATCGACCACGTGCGGCCGGCCGTGGGGTCGATCCAGGTCATCCGACCGGGTCAACCTCCCGAGACCCTGTACCTCTGCGAGGAGCATCTCGCCGAGCGCCGCCGGATGGGATCCGGCCTCGGCTCGGGCTTCGGCGGGCTGGGGATGTTCGACGACTTCTTCTCACGCTTCTTCTCGGATTCGGCCGTCGGAGCCGGCGGTGGTGTGGGCAGCCCCGGCGGCACCGGGGGCGCTCCGGCGCGGCGCGGCGTCGAACAGATCGACGTCACCGAGCGGTTCAGCGACGCGACGCGGGAGCTCCTGCAGAGGGCCGCGCAAACGGCCGCGACCTGGGGGAGCCTCGATCTCGACACGGATCACCTCCTGATTGGAGCCCTCGGCGACGAGGTGGTCATGAACCTGCTCGAACAGGCCGGGGCGGATCCGAAGTCGATCGCCGCGGAGATCGAGGACGCGGCCGAGAAGGGTCAGCCGCTCGACGTGGCGCCCTCGCTCGCGCCGGACGCAAAGCGCGCGATCCTCGGGGCGTACGAGGAGGCGATGGAGCTCGGCGCGTCGTACATCGGCCCGGAACACGTCCTGCTATCGCTCGCGCGGGACGAGGACACCGAGGCTGGCGCGACCCTTCGGAAGTTCGGCCTGTCGCACACCAAGCTTCGCGGCCTGGTGGTCCGCGGCGTCGATCGCGAGGGCCAGGCGAGGGAGCGGAGTGTCACCAAGACGGTCGACGAGTACAGCCGTGACCTGACCGGGCTCGCTCGCGAGGGCAAGCTCGACCCGGTGATCGGACGGGCCGACGAGATCGAACAGACCGTCGAGATCCTCTCGCGGCGCACCAAGAACAACCCCGTGCTGATCGGCGATCCCGGCGTCGGCAAGACCGCGATCGTCGAGGGCATCGCACAGCGGATCGTGAACGACGAGGTCCCCGAGACGCTCGCCGGGCGCCGACTCGTGGCGCTCGACCTGGCGGGGATGATCGCCGGCACGAAGTACCGAGGAGAGTTCGAGGACCGCCTGAAGGCCGTGATCGACGAGATCCGCGACAACAGCGACCAGATGATCGTCTTCATCGACGAGATGCACACCGTGGTCGGGGCCGGCGCGGCCGAAGGCGCGATGGACGCCTCGAACATGCTGAAGCCGGCGCTCGCGCGCGGTGAGCTCCACGTGATCGGCGCGACGACGATCGACGAATATCGGAAGAACGTGGAGAAGGACCCGGCGCTCGAGCGCCGCTTCCAGCCCGTGTTGATCCGCGAGCCAACGGTGGACGAGACGATCATGGTGCTGCGGGGCCTGAAGGATCGGTACGAGGCCTTCCACCGGGTGCGGATCCCCGACGAGGCGATCGTCGCGGCCACGGAGCTCTCCGACCGCTACATCGGCGATCGGTTCCTGCCGGACAAGGCCATCGATCTGATCGACCAGGCCTCGGCGCGCGTGCGCCTCCGCGCCAAGACCAAGCCGGTCGACACGAAGGCGATGGAGGAGGAGATCGGCCGCCTCGAGCGTGAACGCGATCAAGCGGTCGGTGCGGAGGACTACGCCAAGGCGAACCAACTGAAGACGACCCTGCAGGAGAAGCAGGATGCGCTGTCCGGACAGAAGCACCCTCGCCAGCGGGCGCCGGAGGTCACCGTCGACGACGTTGCGGAGGTGGTCTCGCGAGCCACCGGCATCCCAGTCTCACAGCTCACGCAGGAGGAGCGCGACCGTCTCCTCAAGTTGGAGGAGCGGCTCCACGAGCGGGTGGTCGGACAGGACGAGGCCGTGGAGGCCGTCGCCGAGGCCGTTCGCCGAGGCAGGGCAGGTCTCGGAGACCCGAACCGTCCCGTCGGGAGCTTCCTGTTCCTCGGGCCGACGGGCGTCGGGAAGACGGAGCTCGCGAGGACGCTCGCCGAGGTGCTGTTCGGCGACGACGACCTGATGATCCGGTTCGACATGAGCGAGTTCCAGGAGCGGCACACCGTGAGCCGGCTCGTCGGGGCGCCGCCCGGGTACGTCGGCTACGAGGAGGCCGGGCAGCTCACCGAGGCCGTCCGGCGCAAGCCCTACTCGGTGGTGTTGCTCGACGAGATCGAGAAGGCGCACCCCGACGTGTTCAACCTCCTGCTGCAGATCCTGGACGACGGACGACTCACCGATGCCCAGGGCCGCACCGTGGACTTCAAGAACACGGTCGTAATCATGACGAGCAACCTCGGTGCCGAACGAATCCAGGCGCACGCCCGTCGGAACGAGGACTTCGAGGAGTTGAAGGAGGACCTGATGCAGCTCCTGCGGTCCCACTTCCGGCCCGAGTTCCTCAACCGGATCGACGAGATCATCGTGTTCCGGGCGCTCACCAAGGAGCAGGTCATCCAGATCGCCGAGCTGCTCCTGGACCGGGTCCGGCGGCGTCTGCGCTCGCAGCGGATCGACCTGACATTCACGCCGGAGGCCGAGGCCTTCCTTGCCGATCGCGGCTACGACCCCGAGTTCGGGGCCCGCCCACTGCAGCGGACAATCCAGCGGCTCGTGGAGAACCCGTTGTCACGGATGCTGCTCGACGGGGGGATCCAAGAGGATGACGCCGTCACGGTCGGCGTGGTCGACGGAGGGCTGGACTTCGACGTGCGGAGGCCCGCGGGGTCGGAGAAGAAGGACGAGAAGTCCCGCTAGATGGGAAAAGTCGGGCGAGGAGAAGGAACTGGTCGCAGACGCAGGTTGATCGAGTGAGATGAGTTCGCCCACCCAGAGGGGGGCGGCGTTTCGCCGGGTCCTACCTCCTATCCCGTCCTCCACGTGATGGGACTACAGATTGCGAGCGAGAAACGTCGCCACCCGTGGACATCCGCCCGCAACACCCAAGTCGGCCTTGAGACGTGGAGACGCCGCAAGCCCATAGACACCCGCTGAGTTCCCAAGCAGTGTGGCCGTTCTTGACTACCGACCGAGTGGCCGAATGCCGTTCACCCCATCGTGACAGCGATCAGCCAACCGAACCCGATCGACCATGCCGCGACGCTCATGGGTGCCGTCAGCTTGATGTTCCGCGGCCGAACCGAGACCAGCAGTCCCCCGAGGAGTCCGACCACCACGATCGCCCCCTTGAGGAGCAGCCAGCTCGTGGCGTCCGATATCGATGGGGGGTGCATGCACACGGCAAGCACGTCGTTGAAGTGGCCACGATCGCACGTGTAGGCGGGGATCCTGCCTGCGGTGAAGATGAAGCCGAGCGCGAAGAGCGCCCCGATCGCCCAGACGTACCTGGAGCTCCCTGCGGGGTCGAGGGGTCGGCGCCGGATCCGAACGAGGATGCCGACGCCCCAGACGATCGCCGCGATGGAGCCCATCGTGAGGATGAACGCGCCGGCTGATCGCTCCACGCAGTCGCCCTGGACCGCACCACACACGCGCCAGACGTCGTCCCACGACAGAGCGGTCAACGCGATCCCGGATGCGAGCAGGGTCAGCGAGAACGCCCGCCCCGCGAGTGCCCCGTCGCGGCTGATCTCCGACAGCATCACATCCGCGCGGTCCCGGGAACGGTGCACGCGTGGCATGGCCCTGACTCTGGGGTCCAGATATGTGTACAGGATGTCGGCGACGAGGTTCGCGACGATGATCACGGCGGAGAACAGCAGGAACAGGCCCTGGAGCAGTGGGAAGTCCTGCGATTTGATCGCCCGTACCGTGAGCAGGCCCAGTCCCGGGTAGGAGAAGACGTACTCGACCGCGATCACACCCCCGAAGACGAACCCGAGGGAGAGCAGCACGATCGTGAACGTCGGCAGCATCGCGTTCGGCACGACGTGGCGCCACAGGATCTGTTTCTCACGGACGCCCTTGGCTCGAGCGGTCAAGACGAAGTGGTCGCTCATCACGCCGATCACTGAGTTGCGCATGATCAGCGCGTACTGGCCCATGAGGGCAACGGTGAGGACGAACCACGGGAGCGCAAGGTGCGTGAGTACGTCGGCCACGTGGGCCAAGCCCGTGATGTCCGTCCCCGGGGTCGAGTACCCCCCGGCCGGGAAGAGCGAGGGGAACGGACCAACTCCTTCGGCGAATGCCATCAGCACCAGGATCCCGAACCAGAACTCCGGCATCGCGTAGACGAACAGGGTGAGCAACTGCGATCCCTTGTCGAACCTGCTGCCATGGCGCCACCCGGCGTAGATGCCGATGAGGAGCCCGATCGCCGCGGAGGCGATCGTGGAGGTGGCGACAAGGAGCAGGGTGGGCCAGATGCGTTCGGAGATCACCTGTTTCACGTCCTGACCCTGGAAGGAGAACGAGTCCCCGAAGTCGAGCGCGAGCGTGTTCCGTGCATAGATGAGGAACTGCTGCGGCAAGGGTTCGTCAAGGCCGAGGTCTTGCGTCAACTGCTCGATGTTCGGTGGGTCGAACGCGGCCGGCCCCAGCAGCTGCTCCAGGGGGTCGCTCGGGATCACACGGAACAGGAAGAAGTTGAAGACCATGACGAAGGCCAGGGTCAGCAGCGCCTGCAACATCCTGCCGAGGATGAAGCTGCGAGTCCCCACCGGTTCGTCGAACCTCCTTCCCGGTGTGGTTGAGCTCTGTGGGCGTCCTCGTCGCCGACCCGCCGTCGACGAAGCAGCTGGGCGGACTCGCGGCTCGTCCTCCCATGGCGGAGTGGCTGGAGCCTGCTGCGCGCAGCGGCGTTCCGTCAAGAGCTCGGCGTCGTCGTAGGCGAGGGTCCGGGACTTCGGGGCGTTGGTTAGGCTTCACCCATGAGGCCGGCCTCCTCGCTCGTTCATCAAGCGCTCGAGCCGTAAGCTGCAGACATGACCATCCAGCGGATGGACAACGTCGCCATTGTCGTCGACGACCTGGACGCCGCGGTCGCATTCTTCACCGAGCTCGGCATGGAGCTGGAAGGCAAGGGCCAGGTCGAGGGCCTCTTTGCGGACCGTACCGTCGGCCTCGACGGCGTACGGAGCGACATCGCGATGATGCGGACCCCGGACGGCCACAGCAAGCTGGAGCTGACCGAGTACCTCACCCCCCCAGCGATCGGCGCCGTCCTGGAGAATCCGCCGCCCAACACGCTGGGCCTGCATCGCGTGATGTTCGCCGTCGACGACATCAACGACACCGTCGCCCGCCTGCAGGCCCACGGCGCCGAACTGCTCGGCGAAGTGGCGCAGTACGAGAGCATGTACCTGCTCTGCTACCTCCGAGGCCCCTCGGGCATCATCGTCGCCCTGGCCGAACAGATCGGCTGACGCGAGCGTCCTGCGGATAACGGACGAATCCTGATCCGCTGCGAGGACGAACCCTGGAGATTCGCCCACCTACTCCTTGCGGGGCCGCCACCCAAACGCCTCTCGACCCTCCGGCCTCCCCTCGCCCGCGCGTCACGCCCGCTCGCACCGTAGGATGCGCGACGAGGGGAAGGAGGGCCTCCGAGTGGCAGCCGTCGAGACCGTGCCGGGCTTCATTCGTCCGGATGGCAAGGAGAAGGTCACGGGCACCGGCCGGTACACGGCCGACCTGAATCTCACCGGTATGGCGCACGCGAGATTCCGCTATGCGGATCACTCGCACGCGCGCATCCTGGGCATCGACACCTCGAAGGCGAGCGCCCTGCCCGGCGTCGTCGCGATCGTGACGCAGGACCAGCTTCCCGACGTGCGCTTCGGCTCCTTCGTGCAGGATCGATACCTGTTCGCCAAGGATGTCGTGCGCTTCGAGGGCGAGATCGTCGCCGGTGTCGCGGCGCTCACGCCCGAGATCGCCGCCGAGGCCGCCCGCCTGATCGAGATCGACTACGAGCCGCTGCCCGCGATCGCCGATTTCGAGAAGTCGATGGAGGCGGGGGCCCCGCTCATCCATCCCGATCTCGCGTCCTACGACAAGGACGAGAACATCGTCGCGAACAGCAACACGATGGCGTATCACACGATCGTCAAGGGTGACGCCGACGCCGCGATGGCGACCGCCGACGTCGTCGTCAAGGGCCGCTATGTCTCCGACGCGTCGCAGGGCGTCCCGATCGAGCCGCGCGCCGTCATCGCGGAGTGGCAGGGCGACAAGGTCACCGTCTGGTCCTCGACGCAGGTGCCCTACGCGGCGCGAGCCGGTGTGGCCCAGACCCTGCAGGTGCCCGAGGCCGACGTCCGCGTGATCGTGCCGCTCCTCGGCGGGGGCTTCGGCGCCAAGTGCGACCTGCACTTCGAGGGCCAGGTCGCGGCGCTCGCTCGTGCCGCCAAGCGACCGGTCAAGCTCGTGTTCTCCCGCGAGGAGGAGTTCCGCGCGATCGCCCAGCGCCGCGAGGGCATCGTCATGGAGTTCGAGACCGGCGCGATGCGCGACGGACGGATCGTCGCCCGCAAGGCGCGGCTCGTGCTGGACAAGGGCGCGTACTGCGGCGAGGGCGGGTTCCTCGGGCAGATGGCGGCGATGCACGCGTGCGGCCCGTACATCATCGACGCCATCCACGTGAAGGCCTATCTGAACTACACCAACAACCAGCCGTCCGGATCGGTCCGCGCCCCGACCGCGCCGCAGGTCTGCTGGGGCCTCGAGCAGCACATGGACGAGGTCGCCCGCGCGATCGGCATGGATCCCGTCGAGCTCCGCCGCCGCACGCTCATCGAGGAGGGCGCGGAGGGGCCGACCCGCCAGGTCTTCGAAAAGGTGGGCGTGCGTGACACGCTCGAGGCCGCGGTCGCGATGATCGGCTACGACGACGCAGACCTGCCCGAGGACGAGGCGATCGGCGTCGCCACCGGCTGGTGGCCGTGCATGGCCGCCCCCGCGGGCGCCTACATCCAGATGAACGGCGACGGGAGTGCGACCGTCGTCACCGGCGCCCAGGAGAACGGCAGTGGCGCCGTCATGGCGATGCCGGTGTTCGTCGGCCAGGAGCTCGGGATCGATCCGAAGGACGTCTCGATGCTGTACCAGGACACCGACGTCGCCCCGTGGGACATGGGCTCGTGCGGCTCGCAGACGACGTTCAACAGCGGCCGCGCGATCCTGGCTGCGGCGGCCGAGGTGCGCGAGCAGCTGCTCGACGCCGCCGCCGCCCAGCTGGAGGCCGACCGCGGCGACATCGAGCTCGCCGACGGCACCGCGCGCGTCAAGGGTTCGCCCGACCGCTCGGTGGCGATGGCCGACCTCGTCGGCGAGATCGGCACCGTCCACGGGAAGGGTTCCGGCGAGGTGCCGGAGGCGCCGACCGGCGACACGGGCGGTTGCGTCGGGCGTATCGGCAACGAGACGTTCCTCGCGCCGCAGCTCATCACGCAGGCGGCCCACGTCAAGGTCGACCGTGAGACGGGCGTCGTCCGCGTGCTGCGCGTCGCCGCTGCACACGACTCGGGCCGGATCCTCAACAAGGCCGGCGCCAACGGCCAGGTCTACGGCGGCGTGGTGATGGGCGTCGGCCTGGCGCTCTCCGAGGGCACGATGCTCGACGACGAGGGCCACCAGCGGAACCCGCACCTGCTCGACTACAAGCTGGTCACCTGCTCTGACGCCCCGGAGATCGAGGTCGAGTGGATCGAGTACGACTCGGTCGGCCCTCGCGGCTCCAAGGGCGTCGGCGAGCCGCCGCAGGTACCAACCGCCGGGGCGATCGCGAACGCGATCGCCAAGGTGCTCGGCGGCCAGGTGCGGCAGCTGCCGATGACGCCCGAGCGCGTCTGGGAAGTGCGGCGAAAGGCGAGCACGTGAGCCGCACCTTCACCTCGGCCACCTCGGTCGAGGAGGCGCTCGCCGCCATCGGCGCCGGCGCGCGACCGGTCGCCGGCGGCACCGACCTGGTGGTCGGCGCGCGCCAGGGCAAGTCGCCGCTGCCCGATGCCATCGTCGCGATCGACCGCATCGACGGACTCGACGGTATTCGCCAGGACGGCGAGGCGCTCGCCCTGGGCACGCTCGTGACGCACGAGGCGCTCGTGTCCGATACGACGGTGCGCCGGAAGCTGACCGCGCTGGCCGACGCGAGTGCGATCGTGGGCTCGCACGCGACCCGCGCGCAGGGGACGATCGGCGGCAACGTGATGAACGCCTCCCCGGCGATGGACACCGGCGGCCCCCTGCTCTGTTTCGACGCCTCGGTCACGCTCCGCTCGGGCGCGGGGGAACGCACGCTCGGTCTCGGCGACCTGTGGACGGGGCCGGGCACGACGTCGGCCGCGCCGAGCGAGCTGCTGACGACCGTGACGATCCCCAATCCCGTGGCGGGAACCGGCTCGTGCTACGTGCGGCTCGAGTACCGCAGGCAGATGGAGATCGCGGTGGTCGGCGCGACGGCGGTCGTGACGGTGGGGGACGACGGCGTCACCGACGCCCGAATCGCGATCACGGCCCTGGCGCCCACGATCCGGCGCGCCCCAGACGCCGAGGCCGCGTTGGTCGGCACCGACGGGGGAGGAGCGGCGATCGCCGCCGCCGCGGCCGCCACCGTGAGCGCCTCGGCCCCGATCAGCGACGTCCGCGGCTCCGCCGACTACCGCTCGGCGATGGCCGAGGTCATCGCGCGCCGGGCGATCACGGGCGCGCTCACCCGAGCTCGCGGCGGTGAGGTCGAGATTCCCGCGAGCCAGGCCACGTTCGGCGATCGGGAGCCCCGAGCATGAGGGTCCCCACAACGCTGACGGTCAACGGCACGAGCTACCCGGTCGAGCTCGATCCCCACGTGACCCTCTTACGCGCGGTTCGCGACGAGCTCGGCCTCACCGGCTCCAAGGAGGGCTGCGACGACTCCGAGTGCGGCGCCTGCATGATGCTGCTCGACGGCAAGCCGGTGAACTCCTGCTCGTACCTGGCGTTGCAGGCGGAAGGCCGCGACGTCACCACGATCGAGGGGCTCGCCGGCGACGAAGAGGTCGGGCCGCTCCAGCGGGCGTTCCTCCAGCAGTTCGGCGTGCAGTGCGGCTTCTGCACCCCCGGAATGCTCATCTCCGCGACGGCCCTGCTGCGCGCGAACCCCGACCCAACCGACGAGGAGATCCGGATCGGCCTTTCGGGGAACCTCTGCCGGTGCACCGGCTACGACGGCATCGTGAAGGCGGTTCGGCAGGCGGCCGTCGGCGACGTCGCGCCGCTCGGGAAGCCCCCGGTGCACGCCGACGTCACACCTCCCCACCACGCCGGGTAGCCTCACTCGACGGACGGGCAACGAGGTTGATCTCCGGCACGCGCCGCTGCCGCCGGGTTCGGCGGGGTGAGCTGCCCGGGTTCGTGTGATGATTGGAGTCCGCCGATGCAGAACTCGTGGCGCGAGGTAACGCCGATGAAAGCATGGACCGACGAGGAGCTTGGTGGCATCGGCGAGGCCAAGGAGTTGCAGCTCGCCTCGGAACGCCCTGACGGCACACTCCGGCCGTACGTGACGATCTGGGTCGTCCGCGTCGACGACGAACTGTACGTACGCTCCGCGTATGGCGCGAACAACACGTGGTTCCGGCGCGCGAAGGCGAGCGGGGTGGGTCGCATCCGGGCCGGCGGCCTGGAGCGGGACGTCACGTTCGCCGGGCCCGCTCCGGATATCCACCCCGACATCGACGCTGCCTACCACGGGAAGTACGACCGGTACGGGCCGGCGATCGTCGGAACCGTCGTGGGATCTCTTGCCCACGCGGTGACGATCCGACTCATCCCGCGCTCGACAGGTTAGGGATGGACGCTCAACGGACCGAGCGCGACGAGCGGGTCACGCCACTGGAGCTCTTCTTCGATCTCGTCGTGGTCTTCGCCTTCACGCAGGTGACCGACCTCATGTCGGACGACCTCACCTGGCGGGGGATCGGTCGCGGCCTGCTCGTGCTCGCCGCGATCTGGTGGGCGTGGACGGGCTATGCCTGGTTGACGAACGCGCTCGAGCCGGAGGAGGGCCGGGTCCGCGCGGGCATGTTCGGAGCGATGGCTGCGATGCTCGTCGTGGCCCTTGCGGTCCCCGGCGCGTTCGGCGGGGACGCGGTGCTGTTCGGGGTCGTCTACCTGCTCGTGCTCCTGCTCAACCTCGTGCTCTACGCGATCGCCGGCAGGCGCGACCCCGACCTCCTTCGGGCATTCATCGGGTTCGCGCCGGCGGCCACGATCGGGGCGGTGCTCATCCTGGTCGCGGGTTTCGTCGACGGCAGCCCGCAGACCGTCCTCTGGGTCGTCGGGCTCGTCGTCCTCTACGGGGGTGCCCTGATCGGCCGAGGGAGGGGCTTTAGCATCTCACCCGCTCACTTCGCCGAACGGCATGGGCTCATCGTCATCATCGCGCTCGGCGAGTCGATCATCGCGCTCGGCGTGGGAGCCGAGGGCTTCTCGCTCTCCGCCGGCATCATCTCCGCCGCCGTCCTTGGGGTCGTCGTCGTCGCCGCGCTCTGGTGGGCGTACTTCGACGTCATCGCGGTCATGTCGCAACGTCAACTCTGGCAGACGAGCGGGGCGCCGCGGGCACGGCTCGCCCGCGACTACTACAGCTACCTGCACCTGCCGATGATTGCCGGGATCGTCCTGTTCGCGCTGGGCCTCAACACCACGATCGAGCACGTCGACGAGCCTTTGGACGCGGTTCCCGCCGCGGCGCTCTGCGGTGGCCTCGCGCTCTATTTCCTCACCCACGTGGGCCTGCGTCTGCGGCTGGTCGCCTTCATCCGCCACACGTCAGACGAACGACCGGGATGGATCGGGCCGGGAAGGGTCGTGACGTTCATCGTCATGCTGGCGCTCATCCCGGTGGCGCTCGAGCTGCCGGCGCTCGCCTCCCTCGCGATTGTGACGGCGGTTTGTTGCGCGCTCATCGCCTGGGATGTCATCCACTACCGGGAGGACCGCGCCGAGGTGCGACGAGCGCGCCCTTAGGCACCTGACGTCACGGCCCGCCGGCGGTGGGATCAGCACACCGAGGAGCTATGTTGCCGCCCTAGGCTCTTGCCGGTTCGAACACCGAGACGCACCATCCGGTTGCTTCGAAAGGCTCGCGCTTCCATCCGCCCCAGCGTTCGCGCAGCCGAAGGCCGGCGCGCTCGGCCATGAGGTCGAGCTCGGACGGCCAGATGGAGCGGAGCTCGACCGGGTACATGGAGATCCCGCCACCGCCGTCCTCGAGGGCGATCAGCTGGCCGCTGACTCGCTGGTTTTCCGCGTCGTGCAGGGATGCCTCCAGCACGACCCGTCGCGACTCGATGTTCCTCACGTGGATCCGCTGGCCGCGATCGAACCTGGCCGGGTCGGGCACGTACATCTCCGTCACGAAGGCGCCGTCTTCGGTCAGGTGGGCCGCCACGTTGCGGACGCACCGTGCCTGGTCCTCCTGCGTCAGGAGCGCCCACAGTGTGTTGAAGACGATGGCGATCAGCCCGTAGCGACCCTCGACCCCGACGTCGGCGAAGTCACCGATCGTGACCGGGATGTCGTTGCCGCCGGGCTTGGCGCGGAGCTTGGCGACCATTGCCTGGGACGCGTCGATGCCGTGCACCTCGATCCCCTTGGCGGCCAGCGGGAGCGCGATCCGCCCCGTGCCGATTGCGAGCTCGAGCATGGGCCCGTCCGCGGCGAGCCCGGCCAGGAACTCCACGGTCTCCACGGAGCTCGTCGGTGGGTGGAACAGGTCGTCGTAGACCTCGGCGATCCGCTCCCCGTAGGTCTCCGGCCCGTACCCCTCCATGCCTCAGGTCCCCTCCGCACTTCGCGCCGTCGCGGAGCAAGGTAGCCCGACAGCTCCCCGTGGTCGAGCCGCGGCACCGCACGTCACGGCCAGCCGGCATGCGGGACGTCAACACGGGCCGTCAGGATCTGGCCGGTCTTCGCCTGCAGCAGTTCGTCCATCCTGTCCGGACCGAACCACTTCGCCACCACCATGAAGAGCGTCCTGCCGTCTTCACCGCCCAGCATGCATGCGTAGCACGGGCGGTCCAGCTCGACCCGGTCGAGGACCTCACCACCCTCGCGGACGCGAAGACAGACGCCTTCGTCATCCGGCCCGACGTCGCTGCACCACACGGCGCCCTCCGCGTCGATGCAGATCCCGTCGCCCGTGACGTCGGCCCACACGCGCCGGTTGGTCAGGCTGCCGTCCGCGGCGATATCGAAGGCGGTGAGACGACGGGCGAACGACTCGGCGACGATCAACGTGGTGTTGTCCGGCGTCACGACCATGCCGTTCGGGAAGGCGAGATCCTCGGCGACCTCGCGAGCATCGCCTTCGGACGAGACGAGCGCGATCTTCCCCGGCGCAGTTCCGCTCGCCATGATGTCCTCGAAGTCCGCGAAGTCGAAGTTGATGGAGTTGACGTAGATGTTGCCGCGTCCGTCGACGGTGATCTCGCTCCAGCCGTACGGCGAGATGTCGCTCAGGTCGGCGTGCCGGACCCGAGAGCCGTCGGGCTCCACGCGGGTCAGCTCGGGTCCGGTGATCAGCATCAGTCCGTCCGGAAGCCAGTTGGCGGCCCAGCCGCTACCCCCACCGCCCGGTCCGATGACCTCCCCGTTCCCCTCGAGGTCGACCGCGGCGATCTCGTTGGTGCCCCAGTTGGAGAACCAGAGGCGGCCGTCGTGCCATCGGGGTGACTCGCCCATCCCGAGACCGTCCAGCAGGACCTCTATCTGGCGCGTTGGGGCATCCTGCGGCATCACGCGCCTCCTTCCTCGGCCGATCGCAACCTAGGACCGCGGCGACGGCCCGAACTCATCGGCCTCCACCATCATGACCGGCCGGAGTCCAGCCGTCCGGGGTCACGAACCCGGAAGAGCAGCTGCGGCTACGGAGAGGCGACGAACCGCTCGATGACGGGTGCGAGCAATGTCGCGTCGACCACGTGCCCCGCGCCCTCGATGACCGCTCGTTCCGCCCGCGGGATGCTCGCGGCGATCGCGTCGGCCGCGCGGCCCATGAACCGGCGGCACGCCGCCGAGGTCGCCCGCTCCAAGGCCTCACGTGGCCTCGCGTCGCGGCTCGTAGTGCAGGAACACCACACCCGTGTCGTAGGTCCGCAGGTTCACCCGTTCGAGTTTCGCATAGCCCTCACGGGTCGGGAACAACGGTCGGCCGCCTCCGACGAGCGTCGGGCAGAGCTGGAGATGGTATTCGTCGATGAGGTCCGCGAGCATGAGGTCCTGGGCGAGGGAGAGGCTCCCCCACAGAACCATGTGCTTCCCCTCCTGCGCCTTCAACCGTCCGATCTCGGCCACGGCGTCGCCGGGAACGACTCGCGCGGGCGGCCACGTCCCCCACGGCGCCTCGCCGAGCGTGTTGGAGAACACGAGCTTGGGCAGTTCGTTCAGGCGATCGGCGATGATCTCCTCGTCCGTCTCGGCGGTCGGCCAGTAGTCCACGAACAGCTCGTAGGTCTTCCGCCCCAGCAGGATGGTGTCCACGCTCTCCAGGAGCGCGAGCTGGTCCCTGTCCGAGAACTTGTCCTTCTCGCTCTCGGGGAAGAAGTCCAGGCTTCCACCGCTGTCCACGGCATAGCCATCGAGCGACACCCATTCCTGCAGGATCAACCGTCGCATCGGCGCTCACCTCACCAGGTCGTCACGGATAGGACGGGCGGATCGCGAGAAACTCATCGGCTCGCCGGCGCGTCTCCTCGTGGGTGCGCGAGTTCGGGTGACCGCCATTCGAGGCGAACGCGGTCTCGCCGCTCGTCTGCATTTGAAATACCCTCGTTGAGGCCATGGACGACGTACTCGAGAGCATCATCCTCGGGCGGCTGGACGCCGACGACAAACTGGGGGAACGCACCCGAGCCCTCGTCATCGGGGCATGCCACGGCGTCGAGGCTCTCGACGCGACGCTGGAGGGTAAGGCCCCCAAGCACTCCAAGAAGGCCGGTACCAAGGCGCCCTCTGCCCGAAATCCCGCCTACCTCCAATCGATCGAGGTGCAGGGTTTTCGCGGCGTCGGCCCACCGGCGTCGCTGCCGATCACCACCGGTCCCGGCCTCACGCTCGTCGTCGGGCGCAACGGAAGCGGCAAGTCGAGCTTCGCCGAGGCGCTGGAGCTCCTGCTCACCGGCGACAACAGCCGTTGGAGCACCCGCTCGGCCATCTGGAAGGAGGGATGGCGCAACCTGCACCAGTCCGACGCCCGCATCGACGCCGAATTCGTCGTCGAGGGGGCGAAGGGAACGACGGTGGTCTCGAGGGAGTGGAAGCCCGACGCCAAGCTGGAGGAGGCCGAAACGGTCGTCTCGGCTCAGGGTTCGAAGACGTCGGATCTCGAGACCATGGGTTGGGCCGGCGCGGTCGAGATGTACCGCCCGTTCCTGTCCTACAGCGAGCTCGGATCGATGCTCGATGCCGGGCCCTCCGCCCTGTATGACGCCCTCTCCGCGATCCTGGGGCTCGAGGACCTGATCGAGGCCGAGGCGCGGCTCAAGGAAGCGAGCAAACAGAGGAAGAGACTCTCCGACGATGCGAAGCTGGCGTTGCCGCCGATCCTCGAACGACTCGCCACGGTCCAGGACGAGAGGGCGAGCGTCTGCATCGAGGCGCTTTCGGCCAAGACCTGGGATCTCGAGGCGGTGGAGAAGGCGGTCATCGGAACCGAGGAGGCCGACCGAGAGGAGAGCCAACTCGCGGTGCTTCGACAGCTCGCGGTCTTGGAAGCCCCCGATGCCGATGAGGTGAAGACCGCGGCCGACGGACTCCAGGCCGCCGCGTCCGCGCTCCGCGAGATGGGGGGCACCGAGGCGGCCAAGGCGCTCGAGACCGCGGAGCTGTTGGGGGCCGCGCTCACGTTCCACCAACGTCACGGCGATCAGGACTGCCCGGTGTGCGGAGAGGGAGCGCTCGACACCGAGTGGCGCACGGCGACCGAGGAGGAGGTCGGCCGCCTTCGTCAGCTGGCGGAGCAGGCCGACCTGGCCCACCGGTTGATGCAGGAGTCGATGAAGAGCGCCCGAGCGCATCTGTTGCCGGTGCCCGCGGTGCTGTCGAGCGCCTCCGGGGTCGGGCTGGAGGCCGAAGACGTGATCGGTGCGTGGAAGGTCTGGTCGGCCGGCGCATCGATCGAGGAGCCCGAGGCCCTCGCGCAGCACCTGCAGACATCGCTTCCGTCGGTGGGCGCGGGCGTGAAGAGACTGAAGGAGACGGCTTGGAAGGAACTTCAGCGAAGGGAAGACGTTTGGCGTCCGATCGCAACCGATCTCGCGGGCTGGCTCGACACCGCGAAGCGAGCGCGCAGCGGGGAGGAAGAGCTGAAGGACCTGCATGTCGCCGAGAAGTGGATCCGCGCTGCCTCCAACGACATACGCAACGAGCGGTTCGCTCCCATCGCCGATCAGGCTCAGGGCGTGTGGGACATGCTCCGGATGCAAAGCAGCGTCCTGCTGAAGAAGATCGTGCTCACCGGTGCCGGCTCGGCGCGAAAGGTCGTCCTCGACGTGAGCGTCGACGGGATGGAGGGGGCCGCGCTCGGGGTCATGAGTCAGGGTGAGCTGAACTCACTCGCACTGAGTCTGTTCATGCCGAGGGCGACGCTTCCGGAGAGCCCGTTTCGCTTCGTGGTCATCGACGACCCGGTGCAGTCGATGGACCCGGCGCGGGTGGATGGGCTGGCGCGCATGCTCGAGCAGGCCGCGCAGACTCGACAGGTCATCGTCTTCACGCACGACGAGCGCCTGGCGCGGTCGTGCCGCCTGCTGGGGATCGACGCCAAGGTCGTCGAGGTGACTCGAAGGCCGGAGTCGCTGGTCGAGCTGCGCCCGGGTCAAGATCCGGTCAGCCGCTACTGCAACGACGCGTGGGCGGTAGCCAAGAGCGAGGACCTGGATCCCGCGGTGAAGGCTCGTATCGTGGGGGTGTTCTGCCGCCTTGCGATGGAGGCCGCATGCACCGAGGCCGTCACGCGGCGAAGGCTCGCCAACGGCGAGGATTACGAGTCGATCGAGACTCTGCTTGACTCCGCGACCGGCCTCGCGCAGCTGATGGCGCTGGCTCTGTTCGACGACATCGCCAAGACCAAGGACCTGTATGCACGGCTCGACCGGGGCATCGGTACGTGGGCGGTCTCCGCCTACAGGCGGGTACAGGAGGCGGCGCACAAGCCGGTGAGCGAGGAGGCCATGCTGACGTTGGTCACGGAGAGCGAGAGGCTCGCCCGCGGACTGGTGCAACTTCCCTGATGGGCGAATCACGCGACATGCCGTCGGCCGAGATCCTGGAGCGGGCCATCGGTCTGCTGCATCATCCGACCGCGGAGACCGCCGGGCTGTGGCCGCGCGCGACCGCGGTCCTGACGCGACAGGCCCTCGAGGTCGGTCTGCACGAGGCGCTCTCCGACAAGGTGCTCGGAATCGAACACGCTCCGGTACGGGTGCAGCTGCTCTGTCTCCAGTCCTACCTCGAGGACACCGAGACCGCGCACGAGGTGAACCTCGCATGGTGGGCGCTGTCGCGAGCCTGCCATCACGGTTCCTATGAGCTGCCACCGACCGCGCCCGAGCTCGAAAGTCTGATCGACGTCGTCCGCCGCTTCGTCGCAACCGCGTAGGAGCGCCGGTGGCGGAGCGGATCGAAACGCTCGCCCTGCTCTTCACCGACATCGAAGGCTCGACGAATCTCCTGAGATCTCTGGGCGCCGAGTACCGGACGCTCCTGGCCGAGCACCGGCGCGTGCTCGGCGATGCGTTCGCCGCTCACGGCGGCACGGTCTTGCAGCGTGAAGGCGACGCTCTGTTCGTGACCTTCGCCGATCCCTCGTCAGCGATCCTCGGTGCGATCGATGGACAGGTGGCGCTGGCCACGTCCAAGTGGCCCGCGGATGCGCACGTGCGTGTTCGGATGGGGATCCACGTCGGCGAAGTGACCATCGATGAGGACGATGACTATGTCGGCCTTGCCGTGCATCAGGCCGCACGTATCTCGGCCGCCGCACACGGGGGCCAGGTCCTGACCTCGAAGGCCATGCAGACCCAGGTCGAGCAGCGGGTAGCCCCCGAGGTCTCACTGAAGCCGATCGGACGCTTTCGGCTCAAGGACTTCCCGGAGCCCCAAGACCTGTTCCAGTTGCTTCATCCCGACCTTCCGGGCGACTTCCCCGCTCCGCGGACCGCTCCCGGCGCACGACACAACCTGCCGAAGGCGATCTCCAGTTTCATCGGCCGGGACCGCGACGTGGCGGACCTCGCCGAGCTCTTGGAGACGGCTCGGCTCGTCACGTTGACCGGGCCGGGAGGTTGCGGGAAGACGCGCCTTGCCATCGAAGCAGCGTCCGCGTCCATTCCCGTGCGACCGGACGGGATCTGGTTCGTCGATCTCGCGCCGGTTTCCGATCGGGAGCTCGTGCTCTCGGTTGCGGCCAACGCCATGGGGGTGCAGGAGAGCCGGGCCGCCTCGGCCGACTCCGCCCTGATCGACTTCCTGTCGTCCGGGCGGCCTCTGGTGATCCTGGACAACTGCGAGCACCTGATCTCGACCTGCGCCGAGCTGAGCGAGCAATGGCTCTCGGCCTGCCCGGGGCTCACGATCCTCGTGACCGCGCGGGAACCGATCGGTGTTGTGGGCGAGGTGATCCGCCGGGTGGGAGGGCTGCAGATCTCTTCCGACACCGATACCGGTACGTCCTCCGAAGCGGTCCAGCTCTTCATCGAACGGGCGAGAAGTCACGAGCCGGAGTTCGATGTCGGCGAGGAGGAGCTCGCCGAGATCGCTCGCGTGACCAACCGGCTCGATGGGATCCCCTTGGCGATCGAGATGGCGGCTGCCCTGGTCGGGACGTTGAGCGTCGGAGAGATCCTCTCCCGGCTCGACGACCGGTTTCGCTTACTGACGGGCGGAGTCGGGCGCAACCTCGGACGGCAGCAGACGCTCCTGGCAACGGTCGACTGGAGCCACGATCTGTTGTCCGAACCCGAGCGCGTCCTGTTGCGCCGGCTCTCGGTGATGTCGGGGTCCTTCTCCCTGGAGGATGTCGAGGCGGTCTGCGTCGGCGACGGGATCGATCGTGCCGAGGTGGTGACCCTTCTTCGACGGTTGGTGGCGACCTCCTGGGTCATGAGAGAACGCGCGGCCGATCGCGCCGCGTATCGATTGCTGGAGACCTCGCGCCAGTACGCGCTGGACAAGCTCGTCTCGTCTTCCGAGGCGCAGACGTTTCGGAGCAAGCACGCCGAATGGTTCACGGACCTTGCCGAGACCGGTGCCGAGCCGATGCTCGGGGGACCGGATCAAACTCGCTGGTTCGACCGCATCGAATCCGAGCTCGACAACTTCAGAACCGCTCTGGCCTGGAGCCTGGGCGACGGGGATCCCGTGCTGGGGCTCCGACTCGGTGCCGCACTCTCGAGATTCTGGGAGGTCCGTGGACACTGGTCCGAGGGGCTGGGCTGGCTCGAAGACGCGCTCGCCGGAGCGCCCGACGCGGAGGACGGACTTCGCGGGCGCGCGCTGGTCGCGGCGTCGTTCCTCGCCTTCTATCGCGGGCGGCTCGAGTCGGCCCGTTCGATGGTGACGGAAGGCCTTGCCGCGGCCGTCCGCGCCCACGACAAGGCAATCGAGGCGCGCGGACTTCGCTTCGAAGCGGTGATCGAGCAGCGCATCGGGCATCGTGCGGCCGCGATCGACTCCGCGCAGAGGGCGGTCGAGTTGAGCCGATCTGTGGATGCCGCGGCCGACCTCGCCTTCGCCCTGCAGGTCCTCGGTCGGCTGTTGGCGGATGACGATCGAGATGAGGCCCGCGCTCGATACGAGGAGGGCCTCGAGGTGGCGCGCACAGCACAGGATGCCATCTCCCAGATCTACCTTCTCTATGCGCTGGGCCGTGTGCATCTGGGCTCGGGCGACACCGAGCGAGCGCGCGAGCTCTACGCAGAAGCGCTGGATCTGTCCCAGCAGGTTGGTGAGCGGTGGATGGCGATGAACGTCCTGGTGGCCCTGTCGTACGTGAGCAAAGACGTCGATGCCGGGCCGGCGCTCGAGGAGATGGTCGGGGTCCTGCGACAGACCGGGAATCGGATGATGCAGATCGTGTGGCTGCGGCAGCTGGCCCATCGGCGAAGGCTGGAGGGCGATCTCGAAGGAGCGAGGCGAGCGGTCGACGAGGCCCTGGAGATCGTGAAGGAGGAGGGGACACCGGAAGCGAACGTCCTGGGCCGGTACGTCCTCGCGAGCCATCTCGACGAATCCGAGAGGGACTACGCGGGTGCCCTCCGCGAATTTCGGAACGGGCTCAGCGCCGCCCACTCGCGGGGATCGGAATGGGAGACCACGTTCGGCCTGACCGGAGTCGCACGCATGCTGGCTCACACCCGTGAGAACGAACGCGCCGCTCTGTTGCTCGGTGCGGCGGCGGCCATGCAGGAGAAGGTGGGGATGCTTCCGCACGGAACGAGCGCGGAGGCTCAACGACGGGTGACCGAGGTGCTCGGTGACGCTCTCGGCGAAGTGGAACTGGAACGGCTACGAGCGGAGGGCGGCGCCATGTCCGTGGACGAGGCGGTCGCGCTGGCGACCGAAGCTGCGGACTGAGGTGAGATGGTGGAAGTCTCCCTTGTCCCGGCTTCGTTCGATCGCGAGCGACATCTCCCGCTGCTACTCGAGGCGGACGACGCCGAGGACCACATGCGGGGCTACCTCGACCGCGGGGAGCTCCTCGAGATCCACGACGCCGGCGGGATGATCGGCGTCGTGGTCCTCGTTCGCGAGGCCGATGAGGTCGAGATCTGGAACATCGCGCTCGCCGAGGAGCACCGCGGTCGCGGGCTGGGGCGGGCGGCCATCGGGGCTGTCGCAGATCGATGCACGCGAGCCGGCGCCTCCCGACTGACCGTCGGCACCTCCGACTGCAGCCTGGGCACCATCGCCTTCTACCGGAAGGCCGGCTTCCGGTTCGCCGGCGTTCGCGAGGGCTACTTCGATGCCTACCCGATGGCGGTGGTCGAGAACGGCATCCGCGCCCGTGACATGGTGATGTTCCGGATGGCGCTCCCGTCGGACTCCACCCGGACCTAGAACGTCCCCGCCCTGCGGTTACGCGTCGAGGGCGTGCCGAGCAGACTGGGTGGTGGGCAGGAAGAAGGCCGCTCCGAGCCCGACCATCCCGATGATCGCGAGAACGATCATCGACGCGGCGTAGGACCGGTTCGTGAGGCCGGAGACCAGGATCGTGCCGGCAACCGCGGTGCCGAGCGACGAGCCCAGGTTGGAGACGCAGCGCGACAGGCCGCCAGGGGATGTTGTCGGGCGCCGTCGCGCGCTCGGGCGACGTCCGCGCGCTTCGCCGCGTCCTGGCAACCGAGGACCGATTCGCGCCGGTCGGCGGCGGAATCTTCGCGCTCGGCATCGTGTTCGGGTTCATCACCGCGATCTCCGGCGACCTCGATCTGACCCAGACGTGGCTGATCATCGGGTACGTGCTCGCGGCATTCATCCTGGTCAACGCGTTCGTGTACCACGCCCCGCAGGCCCGCAAGCTCGAGGCGGCAGCGAAGGCGAGCCCGGACGACCAGCCATCGGCCGAGCTCCGCGCGTTGATCGACGCGCCGAGCGCGATCTGGGTGAACGTCCTCGACGGCGCGGTGTGGCTGGCGCTCATCTACGTGATGGTCGCCAAGCCGTTCAGCTAGTCCACGTCCGCATGAAGCCGGCCGCGATCGGGGAGCCGCTCTCGGACGACACCCTGCTCGTCTTACTCTCGGACACGCACATCGGCGGCGCCGAGGGGACGGGCATCCCGGGGTCGCGAGACGGAAGGGCGTAGCGTCCCCAGGCCAACCCGCGATCTGTCCCGAGTCGAGCGAGGCAGAGGCAAGCCTCGGATACCCTGCAACGGAACGGCCTATCGTTGCCCTTGCCGAGTTCCATCCGCGTTGCGTGGGAGGGTCATGGGGGAGAGAGCGGGAGAGCTGCGGCGGTCGTTGCCGGCGCTGATCGCCTCGATCCCTGTCTTCATCGTCTTCTTCGCCGTGCTGGGCATCGTCCTGACGGCGGCGGGCCCGGAGGGACTCGACCTGACGGACGCGCAGACGAGCGGCTGGATCGCGATCCTCTACGGGCTCCCCACGTTGATCGCGCTCGCCCTGACGATCCGCCTACGACAGCCACTGCTCATCACCGGGAACATCTTCGCGATCATCTTCTTCGTATCGCTCGGGGACACCGTCGGCTTCGACGATCTGGCCGGCGCCTCGATGCTGGCGGGCGCCATCGTGTTGGTGGCGGCCATCCTCGGGCTCACCGGCCGGATCGCGGCGTGGATCCCGGCACCCATCGTGTACGGACTGATCGCCGGAGCCGTGATGCCCTTCGTCGTGAACGTCTTCACGTTCCTCAGTACCTCGCACGACGGTGTTCGCCTCCCGTATGAGGTGCCGCTCATGGTGGGCAGCGCACTGCTTGCGTACCTCGTGAGTCAACGCGTGTTCGGCGCGCGTGTCCCGCCGATCCTGCCGGCGTTCGTCGCCGGGCTGGCGGTTGCGGCGCTGACGGGTCAACTCGGCGCCTTCCCGAGCTCGTTCACGCTCCCGAGGCTCGAGCTCGCACCTCCGTCGTTCTCGCTCAGCGCGATCGTCACCGCGACGCCGGTGTTGGTCGCACTGCTGACGGTCCAGTCGAACATCCCATCCCTCGTCTACATGCGGACGCAGGGCTTCACGCCCCCGGAGCGCACGATCGACATGGTGAGCGGCGCCGGGACGATCGTCGGGTCGCTGTTCGGGCCGATCGCGGTTTCGCTCGCGCTCCCGCCGGTACTGCTCACGGCCGGACCGGGCGCCGGTCCACCCGCCATCCGCTATCGAGCCGTCTACCTCCCGGTCGCGGCGGGCCTGCTCATCGCGCTGTTCGCGAGCACGGCCGCGGACCTCGCGGCGTTGGTGCCATCGACGTTGCTGCTCACGATGGCCGGGTTGGCGCTGATCGGAGCTCTGCTGAGCGCCCTGAAGGAGATCACGCGTGGTCCGCTGGTCCTGGGCCCGATCCTCGCGTTCGCGATCGCGCTCTCGGACATGACGCTGCTCGGATTGGGACCCTTCTTCTGGTCCCTGGTGCTGGGTGCCGGCATCTCCCTGCTGCTCGAACGCGACGGGTGGAAGGCGCTCCAGGCTGAGGCGGCCGGGTCCGACGAACCAGTGGATCGGGCCGTGCCGCCCGAGGGTTGAGGATCGAATGGCGTCCCCGACGGAAGCTCGCCGGGCACCGGTGCTCTCCTCGCCGGGGGTCTCCAGCCGCCGGCCTGAGGGTATGAGGAGGGCGAACAGGCCGTCGCACATCGACCGAAGGAGCCCACATGCCTCACGAGATCCATGACCGGCGGGTCGTGCAGGCGCTCATGGACGCGGGCGCGCAGGTCGTCGAGGTCCTGCCGCGGGACGAGTTCGAGGAGGACCATCTCCCGGGGGCCATCCACATTCCGCTCTCCGCGATCGAGACCGAGGCTCGCCGCCTGCTCGATCCGAGCAGGCCGGTCGTCGTCTACTGTTGGGACACGGCCTGAGACATCAGCCCACGAGCCGCGTGGCGGCTCGAAGCGCTCGGCTTCGCCGAGGTCCACGACTACGTGGACGGGAAGCTCGACTGGCTGGCCGCCGGCTTGCCCACGGAAGGCACCAACGCCGAGCGTCGGCGGGCCGCAGACGTGGCACGCGCGGACGTGCCGACGTGCCGAATCGACGAGCGGGTCGAGCGGGTCCGCGAACGCGTTCGCGCGGCGGGCTGGGACGCGTGTGTGGTCGTGAACGACGAACGGGTCGTCCTCGGCTTGCTGCGACAGGAAGAGCTCGAGCGGCCCGAGGGGCGGATCGAAGAGGTCATGCGGCCGGGCCCCAGCACGTTTCGCCCGCACGTGCCCATCGAGGAGCTGGCGCACTACATGGTGGCGCACGATCTTCCGACGTCTCCGATCACGTCGTCGGACGGCCGCCTGATCGGCGTCCTCAGGCGGGAGGACGCGATCCACGTCGCGCACCAGCAGCACGCGAGCGAACGCGAGCAGGAGCATGACGCCGCCCGACACGATCCTCGATTAGGCGGCGGTGAGCAGGGGTAATGATTCCAGACCGGCAGGACGCCGGTAGGCGAGAGGAGGGAGCACCCATGGATCAGGACGTGCTCAGCGCCATCGAGATCGACCGCCCGCGGTCCGAGGTGGCCGACTACGTCTCGAACCCCGAGAACGCAACGGCCTGGTACGAGAACATCAACAAGGTCGAATGGAAGTCGCCCAAGCCACTCTCGGCAGGGTCGGAGATCGCCTTCGAGGCCGAGTTCATGGAACAGACCCTTGACTACACATACCAGGTCACCGAGTACGTACCCGGCGAATCGCTCGTCATGAGCTCGACCTCGGGGCCCTTCCCGATGGAGACCAGCTACCGGTTCTCCGACACGCCCGCCGGTGGCACGAAGGTGGAGCTGCGAAACGCGGCCCAAGACCCGGACATGGCGAGCGCGATCGAGATCGAGAACCGGAAGGATCTCGCTCGACTGAAGTCGATCCTCGAGAACGGCGGGTCGTAGCCGAGCTCGAACATCGCACCCGACGAACCGTCACGGGTCGGGGGTCCGGGTCACGCGGAAGAGCGGGACGGCGCCGGGCAACCCCTTCAGCATCGTGTCCCCGATGCCCTCGAATCCGAACGGCGCCTCGCCGGAGGTCGCCTCGGTGACCGCCTCGCTCGCCAGGACCTCCCCGGGTCCGGCCGCGTCCGCGATCCGCGACGCAAGGTTCACCGTCTGTCCGAAGACGTCGAGGTCGCGTTCGATCACGGGTCCGGCGTGGACGCCCGCGTGCGACGAGAGCGCCCCCTCGGCGTTCATCGCCTCCACGAGGTCGAGAGCGGCTCCGACGCCCGCGGCCGCGTCCGACAGTCGAAGCATCGCGCCGTCGCCCAGGAGCTTCACGAGGCGTCCCCCGTATCGCCGCGCCGCCTCATCGGCGCGTCGTTGGAGCGAGGTCGCGGCGTCAACGGCGGTTTCGTCGCCACGCTCGCTCGTCATGCGAGTGAAGCCGGATAGGTCGACGAAGACGATCGCGGGCGGGCCGAGCGGGTCGGGCGGCGGCGCAAGCCCACGGGAGGCGAGGAACCGTTCGAACCCTTCCACGATGCCGGTCACACTGCGGTGCTCGAGGTACCGGGCGGCCAGCCACGTGAACATCTCCGGCGCCAGGGACGTCATGCGCGTGAACGTGACGCGGACGTCGTCGGGGAACCGCTCGAGTTGGCCCCTCAGCAGACGTTCCCTGGCGGGCTTCGCGAGCTGCTCGTCCAGGAGCTCGGCCCACCCGAGCAGCGTGGTTCGCGTCCCCTGCGCCATCAACCGCGCCGCCCGAAGCGGCGCGTCCGGGTCCGGCGCCTGCCTCCATCCCGCGAGGAAGCGCTCGAACATCGCCTCCTCGTCGGCATGGATCGGAGCCGCGGGATCCGGCTGCGGCAGGCCCAGCACCTCGTAGATCGCCGGGAGCATCTCGGCTCCCGGGCCGGCGTCGGCCAGGAACTCGGCGAACGTCCGGTCCGACCGCGGACCCGGCTCGTACGGGCTGTATTCGTCCAGCCGTTGGAAGGAGAGCAGGCTCTCCGCCGCGGCATGCTCGATCGTCTCGGGGGCGGTGCCGCTGTCCATCAGGGCCGAGACCATCTTGACGGCGAGCACCGAGCCATACGTGAAGCGGCCCCGTTCGTCGGACGCCAGAAGCCCGATCTTCGCGAGCCACCGAACCCGCTCCTCCTCGCATCCGGCCTCGCCCGCGATCTCGGCGGCGGAGTAGGTCTTCGACACGCGCGGCATCCTACGGCCCGGGCTGCCGATACCGACATCGATATCGCGGGTCGCTTCGAGGTTCGGTCCCTGCACGATGCTACGGTCCACGCGATGCCGGATCTCGAGAGCGTCCTCGACGGGCTGAACCCGGCCCAGCGCGAGGCCGCCCTCGCGCTCCGAGGGCCGGTCGCGATCTTGGCGGGCGCCGGGACCGGCAAGACCACCACGATCACGCACCGGATCGCGTGCCAGGTCCAATCCGGCGCGTTCGAGCCCGCACACATCCTCGCGGTGACGTTCACCGACAAGGCCGCGGGCGAGCTCCGGACCCGCCTGATGGCGCTCGGCGTCGAGGGCGTCGAGGCGCGCACGTTCCACTCGGCCGCGCTCTCGCAGCTCTCGCGTCTGTGGACCCAGCACACCGGAGAGCCGCTCCCCGAGATCCTCGACCACAAGGCGCCGGTCATCGCCTCGCTCGCGAACGCGCTCCCGCCACCGCACAAGTTCCTACCCCGGCGCGAGCTCGCCGGCGAGATCGAGTGGGCGAAGAATCGGATGATCGCGCCGGCGCGGTACCTGGCCGAGCTCGGCGATCACGAGCCGCCGATCCCGGCGGAACTGATGCACCGTGTCTACGACGGGTACGAGCGGCGCAAGCGCTCGATGGGACGGTTGGACTTCGAGGACATGCTCGGGCTCGCGCTCCGGCTGTTCGACGAGCACCCGGACGCCGCCGAGCAGGTCCGCTCGCGCTTCGCCGCGTTCACGGTGGACGAGTACCAGGACGTGAACCCGCTCCAGGCCGGCCTGCTCGAACGCTGGCTGGGCGACCGCGACGACCTCTGCGTGGTGGGCGACGACTACCAGACGATCTACGCGTTCACGGGCGCGTCGCCCGAGCACCTCCTCGGCTTCACGACCCGGTACCCGAACGCGATCGTGGTGCGGCTCGAGGAGAACTACCGCTCCACGCTCGAGGTGCTCGAGCTCGCCAACCGGCTCGCTTCCCGCCTGGGCGGGTTCCGAAAGCAGCTGCGGGCGACCCGGCCCTCGGGACCGCCGCCGGTCGCTCGCGCCACGCCCGACGAGGTGGCCGAGATCGCGGCCGTCGTCGAGGCGGTGCGGCGGCTCCAGAAGGACGAGGCCGTGCCGCTCGAGCAGATCGCGGTGCTGTACCGGATCAACGCCCGCTCCGAGCCCTTCGAGGAGGCGTTCGCGGCCGCCGGCATCCCGTACCAGGTGCGCGACGGCGCGTTCCTGCGCCGGCCCGGCCCCCGTTCGGTGCTCCAGCGGCTGAAGCGCTCGGCCGCCGGCTCGGTGGCCGAGGCCGTCGCGGCGATCACCGACCAGCTCGGCTACGACCCCGAGGCCTCACCCGACGCCGACGAGGAGGTCACGCGCCAGTCCGACCTCGGCCGCATGCGCTCGCTCGCGACCGAGTTCGAGCTCGCGCACCCCGGCGGCGACGGGGCGGCGTTCGGCGCCGAGCTCGCTCGCCGGTTCTCCACCGAGCACAGTGGCCGTGGCGTGAACCTGCTCACGTACCACCGCGCGAAGGGGCTCGAGTTCGACGCGGTCTTCCTCCCGCGCCTGCTCGATGGCGAGCTCCCGTTCCGCTCGGGCCGAGCCAAGGCCGACCCCCAGGAGGAACGCCGGCTCCTGTACGTCGGCATCACGCGCGCCCGCCGGTACCTGTTCCTCACCTGGCCGACCGACGGCCGCGCGCGCCCGAGCCCGTTCCTGGACGAGATGGAGCTCGCGTCTTCCGCGCCCTCGAGGCAGCGATCGGCGCGCGGCCCGGCGGTCAACGTCGGCCGAGGGGGAGCGGTGTTCGACCGGCTCAAGGAATGGCGACGCAAGCGCGCCCAGGCCGATGGGGTGCCCGCGTACGTGGTGTTCCACGACCGAACGCTCGCCGAGATCGCCGAGAACGGGTGCCGGGACTGGGCCGATCTCGCCGCGATCTCGGGGGTGGGACCGGCCAAGCTCGAGCGCTATGCGGACGAGGTGCTGGCGATCCTCGACGCTGGCTGACCACCCGTCCCGATTCCATTTGAGGACGCACTGGCCGAGAGACGTATGGATGTGGAGAATCACGTGCCGTAAGGACGCCCGATGCATGCTTCCTTTGCGCAATTCCGCCTACGACGAGTCCTTACATCGTGCTATAGCGAACGCCTGCCGAGCGGGCCGAGATGTGTTGCATGGGCGGACCGTTACGGATGTCGGGCGCCGTCGACACCCCCCCACCCAGCCCTCAAGCGAAGGACGGGCTGGGTGGGGCGCCCGCGCCGGCGTGGCCGTTTCGCGTACGCGTCTGTTTGATCTCGAGATCGGGTGCGGTCGGCGAGCCGGGGCGTCCACCACGGTGGCAACCCCGGCCCCGCCGAATGGTTCTAGCAGCAGCCCGCTGGGCAGCAGTCCTCGGGGCAGCAACCGTCGCTCACGAGGGACACCTCCTCTTCGCTCATCGATTGGCGTCGATACGTTGACAGAAGCATCGACCATCGTCAATATGTCCGCGTGAAACTCGTCCAGGTCATCTCAGAGGAGTGCTGCCCGGAGGTCCTCACGGCTCCGCTCGGCCCGGCAGAGGCTGAAGAGGTGGCGGCAGCACTTCGAGTCGTCGCAGATCCCGCCCGTCTTCGGCTCTTGAGCCTGATTTCAAACGCTGAAGGTGCCGAGGCATGCGTCTGCAACCTGACAGCACCGCTGGGCTTGAGCCAACCGACCGTCAGTCATCACCTGAAGGTCCTCACCGACGCCGGGCTTCTCGAACGGGAGCAGCGTGGGCGATGGGCCTACTACCGAATCGTGCCTGAGCGCTTGGAGCTGCTGCGTGGCGCTCTCGTAACGCCCGTATCGGCGATGAATGGCTGAAAGGAGATCGACGATGAGTGTCCTACGCGAAGAGGTTCGGGAGAAGTACGCGGCCGCCGCGCGCGTCGTACCCACAGGTATGGCGGCCAACGACGCCGGAGAAGTCGGCGGCTGCTGTCCTCCCGAGGGCGGCTTGGGTGTTCGGCTGTACGACCTTGAGGAGCGAACGAGCCTGCCCGATGAGGCGGTCCTCGCGAGCCTTGGATGCGGCAACCCGACCGCGGTGGCCGAACTCCGGGAGGGCGAGACGGTCCTCGACCTCGGATCCGGCGGCGGGATCGACGTCCTGCTGTCCGCCAAGCGCGTCGGACAAACAGGGAAGGCCTACGGACTGGACATGACGGACGAGATGCTCGAGCTCGCTCGCAACAACGCACGCAAGGCGGGCGCGACGAACGTCGAGTTCCTGAAGGGCTACATCGAGGATGTGCCTCTTGATGACGGGAGCGTCGACATCGTCATCTCCAACTGCGTCATCAACCTGTCTACCGACAAGCCCAAGGTTGTGCGCGAGATGTTCAGGGTGCTCCGCAGCGGAGGCCGCCTCAGCATCAGTGACGTCGTAGCGGCTGACGAGCTGACGCAATCGGAACGGGCGGAGAAGGGATCGTACGTCGGCTGCATCGCGGGGGCCCTGTCCTTCGCGGAGTATCAGGAGGAGCTGACGAAGGCCGGCTTCGTCCGGATCAGCATCGACCCTACTCATCTGGAGACGGACCGGATGTACGGGGCCATCATCCGGGCAACCAAGCCGTGAGATAGCGGGGCGTGTCGCTCACGTCGGGGAAGTCAGACCTTGGGTCCGAAGCGGACCGCAGTGTAAGGCGTTCGGCGGCCGGCCCTTTCGCCGCTCCGCGACATAGCATCGATCATGGCCTGGACCACCGCGGACATCCCCGACGTCACCGGCAGGGTCGCCGTCGTGACCGGCGCGAACGGCGGGCTCGGCCTCGAG